>ERZ808040.4-NODE-4-length-318950-cov-9.216901_pt1 | contig 318950 bp, 287 predicted proteins | sample MGYA00380191_ERZ808040 | MGnify/ENA primary metagenome ERZ808040 (study PRJEB31490, sample SAMN06133395) | mouse gut metagenome | isolation source: J6 | host: mice | place: China: Chengdu | collected 2015-05 ...
TTTTCCTTCTCCTGCTTTTTTTTTCATTCCCTGTGATTTTCGTTCCCGCCATAAACCCGCTGCGTGCTATTCCCAAGTTCCGCTCTGCAGAAAGCGCTCTGCCAACGACTCCGCATCCTTAACAAGATCTGTGTCATATCCGAGCATTTTTAAAAGCGCGATCGCATTCCTCGACGTCGCAGGACCTGATTTTATACGGTACGGGAAGAAAATATCATCTTCCGCAATTTCCTCTTCAAAATGGTAGTTGTCATAATGCGCTTTCAGCAGCCGCGTCAGCTCGCCATCATGTGTAGCCGCAAAGCAAATGACATGATCCCCCGACAAGGCCTTTAAAATCTGGGTTGAAGCGGCAATACGTTCCACCGTATTCGTCCCCCGCAGTACTTCGTCCACAAAACATAACACATGTTTTCCCTCTTTGGCAGCCTCTTTTACGTTCTCCAGGATCCTCCTGATCGATTTCACTTCAACCATATAATAGCTGTCGCCGCTTTCGATATCATCCTGCAAAGACATGGATGAACAGATGCGGAACATCACGCCCCTGTAAGAATCCGCCATACAGGTATGCAGTGTCTGCGCCAGAATTGCGTTGATCGCCACGGCCCGCAGGAACGTCGACTTCCCGGAAGCATTCGATCCGGTCAGCAAAACGCCTTTTTTTACTTCAATATCATTTTTTACCGGATCTTTTAATAACGGATGATACATATTCCGGAGACAAAGGCAGGCGTTTCCTCTATTTTCCTCCACAAATTCCGGAATACAGTACGCTCCCTGCAGATTGGCGCGGTACTCTCCCGTAACGACTGCCGTTTCTATCTCTCCGATCAATGTAAACATCCGGTCTATCTCTGCAGGATGCGATCTTACGACACGCAGCATCTGGTTGAATTTTATCAGATCCAGATAAAAGATCATCCGCACATAGTCAAAAAACATTCCTAATATATCCCCGGAAGAAGGGCCTGCCCCGGATCCGGAAAATACTATGAAAGAATTTCTTTTAAACTGCTCCATCGATTTTACGTTTGCAAGCAGTTCATCTCTTTCTTCGGCAATTTCATTCACGGACTGTTTCCCGATCTTTTCCGCCGATTCGATCAGTTTGGCAATGTAACGGAAGCTGGTAATATAAGGCTCTATTTCCTTCTGTTCCTTGTAATAACGGATCATGTTGAAGCATAAGACGCCCAAAAGCACGCAAAGTCCCACCGGTACGGATTCAAACATAAGGCCGATACTGACAAAGACCATACCCACAGACAGATAATATTTCAGATTGTTGCGCTCTCCTAACAGTTCCAGATAGTCCAAATATTCGTACAAAGAATACTTACGCATTCTGCCGAGTTTATGAAACTGCACCTGCAGCGCAACCCGCTCCTTTTCATTCGTCTGAAAATGTTCGACATGCCTCTCAAAACGCTGTATCTCCTCTTTTGTCTGCATCGGTGTACGCAGCCTGTAATACAGGTATTCGTCTCCTGCCGAACTATGCGCATAGTTCATTCTCTTATATACCTCATCCAGATCCAGATCATGCCATGTGATCTCATCGATCTGCCAGGGTTCCTGATGTTTCCTGTAATACATGGAAATGTGCTCTTCTATCTCGCCCGCCTTGTATTCACGCAGAACATCTTCGCCATAATGTTCATACAGCCTCTGCACGAACCGTTTCCCGGCCTGGATACTATCCAGATATCCCTTTACCATAATGAGGACGACAAAAAGAAACAGCGTCCCGGCCAAAACTAAATATTCCATGTTATTTATTACCTTCTATCTCTTTTTTGATTTCATTTGCCTTTGCATAGATATCTTCCGCGTGGATAAAATCCGCAAACTTTCCGTTTTCATATAAAATACGGCCGTTTATCATTGTCATCTTTATATTCTGCTTGCTGCCGCTGTACACGACATTTTTCGGAATGTTATTAAATGGCTGCATATTCGGCTGCTGCAGATCGATCATAATAATATCCGCAAGTTTTCCTTCCGCCAAAATGTCCGTATCCGTCAGTCCCATCGCCCGCGAACCATTTACCGTAGCCATCTTCAGAACTTCCCATGCATCTACCGCAGATGCGTCGTTTTCCCGCAGTTTCGCAAGCGCCGTCACCAGAAACATCTCCCGGAACATGTCCAGACAATTATTGCTTGCGGGCCCGTCCGTTCCGATCGCTACGGGGATCCCTTTTTGTAAATATTCTCTGATCGGCGCTGTGCCGCTTGCCAGTTTGGCGTTAGAAGCCGGATTGGTAACGACATAAAGTCCTCTTTTCCGAAATACTTCCATATCTTCTTCCGTCATATGGACACAATGATATCCGCCGCCGCCATAATCGAACATACCGAGCGAATCAAGAAATACGGGCGGCGTCATTCCGTATCGCTCTCTGCATGCTTCCACTTCCGAAGCAGTCTCCGAAATATGGGCATAAACAGGCGCACGATATTGATGCGAAAGCTGCACGATCCGTTCTAACAGCTCTTTAGAACATGTATATTCCGCATGAAAGCCGATCATATAACTAAGAAGAGGATGTCTGTCATTCAGCGCCTGATACATCTGCTCCACCAGTTCCGGAGACTGGCTGAAATTATTGACTGCACCGACCTGCACACAACGCATTCCCATGTCCACGCAGGCATCCGCGATCGACTCCGGTGTCAGATACATATCGAAAATGGCGGTAATACCGCCCGTTAAATATTCCAAAACGGCAAGCTGTGTCAAATGATAGATCATCTGCGCACTCATCTTCGCCTCTACCGGAAAAATCTGCTCATTCAGCCATTCCTGCAAAGGCAGATCATCCGCATATGAGCGAAGCAGCGTCATTCCCGAATGTGTATGCGCATCCTTAAATCCCGGCATCAGCAGATTCCCCAGACAATCGATCTCCCTGTCCCATACGATACTCTGCAGATGCAGTCTGTCAAATACCGCATCCGCATCTGCGCCGTCTCCGACATATAGAATACGCTCATCCTGCACCCATACCTCGCCTTCCATAATCTCCTTTGTCTGCATTGTCAATATTCTGGCATTATATAATCTGATATTCATTTTAAAAACCCATGCCTTTCTCTCAGTCTGCGATATTGGCCGGTCCGAAACCATATGGCAGATATGCCTCTAACGGCCTTATTTCATATTCATTTTCCGATTTTGCCGAAATAACTTCAAATTCTTTCGGATCACAGAATTCCATCATAACCTGTCTGCATACACCGCATGGATATGCATACTGTGTGATCGTTTTTCCGTTTGGCCCGCCTGCAACGGCAATTGCGATAAAGTGTTTCCGTCCTTCACTGACAGCCTTAAAAAACGCGGTTCTTTCTGCGCAGTTCGTCGGAGAATAGGCTGCATTTTCAATATTGCAGCCCGTATAGATTTCCCCTTCCTGCGTAAGGAGTGCAGCTCCCACACAATATCCTGAATATGGTGCGTAAGAAAACTCTCTTGCGTGCAGCGCCTCTTTAATAAGCCGCCTTATCATCCGTTCTTTTTCTGTCATTTCGTTTGCCAACATGAAAGCCGCTCCTTTTTTCTATTAATTACATAACGCTCCGAATTTTATAATGGATTCCCTCAGAAGTTTTTCAAATTTAGGCGCCACGGCATTGGCCGCTTCCTGTACTTCTTCGTGTGTCAAAGGCGCACTGTTCATCCCCGCCGCTAAATTGCTCACGCACGAAACGCCGCAGATCTTCATCCCCATATGGTTTGCCGCGATCGCTTCTACGACAGTACTCATTCCGACAGCGCTCGCGCCGAGCGTCTGTAACATCCGGATCTCTGCAGGCGATTCGAAAGACGGACCCGTAAGCTGCGCATACACCCCTTCAAAAAGTTCGATATTGTTTTCTTTGGCCACACTCATAATGATCTGCTGCAAATCTTCGTCATATACGTGTGTCATGTCCGGAAATCTTGTGCCGAGCTCATCAATATTAGGCCCGATCAGCGGATTGGGAGCAAAACAGGAAATATGATCTTTGATCAGCATCAGCGCGCCCGCATGGAAATCGGGGCGAATGCCGCCGGAAGCGTTGGTCAGAAACAATATCTTTGCTCCCATCATTTTCATCAAGCGGGCGGGCAGCACAACATCCGTGATCGGATACCCTTCATAATAATGTACCCTTCCCTGCATCAGAACAACCGCAACATCACCAATATAACCGAAAATAAACTTTCCGGCATGTCCCGGTACAGTTGATACCGGAAAGCCCTCTATTTCCGCATATGGCAGTTCCGCTTTCACATCAACGACTTTGGCAAAATTACCAAGTCCCGATCCCAGTACCACCGCAACGTCCGGTTTAAAATCGATCTTTTCCTGATAGCATTCATAACATTTCAATAATTTTTCATATACTTTACTCATATCGACACCCTTCCTTTTCTCATAATGATGACCGTACGACCACGGTCTGTCAGATGATGAGAATTCACCATCAATATCAATAGTATACCATTTTAGGAAAGGTATGGAAATAAAAAAAGAGAGATCTTCAATGATATCCCTCTTTTTTTCGTAAATTATATCAATACCTTTTACATTACACGTGTTATTTATTTTAAATAATGATACAGACCATTCCGCCATTGCTGTCGTTGACAATTTTCTGCATGGTTTCCTGCAGTTTTACCTGGCTCTCCTCATTGATCATGGCAATTTTGGTGGATATTCCGTCATTTACAAGCTGTTCTATCGTTTTCCCGAAAATATTAGTCTCCCAGATCCCTTCATCGCTCGTGCCTGTTTCCGATATATACTGGATCAGGTCTTTGGCCTGTGTTTCCGTTCCGACGATCGGTGAAATCTCCGTCTCAATACTTGCCTTGATCATATGTATGCTCGGACTTTCGGCTTTGATCTTCACACCGAATTTATTCCCCTGCTTGATCACTTCCGGTTTCTCCAGAACAATTTCTTCTTTATCGGGCATCACAACGCCATATCCTTTATAGCGTACGGACTCCATTGCATGCAGTACTTTCGTGTATTCCCGTTTCATCCTTGCCATTTCTTTTAAGGTAGATAGCATCTGATATTCACTCGTGATGGGCTCTCCAACCAGATCGCTTATCATCTCATAATAATAGGTATCATCCAGATCCAATACGATCTTAACACTGCCTTCCGACATATTGATGCCATCGAGCTTGCATTTTCTGATATACTCACTCTCCAGATCAAAATTGGCTTTCGTAATGTCTCTGACATTGGTCAGCTCACTCATCAGAACCTTGATACGGCTTATAATATCCTGCTTCATTTTGTGGTCAAAGGAAAGCATTTCCACCCATTTGGGCATATAAAATTCAATCATCGTAAGCGGAAACTCATATAATATATTTTCCATAATACGATTGATATCTTCCTGTTTTAACTGTTCACAGTTAACCGGCATTACAGTAACCTGGTACTTATCATGTATCTCATCCGCTATCTGTCTCGTTTCTTCCGCATAAGGCTTCGCAGAATTGAGCAGTACCAGGAACGGTTTATGAATTTCCTGCAGTTCCTTTATCGTCCGTTCTTCTGCTTCTAAGAAACTGTTGCGGGAAAGTTCTCCGAAACTGCCATCACAGGTGATCACGATCCCTATGGTTGAATGATCTTTTATAACCTTACGCGTGCCGATTTCAGCCGCCTTCGTAAAAGGAATCTCTTCTGCAGACCATGGCGTTTTCACCAGTCTTTCTTCATTTTCCTCCATATGCCCGGAAGCGCCGTCTACCATATAGCCGACACAATCGATCAGACGGACTTTAACGTCGATATCCGTACCAAGCTGGATCCTTGCAGCTTCCTTCGGTATGAATTTCGGCTCCGTTGTTGTGATCGTCCTGCCTCCGGCACTCTGCGGCAGCTCATCCCTTGCCCGTTCTTTCTCATGCTCGTTTTCCATAAACGGCAGCACGAGCAGATCCATAAAACGCTTGATAAAAGTGGATTTGCCGGTTCTGACAGGGCCGACAACGCCTATGTAGATCTCTCCGCCCGTTCTGTCCTGTATGTCTTTGTATACTGCATATTCATTTCTGTTATTAATGTCCATAAAAAAACCCCTTCCATACTTAGTAAAATGTATGTGAAGGAGTTTCGTTTTATGACTCATTTCAAACTTCTATTTCTCTTATTATACCCATATTTTTCCTGGTGATGTTTTCATACCATTCATCCCAGATATCGTCTTCGTTTAAAAGCGCATTGATAATATAGGATCTTGTAGGAGTCTCACTCACCTCCAACATCATTAAGATCCAGCCTTCCTGAATCAGATTATCCTGGATCAGCCGGAAAAAATATTTCGCTGCATTTTCCACGGTCGGTACGATCTTATTAAACGGTGCACAGTCATTTAAAAGTTTATCCTGATACTGATCCATAACGGCTTCCATCCGCCGCTCTATATTGGTAAACGGTGTCATATCTTCCTGCGCGGATACAACGCTGATAATGATCTCCCATGTATGCGGATGCACCTCTCCCGGTTTATCTCCGATAATAATGAAATGATTCATGTTCAGATAAAATTTTAACTTATACTGTCTGTATGTTTTTTCCATGCGCATCTCCTATCCTAACTTTGCCGCGGTGCCGGTTTCTCCAATATTTTAAGCAGCAGCGCCCTGGCATTAAGTATAAAAAAGAAATCTTTCCGCAGCGTTTCATTCACCATTTTACACTCTTCTGTAAAAGTCAGCGTTTTCCAACTGCTCTTTCGCTTGATCGAATTGATGATACCCGCAAATCTGACGAAAAATGCAAATAGGTTAAAAATCGGCAGAACGAACAGATACAGCAGTTTCCTTGCATAATATCTGCGCAGATCAGGGTATCCTTTTAAGAATGAAATAATATTCAGATAATACAAAAAGGAACTGAATACATAAAGGAAATAAATGATCAGGCAGGCTATCGCTACGTTACGGAAATTATAATTCATACAGCCCAGCGCGATCAGAACAAAATACCATATCATTCTCGGAAAGGCAAACGTATGATCCGTCATTAACAGCCGGATTACAAAATCGTTAAAGTATCCCGTTATCGGCCTGTGCAGCTTGTTCTTCAAAAACATATGGGAAACTTCCAGCTCTCCGATCTGCCATCTCTGCCGCTGCGTATAGAATTTATTAACGTTCTCTATCGGATCAACCATAAATATCGCATCATTGCACAAATGCACTTTTCGCTTTAGAATCGCTCTGATCTGGAATGTCAGATGCGTATCTTCACAGATCGTATTCGTATTATACAGGAATGTTTTCATCAGTACCGATTTGCGGAAAGAAGAAAACGCGCCGGACAACGTATAAATACTGTTAAACTGCGACTCAAAATTACGTCCTGCCAGGAATGCCTGGGCATATTCCATAAATTCCAGTTTTCTGAACTGTTTTAAGAAAAATCCTTTCGTCTTGTCGATCAGCGCCGGCTCGATCAGGATAACGCCGGTCATACAGTCCACATCAGGGAATGTCTCAAACTGTCTGACAATATTCATCAAAGCATGTTTGTCCAGAATTCCATCACTGTCAATATTGATGATATATTTACCGTTGCTGTTAAAGATCGCCTTATTAAGCGCCTTGGATTTCCCCTGTTTGGAATTCATCCACCACATAGCCATTGTCGGGAACTCCATCTGCGCTTTCTGGAAAATGGCGAAGCTGTCATCCTTTGAACCGTTATCTACAAGCATAATCTCAATCAGATGATTCGGATAAGTGGAATCATCGATCGATTTAATACAGCGGTACAAAGTTTGTCCGGAATTATACACCGGTATCATCAGCGTAATATTGGGCAGATACTCCAGCTTGATGTCATCTGCTATCCTGATACGTTTAAACAGCAGAATAAAAAAGTTACCCACTGCCGGCACAATCTCGATCAAAAGCGGGATAATGATCCATGCTGCCCAGAAAAATATCTCATTTGCCATCCTCGTTATCATAACCAAACTCTCCTACTCGTTGTTTCCGTATCTGTGCTCTTGTAAAAACATAGAAATACAGAATAATGGAAAGTGTATAGAAAATCAGCCTTCCTATAATCGTATGCGCAACATAATAAGACTCGTTTCCGAACTTATTGATGATCAGACAGATGGAAAACAGCCTGATAATATTCGATGCAATGATCCATACAATACCCGCCAGCGATATCAGCAGTTTTTCTTTTACTTTGTATACGGCAAAAAACCAGACCAGTGAAATAAACACAAGGATCTCAATCACACCGCCGCACTCAAAATCAACATACAGCGATATCGGTCCTTCCGTATTCTCTATAAAAAGGATCGAATGCGACGTATAAGCTTTAAAAAGTCCAAGCGCATTCCCGATCATTCCTGTTATGAAACAGGTTAACGTTGTCAAAATCTTTGTCAGCAGATTTCTGAGTGCAATAAAGCTGAACAAAAAAGTGCCGATACTTCCTATCAGAAAATAGAAAAATTCCAACTTCTTTCTTTTGAAAACCGTCAGAACATAAAGCCATGCAATAAATAGTACAATGAAGATAATGATTTTGCTAATCATTTTTTCCCCTCTCCTGCCGCTTCTGTTCGTATCGCCTCCTTACCCGTCCGCAATACGCATCCACCAATTCTTCCGTCGATAAATTGAATACATTTCCGATCATGGGGCGTTCTCCGATACCATATGTGGATGTCGGAGAATCTCCTACTTCCAGAAGCAGAAGCTGCATTCCGTTTTTATCAAAAATCGATTTTAAATCCTCGTAGAAAACATTTCCCATATTCTCTAATGTCGGCACGACCTGTATAAAAGGAGCCATTTCGTTTATCCGGATTCCCTTATATCGTTCAAAGTATTCCGACAGCATCTTCTCTGTATTTAAAAAAACAGGATGGTCATCCTGTTTTTCTATTACATAGATGCCCACACAAAATGTGTGGGCATGCATTCTCCTAGGATCACTTACAATCAGATTATGCATTGCATTAAAAGTTACATGATACAAATACGCTTCATGCCGTTCACTCATGCAAGTGCCATCTCCTTTTTATCTTTTTTCTTCAGACAGATATAACTTGTCGGTATCAGTAAAAATGCCGCCGCTGCAAACGGTTCTGCGCCAGAGGAAGCGCCTGCGGTCGATATCTTATCCTGCATCAGGTTCGGTGTAAAGAATGAGATCATGCTGTAATTGTCCAGATTGATGTTCCCATTCTGTTTAACGAACTCAGAGAGCGGGATTTTTAATTCCAACTCATTATTGAGGTTGCCGTCATTCACACGATAATAGGCAACCGCGCCATCTGTCAGGACATATGACCAGGAACTGTCACGATGTCTGACGTCTACCTGATATACACCCGGCTGCGCACTGCTGTTGGAAAGAGAAGTGCCATCCGGCCACTCTACCTGATATGCAGCCATCTGCTGATTATCAATCCAGAACTGATAATCGTTACCGTTTGCAACCTGCCCGTTACTGAACTCTCTTGCAAAAACAACCCGTAAATACACGTTTTCGCCATCACTGTAGATTTTCATCTCATGACGTACATCCGTACTGTTCGTATCCGTATAATGTACGCCGTCTACCCATGCATCCGGCTTATTCCAGTTAAACTCATAAGATGCCGGGACATCATCCCAACCGGAAAAGCTTCCATCCACTGCCGGAGCAGAACTGCTGCTTCCAAATACCGAACTCAGCTTCTCTTCAACGGTTCCTAACAGACCTGCATCTTCTGTTTCTTCGCTCTCCGTGCTGCCCTGAGAAATGACCATAACCAGATTGCCGTTTTCATCAACCGTACAGCTGATGATCGTATCCTTTGCATAGGTATCGGAAATCACATACTGTTTAATAACATTTCCTGCGCCATCATAGACATCCGAAACAGTATTATAATCTACGCCGACTAAAGTAGAAGGAAGAATCTCTTCTCCATTCTGGTTCACAAAAGGTTCCTCAACCGTTCCATCCGCTGCTGCAGCATCATCCGGTATTTCTCCCTCTTCCGTCTCATCCGGATTCGCTGCGTCCTGTTCGGAATCATTCGATGTTGTACCATCTCCTCCGTTTTCAGGTGTTTCCGCCGTGTCGCCGGACTGCGTCATATCTTCTGTCTGATCCGTACCGCCGGACTGTGTCGTATCTCCTGCCTGATCAGTATTCCCGGACTGTGTCGTATCTCCTGCCTGATCAGTATTCCCGGATTGTGTCGTATCTCCCGGCTGCGCTGCATCTCCTGCCTGATCAGTATTCCCGGACTGCGTCGTATCTCCCGGCGGTGTCGCGGTCTCCGGCGGTGTCACCGGACTGCTTTGTGTCGTATCTCCTGTCTGTGTTCCCGTTTCCGGCTGTGTTGCAGGTGTTGTCTGTGCACTTGTGTCTGCAGGAGCCGTCGTCTCATTTACCTGAATGGCCCCCCCCTCGGTCAAATCTGACACCTGACCCTGTGCGCATACATAGCATACGTTCGTGCCGATCAAAATCCCCGATAACAACAGGGGCAGCACCAGTTTCTTTGTACGCCTTTTCATTTCACTTTCCTCCTTTTTTCACATCACTACTTGTCTCTTCACTACTATTGTTTTCTAACAGAACATAGACGGTTATCCACATGATCCCCAGAGCAATTAACCCCAAAATACTGAGAAACATTCCTTCTCTTCGTCCTGCATAAACTACCTCAAATACGGTATCTCCCTGATTGACCACCAGCATGTTCTCCTCCATGGAGACGATCCTGTCCGCCGAAAGTGCATCAACTGCGGCAAGATTGCAATTGACCTCATCCTCATCTGCATACACTGTAATCTGTGAAGATCCTTTTTCTATCTCTACCGGTACGATCTCCGGTTTTGGCAGGTCCTCCGATGAAAGCAGCAGCGCCTCATCCAGAAAACGCTTTAAATCCTGATTATGTGTTGACAAATAATAATACAACAGGTTAAAACCCATAAATGTCACATTTGGTTCATAATTTTTTCCTAAATAGATCAGATGATTTCTGTTCTCGTAAATGGATTCTTTTAGGATCTCGTCACACCCGGATACATACACCGTATCCCAAACCTCATATCCTCCCGCCCTGAAATCCAGTTTGAACTGGTTGCCGTTGTCATTTTCCAGGATCGGGAAATCTTCGGTAAACTGGACATATTGTGCATATACATCCATGAATTCATTTTTCCCTGTCAATGCATTGACAGGAATATGCTGCATATCAATATAGATCTCCGTTCCTTTACGGGAAAGTTCTTTGACCATATTTTCTGCTGTCTCTTTCTTCCGATAGGTAAATCCCGCAAGAAACAGCTTGCGGTATTGCGACAGCTCCTCTATCGTATAGTCCTCCAGGCAATTGCTGCTGCCATAGGCAAAAGAAGGATATATGTAAGCAATGTATGCGGCATCCGTTCCGATCGCCAGATTCTCATAGTGTGTGATCACACCATAATTTCCTTCCACTGCAGCCGCTTTAAAAACAAGCGCATTATCGTTTTCGGCCCATACCTCATAACCGTTTCTTCCTGCAGCCGCCAGTAATGTATCATATGCGCCCTCCTCCAGAAGGTGCTTTAAAATAACTGCCGTATCATTGCCGTAAAGCAGCATTCTGTCAAACATATAGTCATAAAAACCATCGGCAAACGCCTCGTTTAATGTCGTCAGATTCCGTGTCGTAAATGCACTGTCAAAGTCCCAGCCGCACATGGTATCGACCCCTCTGCTTGCAAAATACCATTGCGGAAATGCTCCAAGCTCCGTCATATCTAACAATACAACCCTGTTGTCCGTATAAGAGGCCGCCTCATCCAACAGATAATCCGCCGCCATCTCCCCGCTCGCCTCCAGCGCATAGGTACCATCCTGCATGGCTAAAATCTGCGGAACATTTTCTCCTGCCATAACGCACAGCGCAATCAAAAGAAAAATAAATCGAAGCCTTTCCCAGCATAATAATGTGATCAGCAGAATGACAACGGCGATCAGCATAAACCAATATGTTTTCTCCAAAACCGAAGATGCCATCAATTTCCTGACAGGCTCCATGACAGGCAATGATAAAACAGCAAACAGGATAACAGCCAGAAAGCCTGCCGCTCTGCTCTTATCTGCCGTGATCAGTCCGATAACTGCGATGACTAACAGCGCAATGCTGACCGGCGGCTGTACGTTTCCGTGTATTGCATTGCTTTTAGTCAGCAATCCCCCGGAAAGGGCCGGATAGAGAAAATATCCCATTATCATGTATAAAACAAGCATATTAGCCATCACTGCCACCGCATACCGCCATGTTTTTGCAGCAATCGCATGAAAAACCAGATAGAACAATAATACAATGCCAAACGTAATCGCCGCAATATAATTGGCAAGTATGACCACACAAAATACGCATGAAAACGGCACCAACGATATTCTGTGTCTATATTTCATAAAATCATGTAAAAAGTACAGGCAAAGAGGCATAAGCGCCAGGCTCATAATAACGTCCAGGCTGCCCTCCAGCACCATAACGGAAAAAGTTGCCGGCAGGAACAAAAAAGCAATTCCCGTAAAAAATGCCGCTGCGATCTTTTTCTCCCTGACGCCAAACAGCATAAACCCAAGCTGGGAGACAAACGCCATAATTCCATAAAATGCACAAATACTGATATGTATATCCGCGCCGAATATTGTATAGATCATTGCGGCCGGCAGGTATCCGAGCGGCGACGTATAACGGAATATTTCGTAGCCGTTATACCAGTCTCCGGCATACGGCGGAAACCATATCCCCTCCTGCAGTGAATCCACAAGAACTTCTATTTTATACATCTGCGCATAAGCTGCGCTTCCGTGCAGGTATAACCCGGTATTATACAAAAAGAACCCAATGCCTGCGGCAACGATGAGAGAACAAACTACTGCCGCTATAAAGTTACCTGCCCATAAAAGTAAATGGTTAGATCTTTTCATCTGCATCCAACGCTTTCCGCTTCTTCCAAGAGTTAAATTTTTAACACTGAATATTTTGTATATACTTATACACCTTTATCATACCACTCTTTTTTTACATTTGCAATCTCCCGCCGTTATTTTTTGACACTATTTTTGCCTGATTACGTGGCAATTTTGACAATTTATCATTTCAGGCATATGCGTGCCGCCTGATCGGCTCTTTTACTCTGACAGCTTGTGGAAAATAATACAATTTGGCTGCGGCACTTCGATCTCTTTTCCATTCATAATAAGAAGTCCTTTTTCCAGATCCACATTAAAAAATGTCATCGTATTCGATTCATGATTCAAGGAAACAAGGTGCCTGTTATCGGGAAACAGGTTCGCATCTTTGGGATAATCGCCGCTGACAGGCAGACAGAGCAGTTTTTCCAGCTTTCCCGTCTCTTCATCCACTTTAAAGACAACCGCACTGTTATCCCCTGCATTGGAACTTACCACATATTGAAAATCTACGGAAATATTCAGCGCACTGGCTGCAGAACCGCCCGCATGATAGTCATTTAATGTCGAAACGGACTGGATCTTTTCAAACTCGGGATTGCCGTTTATTTCCTGATAAGTATAGACGTCGATACAGTTTTTCAATTCGTGCACAATATAAAGATACTTTCCGTCTTTGGAGAATTTCAGATGTCTCGGTGCGGACTCCTGCTCGCTCCGGATCATATCGATCGGTCTCAGCCGACCGTTTACATGATCAAGACGATAGACATTGGTATGATCCATTCCAAGATCCGCCGCACACAGATATTTATTATCCCTCGTCATCTTGACGCAGTTGATATGCGGTCTGAAATTACGCTCCGCAATACTGCCGAGTCCTTTATGGTAGATTTCTTCCGTGATCTCTCCGATGCCGCCATCTTCGCGCACCCGCAGCGCCGTAATCTTTCCATCATGATAACCGCCTACAAAAAGAAACCTGTCTTCGTAATCCGTAGAAAGGTAGCAGCCCCGCATGCCGTTAATGCTTCCTTCATTGATCTTTTCCAGATCTCCCGAAGGCTGGATGCGATAGGCTTCTACGCCGAAATCCGTAATGGAATATAAGAATCTCTGATTATGAGAAATACTGATATAGGACGAATTGGTAATCTCAACCTGATTTTTTTCAACCATGCGGCCATGCTCCAGATCCACATCATAAATCCTGATGCCGTATTTGTCCTTATTTCCGATCGTGTAAGTAGAGACATACGCTACATATTTATCCTTTTTCATAAGATGATTCCTCCATTCGCTCATTACTCTGATTTTATCATATATTTCAATTTTTGTTAAATACTTTTTCAAAAAAGTATTGACAATTTCTATGGCGTATGTATAATGAGTAACAGCATTTGTTTAGTTTCAGTAAACTTAAAGTTTAGTATTCGCAAGAGGGAGCTTACATATGGATTCATCCGGCAAAATGGAAATCGGCAGTAAAATCAAAGAGCTGCGGAACAAGAAAAGTCTGACGCAGGAAGAACTCGCAGATCGCTGCGAACTATCCAAGGGATTTATCAGTCAATTGGAGAATGATCTGACTTCCCCGTCCATTGCTACTCTGGTCGATATCCTGCAGTGTCTCGGAACGGATTTAAAAGAATTCTTTACGGACAAAAAAGACGAGCAGATCGTATTCGGCGCTGCAGATTATTTCGAAAAGCAGGACAACGAGCTGCACAACACGGTAGAATGGATTATTCCCAATGCGCAGAAAAACATGATGGAACCGATCCGCGTCACACTGGAAAAGGGCGGATCCACTTATCCCGATCTTCCGCATGAGGGGGAAGAATTCGGTTACGTACTCTCCGGCGTCATTTATATTGTCCTTGGAGACCGGACGTTAAAAGTTAAAAAAGGAGAATCCTTCTACTTCAGACCGGATTCCAGTCATTATATCAAAGCAGGCGAAAAAACAGGCGCTGTTTTCCTTTGGATCAGTACCCCGCCCAACTTTTAGAATACCGCTTCGGCGCTGATGGAAATGGAGATTTATCATGCAGAAAGAATTGATCAAACTGGAACATATTTCAAAGTCCTTTGATGGGCAGATGGTCTTAGACGACCTGGATCTGAATATCCACGAAAATGAATTTGTGACCTTACTCGGTCCAAGCGGCTGCGGCAAAACCACAACGCTGCGTATCCTCGGCGGGTTTGTCAATCCGGATAATGGCAGGGTTATTTTTGACAGCAGAGATATTACAAACGTACCGCCCAATAAGAGGCATTTGAACACTGTTTTCCAGAAATATGCCCTTTTTACCCATATGACGATCGCAGACAATATCGCATTCGGTTTAAAGATCAAAAACAAACCGAAAAGCTATATCGACGACAAGATCAAGTATGCGCTGAAGCTCGTCAATCTGGAAGGTTACGAGAAACGTATGCCCGACTCTTTAAGCGGCGGCCAGCAGCAGCGAATCGCTATCGCCAGAGCGATCGTCAACGAACCGAAAGTTCTTTTATTGGACGAACCGTTGGGCGCACTCGATTTAAAGCTCAGACAGGAAATGCAGTATGAGCTGATCCGTATGAAAAACGAACTGGGCATCACGTTCGTCTATGTCACGCACGATCAGGAAGAAGCGCTTACGATGTCCGATACGATCGTCGTTATGAATCAGGGGTATATCCAGCAGATCGGTACTCCCGAATCGATCTATAACGAACCGGAAAATGCTTTTGTTGCGGATTTCATCGGTGACAGCAATATTATTGCCGCTACGATGATCGAAGATAAACTGGTGGAAATACTCGGTGTCAGATTTGCCTGTGTGGATACGGGATTCGGCATACGCAAACCGGTAGACGTCGTTATCCGTCCGGAAGACGTGGAGCTCACCGCACCGGAAGAAGGTACGATAAACGGCGTTGTCACACACTTAATATTTAAAGGCGTCCACTATGAAATGGAAGTCATGGCAAACGGTTTTGAATGGCTTGTACACTCTACCCAGCTGACCCCGGTCGGCACGAAAGTCGGCATCAGGGTGGATCCGTTCAATATCCAGATCATGAACAAACCGGAATCCGAAGATGAGGAGGCAGTTGCACTTGAGCTCTAGCATGAAAAAATTACATTCTCTATATACAGATAAAAGCGGAAAAGGGAAACTGCTCGCAGCTCCCTATGTGTTCTGGTCGGCCTTTTTTATCATCATACCGCTTTGTATGATCCTGTACTACGGCGTTACGGATAAAACAGGCGCCTTTACCCTGCAAAATATCACGGCGATCGCTTCCATCGGTCATGCAAGAGCATTCTGGCGCTCTCTCCTTTTGTCCGTGGTCAGCACGGTCATCTGCTTTCTGTTAGCTTATCCGCTCGCCATGATCCTATCCGGCATGAAAGAGAAGAAACATAACTTTATTATCCTGATTTTCATCCTTCCCATGTGGATGAACTTTTTGCTGCGTACGCTTGCCTGGCAGACCTTGCTTGAAAAAACGGGAGTCATTAACGGCATTCTCTCCTTTTTTAATCTGCCTTCCTTACGGATCATCAATACTCCCTACGCAATTGTACTCGGTATGGTATATAATTTCCTGCCCTTTATGGTGCTGCCCCTTTACAATGCGCTCTGCAAGATCGATGAAAATGTCATTAATGCCGCCAAAGATCTTGGCGCCAATAAAATACAGACTTTTTTCCGCGTGATCATGCCGCTCAGCATTCCCGGTATCATCAGCGGCGTCACTATGGTTTTTGTTCCTGCACTGACAACTTTCGTAATCAGTACGCTGCTTGGCGGCAGCAAAGTCCTGTTGATCGGAAACGTGATCGAACAGGAGTTCACACAGGCGAGTAACTGGCATCTGGGCAGCGGTCTTTCCATTGTTTTGATGATCTTTATCATCCTTAACATGATCGTTTCCGCACTGCTCGACAAAGAAGACTGACAGGAAAGGAGTTTTAAGATGCAGACTGTAAAAAAAATCTATGTATCACTTATTTTTCTGTTTCTTTACGCACCGATCGGGACTCTGATCGTACTTTCTTTCAATGCGAGCAAGACAAGATCAAAATGGGGCGGCTTTACCATGCAATGGTATGCTTCTCTTTTACAGGATGAGGTAATTCTGGACGCGCTTACCACAACGCTTCTGATCGCCTTCCTCTCCGCCCTGATCGCTTCGGTGATCGGTACGATCGCTGCGGTTGCCATGAACGGTATGAAGCGCAGAACAAGGACCCTTCTTATCGGCGTCACCAATATTCCCATGCTGAATGCCGATATTGTGACCGGAATTTCTTTGATGTTACTTTTTATCAGCATAGGACTGCGGTTCGGATTCGGAACGATCCTGCTTTCACATATTACGTTTAATATTCCGTATGTGATCCTGTGTATCATGCCGCGGATGAAACAGTTAAATCCAAGCGTCTATGAAGCCGCTCTGGATCTGGGCGCATCCCATATCACCGCCTTTTTTAAGGTCATGCTGCCGGATCTGATGCCCGGTATTTTATCGGGATTTTTAATGGCCTTTACAATGTCTCTCGATGATTTTATCATCACGCATTTTACCAAGGGTGCAGGGATCGATACCCTGTCTACCAAAATTTATACGGAAGTCAAAAAGGGAATCAAGCCGGAAATGTATGCGCTGTCCACGATCATTTTCGTTACGGTGCTTATTCTTCTTTTTCTGGTAAATAAAACGCCGGATAAAAAGGAGAAAACCAATTAACAGCAACACAAAATATTCAGACTGTACGGAAAGGATTTGGTATATCATGAAAAAACTGCTGCCTGTTTGTCTTGGAGCCGCTTTATGTCTGCTTGGCGGATGCGGTTCCGACACCAGCAATGAGAATATAGTCATTGTTTATAACTGGGGGGAATATGTCGACCCCGATACCCTTGCCATGTTTGAAGAAGAAACAGGCATTGAAGTCGTTTACGACGAGTTTGAAACGAACGAAACAATGTATCCGAAGATAGAAAACGGAGCGGCCGAATATGATGTCGTCTGTCCCTCCGATTACATGATCAGTAAAATGATCCAAAACGATCTGCTTTTAGAACTGGACTTTTCACATATCCCCAATGCCAAAGCCAATATCGGCAGCCAGTACTGGGATCAGTCAAGAACCTTCGATCCGGAAAACAAATACTCCGTCCCCTACTGCTGGGGAACCGTCGGCATCCTCTACAATAAGACAATGGTGGATGAACCGCTCACAAGCTGGGCACAGCTATGGGATGAAAAATATACGGATGAAATCCTGATGCAGGACTCTGTGCGGGATGCCTTTATGGTTGCCGAGAAAATGTACGGCTATTCTATGAATACCACCGACCCCGATGAACTGCAGCGGGCCATGAACGCATTGATTGCTCAGAAACCTATCGTGCAGGCTTATGTCGTCGACCAGGTACGTGACAAAATGATCGGCGGGGAAGCCGCTATCGGCGTTATTTATTCCGGTGAAGCGATCTACACACAATATGAAAATGCCGACCTGGAATATGTTATTCCCTCGGAAGGCACGAATGTATGGATCGATTCCTGGGTCATTTTAAAAGATGCACCACATAAAGAAAACGCCGAAAAATTCATTGACTTTATGTGCCGTGAGGATATTGCCCTAAAAAATTTTGAATATATTACCTACTCTACGCCTAATGAGGCGGCAAAAGCGCTGATTGAAGATGATGAGATCCGCAATTCCCCGATCGCCTTCCCGGATCTGACTCAGTATGACAACCTGGAAAGCTATACATACTTAGGCGAAGAAGCTGACGAAGTCTATAATGAGCTCTGGAAAGAAATAAAGTCCTACTGATTCAGTAGGACTTTATGCATAACTCCTGCTTATTTTCCCAATGCCTGAAAAGACTCACTGACCGCATATGCCGTGTCTTTATCACACATAATGAAAAGTACCACATCTCCCACGTTTTCTACCAAAACGGTTTCTGCGCTGACACATACCCACTTGTTGACGTCGGCATTTTCCTTTAACATGGTTTTCACATTCTCCACATCATCAGGCGAAACACGCAGCAGCACACACTGGTAGGCAATGGATGAGATCATCGGTACGGAATAGACGCCTTCCGTATAAGAAACGCCTGAAACGCCGAGAAGCGCCTGCTCATTGTCCGCAGTCAGCGTATCCGTAACATACCCCTGCATGGCCTCTTTCGTTTCGGCATCGACATTGACTCCCGCATAGATGTCTGCCATGATATCAGACAGTTCTCCCTCAATCGTACCGCCCCCTGCCGCATCTTTTTTACCGCAGGCACAGCACAATACCATAGCGGATAATACGATAACCGCCATCACACGCATTTTACCTTTTTTCATAATAAGTCTCCTTTCCTTCTCTCCGTCTCTTTCTTATATTCTTTCTATTTCTTCCGGATACTGCACGCCCCATTCGTGTCGGAACCCATCCATGAAACGCAGAACTTCCAACGTATCCTCATGCGGCATGGACGGACATTCCTTTGCCCCTTTTTTGATGCACTCTATTGTTTCCAATATTTCGTATTCATATCCGTTTATCTGTTCCGGCATAGAGATGATCTTCGACAGTTCCTGCTTATCGTTGTAGATTCTTATTTCCAGCGGATCATTGATGTTGTCCACCGCCATAAACCCCTTGGAACCGTAGAAAACACCCCGTCTGTCGGAATATCCATACATCCCGGAAGTAAGCACGGCAAGTCTGCCATCTTCGTAAGAAAGCGTCATGACATTTTGTCCATCGACTCCCGTTTCGGTAAGCTGAACGGCTGACGTCGTTTTTACAATGCTGCTGCCAAAGTGCATCAGAGCAAAATTAAGCGGATAGATACCTACATCCAGAAGTGCGCCGCCCGCAAGTTCCGGCCGGATCAGCCGTTCTTTATCAGAAATGGCATAATCCAGATTCGCCGTAAGCGTCTTTACCTCTCCGATCACGCCTTCCGAAAGAAGATCATTGATGATCTTTCTCGATGGCATGTAACGGGTCCAAATAGCTTCCGTTACGAGAACGCCTTTTTTCTCTGCCAGAGAAAAAATTTCCTGCGCCTGCCCGGCATTCACGGTAAAAGCTTTCTCACAAAGCACATGTTTACCGGCTTCGATGCACAGTTTCATATGCCTGTAATGATGGGAATGCGGCGTCGCAATATATATTAATTCCGCTTCTCCCTCCGAAAGCATTTCCTCATAAGAACCGTACGCTTTCTCAAATCCGTATTGAGCGGCAAATGCTTCCGCCTTTTCAAGACTCCTTGACGCCACACAGCAGCGCTGTACCTCGTCAAGATGCTGCAACATCGATGCAAAAACACCTGCAATATTGCCTGCTCCCAAAATTCCTACTTTCATTACCGTTCTCCTTTCAGCGCATATACCCGCCTGCGGTCGCACTTACCATCATGCATCCTATAAGACAGATCGTATGAAGCATACAATCAAGTACAGATATTCTACCACAAACATCCTGCATGATACAAGTGCCTCATCTCCAAACCGGATTACAAACACATCTGTCTGCGTCTTTTCGCAAACTGCCCATAAAAGTCATCCGCTTCATACTGTTGTTCATAAAAAATATGTAAAAACCGCATGTTGATCTCTTTTATATGCGCTTCCTCCTCTGAAGATGCCATGATCTGCAAAATCTCATCCTGCATGGATTTACGCAGTCCATGCCAGGCGGTCAGAAACTCCTCATATTTTCTTAGATCGGGGATGTCCAGCCACTTTTTCACTTTCACTTTCGTATATCCCGCATGCGGACAGGCATCCTGCAGCAGAAAATATTGTAAGTTACCCGCCTCATAACTTCTTCCGAGCGGAAACAGCCTGCAGAGACCGGGTCGAAACGAATGAATGCCGCATCTTCCATTCTCATCCAGAAAACCACATTTTTCCATGTCTCCCTGCATTTTCAAATGCGGCAAAATAATCCCCTCTTCTACATGCAGGTCTATCTTGTCCCGCATCAGTTCTGCAAATGTACAATGCAGGTTTATTTCCATCTGCCAGATGTCATACGGATCGAGGATAACGGACTCTCCCATCCCCGTACAACAGGCCGAACATCCTCTGCAGTCATTACAGCCGGCTTTTACCATATCATTTGCATCATATAATAAGTCTGATCTTTTCATTCTGCTTCCTTCTTTGTTATCAACATACCGCCCAGATTCACTTTGTCCCATTTAAAATAAGGTTCGCCGAATCTTACGCCTTCATAATACCGGATTTCAAAATGATTGAGATACAACACGGTATCGCTGTCTATGTCAATCCGGTTATAAGCGCTCATTGCCCCGCTCATCTCCTCTTTCCCGGCGTCCGGATTTTCTCTTTCATAAAGGATGCACTCCTTTGCAAAATCGCTTATATCAACCGTTATCACTTCTTCCGTGCCGCGCTTAACAAATCGAAAAGCAGAAAAATCTACGTTTTTCCCGCTTCCATATGTAACGGTCTTATCCTCTCCGTTTTCATCCGGATAAACGGTCACGAACAGTTCCTCACTGTCTTTCTCATAACACACATCTCCGTTCAGCATAGAAAATTCCCGATATCCGCCGATATCAAGATCTCCCACCATCTGACAGCAATGAATATAATGAGTCTCATACTCTGTCAGCTTACTGTCCTGTATATCCTGCCCATTTAATTTCTCTACAAAATCTTCCGCACAAATATCATATTCTTCTATGACCGCCTTCATATACGGCTCGTCTTTAAGATATTTATAGGCTCCGCTCATCCGCTCATACGAAAGTTCACTCAACTGTCTGCCGGCAACGACATCCTCATAATACCTCTCCAGAAAAGAGCGCTGACAGCGATCGGAAACGCTGTACATATTGATTCCCGGCGCAAAAAGCGCTGTCACGATCTCCACACATAAAAAGGGCAGCAAAATTTCATAGTGCCTGCCTTTAAAACGTTTGATTAAAATTACCGCGATCTCAAATAAAATAAGGGCAACGGCCATATATCGGGATGGCGTCATTCCGTAATAATATATTCTTACTCCGATCGAATACGCCTGCATACAGATAAGCGGAGCGAAAATATAGGGCAAAATCGAGACCAGACAGGAAAACCTCGTCTCATCAAAGTAATTCTCCGCCATGATCCAGGCAGGCATTCCGAAACAGAACACGATCGTTATAATCGAAAAAATCTCATTGGAAGGCATCTGCCAACGCAGAAAGATCGTAAGCATATAAAGATAAACGATCACAATCTCACAAACGGATAAAGATGGCAGCACATATTTTATGATCGTACGCATGAAACTGCCCGGTTCATTCTCCGGCTCATGCAGCACCTGAATACATTTAGGTGCAAGATACCATCCGGTAACCAAAATAGCGGCAGCTGATTCCAACAGATACTGATAAGAACTGCCGTTCAGAAAAAGACTATCGATGATCCCTGCAATAATAAGCACTCCGATCAAAAGAATAACATATACAATAAAAACTTTTACCATATCGGCAAAAACCCGCAGGGCATATTCTGCAGACCGGACGCCGCTTTTTCGAAAGCAAAAATAAGCACTCCCTACAAATAGCAGCAACAGATAGCCGTTCATAAACCTTTTCACGACCAGATACATTACATGACGATAATAATTCGGCATTTCCTGCCACCATACGACAGCATTCCATGTGTAATCATCCCATATTTTCAACCAATATGTAAAAAATGCGGCAAGAATCGCCGCTCCGACAAAAGCGCATATCCGCAGCGCCTTCTTTTCTCCGAGAGCCGTTTCTATAAAGAAGGCTGCCGCCGCAAAAAACGCCATTGCTCTCATAGGCGTATATTCATAAAATGACAGATCGGCAAGCTTGTCGTAGGGAATCATGCTGATGACTGCCGCATACAGGGTCAATAGAATGATTACAGTCTGCGTGACCTTATAGTCTGCAAAAGACGACTGCATCTTTTGCAGAAACTTTTTCAAACTGGATTGCAGCGTTTTTAACATGATAGACGCCTTTCTGTGTTGATCTCCTGTTTTCAGTTTCTTCATTATATCAATAGTATACCAAAAACAATGCTGCGGTACAAGGATTCGAAAAAACGGAAAAAAGGCAGCGCCACGGGCTGCGCTGCCATTAAATTTCTGCATTTTTCTCTTTTCCGGTATTATAATAAATAGTCATTTTCTTTGTCTGCCACTTGCAAAGCCGCCAGTGTATATGTCGCATACCCCTCGGCAACGAGCGGTTCCAGCTTACACAGGGCTTCGGCCTCCTCTAAGCCTGACGTTTTAAATATGACCATGCCTGCAACGCCGGGATACCCTTTGAAGGGGCCGCAAAGTTCTATTTTCCCGGCGGCATCTAAGTTTTTCAAATTTTCTACATGCCGCGTAATCACTGCTTTCGTCACTTTGTTATAGGACTTTCCCTTCTGGATCATCATCACATATAACCACTTTTCCATGTTCCTGCCTCCAATCTTTCCATATATTCTAAGAAAGATTATAGCACATCTAATGTGACATATAGCTGTCGTATTCCATATACGTTTTTAAATATTTATCATATCTGTAAAAATTTGGCAAAAAATGGTAAATTTTGTCATTTTTATGATATAATAACAATGTTTACTTTTGGTATTACAGAAAGACTGTGAGTCATACTGCCCGGGGAGGAACGCACTATGATGAAAAAAGGATATGAAGAAAAAAGCGTTTATGAAGCTGTACAGGAACGCTTTCATTATCTGTTTCATGAATTTGAAAACATCTATGTATCGTTCAGCGGCGGTAAAGACAGCGGTGTTTTGCTCAATCTCCTGTTGGATTTTAAGCGCAAAAACTACCCCGGCCGCAGGATCGGCGTGTTTCATCAGGATTTCGAAGCACAGTACACCATGACCACGGAATATGTCACAAGAACCTTCAAGGCGCTGGAAGGAGAATGCGATCTGTACTGGGTATGCCTGCCAATGGCAACCAGAACGGCTCTTAGCAGCTACGAAATGTACTGGTACCCGTGGGACGACAAGAAAGAAGAACTTTGGGTTCGTAAAAGACCGGAGCAGTCCTATGTGATCACTATAGACAAACCGTTTAACCATTACCGTTACCGGATGCCGCAGGAGGATCTCGCCAAACAGTTCGGACGCTTCTACAAAGAAACGCATGATTATCGAAAGACCGTATGTCTGCTCGGCATCCGCGCAGACGAATCGTTACAGCGTTACAGCGGGATCGTAAACAAAAAGTACGGATACAACGGAGCATGCTGGATTACCAGGCAGTTCAAAGATGTATGGTGCGCTTCACCGCTCTACGACTGGTCCAATCAAGATGTATGGGTGGCCAACTATCAATTTCACTATGATTATAATACCCTGTATGATCTATATTATAAGGCGGGCCTGAAAATAGACCAGATGCGCGTGGCATCTCCGTTTAACGATTATTCCAAAGACGCCCTGAATCTGTACAGGGTGATCGATCCCGAAATCTGGACAAAACTTGTAGGACGTGTCCGCGGTGCAAATTTCGGCTGTATCTACGGAAAGACCAAGGCCATGGGATACCGCAGCGTCACGCTTCCGGAAGGCCATACATGGGAATCCTATACAAAGTTTCTGCTCGATACCCTTCCGGTAAGACTTCGCAATAATTACGTCAAAAAATTTAATACCTCTATAGAATTCTGGCATAAAACCGGCGGCGGTCTGGATGAAAACGTAATACAGGAATTGATCGACCACGGCTACAATATCCGCCGAAACGGCGTATCAAACTATACCTTAATGAAAAATTCCAGAATCATTTTTCTCGATGCCATTCCCGACAATACGGACGACATCAAATCAACAAAGGACATTCCAAGCTGGAAACGAATGTGCTACTGCATTTTAAAAAACGACCATACCTGCCGCTTTATGGGGTTTGGTCCGACAAAACAGGAACAATTACGAATCGATAGAATCAAACGGAAATATGGAGAAATGATCAATGCCAAATAATACGTTTACAAGTCCGGTATATAATGTGATCGCAGTCCCCTTTGAAAAGATTGTGCCTAACACATACAATCCAAACAGTGTCGCGCCCCCGGAAATGAAACTGCTTTATGACAGCATCAAGGAAGACGGTTACACAATGCCGATCGTATGCTACTATTCCGGTAAACAGGATATCTATGCAATCGTCGATGGTTTTCACCGCTGGCGCGTAATGAAGGAACACCCCGATATTTATGAACGCGAACATGGTATGATCCCTGTTACGGTAATTGATAAACCCTTATCAAACCGTATGGCAAGCACTGTCAGACATAACCGTGCACGCGGTACACACGACGTAGATCTGATGAGTAATATCGTCAAAGAACTGCATGAACTGGGCCGAAGCGATGCCTGGATATCAAAGCATCTTGGTATGGATAAAGATGAGATCCTGCGTCTCAAACAGATCAGCGGTCTGGCTGAACTGTTCAAAGATATTCATTTCGGGCAGGCCTGGAAGCCGATTGAGGATCTGGCCCATGAAGCTGAACCGGAGATGGAACGAGAATAAAACCGATCGAGCGCGGCCGGCATTTTCACGCTCCTGCCGCCTTTGATCGGTTTTTGAGATATTAATTATCCTGTTTTTAGTTTGATATAGGCTGCATCATTTGAGAAAGACGAAAATGCATTCTGTGGATTTCTGCTCCAGAACTTTTCCATTGAAAATCCACACTTCTTAAGTCTTTTATCAATATTAGTACGTACTAATAAATCTCTTTTGAAATCTTTATTGGATTTACTTTGCGTAATTTCACTTATTTCTTTTATATTGCAGCTGTATATCAATTCCTCTTCTAAATTATGAATCTGTGGTATGCAAATTACCTGCCTGATAATACCCTTTTGTCTTTTTAAAAATGCGATATTATCCTTAAGACATGTCGTATTATCCGTATCAGTATCAAAGATCAGCACAACAATTGTTCCTGTTTTCATCGTTCTGATTCTGCCAATCGTAAGCTTCTCCTGTACCACATTAAACTTGTCGACTTTCCCCGGCATGATACAACGTAAATCTGTCTTCAAAACATTCAGAATACATTTTTCATCATCACCTTCTACATAATATTGATAATTTGTATTTTTACCCATATCGTTTTCTCTCTGGTTCTTTTTAGTATTCCGCTATCGCATATAACTGTTCCAGCTCCGGTGCCGCTGAAAACAGATCATTCTCTACCGCATTTTTTAAACAATCAGTATTGCGCTTTAAGTAATCTCCTGCATTTATACACTGGATCGGCTTATCAAAGTTCTTGATATCCTTTTTCAAAAATGTAAAGGAATGCTTCGGAAGCTGCATATCCAGAATATCCGTATTATGTGTTGTGAAAAAGAGCTGCTTTCTCTGTGTCAGTTTTTCAATAATAATGGAAAGACAGGCTTTTTCAATATCGCTGTTCACATAAGAGAAAATTTCATCGCAATAATACAATTCATGCATATCACATACCAATGAAGCTATAATGTATGAAATATCAAGGCCGGCCTTTGTACCACTGGATAAAATCTCTGTATCCAATATCTTCCCTTCCTGTATTATAACTGATTTGTTTCCTATCTTAATGGCATAAGTATTCTCTACTTCTTCCATTTTAATAACCTTATCGATAGATGGATCCAGCGTTTTTAATATCCGTTCTAAAATGGATAAATATTGGGAATCATTTTCAATAGAATAATAGGTCTTATTTATGTACATATCTGCCGGATAGGAAAAACTCCATCCTTCCAAATTAACCTCTTCCATTTCTACCTCTCTACAATCTCCGACATCTATTCTCTTCGCGCATGTTTCATAATTATCTCTTAATCCAATATCCGTTGCCTGAATATTCATACTGAGATTTTCGCCAAAAACATCCTCAGATTCCAAACGCATAGACAATGAAAAACGATACAAAGTATTTTCATTCGTAACAAAATCAATGAAAAGAGATGCCGGTTTTCTCCTGTCATTGATAACTTTTTTGAACATTGATGCATTCTCATTATCAAAATAATTGGCAAACAGCATAAGCATTTTTCCAAGAGATGTTTTCCCGGTTGCATTTCCCCCCATAAGAATATTTACCTTCTTATAACGAAAATTTGGCCTGTCTTCCAAATATTCATGCTGTATCGTAGAATCTACAATTTTTTTCGGATATGACATATTTAATTGAAAATTCTTAAAGCAGTAAAAATTATCAATTTTTATATCCATTATGATCATGGCTTGTCTCCTTTTGCGTGTTTGTTCGCATTTTCCGAAATAATATCCCTTTATCATCATACACCATCCAGAACTTATTTTCAAATAAAAATTACTACAAATATTATATATATATGATCTGATTTTGTATGATAGAACAATGAGCTTCATGCTGCCGCCCCGTTCTCTGTTAAAAATAACGGACAGTATAACCCGTTAACTCTCCTGACTAATAACAGGGGCGGCCATAGCATGAAAATGCAGGCCGCCCCTGACTTGGTTCTGATATATTAAATCTATTAAACTGCAATTTTCAACAGCGTGCTTAGAACTTGCCTTCTTTCGCCGCTTCCTCAATCGAAACTGCTACTGCTACGGTTGCGCCAACCATCGGGTTATTGCCCATACCGATCAGACCCATCATTTCAACGTGTGCGGGAACGGAAGAAGAACCTGCAAACTGTGCATCGGAATGCATACGTCCCAATGTATCCGTAAAACCGTAAGATGCAGGACCTGCAGCCATATTATCAGGATGCAGTGTACGTCCTGTACCGCCGCCGGATGCTACGGAGAAGTATTTCTTTCCTGCTTCTGTTCTTTCTTTCTTGTATGTACCTGCAACCGGATGCTGGAATCTTGTCGGGTTTGTGGAGTTACCTGTGATAGAAACGTCAACGTTTTCTTTCCACATGATCGCTACGCCTTCCGGAACGGAGTTTGCGCCGTAGCAGTTTACTTTGGAGCGAAGACCTTCGGAGTATGCGATTCTTTCAATTTCCTTTACTTCGTTCGTATAAGGATCATATTCTGTCTCTACAAATGTAAAACCATTGATTCTGGAAATAATCTTTGCAGCATCTTTACCAAGACCGTTTAAGATAACGCGGAGAGGTTTCTGACGAACTTTGTTTGCTTTTTCAGCAATACCGATCGCACCTTCTGCTGCTGCAAAAGATTCATGACCTGCCAGGAATGCGAAGCAGTCTGTTTCTTCCTCTAATAACATCTTGCCCAGGTTTCCGTGGCCAAGACCTACTTTACGGGTATCTGCAACGGAACCGGGAATACAGAAAGCCTGAAGACCTTCTCCGATCGCAGCCGCAGCGTCCGCAGCTTTTTTACAGCCTTTTTTGATAGCGATCGCAGCGCCTACCGTATAAGCCCAGCAAGCGTTTTCGAAACAGATAGGCTGTATCTTCTTTACCTGCTCATAAACATCTAAGCCAGCGTCTTTTGTGATTTTCTCAGCTTCTTCGATAGAAGAGATGCCGTAATTATTTAATACAGAATTGATTTTATCAATTCTTCTTTCATATGATTCAAATAAAGCCATCTTATCTTAATCCTCCTGTTTATATTTAGAGATTTCTCAGTAACTTACGAGTTTGCAGCAAAGCTTCTCTTTGCCTTCGCAGCTAATCCCGCAATCGAGCTTCGCTCTATTTTTATTCGCATCTGGGGTCAATGATCTTAACGGCATCGTCAACACGTCCATACTGTCCGCACGCTTTTTCATATGCAGTATTCGGATCATCACCTTTTTTGATAAAGTCTGTCATCTTGCCAAGGCTTACGAATTTATAACCAATGATCTCATCATTTGCGTCAAGTGCAATGCCTGTTACATAACCTTCTGCCATTTCCAGGTAACGAGGACCTTTTTTCAAAGTACCGTACATCGTACCTACCTGGCTTCTCAAGCCTTTACCCAAGTCTTCAAGACCTGCGCCAACAGGAAGTCCTTCCTCTGAGAAAGCAGACTGTGTACGTCCGTAAACGATCTGTAAGAACAGCTCTCTCATTGCCGTATTGATAGCATCACATACAAGGTCTGTATTGAGTGCCTCCATAACAGTAAGTCCCGGCAGGATCTCAGATGCCATAGCCGCTGAGTGCGTCATACCGGAGCATCCGATCGTCTCAACAAGCGCTTCCTGAATAATACCTTCTTTTACATTCAGGGTCAGCTTACATGCGCCCTGCTGGGGAGCACACCAGCCTACGCCGTGTGTTAAACCGGAAATATCTTTTACTTCTTTCGCCTGAACCCATTTTGCTTCTTCAGGGATTGGAGCACAGCCATGATGTACGCCCTGTGCTACAGTACACATTTCTTCAACTTCTTTTGAATAGATCATGTGATAACTCCTTTCGATTATGTAATAATATTTGATAACAGATCGTCCGGTACCGCTGCAGGCACCCTTCCAGAATCTGTCATAACCGCTGTTCTTATTTTCGCATATTACGGTCAAAAAATCCAGTGCTTTCTATAAAATTCAAATGAATTTCTATCCGATAAAATATTCCGAGATATCAATGCAGTTAAGCAGTCCAAGCGCATTCTCGTCTTTGCATTCCAGCCAGGCTGCGCTGCATCTGCACCAGCACCGCAGAGAATAATTAAACATTTCCTCCGTATGCCTTTCATGCGGATTTCTCTTCATTTGATTAAAAATACAGTTTTCACACGGCGAATCCCTATGCTGAATCGCTTTATAGCATGTGTCGCCGATCTTGACATCCGGAGCCTGCATCAGCACTTTTTTATTAACGAAACTCAATTCATAGGTATCGGCATTCACGATATACACAAAGCTGTCCAGATTATCCAGCATCTCAATCTGCGTTGCAAAGTCCTGTAAGCGGTCCATAAGTCCGATCTGCAGGACATGCGCTTCCAGAATTCTGAATAAAGAACGAAGTTCCTCCATGATATTATTCTCGAATTCAAGCTGTACGTCTTCGTGATTTTCAAAGATGATGGCCCCTTTGAATTCCCCTTTGGAAGTAATCGGATAATACAGCATGCTCTTAATGCCTTCCGACTGGAAATAATACCGCAGTTCCTCTATCGTCATATCATATTCATGAATGATGCTGCAATTTTTGAAAGAATCATACAATACTTCATAAACAACACGCCGGAATTCATAATGTTCCTTGCTCTCCGGTCCCATTTCATATCCATGGACAGAGAAATGCACATCTTTGGACAGCGGGAGGCTTCCTTTTTCACTTCCGCAGATAAAACCCCTGTGGAACTTATAGTGCACCGTAATCAGCTCGACCGCTGACTGCAGCGCCGTCTCCAACGCCTTGTCTTCAAAAAGGACCTGCATGACCATATCTTCGATGTTCCAATCAAGTTCCATTCCTTTTTCCGCATCATAGGCAATATTGTTATGTCTTCTGATCGCATGATAAGCCAAAGTAACGGCTGCATCATAAATACGATAGCCATATTTACCTCTGGCTTTGACTCTTGTTAACGCTCTGTTGGCTTTGGCATAAAGTTCTTCCCATGCAGTGCCGTGATAGGGGAATATCGCAATGCCGACGCTGCACGTTATGCGGATATTCTCATTGCCGTACGGCAGCGTATAATTTATTTTTTCTATAATATTCTCCGCCAGTTTATCCGCATCGGACAAACTGGGCATATTTCTTAAATAAACGACAAATCTGTCTACATCGATCCTGCCGACCACATCAATGCCTTTGATGATCTTACTCAAAAAGATACCGGTCTCCACCAGAATATTATCACACTGCGCCTGTCCCAGAAGACCGCTTACCTTCTTAAAATTATCCATATCGATAATAAAAAGGGCATTTAATACGTCTTTTCCGCTTTCCTCCGTCAGAATATTCTGGATCAGCTGTATGGATGCTTCCTTTTCATGCAGCCTTGTCAGCGCATCTCTCTTGGAACGAAGCTGCAGATTGATCTCCTGCAATTTCTTTTCATGAATGTTGATCAGTCTTCCTACGATCCTCGTTACATAACCTTCAGCGCCGAGAAGCGACGTCAAATTCATCTGATACCAGGTATAATCATCATCGAATTTCTTCGTTCTGACCTCCAATGTATTATGGCCGGGTGATTTTAAGAGCGCATCCCAGACCGTCCGGTAATTCTCCAAATCTTCCGCATATATGGTGTTGCTATCAAATTTCTGCATATACCGGTTCATGATCACTTCTCCGGTAGACGCATAATCTCCGGAAGTTCTGATAATAAGCACATCCGTCTTGGCGTTATAGTCTATGATTCTCTCGCCTTCCACTTCCATGAGAATATGCAGACGCTCCGCCTGCTGATGTAATTCCTCTTCTATGTTTTTCTTTTCCGTAATATCCTGTATGACCGTTACGATCGTATACCTCGTACCCTGTCTTGCATACAGGTTTCCTCTTACCTGAAGCCATCTGAGTCCGCCGCTTGCCGTAACCGTTCTGAATTCCACTTCGACGGAACCATCATCTTTTAGTACATCTTTGATAGCCTGTTCAAAAATCGGTATATCGTCAGGAATAATGCTCATTCTTGCATTTTTCAGATACTGCATTCCACTCGCTTTGGAATACCCAAGCATACGGAAAAAACCGTCATTGGCAAAAACCGGCGTTAATTCTTTATTTTCATACTCAAAAAAACAAATACCGGCGATGATATTATTGATCATCGACCCAAAATTTTCAACATTCATTTCTTCAATAGCCATATTTTTTTCCCCAATACTTTTCTCTCTGTGATGACTTCGTTTCGTTTAAAAAAATATCCTGTGCCGTCCTAAAGAAATTTTACTGCTTTTTGGTAATAATGTCATCCTGTTTCTTAAAAATACTGTTCGGCGGAACAAATCCCCTTACCATGGAAACGGGATAAACATTGGTTTCTTTTCCGATAATGGTTCCCGGATTCAAAACACTGTTGCAGCCGACTTCCACATGATCTGCAAGCATTGCACCGAATTTTTTCAGACCGGTCTCATACCGCTCACTGCCGGCTTTCACCACGACCAAAGTCTTATCGCTTTTGACGTTGGAAGTGATCGAACCGGCTCCCATATGCGCCTTAAATCCTAAAATACTGTCTCCGACATAGTTGTAATGAGGTACCTGTACTTTATTAAATAAAATAACGTTTTTCAGTTCCGTGGAATTTCCTACTACGGCTCCCTTCCCGACAATGGCATTGCCCCTGATAAATGCACAGTGCCTGATTTCCGCCTCTTCATCAATGATCGCCGGACCGTTTATACAGGCTGACGGATATACTTTGGCAGACTTCGCGATCCAGATATTTTCTCCTCTTTTTTCAAATTTTTCTTCCGGGAGCGTACTGCCTAATCTGATGATGAAGTCTCCTATTTTCGGTAAGATCTCCCACGGATAGACCGCCCCTTCGAAAATTTCCTTTGCGATCGTCTCATCCAATGTATAAAGCTCTTTTATTATAACATCTTTTAATCCTTCTGCCATCTTTTTTCTTCATTTTCCTTTCCCATTGTTTTCATTTTATTTTTTTGTAAAACTGTGAAGCATAACGAAACCTTGTATTCAAAACCGACTGGTTGTTCATCTGTTTTACGATATTTGTTCTTCTTGTAACAAAATCATCCAGTTTCATCATATATTCATCTGCCGATATGGCGCCGTCCGCTACCAGATTCAATCCCTTCTCCCAGCTTGCCGTCAGTCTTGGATCGAGAAGCGGCTTAATGGAAGAAGAAACGACTTCGTAGATCATTTCTCCAAGCAGCGTCGGTGTGATGATCTGTGTTTTCTTATTCAGATCCAGATACTTGATATGTACAAGTTTCTTTAAGATTTCGGCTCTGGTTGCGGATGTGCCGATACCGCTCCCTTTTATCTGCGCCCTGAGCTCTTCGTCTTCAATGAACTGTCCGGCATTCTCCATCGTTAAAATCATCGTTCCCGAATTGTAACGCTTGGGCGGAGAAGTCTCTCCTTCCTTGACGTCAAGAGACTGCAGCAAAAGCGGTTCGCCTTTTTTCAAATCTTTTAATATATCCATAAAAGACTCGTCACAGGCCTCTTCAGGCTGTGCGTTTTCCGCATCGTCTTTCTTTTCCTGCGGCCCGTTTTTTTCTGCTCTGCCGGCTGTAAATGAATATTTGGCCGCTTTTAAATAACCGCTGTCGGCAAGTATCTTGAAATTGGAAAAAAAGCGCTCTCCCTTTAATTCTATCGTCAACGCTATTTTCTGATAAACGGCCGCCGGATAAAAGATACTCAAAAACCTTCTGACAATACATTCATAGACCTTGGCCGCAGTCGGATGCAGATTTCCTAAAGCGCCAAAACCCTGTCCGGTTGGAATGATCGCATAATGATCCGTGATCTGTTTGTCATTCACGTATCTTGTCTTGGCTATATTTTTATAACTGTCTTTCGAAAGTATTTCTTCCGCCAACTCTCTTACAGGCGGATACTGCTTCAGACCGCCTATATTTTTCTGAATTTCCTTGGCGACTGCACTGGATAAGACCCTGGCATCCGTCCTCGGATAAGTCGTCAGCTTCTTTTCGTATAATTCCTGTACAATCCGAAGCGTTTCATCCGGACTGATCTTAAAGAGCCTGGAACAGTCATTTTGCAGTTCGGCCAGATTATAAAGCAACGGCGGGTTCTTCGTCTCTTTCTTTTTTTCGATTTTCTGCAGAACAGGCGCCGCCGCAGGTTCTTCCGATAAAAATCCGATCAGTTCTTCGGCAGTCTCTTTTTTGAGAAACCCGTTGTCTTTATAAAGTAGGGGAGAGGCAAAATAACGCGACCCTTCTACGGCCTTCCATTCACAGCTGCACTTCCTGCCCCTGATATCGATTTCCGCTATGACACGATAAAACGGAATCTTCACAAACTCTCTGATCTCCCGTTCTCTGTTGACCACCATGCCGAGTACGCAGGTCATGACCCTGCCTACCGATATAACGGCTCTGTCTGCTTTCAAATAAGCCTTCACGGGATTGCTGTATTTTAATGTCAAAACACGGGAAAAATTGATTCCCATCAAATAATCTTCTTTGGCGCGCAGATACGCGGCATCGCTTAAATTGTCATAGGCCGACAGGTCTTTTGCCTCTCTGATCCCCCGCAGGATCTCTTCTTCCGTCTGGGAATCGATCCATACCCTTTTGCGCATCTTGCCGCTTACATTCGCCTGCTGTTCTACCAGTCTGTAGATATATTCCCCTTCCCGGCCGGAGTCGGTACAGACATAGATCGTTTCTACATCTTCTCTGTTGAGCAGTCCGCTTACAATGCCAAACTGCTTCTTTACGCTGTCGATAACCTCATACTTAAAGGTATCCGGTATAAAGGGAATCGTCTCAAGCGACCATCTTTTGTACTTTTCATCATATGCCTCCGGGTAACTCATTGTTACAAGGTGCCCTACACACCAGGTCACAACGGCCTCCTCCGATTCCAGATAACCATCCCGGTTACTCATACGATACTTCAAAGCCTTTGCAAATTCCTTTGCAACGCTCGGTTTCTCCGCAATAAATAAACTTTTTTTCATCATACACCATATATATTTTACCGTCTGTGCTCAGACGTCTGAAACCTGTACCAGTTTCAGATTTTTCTTGATCTTGGCTTCCAGATTCAGTTTTTCATCAAAACCGGAAGCCGTATATAAGTAAATATAATCCGCCTTGATCCTTGCTCTTTCCGCACAGGAGATCACCCACTCGTAATCCGCATAAGTCATCATCGGTTTCTCCCAATTGCAGAGTGCGATCAGCGTCCTTCCTTCCGCGTCTTTGGCAATCAGATCGATCGAGCCGTCTTTTCCGACCCATTCTCCGCTGCTTTCAAAATGAATCGGCAGTTTCCCGCGTTCATTCAGTTTCTCCAGATATTGGCGGCAGACCTTTTTAAAGCAGCCGGAAACATATTTTCTGAAATTCGGATAAATATAGGTATTATAATATTCGCCAACCGATATGGTCTGCAGCATGCTCATATACGGATACATATACGTAAAGTAGAATTCCACAAAGGGATGGATAATACGGTAAATTCCTTTTTGCGCATTTTCCTTACCGGCTCCATCATAAGAGAAAACTTTTTCCACCAGCTCAAGTTCCATCAGATTCTTCAAATAAACGCTGATCTTGGCGCGTGAAAATTCCGTATGTCTGTAAATGTCATTCAGTTTGTGTTTTCCTGCCGCGATCGCCGCCAGTATCGTATTATAGACGCTTGTTTCCCGAAGCTGATCCGCTACCATCCGCTCCCCTTCTTCAAATAAGAGGCTGTCGGGGTTCAAAATATGCCTGCATATATTCTGCTGTATCGTCAGTTTATCATCAAACTGGTTCCAGAGTCCCGGTATGCCGCCTAAAATAGCATATGCCTCTACACACTCTTCGATTCGGAAATTCGGGAAACGGTGTACAATGTCTCCAAAAGACAGTTCTCTGATCTTTAACAGTCCGGAAAGCGCATAGGCCGCCTCCCCGATCTTCGTGATCATGCTGTTCTCGATCCATCCGATAGAAGAGCTGCATAAAATCACCATTACGCCGCCCTTTTCCTCCTGTTTTCGAATAAATGCCACCAGCTCCTGCATAAAACTCTCGCTGACTTTGACAATATTTTGAAATTCATCTATGATAATGACCCGCTTGCCCGTGCTGATGCTTACTGCGTTAAAAATATCCGCAAATTCCGGAAAATCTTTTCCGTCAGGTAAACAGATCCTGTCGTCTTTGTCCGGATCGTTTCTCTCATAAGCCTTCAGCTGTATCCCCCATTGATACATCTGTTCCCGTTCCGAACAGGGTTTTGCAAGATAATAATAATTCGGCTTATCTTCCGCAAAGGCCCTGACAAGCGTTGTTTTGCCAATATGTTTCTGTCCGTAGACAACTAACATCCGGCTCCCCTTCTGCTCATAATACTGATTCAGATATTCAAGTTCTGACATCCTGCCTGCTAACATAAAGCCCCTCCACATGTATTTATGCGAGCGTTTTTTGGATCAATACCTCAATTTCCTCCGGAGGCATCGGCTTTCCTAAATAATACCCCTGTATATTGTCACAGTCGATCTCTGTCAGATAATCGAACTGCTCCTGCGTCTCCACACCTTCCGCGATTGTCTCAAAACCGAGTTTTTTCACCATATAAATAATGGATTCCGTAATGATCCTCGTATTTTCGTCCGTCACGACCGTATCGATAAACGATTTATCAATTTTTAATGTATCGATCGGCAGACCTTTCAGGTAGGAAAGCGAAGAATATCCCGTACCGAAATCATCGAGAGATATTTTGACGCCCATTCCTCTTAAAGTCTCCAGTTTCTCCGTAATTTCCTGGAAATCGTCGATCAATATGGTCTCCGTGATCTCTAACTCGATCTCTTCGGGCGACACATCGTATTTATGTAAAATCTGCATGACTTTATCGACAAAATCCGGCTGTTTGTACTGAATCGCCGAAACGTTTAAAGATATCAGCATCGGGTAATGATACTTTTCCTTCCAGCCGGCATAAAGCCTGATGCTTTCTTCCATGACCCATGTGCCGATCGGCACGATCGTACCGTTTTTCTCCGCGATCGGTATAAAAATGTCCGGATGAATCGTCTTTCCCGTATTATCTTTCCAGCGGATCAGCGCTTCCACGCCCCGCAGTACTCTGTCGCTCGTATGAAACTGCGGCTGGAAGTACATCATAAAATTCTGATCAAAAACGGCGCCTTTTAACTTATTCTCTATATTTACATTCTGCAGAAAATCTTCTAATATGGATCCGTCAAAGTTCTGCATTTTCCCCTTGCCGGATGCCTTTGCCTTAAACATGACGATCTCCGCACAATTGATCAGTTCCAGCGTATTGGATGCCGCTTCCGGGTACTCCGCAACACCGATGCTTGCGGCAATCGGAATTTCCAGCCCGCCGCTCAGTTTAAACGGTTTCTGCAGTCCCGCCGAAATCTTGTCATAAATTGCCCCGACGCTTCTTTCCCCGCAGGGATCATAAATACCGATACAATAGATATCCGCACTGAAATGGGAAACGATCACATCTTCATTTTCAAAATCCGATAAAAACTGTCCGAACATCTGCACGATCTCGTCGCCGACAATGATTCCGTATCCATCATTTAAAAGCCTGAAATCATCCAGATCGATAAACATCACGGAAACCGTTTTCTTTTCTTCTTTGGCACGGCAGACAAATTCTCCAAGCAGCCGTACGAAATAATTGCGGTTATATAATCCGGTCAGAAGATCATAATATGCCACATACGACAATTCGTCGTTTTGCGAATTAAATTTGGTCACATCTTTGAAGCGGACGATTTTGTCTGCAGGTTTTCCCATATCATCATAGATGATATTTGTCTCGATCTCCACCCACATTCTGCTGTTTCTTGCCTTAACTTCAATCGCCGCGGTCTTCATTCCCCTCTTTTCCAGAAAGAGAACTTCCCGCAGCGGAGCCGTATATCTTGCCTCCGCCCACTCATAAAACCTGGGAAAATCATTCATGTCTGTCAGCTGGAAATCAAAGAAATAGTCCCAGTTGGCAATCGTCTGTAATGTATTTTCCCCATAATTATAATACAAAAATGCACTGTTGGAAGTTTCGCAGATCAGGCGCAGTATTTTTGCATCCTGCATCAGTTTCTTATTCATGGCATTCAGTAATTCTATCTGCGCCTTCAATTCGTTCATGATATATCCACCTTTACGCCCGGAACTTCCGGGCGGCAATTGCCCCTTTTATTTCTTCGTAATATAACCTTTCGCCTTCAAAGTTTCCGCACATAAGACCGCACCGCCCGCAGCCCCGCGCACCGTGTTATGAGACAGACCGATAAATTTCCAGTCGTATACATGATCGGGTCTGATCCGTCCTACGCTGATGCCCATACCGTTCTCAAAATCAACGTCACAGGTTACCTGCGGTCTGTTCTCCTCTTCCATATACTGAATGAACTGTTTCGGTGCACTCGGCAGTTCCAGTTCCTGCGGAAGTCCCTTAAACGTTACGAGTTTTTCAATCAACTGTTCTTTGGTCGGATTTTTCTTAAATTTAACAAAAACAGCTGCTGTATGTCCGTTCAATACCGGGACACGGATACACTGACATGTGATCACAGGCGACGCAGCAGGAACGATCTCTCCGTTCTCTACTTTTCCCCAGATTCTGAGCGGTTCTTTCTCACTCTTTTCTTCTTCTCCGCCAATATACGGTATAACGTTTTCAATCATTTCCGGCCAGTCTTTAAAAGTCTTACCGGCTCCTGAAATGGCCTGATAAGTCGTTGCCACCACTTCGTATGGCTCAAACTCTTTCCATGCTGTCAAAACCGGCGCATAGCTCTGGATAGAACAATTCGGTTTCACGGCGATAAAGCCTCTTTTGGTTCCGAGTCTTTCTTTCTGAGATGCGATCACATCAAAGTGTTCCGGATTGATCTCCGGTACGACCATAGGGACATCCGGCGTCCATCTGTGTGCGCTGTTATTGGAAACAACCGGTGTTTCCGTTTTGGCATAAGCTTCTTCAATCTGTTTGATCTCTTCTTTGGTCATATCTACCGCCGAAAAAACAAAATCTACTTCTGCGGCAACTTTTTCTACTTCATTCACATTCAAAACGATCAGTTTTTTAACGGCTTCCGGCATAGGCGTCGTCATTTTCCATCTGCCGCCTACCGCTTCTTCATAAGTCTTTCCCGCCGAACGGGGACTTGCCGCGATCGTCGTCACTTCGAACCACGGATGATCTTCCAGCAGGGATATAAACCGCTGGCCTACCATACCTGTTCCGCCTAAAATACCTACCCTTAATTTTTCACTCATTTTTTCATATGCTCCTTCCTCAGTTATTATCCAGATATTCTTTCTCTATCCGAATCACTTCGCGCATCGCCGCGGCCCCCGGTGCCCCGAGCGTCAGCCGTTTCTCCACGCATGTTTTTAAGCTGATCTTTTCGTATATGTCCTCTTCAAACGCCGGACTGATACTTTTGAGTTCCTCTATGGAAAGATCGTCTATACTGCATTCTTTATCGATACAATATAATACGAGTCTGCCGATGATACCGTGTGCATCCCGAAAAGGCACACCCTTTCCGACAAGATAATCCGCCGCGTCCGTTGCATTGGTAAATCCCTTGACTGCACTCTTTTCCATCATGGAACGATTGAACTTTATCGTTTTCATCATTCCGTCAAACAGAGCAAGCGAACCTTTCACCGTATCGATCGCATCAAAAGTAAGCTCCTTGTCTTCCTGCATATCTTTGTTATATGCAAGCGGAATGCCTTTCATAGTAGTCAGTATGGACATGAGCGCACCATATACTCTGCCTGTCTTTCCGCGGATCAGTTCTGCAATATCGGGATTTTTCTTCTGCGGCATGATACTGCTGCCCGTCGCATAAGAATCGTCGATTTCCACGAAACGGTATTCGTTGGAATTCCAGATGATGATCTCCTCGCAGAATCTGCTGAGATGCATCATAATCGTCGAAAGCGCCGAAAGAAATTCTATTACATAATCTCTGTCGGAAACCGAATCCATACTGTTTAACGTCGGCCCCTCGAATCCCAGCATGGAGGCCGTATAATTTCTGTCAAGCGGATAGGTCGTTCCGGCAAGTGCGCCTGCACCGAGCGGACAGTAATTCATCCTGCCGTAAATATCCTTTAACCGCAGTCTGTCACGTTTAAACATCTCAAAATAAGCATCGACATGATGCGCAAGCGTTACCGGCTGCGCCTTCTGTAAATGTGTAAATCCCGGCATATAAGTTTCCGTATTTTCCGTCATGATCTGCAAAAGTGTCTGCAGCAGTTCCTTTATGAGGCCATCCACACACAGGACCTCCTGCCTCGTATAAAGTCTCATATCCAGAGCCACCTGATCATTGCGGCTCCTTCCGGTATGCAGTTTCTTGCCGGCCTCTCCGATACGCTCTATCAGACTGGCTTCCACAAAACTATGAATATCCTCGTACTCGTCTGTGATCTGCAAAAGTCCTTTTTCGACATCTTCTCTGATGCCGGTCAGCCCTTTTACAATATCGTCTTTTTCTTTTTTTGTCAGAATTCCCTGTTTCTCCAGCATAACGGCATGTGCAATGCTGCCTTCGATATCCTGACCAAAGAATCTTTTGTCAAAAGATACGGAAGCGTTAAATTCATATACAAGTTCATCCGTTTTCCCGGTAAATCGTCCACCCCAAAGCTGTGCCATGTGATATATCCTCCAGACTGTTACGGCCCAATGGTAACAGTTTTTATTAAATCTAAATTTGATGATACCATAAAACACCATATTTTTCAATCAAAACCGCCATTTTCGTAAAACCCCCCATTTTCACCGCAATTTGAAACACAATTTTACATATCTTTCATAAAATATTTTATAAACAAAAGGAGATTGAACAACATGCAGCCCATTTTATCCTTAGACAATATTTCTTACTCCTACCATAATCTAAACGGGGAAACACCGGCTCTTTCCAGAATCACTTTTGATGTAAGGGAAGGTGAATTTCTGGCGATCGTAGGTCCAAGCGGCTGTGGCAAATCAACGCTCCTCTCCATTATTGCAGGCTTGTTAAAACCGGAAAGCGGCTCTCTTTTCTTCCGTGCCTGTTCCTCAATCGGTTATATGCTGCAGCACGATCATCTCTTTGAATGGAGAACGATCTATCAAAATGTCATTCTGGGACTGGAATTAAATAAGAACCTGACCAAAGAAAATACGGATTACGTATTACAGCTTCTAAACGATTACGGCCTTTACGCATTTAAAGATAAAAAACCTTCGGAACTTTCCGGCGGTATGCGGCAGCGCGCTGCCCTGATCCGTACGATGGCAATAAGACCGGAACTGCTGTTATTGGATGAACCGTTCAGTGCACTCGACTTTCAGACAAGAATGACCGTATCGGCCGATATCGGCAGTATTATCCGCAATACCGGTAAAACAGCCATTTTGATCACACATGATCTGTCAGAAGCGATTACGCTTGCCGACAGAGTCATCGTCTTGTCCAAACGTCCGGCATCCATCAAATATGAACTGCCGGTCCATTACGATATTGACCGCACTTCGCCTCTGTCCATACGCAATACGGCCGAATATCAGACATATTTTAATCTTTTATGGAAGGAGTTATCAGATGATCTTTCATATGGGGAAACACCCAACCGAACCAACTAGCCAGCAGGCATATATCCTTGCCCACAGAAAACATCATCATATGGTCGCGGTCTTTCGACTGCTGATCCTGCTCGTTTTTCTGATTTTCTGGGAATGTATGACACGGGCAGGATACATTGATATTTTCTTTTTCAGTTCTCCGACCGCTATCATAAAATACCTGTACCAAATGTTCCTAGACGCCTCTTTTTTCAGGCATACCGGCATCACTCTGTTAGAAACGATCGTCAGTTTCCTGCTTGTCACCGCTTTCAGCCTCTTTTTCGCAATGCTGCTCTGGTATCATAAGAGTCTGTCCGAAATTCTGGAACCTTATCTGGTCGTACTCAACTCACTCCCCAAATCCGCACTGGCGCCGCTCCTTATCGTATGGCTCGGCACAGGTGCAAAAACGATCATTGTAGCCGGTATCTCCGTAGCCGTATTCGGCTCTATCATCAATCTGTATACGGGATTCTGCCAGGCGGATAAAGAAATGCTGAAACTGATCTATACCCTGGGCGGAAGCCGGAAAGACGCCATGTTCAAGGTTATTCTTCCAAGCTCCGTCCCTCTGATTCTCAGTAATATGAAAGTCAATATCGGCCTCTGCCTCGTAGGCGTCATTATCGGTGAATTTCTTGCCGCCAGACGAGGCCTCGGTTATCTGATCATCTATGGCTCACAGGTATTCAGCCGGCAGTCGTCAATGATAAAACGACTACACGCGTCAATGGAGTCCCAGATCCTCTCCGGAAATGGTGCCGATCCCGTTGTCTTCAAGCACCGATGCCAGCCCATCCGTATCTTCTACACGAAAGATCATGCATGCCTGCCCGTCCTTTTGTCCGAAAACGGAATACATATACTCCACATCGATCCTGGCATGGGAGATCACTTCAAGCACCCTGCTAAGTCCGCCGGGTGTATCCGGAACTGCCACGCCCACAACCGACGTCATCGTCAGAATAAATCCCTGATCCAAAAGAATGGAAGATGCCCTTGGCGCATCATCCACGATAAGCCGCAAAACGCCGTAATCCGCCGTCTCTGCGATATTGATCGCCCGCATATTTATCTGATTCTCCGAAAGAATACCGGTAATATCCGCCAGCTGTCCCGCCTTATTTTCCAAAAATACAGAAATTTGAGGTATTGTCATTTTTTTCTCCTCCCTGCCTTAAATTTTTCGCTTATCGATGACGCGTACTGCCTTGCCTTCGCTCCGTGTGATAGACTTTGGCGCCACCAGACGTACTTTGGCATAAATTCCCAACATTGCCTTGAGTGCGGAAACAAGTCCCTTCTCCATTTCCGTGATCTTACCCAGATTGTCGGAAAAGTTTTCAGGCGTCATTTCCACCATCACTTCGATCGTATCGGAGTTGTTGATACGGTCCACAATGATCTGATAGTTTGCAGGGTATCCCTGCTCCAGAAGCACTGTCTCGATCTGGGACGGGAAGACGTTGACTCCCTTGACAATCAGCATATCATCACTTCTGCCCATAGGCTTGCTCATCTTCACATGGGTACGGCCGCAGGAACACTTCTTTCTGGAAAGAATACAGATGTCTCTGGTGCGGTAACGCAGAAGCGGGAACGCTTCCTTGGTAATGGCCGTAAATACCAGTTCTCCCTTACTGCCTTCGGGAAGAACCTCTCCCGTATCCGGATCGATGATCTCGGCAATAAAGTGATCCTCATTGATATGCATGCCGGACTGCTCGCTGCACTCGAATGCTACACCGGGACCGCTTGTCTCCGTGAGTCCGTAGATATCGTACGCCTTAATTCCCAGTTTATTCTGAATATCCTGACGCATCTCTTCGCTCCATGCTTCCGCTCCGAAAATGCCGGCTTTTAATTTGATCTTATCCTGCAGTCCCCTCTCATGAATGCTCTCTGCCAGAAAAGCGGCGTAAGAAGGTGTACAGCAGAGAATCGTAGATTCCAGATCCACCATAAACTGCAGCTGACGATCCGTATTTCCCGATGACATGGGAAGCGTCAGACATCCCACCTTGTGGCTGCCTCCGTTGAGTCCGGGGCCTCCGGTAAACAGACCGTATCCATAGCAGACATGACAGACATCCCCGTTGGTACCTCCTGCTGCCGTAATGGCACGCGCACAGCAGTCTTCCCACAGGTCCACGTCATGCTGCGTATAAAAAGCAACTACCCTGCGTCCGGTGGTGCCGGATGTAGACTGGATCCGCACACAGTCTTTCAGCGGCTTCGCCAGCAGACCGTAAGGATAAGCCTCCCGCAGATCGTCCTTAGTCAAAAACGGCAGCTTGCACAGATCCTCTACACCCCGGATATCGCCGGGTGCAACGCCCTTTTTTTCCATCTTCGCACGATAATAAGGCACGTTATCCCATACGTGGCGCACCTGCTTTACCAGACGTTCATTCTGCCATGCAAGGATCTGCTCTCTGTCTGCAGTCTCTATTTCCTGTTGGTAATACCGTTCCATTATTCTATATCCTCCTTCATAACACTGCTGTATAGCGCCGCAAATTTATGCACTTCTTCCCAGTTCAAACGCTTTCTTGTTTAATTCCAGGAACTTCGGCGGCACACTGTGCCCGATCGCATCCAGCCACTCTTCTATCGTAAAATCAAAATGTCTGGCAAGTCTGCCCATAAGCACCAGATTCACAGCCTTGCTGCTTCCTGCCTTCTCTGCCAGAGAAAGCGCATCCAGGGCGTCCACATTGATGCCGAGCGATCTCATCTTTTCCTCCAGATTCTCCGGATATGACGCCATGCCCGCGATCACCGGCATGGGATTGATCTGCTGGCTGTTGACAATGATCCTGCCGCCGGGTTTTAAATATTCCGTATAACGGGCTGCTTCCAACAGCTCAAAAGAAAGAATACAATCCGCCTGTCCTTTATCGATAATGGGAGAACAAACCCTGTCACCCCAGCGTACATATGTAACAACGCTTCCTCCCCGCTGGCTCATACCATGCACTTCGCTGACCTTTACGTCAAATCCCTTACCAAGAAGCAGACGTCCGAGAAGCTTGCTTGCAAGCAGAGTCCCCTGTCCGCCTACGCCCACGATCATGATGTTCTTCGTTTCCATCTTATCCGTTCCTCCTTATTGTCCTACACCCAGCGCATCAAACTTACAAAGCTGTTCACATACCCCGCACCCTACACAGAGCGTAGTGTCGATCTTCGCCTTGCCATCCTCCATACTGATCGCAGGACAGCCGATGTTCATACAGGCTTTACAGCCTTTGCATTTCTCCGGATCGGCACAGATCGGACCGGGATGCTTCACATATTTCAACAGCGCACAGGGCCGGCGGGAAATGATGACCGAAGGCTCTTTTGCCGCAAGTTCTTCCTTAAGTACCTCCTGGCATTTTTCCATATCGTAGGGATCCACTACGCTCACCCGCCTGATCCCCACCGCATGGCATAAACTCTCCAGATCAATCTTTGTACAGGGATCTCCTTTCAGGTTATAACCCGTCGTAGGATTCTGCTGATGTCCTGTCATGCCCGTAATGGAGTTATCCAGAATGATCACGGTGGAATTCGACTCATTGTAGGCAATGTTGATCAAACCCGTAACGCCTGAATGAATAAACGTAGAATCTCCGATGACCGCCACGCTTTTTCCTGCGCTCTCCTCATCCCCCGCTTTCACGAATCCGTGAAGTCCCGAAACGGAAGCGCCCATGCATACGGTGGTATCAATGGCGCCAAGAGGCGGAACCGCACCAAGGGTGTAGCAGCCGATATCGCCTAACACCGTAAGATTCATTTTCTTCAAAACATAGAAAATACTGCGATGAGGACATCCTGCGCACATTACCGGCGGTCTGGCCGGAATATTCTCATCCAAAAGAAGGCCTGTCTGCACATCTCCTCCAAGCTTCTCTTTCACAATATTCTGACTCAGCTCTCCGATATTGGAAAACAGTTCCTTCCCGGATACCGAAAGACCCAGGTTTCTGCAATGTGTCTCTATAAATCCATCCAGCTCCTCCACCACTACAAGCCTGTCAACAGAAGCCGCAAAGTCCTTGATCTTTTGTTCCGGCATCGGCCAGATCATTCCGAGTTTCAAAACAGGATAGGTATCTGCAAAAGCTTCTTTTACATACTGATAAGAGGTGGAAGAAGTAATGATACCACAGGATCTGTCGCTGCCCTCTTCGATCCGGTTAATATCCGCCGTCTCCGCCCAGGCTGTCAGCGCTTTGGTACGTGCCTCCACTTCCGGATGGCGGTTCTTTGCATTAGCCGGCATCATAATATATTTTGCCGGATTTTTCTCATATTTTTTCTGTTCAGGAAGTACACGCTCCCCCGTCTCTACTACACTCTGGGAATGACTGACGCGGGTGCACATCTTGATAAGCACCGCCGTATCGTACTCTTCCGAGAGCTCATATGCCAGTTTCGCAAAAGCAAGCGCCTCCGCAGAGTCGGAAGGCTCAAACATCGGAATCTTCGATGCCTTTGCATAATGTCTGGAATCCTGTTCATTCTGAGAACTATGCATACCGGCATCATCTGCCACGCCGATCAGAAGACCAGCGTTCACACCGGTATAAGAAATCGTAAAAAGCGGATCGGCCGCTACATTAAGTCCTACATGCTTCATGGCACAGAAGCTTCTCTTTCCCGCCAAAGAAGCGCCAAACGCCGCTTCAAGAGCTACCTTTTCATTGGGCGCCCATTCCGCGTACAGCTCTTCATACTTTGCCGCACACTCGGTTATCTCCGTACTGGGCGTTCCCGGATAGCTGGATACGAAGCTGCAGCCCGCCTCATAAATGCCTCTGGCAACTGCTTCATTGCCAAGCATCAGTGTTTTCATATATCCTTTTCCTCCTTCATAAGTCTGCTCTAATTCTGATCTCCAATGGAATCTTTCACGGAAACCGTCACCTTCTTTTCATAGCATGAGAAGATTTCCTCCAGCTTTTTGTGTTCAGGCGCTTTTGTCACCACACTCACTACGGGTACGATCACAAGTCCGGCCAGCATGCAGAATGCGCCGGCATTGATCGGTGACTGCAGATACACGGGAAAACTCGAACGGAAAAAGATATTGGCAAGCATAACAATCGTAGAAAACAGAAAACTCACCCAACAGGCAGCTTTCGTAGTCCGCTTCCAATATAAACCATAGAGGAATGGCGCTAAAAATGCGCCGGCTAACGCCCCCCAGCTCACACCCATGAGCTGTGCGATAAAGGTAACATTGGAACGGTACTGGATCAGCGCAAGCACTACGGAGATCGCAATAAACACGACCAGAAGCGCCCGCATCCATTTCACCTGTTCCTTCTCATCCATCTTTTTAATAATATTACCTTTAATAAAGTCTAACGTCAAGGTAGAACTGGATGCCAAAACAAGGGAGGACAGGGTGGACATAGAGGCCGAAAGCACCAGAATGACCACTACCGCGATCAGAATGGCCGGCAGTCCCGAAAGCATCGTGGGCACCACGGAATCATATCCGTTCGCCGCAATATCGATCTTATCGCTGAAAAGCCGTCCAAATCCGCCGAGGAAGTAGCAGCCGCCGGAAACGACAGCCGCAAAGACCGTAGAAATTACCATCCCTTTGTTGATTGCACTTTCACTCTTGATGGCATAAAACTTCTGTACCATCTGCGGTAATCCCCATGTTCCCAGACTGGTAAGGACTACCACACCCAGAAGACCGGCAGGATCCGGCCCGAAGAAGGAGTTGAACACTCCCGGCGCCGTAGAAACCGTCTCATCACTCACGGCCGACAGTTTGTCAAGCGCTGCAAGGAAACCGCCCTGGCTGTTCAGCACCGCAAAGATTACGGCAATAATGCCGAAAATCATAATAATGCCCTGAATGAAATCGTTAATGGCCGTAGCCATATATCCGCCGGCTATGACATAAATACCGGTAAGCACCGCCATAACTATCACACAGACACTGTAATCAATCGCAAAAGCCATCCCGAAAAGACGGCTTAATCCGTTATACAGACTGGCCGTATAAGGGATCAGGAAAATAAAGATGATCGCCGAAGCCGCCAGCTTTAACGGCCTGCTCTCAAAACGCTGTCCGAAGAATTCCGGCATGGTGGCGCTGTCCAAATGCTGCGTCATGATGCGGGTACGACGTCCTAACACCGCCCAGGCAAGCAGCGATCCAAGAAAAGCATTCCCCAGACCTGCCCAGGTAGCGGCAATTCCGTATTTCCAGCCAAACTGCCCTGCATAACCCACAAATACCACTGCCGAAAAGTAACTGGTTCCGTAAGCAAAAGCCGTAAGCCAGGGACCTACGCTCCTTCCTCCCAGTACAAACCCGTTTACATCAGTGGCATGACGGCGGCAGTACAGTCCGATACCGATCATCACGCTAAAAAAGATAACGAGCAAAAATAATTTGATAAAAAGGTCCATTTTCCGTTTTCTCCTCCGGTTGCTTTCTAATTTTTTATCTGCGCTTCTACCAGGCTGCCGTGACAGTATTTTTCGCGCAGCAGCGGTTTTTCGATCTTGCCTGTAGGGTTTCTCGGCACCTTATCAAAAATAATTTTCTTAGGCCGTTTATAACGGGGAAGTTCCCCGCAGAAATCCATGATCTCTTCTTCCGTACAGGAAACGTTCTCTTTCAGTTCAATGATCGCCGCCGCGATCTCGCCAAGCCTTGCATCCGGCAGGCCGATCACGGCCACATCCTTGATCTTATCGTTTCGCCGCAGATAATCCTCGATCTGTACCGGGTACAGGTTCTCACCGCCGGATATGATAACATCTTTCTTCCGGTCTACCAGATAGATGAATCCATCCTCGTCCATACGTGCCATATCTCCGGTATACAGCCATCTGTCTTTTAAGACTTCGTCCGTGGCCTCGGGATTTTTATAATAACAGAGCATGACGCCCGGCCCATGGACGATCAGTTCGCCCACCTCTCCTTTCGCCGTCTCTTTTCCCTGCTCGTCCACTATCTTTGCTTCCCAGTGATAACCCGGTTTGCCAATGGCTCCAACTTTATGTATATTTTCCACACCAAGATGCACGCAGCCCGGTCCGATGGATTCGCTCAGTCCGTAGTTGGTATCATATTGATGATGCGCAAAATGCTTTTTCCAACGCTGAATCAGACTCGGCGGAACGGGCTGCGCACCGATATGCATCAGTCTCCACTGCTCCAGCAGATAATGTTCCATATCCACTTTTCCGCAGTCAATGGCATCCAGAAGATCCTGTGCCCAGGGCACTAACAGCCACACGATCGTACACTTTTCTTCCGTGACTGCCCGCAGGATCCACTCCGGTTTCACGCCCCGCAAAAGCACAGCCTTTCCTGCCGTGATCAAAGAACCGAACCAGTGCATTTTTGCTCCGGTATGATAAAGCGGCGGAATGCACAGGAACACATCTTCTTTCGTCTGCCCGTGATGATTCTGCTCCGTTTCACAGGATGAGCGCAGCGCCAGGTGATTGTGCAGGATCGCCTTCGGGAATCCGGTAGTTCCGGAGGAAAAATAGATGGCTGCATAATCTGTCTCTTTCAAAGCCACCGGCGGCGCGCTTGAAGAACAAAATCCCATGAGCTTCAGGAAGTCCTCCGCATAAGCAGGCCCATCCGTTCCCGGAAAGAACATCATTTTCACGCCGGACAGTTCCTTCTCGATCGTATCCATGCGGCTGATAAATTCCGGTCCGAATACCAATACTTCTACGTCCGCAAGTTCCAGACAATATTTGATCTCCTCTGCGGAATAACGGAAATTCAATGGAACGGCTATACCGCCTGCTTTGAGAATCCCGAAATAAATGGGCAGCCATTCCAGACAGTTCATCATCAGAATACCCACCTCCGTCTCCCGTTCAATACCGCGGCTTAAAAGCAGATTGGCGAAACGGTTGGCACGCCTGTCAAAATCAGCCCAGCTCAGTTCCCGCCGGTAAGGCGCTCCGTTCTGTGCGCTCTCGATCAGACTTGCTTCCCGCCAGGTCACTGCACTGTCACGCTCATGAGACGGATTCAGCTCTACAAGCGCCGTATCCGAGCCGTACAGGCGGGCGTTCCGTTCCAAAAACTCCGTGATCACCATGATATGGTTCCTCCTTTTTTGTATCTCATATTATCTATCATATAGTATTCAGCGTATAACCATTCATCGTAGCATGTGCCACAAAGGTTCCCAGTTCATCTTTCACATCCACCGCATATAATGTTGTGGTACGGCCTTGTCTTAAACAGGAAGCCTCCGCGATCAGGCGCCCGCCCTTAGCCGGAGCCAAAAAAGTAATGGAAGCATGCTGGCTGACCGTCTTTTTTTCGCTGTATCCGTTGGCGGCCACGGCACAGGCAATATCCGCCAGGGTAAAAATGGCGCCGCCCATAGGCACATTATTCTCATTCATATGCCGCGTTTCCAAAGTCAGAGAACAGACCGCCTTCCCCGGCTCTGCAGAATCAATAACGATCCCTGCTGCGTCCGTAGCAAAATGATCATTTTTAAAACGATTACGAATCTCCTCTAATGCTGACATGAACAGACTCCCTTCTCATTTCTATATTGTTATGGTTTTCTATGCAATACCAAAAACCACCTTTACCACTTTAGCACTTTTAATCGCTAAAGTCAAGAACAGATTCGCCTGTACTTTTTTCCTTTGCGGATGCCCGCCACTTACCTGTGCCCTCTGATCTATCGTAACTTATTTTTCCTTCTTCTTTCAGTTCCCGCATACGGCGGCGGACCAAAGAAAGCGTGACGTCCATTTCCTGTGCGATCATTTTAGCCGTAATTGCGGGCATCGACTCTACAAGCGCAAAGATCTGTTCTTTTTGCGCCTCTCTCATGGGAACAGGAGAAGTGCTGCAGTTCTGCGGTATCCTGACCATCGTCGTTTCGTCTGCAGTATGCAGAAACAGCTCCATATACTCCGGATATACCACGATCCTTCTGATCTGTGTACTCATCATGGCATCCTGAGCCTGCCTGATCATATCCTTCTTCAAACGCTCTTTGATGTCCGCAAGCCGCTCTTCTAACGCTGCCTTTTCTGACAAATCGTCTTGCAGCTGCCCGATCCGTTCTTTATTATAATCAATTTTTTGCTGTAATTCCCTGCTTTTTTGCAGATAATCCCGATCGTCGATCACACCGTCCAGAAGTTTTTCCAAAAGAAGCGTTTTCCGGTATACGGCCTTTTGTATATCGGCTTCCAGCGCCATCCGCTCTGCCTTTACACCGCCGTTTTCCAATGCCTGCCGCAGCAGCGGCATCATTTCTTCCAGAATTTCCTTCTGCTGCGGTTGATGTCCCTTTGAGCCGCATATCTGCTCCAGACATAAAAGCATTTTTTTCTCATCCAGATGGATATTGTCACAGCCGGCTGTTTTGCCTCTTTGTATTTTTCTGATCTGCTCTTTGCGCATCTTATCTGTGCGTCTGCCGTGATGCAGGTAATTGCTGCATTTCCATTCTGCCGCTTTACCGGTTTTATTCCGGCGTATCGTACGGTAATAAGGTTCTTTGCAAAGTCCGCAGATAATCTTTCCCGACAGTGCGTGCCTCCCGCCATGATCCTTACAGGTATATTTTCCTTCACGGCGTCCGTCCCTTCTTCTGCCATCCAGCGCTCTGTTTGCCGCTTCAAACAACTGTTCATCCACGATAGCCGGTACTGCATCTTTGTGAACGATCCACTCTCCTTCCGGATTCTTGACAGTCTGTTTCCGCTCAAACTCGTAGTGGCGTTTGTTCTGTATCACCGTCCCTTTATAGATAGGATTGCGGATGATATTGCGCAGCATGGACGGCGACAGCATTTTCCCGTTTCTGTTCGTATACCCCTTTTCATATAGTATTTGAGCAATACTGTGCGTTCCGTATCCGTTTACCGATAAGCGGAAAATCAGCCGTATCATCTCCGCCTCACGTTCATCGATCACAACGGCTTTGTCCGGACATTTTTTCAGACCGTACATATGATTGGTAAAAACAAAGCTTTTCCCTTCCTTTTGTCTGTTTTTGTGCGCATTGTTGATCTTTTTACTCAGTTCTCTGCTGTATTCTTCCGCCAGGATCGCCTTGATCCCAGTGATCAGCGCATCCTCCGGCGTGTAAAACTTCCCCTCCAGATACATGTACAGCTTCTTTTGATGCTTCTGCATCCGGTCTAGGAACAGATACCAGTCTTTCGTATTACGCATCAGCCGATCCTGACTTTTAATAACAATAATATCAAATTTATCCTTTTCCAGGTCCTGATACAGTCTGTTATACTCAAGCCTGCCTTTGACCGTTGTTCCGCTCTTTGCCTCTACATAGGCATCCACTAACTTCCAGCCCTGTTTGCAGACACAGTTTCTGGACTCCTGTACCTGCTTCACAAGCGCATCTTTCTGACTCTCTTCTTCGGTACTGCAGCGGTTATAGATTACCGCGCGCGGCTGTTCCATATCCTTCACCCCTTTAGGGAATGCCCCGGCATTCCGATCTGCATATCCGCACATTGTCCCTTCTGCAATAACTCCAGGATCCTGAGCAGTTCTTCCCCTGAGATCAGATCTTCCTGCTCCAGAATCCGCGAGATCCTTATGATAATTTCCGCTGTTTCTTCCGACATAGGCCGCTCTCCTGCACATATCTTACCAAAATCTATGTGCCATCCCTGTCTTTTATCTCTGCAAAATGCATTATTTTGACATATACGCCGCATTTTATTCCCATGCCTGTCCGTCTCACTTACGCTTCTCATCTCTTCCAGCTCAATATGCTGATCACTTCAATCATCATTCTATGTGCCATCGCCATGGGATTATACAAAATCATTCAGAGTCTGGAGCATTATTATAAAAAAGTAAAATAGAAAAAGGCCGTAAAAATACAGACACCATCTGCATTTTCACGGCCTGTCATATGGCCTCGGCTAATCTTTTGTTTCCCACAAAACAATACTGCCTGTCTGCATCGATTTTTTGACATCGATGATCCGCTGATTGGCAGACCCCCGAAAACGCAGACTGATATCTTTTTGAGCCTCGATAAATTCACCATCCACGATCACGTCTAAATATGACAGGATTTCCTGCGTCTCGGCCCACTTTTTTACAAATTTCTCCAAAATATCTTTATCATAGAGATATCCTGTGTAACACCAGACCGTCTTCTTTGGATATTCTGCCTTCACTCTGCGCAGCAGCGGCAGAAGTCCCTGCTGGTTCCCATACTCTAACGGCTCTCCGCCAAGCAAAGTAAGGCCTGCAATATAAGAAGGCTCCAGCATTTTCAGGATACTTTCGACTGTCTCTTCAGTAAACTCCCTGCCATATTGAAAGTCCCACGTCATTTCGTTGAAACAGCCCTTACAATGATGTGTACAGCCGCTGACAAACAGCGCTGTCCGCACACCGGGTCCATCTGCAATGTCGTATTGTTTTATTTCCGAATAATACATATATCATGCCTCCAATCAATAACCCCGCTGTGTAAAGCGGGGTCTTAAGCATTTTATAAATGCAGTACTCTCTCCTTAATTTCCTGCGTACGTCCCTGATTCCAGAACTGTGTACCGATATAACCGCAGGTACGCCTTGCCACGTTCATTTTCTCCTGTTCTCTGTTCCCGCAGTTTGGACATTCCCATACCAGTTTGCCATCGTCGTCTGTTACGATCCCGATCTCGCCATGATAATCACAGAGCTGGCAATAATCACTCTTCGTATTCAGTTCCGCATACATGATATGATCATAAATATGCTGCATGACTGCAAGTACGGCATCCAGATTATTCTCCATATTGGGTACTTCCACATAACTGATTGCACCGCCCGGAGAAAGCTCCTGGAACTGAGACTCAAATGTCAGTTTATCAAAAGCATTGATATTCTCGCTTACATGTACATGATAACTGTTTGTAATGTAATTTCTGTCCGTTACCCCCGGAATAATGCCGAAACGTTTCTGTAAGCATTTGGCAAATTTATATGTCGTAGATTCTAACGGTGTGCCATACAGACTGAAATCAATGTTTGTCTGCGCCGCCCATTTTTTGCAGGCCGCATTCAAATAGCGCATGATTTCCAACGCAAACGGCGTTGCTTCCGGATCCGTATGAGACTTTCCTGTCATATATTTTATACACTCGCACAGACCGGCATAACCAAGCGATATGGTGGAATAACCGCCGTAGAGAAGTTTGTCGATCGGTTCTCCTTTTTTCAATCTGGAAAGCGCACCGTACTGCCACAGAATCGGCGCAACATCCGAAGGCGTTCCCTTTAATCGTTCATGCCTGCACATCAGGGCACGCCTGCATAACTCCAGTCTTTTGTCAAAGATCTTCCAGAACTTATCCTTGTCCCTGCCGGAAGAACAGGCGATATCTACCAGATTAAGCGTCACCACTCCCTGATTGAAGCGGCCGTAAAATTTCGGTTGATCGTTTTCATCATGATAAACAGTCAGAAAAGAACGGCATCCCATGCAGGTATAGCAGTTGCCGTCTTTTAATTTTTTCATGATCTTCTCGGATATATAATCCGGCACCATTCTCTTTGCCGTACACTTAGCGGCAAGTTTCGTCAGATACCAGTACTTGCTGTCTTCGTGGATATTATCTTCTTCCAGCACATAGATCAGTTTCGGGAAAGCCGGTGTGATATAAACGCCTTTTTCATTCTTAACACCGCGGATACGCTGGTTTAACATTTCTTCAATGACCGCCGCAAGATCGTCCCTTGTCTGCCCCTCGGGCGCCTCGTCAAGATACATGAATACCGTTACAAAAGGAGCCTGTCCGTTCGTTGTCATCAGGGTAATGACCTGGTACTGTATCATCTGCACACCACGGTTGATCTCTTCTCTGACACGCATCTCGGCAATCTCATTGATCTGCTCGTCCGAAAGCGCAATCTGCATTTTATCCATTTCCGCCCTGACTTCTTTGCGCAGCTTTTCCCTGCTGACTTGTACAAAAGGCGCCAGATGCGCTAACGATATACTCTGTCCGCCATACTGTGAGCTTGCTATCTGCGCGATACACTGCGTCGCAACATTACAGGCCGTAGAGAAGCTTTTCGGCGTATCGATCATGGTTTCGCTGATCACCGTCCCGTTCTGCAGCATATCCTCCAGGTTCACCAGACAGCAGTTATGCATATGCTGTGCAAAATAATCCGCATCATGGAAATGAATGATCCCCTGCTCATGTGCATCTACGATATCGGGAGCAAGCAAAAAACGTTTGGTAATGTCTTTGCTGACTTCCCCTGCCATGTAATCGCGCTGTACACTGTTTACCGTCGGATTTTTATTGGAATTCTCCTGTTTTACTTCTTCATTATTACATTCTAAAAGCGTCAGGATCTGCTCGTCCGTGGAATTGGATTTTCGTACAAGTGCACGTTTATAACGGTAAGTAATATAATTTCTCGCCATTGTATACGCATTATATTTCATCAACTGGTTTTCCACCATGTCCTGAATCTCTTCCACACTCGGGGAATGTTTCATCTCTTCGCAGTGATCGGCAACTACTTCGGCAATGGAACTGATCTCATCCTCCGTCAGTTTATCTCTGTCTTTTACGCTGTCGTTGGCTTTCCTGATCGCGGCAACGATCTTATCCAGATCAAATGATACTTCCGCACCGCTTCGTTTTATAATCTTCATACATGACCCCCACAAATTATTCGGCTTTTTCCGTATACTACATATTGTATCATGCCATTTTTTTATGTCAAGGTATTGTATGCAAATTCACAGCCAAATATTTATCAAATGACTGTATTTATAAAAAAATAAAAAAGAACTCTGTTTTCCGGAATGGCGATTATCTTGGTTTTCTATAGCCGATTTCCGTCTGCGGGTAATGTTCCTGCAGATACGCCAGAATACATCTTGCATTTTCTTCTCTTTCGAATCGCAGCTTTGCCTCGCTCTCATCATCAAGCTGCAGCATAAGATAAAATTCTTTTAACAGAAATTCTCCCGATTCCCCGCTTTCCACTCTAAGATAGGCTTTTCTGATACGAGACCATGCGATATATTTTACATTGATAAAATAGCGGTAAAACAGATGCGTCTCTCCCATCCGGCCTTCACCGGCACGGGATGCCAGGCTGAACTCTTCCTTCAAAATATTCTTCGGGATATCCGGGAATTCTCCGGTTTTAGATAAAGAAATGAATTTCATGAAAGCTTCCTTTTCAAAAAAACAACGGGCAGTACGCTTTGCGGACTCCCCTCCTGTTAACATAGAATAACCCGCAGAGCGCGGTATTAACTAATAAAAAAAAGCTGGAAAAGGGACTCGAACCCTCGACCTACTGATTACGAATCAGTTGCGCTACCGACTGCGCTATTCCAGCTTGGTACTAGGCACAAAAGTTATTATAATGGGTAATTGCTTTTTTTGCAAGCATGAATTACTTTTTCTTTCAAAAAATTTCATAAAACTATGCAGGCGCCCCGTTTTGGGGCAGATTTTCCCTGCATTTTCTCCAATTTATCCCTGCGGATTCAAATGCACGTCCAACTGGTTATACGGAATGGAAATATCTGCCTCATCCAGTGCATATTTAACAGCTTCCGTCAGTCTCCACTTACTTTCCCAATAGTCTTCCGAAAGCACATAGAAACGGATTCCCAGCACGACGGCGCTGTCTGCGAGGGAATCGACATAGACTTTTTTGTCCATATCCGCAAGTACCTTGTCATCGCTTTCTAAAAGTTTCAGCAGAACTTCTCTCGCCTGCCTGATATCCGCCTGATAGGAAATTCCCACGGAAATATCGACCCTGCGGTTTGGCATCGCACTGACATTGATCATACTCGAATTGGAAAGATCTCCGTTTGGTATGATCACAAGCCTGTTATCTCCTGTCGTCAGTTTGGTATAAAAAATCTGGATTTCCTGTACGGCGCCTTCATTTCCGTTTGCAGTAACAATATAATCCCCTACCTTAAACGGTTTCAGCAGCAGTATAAGAACACCTCCCGCCAAGTTGGAAAGGCTTCCCTGTACGGCAAGACCGATGGCCACGCCCGCAGAACCAAGCAGGGCCACAACGCTTGCCGCATCCAGACCAAACCCGGAGGCAATGAACAATACCAGAACGATATACAGGGCTATCCTGACAAAAGAAGTCAGAAACTGCATCGCCCCGACATCCGCATTGCCCCGCTGCATGGATTTTTTTAATATTTTGCAGACCCATTTGATAAGCTGTGTCCCGATAAAGAAAACAAGCAGGGCCAAAAGCACTCTGACACCGAAACGCAGCGCCGTTTCAGGCAGTTTCTGAAGATAGGACTGTATGAGTCCCGAATCTATTTTTTCTCCTGCAATAGTTTGCATCTGCGCTAAATTCTCCATATCCTATATCCTTTACTTTTTCTCTGTTATTCCGGATTTTGCAGGCGCTTTTGTTTGTCCTGTCTCTTTTACTTTGGACATTACCTTTTTCAGCCGCTCCGCCGCTTCATCGGCTGCCTTGGCTTTCTCTCTGGCCTCTTTGGCCGCTTTTTTGGCCGCTTCTTTGGCTTCTTCGGCTTGTAATGCCGTGATCCTGGCTTCTTCTTTGGCTATACGTCTTTCTTCTTCCTCTTTGGCCTTGCGGATTGCTTCTGCTTTGGCCTTTTCTATTTCCGCTTTTTCTTCCGGTGTATAAGGAGTATAAGCAAAAATACTGATCGAAAGCGGGGCGCTTACCATTTCTATCGCATACGGCTTTCCATCCCATTCTTTTTCCATCGTCTGTTTCTCTTTGCTGTTGACAACACCGCTTCCGCCGTAAATCCTCGCATCCGTATTCAGGATCTCATGATATTTTCCCTCATACGGCACACCTACGGTAAACTCCTGTTTTGTATTGGCAAAATTGGCAATCACTACCAGCGTATCCTCTGCCTTGTCCGCTTTGCGCAGGTAAGAAAGCATACAAGCCTGCGGTGTAATACAGTTGATCCATTCAAAGCCTTCCCAGGAATCGTCTTTCTGATACATCGCCGGAAGCGTTGTATATAGCTTATTCAGATCTGAAACCAGTCTGTTCAGTTTCTTATGTTCCTCATTCTCAAGCAGTTCCCACTCCACGGAACGTTCTTCGTTCCATTCATCATACTCACCGATATCCTGTCCCATAAAGAACAGCTTTTTCCCCGGATGTGTCATCAGATATCCGTAGGTCAGACGCAGATTGGCAAACTGCTCTTTTCTATCGCCCGGCATTTTACCGAGCATGGTCGCTTTCCCATGAACGACCTCGTCATGGGAAAATACGAGTACGAAGTTTTCACTATACGCATAGATCATGCTGAATGTCAGGTTATTATGGCATCCGGAACGGAAATACGGATCGTTTTTGATATAGCTTAAATAATCGTTCATAAATCCCATATTCCATTTCAGATCAAATCCCAGGCCATCATCTTCCAGAGCGCCCGTAACTTTGGGCCATGCCGTTGATTCTTCCGCTATCATCAATACGTCGTCGTCTCTTTTTTTCACAATGGAATTCAGATGTTTCAAAAATTCCACCGCTTCCAGATTCTCATTGCCGCCGTATATATTGGCTACCCACTCTCCGCTGTTCTTCCCATAATCCAGATAAAGCATCGATGCTACTGCGTCCATACGGATACCGTCCGCATGATACTGCTCGATCCAGTAAAGTGCATTGGCGATCAGATAGTTTTTCACTTCCGGCCTGCCGTAATTGTAAATCAGAGTTCCCCAATGCGGATGGCTTCCCTGTCTGGGATCTGCATGTTCATACAGGCATGTGCCGTCGAAATTGGAAAGACCGTATGTGTCTCTTGGAAAATGTGCCGGTACCCAGTCCAAAATAACGCCGATGTCCGCCTTATGCATCTCGTTCATAAAATACATGAAATCTTCTGCGCTGCCGTAACGCGACGTAGGCGCATAGTAACCGATCACCTGATATCCCCAGGAACCGTCAAACGGATGTTCCATGACGGGCATCAGTTCGATATGCGTATAATTCATTTTTTTGACATATTCAATGATCTTCGGCGCCAGCTCGCGATAATTCAAATACGTTCTGTCGTCTTCCGGCTGAGCGAAGGAGCCGAGATACAATTCGTATATACTGATGGGCGCATTCACCTCATGCAGTTTTTTACGCTTCTTCATCCACTTTTCATCTTTCCAGTCAAACCCGTTAATCTCCCTGACTACGGAAGCCGATTCGGGACGAAGCTGCTGTCCGAAAGCATAAGGATCCGCTTTGAGATAGGTAATACCGCCTTTGGCTTTCAGTTCAAACTTATAGCAGTCTCCTTCTTTTACACCCGGTATAAAAATCTCAAACACACCGGAATCCCAGAGTTTTCTCATCTGATGCACCCTGCCATCCCAGCCGTTAAAATCTCCGACAGTACTGACGCGGACCGCATTCGGCGCCCAAACGGCAAAGTAAACGCCCGAAACGCCATCGATCGTCATCGGATGCGCACCCAGTTTCTCATATATCGTATAATGGATGCCTGCGTTAAACTTCTCGGTATCTTTCTGCGTGATCTGCGGCTTAAAATTGTAGGCGTCTTTCACCTTCTTCAATGTACCGTCTTCAAATTCGGCAATATATTCATAGGAAAATCGTGTTTTGCCGGGGATCAGTGCCGCAAAATACCCTTCCTCATCCACACATTCCATCTGATAGCTCTTATCGCCCGTCTCCGGCTGTATACGCACCTTCTTCGCTCCGGGGATAAAAGTCTGTATCAAAATGTTATTACCGCTTACATGCGCGCCTAATACCTCATGCGGATCGTCCGATTCCGAATAGATGATCCCCTCAATCTGTGCCCAATTCATTAATTTGTATAATCTCTTATTCATAATCAGTCCGCTCCTTTCTCATCTTCCAATGAATGGATAAATATACCGCTGCGCAGCTTCGGTTCAAACCACGTCGATTTGGGCGGCATCAGTCTGCCGGCGTCTGAAACCGCAAATAACTCATGAATATCCGTCGGGTACATGGCAAAAGCGACGGCGCAGTCTGCCTTCACTCTTCTTTCCAGTTCCTCCAGTCCACGGATACCACCGACGAAATCAATTCTTGTATCGCTTTTTGGATCCAAAATGCCAAGTACAGGCCCCAATAAACGGTCCTGCAATATAGCCACATCCAGATCCCGCACCGGATCGTCCGTCAGCATTTCGTCTTTGATGCCAAGCTTGTACCATGTGTCCTGCAGATACATTCCGATCTCCCCCTTTTTCGCGGGATGATATGGCGCATCTCCGATCTTCTCCACCCAAAAGATCTCTTTTACTTTCTGCAGAAATGTTTCTTCCGTATAGCCGCTTAACGACTTTACGAGTCTGTTGTAATCCATAATATATAATTGATCATCCGGGAAAATAACGGACAGGAAATACTCAAACGCCTCTTGTCCCGTACAGTCAGGGTTCTGCTCCCGCCTTCTTTGCGAGACTCTCACTGCGGAAGCGCATCTGTGATGGCCATCCGCAATATAAACGGAGTCTACTTTCGCAAAACCGTCCTGTATCGCCTGTACGGCCTCTTTTTCGTCAATGCGCCATACTCTGTGTATAATGCCATCGTCTGCGGTAAAATCATATAAAGGCTCATTTTTCATGGCCTTTTCTACCTGTGCCTGGATCTCTTCTCTCCTGCGGTAAGTCAAAAAAATCGGTCCCGTCTGCGCGTTACAGATATCCACATGACGGATCCTGTCGGCTTCTTTATCGGCCCTCGTATTTTCATGTTTCCTGATGATTCCGCTCTCATAATCATCTACGGATGCACAGGCCGCGATTCCGGTCTGTGATCTGCCGTTCATCACAAGCTCATAAACATAATAGGCAGGAACGTCTTCCCGGACAAATTCTCCGCGCATTATCATCTCATGCAGCATATCCCGCGCTTTCTCATACACTTCCGGTGCATACATGTCATAATCTTCCGGAAACTGTGTCTCCGGTCTGTCTATCCGAAGAAAAGACAGCGCATCTCCTTCTACTTTCCTTCTTGCTTCCTCTCTGCTGTATACGTCATACGGCAAAGCGGCGATCTGCTCTGCCAAATCCGGTCTTGGTCTTAATGCCTTAAATGGAATAATATTCGCCATACTTTCTCCCCGATTTTTATTTTCCGGTACTTTATTTAGACTGATGTGTATATAAACCTATTTTATATTTTATCAAAAATGCCTGTACAGCACAAGCATTCAATGTTAAAATAACGTTGTTAAAAAACAATGTGCGCTTCACATTGTAAATTACGTATTGTGAAAACCGCATTGTCTAAAGAATACCGTCAAAATGGGAAAGGAAGTGAAACCATGACACCGGAACACGCTGAGATTCTTCACAGAATCAATGACTATGCCGAAAAAAACCTGGCGGATATCGACCCTCAGAAAACCCCCGTTTCTTCCCAGCTTGAAACGCTGAAACCTGTTATGGAAGAAATCGCAAAGGAAAAGGGCGTATCTGTTGAAGATATTTTTATCCTTTATATGGATCTTGCAAGTGAAATCGCCGTTAAGGCTGAAGAACAGTTTCAGTCGGAACTGCGGGACAGCGGTCTGCTCTAGTCCGATAAAGATCCCGCTGCTCTGCAAACCGCACCGGGCAGCCAAACAAAAAATGCGCATGGTTGTAAAACCTGCGCATTTTTATTGATATAAAATCCTATTTAATGACTCTCACACGGAATACCCCTTCAATGGACTCCAGTTTCCTGATAATCTCTCCGGAAGCCGGTACTTCAATGTCAAGCATGGTATAGGCAACCTCTCCTTTGGACTTGTTGGTCATATCGGAAATGTTGATACCGTTGTCACCAAAAGCGGCGGTAAATTTCGTAATCATATTCGCAATATTTTTATGGAAAATCGCTACACGTCCTGCCTGCGTACAGATACCCATGTCACATTTCGGATAATTGACGCTGTTGATGATATTACCGTTCTCCAGGTAATCCATAAGTTCTTTGACTGCCATCTTCGCACAATTATCTTCCGATTCCTCCGTAGAAGCGCCCAGATGCGGGATTACGATACAGCCTTCCCTGCCCGCCGTCACGGGGTTGGGGAAATCCGATACATATTTGCGGATTTTACCGGCCTCAATGCCGTCCAGAACAGCATTTTCATCTACTAACAGATCTCTTGCAAAATTAAGAAGGATCACGCCGTCTTTCATTTTATCGATAGCGTCTTTATTGATCATCCCTTTGGTCGCATCCATAAGAGGTACATGGATCGTAATGATATCGCAGTTTTCATAAATTTCATCCACACTCATTGCGTGCCTGACATCACGGCTCAAATTCCATGCGGCGTCTACAGAAACATACGGATCATAACCATATACTTCCATTCCCAGATGCTTTGCTACATTGGCAACTTTTACGCCGATAGCGCCCAGGCCGATAATACCGAGCTTCTTATCATAGACTTCCGTTCCTGCAAAGTTTTTCTTGGCTTTCTCCGCGTTCTTTGCAATATTTTCATCCGTCCTGTTCTCCAGCACCCATTCGATACCGCCCACTACGTCTCTGGAAGCAAGCAGCATACCTGCGATCACAAGTTCTTTGACGCCATTGGCATTGGCTCCGGGTGTATTGAATACGACAATACCCTTTTCGGCACATTTGTCGAGCGGAATATTGTTGACGCCCGCTCCGGCTCTTGCCACGGCAAGCAGTCCCTTCGGCAGCTCCATATCGTGCATGGCTGCGCTTCTTACCAGAATACCATCGGCTTCATCGATATGATCTGTCTGTATGTATTCCGTGCTGAATTTTTCAATTCCTATCTGGGAAATAGGATTTAAACAATGATACTTGAACATTTCAATCTCCTCTTTTCTCGTATTGACTTTACCGGTTCTTTGCTTCAAATGCCTTCATAAAGGCAACCAGTTTCTCTACGCCCTCTACCGGCATGGCATTATAAATGCTTGCGCGCATGCCTCCTACGCTGCGATGGCCTTTCAGATTGACAAAGCCTGCCGCTTCCGCCTCTTTGATAAATTCAGCGTCCATCTCGCTGCTCCCCGTAACAAAAGGCACATTCATAAGGGAACGGTCTTCTTTTCTGACAGTTCCTTTGAACATAGAGCTCTCATCGAGAAAATCATATAAGATCTTCGCTTTTTTCTCATTTAATTCTTTCATGGCAGACAGACCGCCGTTACGAAGCAGCCACTTAAAGACTTTGCCGCAGATATAGATTCCGTAACAGGGCGGCGTATTATATAAAGAATCGTTATCCGCCTGTACTTTATATTTCATCATGGTCGGTGTTCCGGGAAGTACATCGTCGGTTAAAAGATCTTCTCTGATGATAACGACCTGTGTACCGGCAGGTCCTACATTTTTCTGTACGCCTGCATAAATCATGCCGTATTTCGTAACATCCATGGGTTCCGAGAGGAAACACGATGAAACATCCGAAACTAAAATTTTCCCTTTCGTATTGGGAAGCGTATGATATTTCGTTCCATAAATGGTATTATTTTCGCAGATATATACATAATCCATATCGTCCGTGACCGGCAGATCGGAGCAGTCCGGAATATAAGAAAACGTCTCGTCCGCAGAGGAAGCAAGTTCTACCGCTTCTCCGTACAGTTTGGCTTCCGCAAACGCTTTTTTGGCCCACTGTCCTGTCAGAATATAACCGGCTTTGCGGTTTTTCATCAGATTCATCGGTACGGAAGCAAAGATAAGGCTTGCGCCGCCCTGTAAAAACAACACTTTGTAATTATCCGGTATGCTTAATAACTCTCTAAGATCAGCCTCCGCCTCTTTGATGATCGTATCGTATACTTTAGAACGATGGCTCATTTCCATAACGGACATACCGCATCCCTTATAGTCTAACATCTCCTGTGCAGCTTCTTTTAAGACTTCTTCAGGTAAAACTGCCGGACCTGCTGAAAAGTTGTATACTCTTCCCACTGTTTTCTCCTCCAGTCATTTTGAAAATCGATAATGAACAGACATCAAAAAATATTTTACATTTATCAAACGCTTTAGTCAATTACCATCGTAAAAAATTTTAAGATACCGCCTTTTAATAATACATGATCACGGGTGTTCCTACTTCCACCATCTCATACATTTTCGACATAGCGTCATACGGTGTATTGATACAGCCGTGTGAACCGTTGGTCTGATAGATCTGTCCGCCGTAACTGCTTCTCCAGGAAGCGTCGTGAATACCGATATTTCCTTTGACAGGCATCCAGAAATTGACATGGGAAGCATATCCCTCTCCCCGCAGAATGCGGTTGGTCTGTTTCAGATAGACATAGTTGACGCCGGACGGCGTTCCCATCCGTCTTGACGTATTCCCGGTGACGACAGGTGTTTCTATCTGTAAAATACCGTTCTCATAATAGTACATGATCTGTGCGCCCATATCGATCTCAACATAAGTATCTCCGATATCGTCTTTTCCCTGTTTCGCCGCTGCCTGCAGATAAGCCGGCGTATGTACTTCATCCGCTTTACGGGCAAAAGCCTCCTGCAGATAAGCCGTCTCTGCCTCCTTATCGATCTGGTTGCCGTAAATACCGCCCTCTATCGTGATAATGCCTCTTGTCGTTGTCGTAAACTCTCTTATGCCGCCTACCGTATCATACTCTTTTGCAAGAGCCTCGATAAATTCCGGTATGGCTTCCTCCCGCAGCTGCAGATTTCCCTGTTCATCCAGTGCAAAACTTCCGTCTTCGTCAAGTTTGATCCAGTCGCATACAATGGACGCATCTATCGGAATCGTATCCTCTCCCATCTGATATACGATATGGCAGTCCTGAAATGTTTCTATCATTTCCCACAGATGCAGCGTATCCTGCATCTCATCCGTCAGTTCCATATCATAATAGCATCCCGCCTCTTCTAACGAAACGTAAGGCTGTGTATTATTTATCGCCTCTTCGATTACAGCTTTGGCTTTCCCGGTATCCAATACGCCGCATCTTTCATTCCGCAGTTCGTATCCCTGCGGCGTCTTCACAATCGTAAGCTCTCTTTCCCCCGTATCTTCCTGTAAGCAGGAAATACCATCAAAACAAGATTCCAGTTTCTCTTTGTTATAAAAAATAACCGGTTTGATCTCCTCATCTCTGATCTTCCAGAAACTGTCCACCCACAGCCAGGCATTCTGCCTGTTTAAATACAGGTTCAGCGCCTCTGCAAAGTCATATTGATAGTCTATATCCTGTGCCGGGATCTGATAAGCGCTGCCCTCCTTATCATAAACAGTGATCCCTTCATAGGAAAACTGCCCGGCAAGTTCCTTATTAACTTCCTCTATGCTTTTCCCTGTACAATAAATACTGTTGATCCATGTCCCATACTCAAAAGCATTCCGGTAATAGAATGCCAGACCGACATAGGCGATCATCACATGAAGCGCAATAACACAAAACAAAAGAAAAATTTTACGAAATAAACCTTTTTTCATATTACCTTCTACGATTCTAAATCTTTCGCATCAAAAGCGTCGCTGATCGGAGCTCCCGCAGGCACCATGGGGAATACCTTATCATCTTCCGGGATGATACAATCCAATAAAACAGGGCCATTCATGGCCAGCGCTTTTTCTATGGCAGGCGCCACTTCTTCCTTCGTCGTGACTCTTATCGCCTGACAGCCGAGTCCTTCCGCCACCTTACAGAAATCAACTTTATCCTGTAAAACGGTCTGAGAATAGCGTTTTTCATAGAAAAGTGTCTGCCACTGTCTCACCATGCCAAGTACATGATTATTGATGACGATCTGAATGATCGGAATGTTATATCTGCTGGCAGTCGCCAGTTCATTCATATTCATTCTAAAACAGCCATCTCCTGCAATATTGACACAGACTTTATCCGGATTTCCCATCTTGGCTCCTATGCAGGCGCCGAGTCCGTATCCCATTGTTCCAAGACCTCCCGAAGATAAGAAGGTACGCGGCATGGAATATTTGTAATACTGTGCCGCCCACATCTGATGCTGTCCCACATCCGTTGTAATGACTGCCTGACCGCCTGTAATACGGTCCAATTCTTCCATAATATAAGGACATGACAAAACGCCGGGGTCATAATTTAACGGATACGTCTCCTTTAACTCCATAATATGATCGATCCATTCTTTGTGATCCTGTTCTTTTAAACGGATATTGATCTGTTCAAGCACTTCTTTCAGATCGCCTACAACGGATACGTCCGTATGGATGTTTTTATCTATCTCCGCCGCATCGATATCTATTTGAAGAACTTTGGCATTTTCTGCAAATCGTTTCGGATTTCCCACAACACGGTCGGAAAATCTTGCGCCGAGCGCGATCAAAAGATCGCATTTGCTGACACCGAAATTGGATGTTTTGGTACCGTGCATGCCGATCATACCGGTATAGTGCGGATCATGTCCATCAAAAACGCCCTTGCCCATAAGCGTATCGCACACAGGCGCATCCACTTTCGCCGCAAACTCCCTCACTTCTTTATATGCGCCGGAAATCACGGCGCCGCCACCCACATAAATATACGGTCTCTCTGCCTGCTCGATTGCTTCCACCGCCCGTTCGATATCCTCTTTCGTAAAACTTTCCTTCTTTGGCAGTTTTTCGGCAGCCGCTTTCGTATATTCACATTTATTGGCCGTTACGTCTTTCGTAATATCTACAAGAACAGGTCCCGGTCTGCCGCTTCCTGCTATGGCAAATGCCTTGCGGATGGTATCCGCAAGAATCGTAATATCTTTTACGATATAGCCGTGCTTGGTGATCGGCATGGTAACGCCGGCAATATCCACTTCCTGAAAAGAATCTTTGCCAAGCAGCGGCAGATTAACATTACAGGTAATTGCTACCATAGGCACGGAATCCATATAAGCAGTGGCAATGCCGGTCACCAGATTCGTGGCGCCGGGGCCGCTTGTGGCCAGACAGACACCGACTTTACCGGTTGCTCTGGCATATCCGTCCGCTGCATGGGCTGCTCCCTGCTCATGAGAAGTCAGAATATGTGTTATTTCATTACTATGTTGATATAAAGCATCATATACATTTAAAATAGTGCCGCCGGGATATCCGAAAACGGTATCAACTCCCTGCTCTTTCAAACATTCTACAACGATTTCCGCCCCTGTCAGTAACATGTTCCTCTCTCCTTATCTCTTCTTAATGCCTGCCCGGTATTTCCAGAATAGCGCCTCTGTTGCCGCTTGTAACAAGCTCTCTGTATCTTGCCAGATAACCGGTCGTTACTTTTGGCGCTCTCGGCTGCCATCTGCTCTTTCTTTCCGCCATTTCCTCATCCGATACTTTCACATCCAGTTTCATTTCCGGTATGTTGATACTTATGATATCGCCTTCTTCAACAAGCGCGACCGGTCCGCCGACTGCGGCTTCCGGTGAAACGTGTCCGATCGATGCGCCTCTGGAAGCGCCGGAGAAACGCCCATCGGTGATCAGCGCTACACTGGAACCGAGTCCCATCCCCGCGATCGCCGAAGTGGGATTCAGCATCTCTCTCATGCCCGGTCCGCCTTTGGGTCCTTCATAACGGATCACCACAACATCACCCGCCTTGATCTTACCGCCTTTGATCGCTTCGATCGCATCTTCCTCACAATCAAAAACGCGCGCCGGTCCCTCATGGACCATCATTTCCGGTACGACTGCAGAACGTTTTACCACACTGCCGTCCGGCGCCAGATTTCCCTTTAATACTGCCAGACCGCCCGTTTTGGAATACGGATTGTCGAGCGTTCTGATCACTTCCGGATTTTTATTGACTGCACCGGCAATATTTTCACCCATCGTCTTTCCGCTCACCGTCATGCATTCCGTATGTAAAAGTCCGGCATCCGCCAGCTCTTTCATAACCGCATAAACACCGCCCGCTTCATTGAGATCTTCCATATAAGTCGGTCCGGCAGGCGCCAAATGACACAGGTTCGGCGTCTTCTCACTGATTTCGTTGGCAAACGCAATATCAAAATCAAATCCGATCTCATGTGCAATGGCCGGTAAATGCAGCATGGAATTGGTGGAACAGCCAAGCGCCATATCTACCGTAAGCGCATTCAAAACCGCTTCTTTTGTCATAATGTCTCTCGGTCTGATATTCTTTTCATACATTTCCATAACTGCCATGCCCGCATGTTTAGCCAGTTTGATCCTCTCGGAATATACCGCGGGAATCGTGCCGTTGCCCCGAAGTCCCATACCGAGCGCCTCCGTCAGGCAGTTCATGGAATTGGCCGTATACATACCGGAACAGGAACCGCATGTAGGACATACTTTTTCCTCAAACTCTCTTACTTCTTCTTCACTCATTGTCCCTGCCGCATGAGAACCTACCGCCTCAAACATAGACGAAAGACTTCTCTTTTGTCCTCTGACATGCCCGGCAAGCATCGGTCCTCCCGATACAAACACGGTCGGTACATTGATTCTGGCTGCCGCCATCAAAAGTCCCGGTACATTTTTATCACAATTGGGCACCATGACAAGCGCATCGAATTGATGGGCAAGCGCCATACATTCCGTCGAATCGGCGATCAGATCTCTCGTTACAAGCGAGTATTTCATGCCGATATGTCCCATTGCAATACCATCGCATACCGCGATCGCGGGAAATACGACCGGCACGCCGCCGGCCTGCGCCACGCCGAGTTTCACTGCGTCTACAATTTTATCAAGATTCATATGCCCGGGTACAATCTCGTTATAGGAACTGACGATACCAACCATCGGTTTTTTCATTTCTTCTTCCGTAAATCCGAGTGCGTTGAATAAACTTCTGTGCGGCGCCTGCTGGATGCCGCTCTTTACATTGTCACTTTTCATTTTTTCTCTCCTTTTTTGTAAACTTTCTCTATGATATGATCATAACTTTTTTTCATTCCATATTGTCTGTATTTTCACATCCTGCGTTTTCTTATCATGGTATTACATTATCCGCAGGCTGTCAATAAGCGTCCGCACTCCGCCCCCGCCTGCCGCCGTCCTATTTTTTCCCATAAAGGATGAATCTGTCATTTTCATAATATACTTCCATCTCTTCGGCAAGATAATCCCAGGGAATCGTTTCATATGTTACGTACCACTTCCATTCTTCCGCAGAATTGATTCTCGTAACATCTTCCGCAGAATGAAACATCTTTTTATCCAACAGGCAATAGTCCGCTTCCTGCGGCGTATAAGCCACATCTTTCGTATCAAACAGATATTTCATTAAATATTCCTGATCACAGTCCGTTACGCAGACGCGCTCACCGTCTTTTAAAGTCATATGCTCATACGCATCTTCTATCGCAGCTTCTCTGTCGCCATACTCCGTAAGGCCATAAACAGATATCGTAACCCTGATACAGAATAATAGGGCAAAGACCACGAAACCGTATGTAATCTGCGGTTTTTTGGAAATTCTCACAAGCAGGGAAAACATCCAGGTCTCTAACAGCACGACCGGAATTCCAAAGAAAGAAAATACCCTGTAATACGGCAAGGCTGCCTGTATGATCAGCATAAGCGGCGTAAACACAAACGTTAACAGCAGATACCACTCTAAAAATCCTTCTTTTTCTCTTTTATAAGAAACAAATTTGAATAACAATGCCGCCGCCAGGATAACTCCGATGCAGACAATGATCAGCAGCGGAACGGACAATCCGGGATAATAATATTCAAAGAGCGCCTTGATCCATATTCCGAACCGGGACAGATACCCTTTCCTTTCCACGCTCTGGATATAAGGCGTATCGAGCATATAGGCAATACCTGTTTTAAGTGATTGAAACGGCGCATGCAGAATGATCGAAATATGTCCTGCCATATAAAACGGGCCATCCGGTGTCTTGGAAAGCAGATTGGAGCCGATCGCCAGCCAGATAATGGCATACAGGCCGATCGTACATACCGCACTGATAAACGCCGTTATAAATAAACGCACAAATTCTTTCATACGCTTCTCCAAAAGCAGGAAGCTGCCGCCGATACAGCAAAGCGGCAAAACAAAGTAAACGCTGCTTGGAAGCGTATATAACGCCCAAACAAGCGCACATGCGAAAACGACATAATGTCCGATCCGTTCTTTATGAAACAGAATAATCTGTATCAGTTCATATAATGCGGTCAGGTAAAGACACGCCGCAAGCGCATAGCCTCTGCCCTGTACGGCGAGCTGATTCACAAGATCCATGGATGCATAAAGACCGACAGGAACGAGAGCAAAGCCTTCGGGAAAGCATTTTCTTCCTATCATAAATAACAGACACAGACTGATCAGGCTGCATATCCATGAGATACCCCGCAAACCGACTGCCGCATTCCCGAAAAGATCAAGAAATGCCGACAAGACGGAATATCCCACATGATTGTTTGGAAGCGGCCAGTGGATCGCCGCATAGACAGGTCCTTCGCTGATAAAGTAATAATATGTATAAAGTTCGTCATACCACGGTGTCAGCGTAAACAATCTGAAACCGTAATAGACCGCAGCAGCAAAAAGAAAAAGCAGGAAAATACAAGACTCTATATCCTTTTTTTCCCACTTTCTCCGTAATTGTTTCATGATATTCCCCTATTCCCGGCCCGCAGAATACAGCACAACAGGCTCTTGCATTTAACCGATTCTGCCGGCGAGCAGATCTCCCATCTGTTTACAGCCGACAAGCGTGCATCCATCAGACATGATATCCGCCGTTCTGTATCCTTCTTTTAATACGTTCTTTACGGCGAGATCGATCTCGTCCGCCTCTTTATCCAGATCAAAACTGTAACGCAGCATCATAGATGCCGAAAGGATCGTCGCAATCGGATTCGCAATATCTTTTCCTGCAATATCCGGCGCCGAACCGTGGCTTGGCTCATAAAGACCGAATCTGGAATCATTCAGGGAGGCCGACGCCAGCATACCGATAGATCCCGTTACCATACTGGCCTCATCTGACAATATATCGCCGAACATATTCTCCGTCAGGATCACGTCAAACTGCGCAGGATCTTTCACAAGCTGCATCGCACAGTTGTCTACGAGCATATGCTCTAACGTAACTTCCGGATACCCTGCTGCCACCTCTTCCACTACTTTTCTCCACAATCTGGAAGAATCAAGTACATTGGCTTTATCGACGCTTGTCACTTTCTTCTTTCTCTTCATCGCAATCTCGAATCCTTTGACCGCGATACGACGGATCTCCGTCTCGTCATATGTCAGCGTATCGATCGCTTTTCTGATTCCGTTTTCTTCCACCGTTTTACGTTCGCCAAAATATAGTCCACCGGTCAGTTCACGCATGATCAGCATGTCAAATCCGGCAGCTGAAATTTCTTTTTTAAGCGGACAGGCTTCCGCCAGTTCCTCATAAAGTACTGCCGGTCTTAAATTCGCAAACAGATTCAAGGCTTTTCTGATTGATAAAAGTCCGGCTTCCGGTCTTAAATGCGGCGGCAGTTTATACCACGGAGAAGTCGTTGTATCTCCGCCGATAGAACCCATTAACACCGCATCCGCATTCTTAGCCGTCTGTACGGCTTCCTCCGTAAGCGGCACCCCGTATGCATCGATGGATGCACCGCCCATTAAAATATCCGTATAATTGATCTTATGTCCGTATTTTTTTGCCAGAACATCCAATACTTTTTTGGCTTCCGCCACGATCTCCGGTCCGATTCCATCTCCCGGAATACATGTAATATTAAGTTCCATTATGTAATGCCGCCTCCTTCTTTCCAAACAGTTTTATAAACAGCAAATACCGCATTTTACAGCTTGTTCTGAAGCAACAATTGCAAATAAGATGCATCGAAATGCATCTTACTTCCGCTTGTTATGCTGGTTCTTCTTTCCTATTCGGCATCTGCCTTTTCAACCTGTGATATCGACGATTTCTGCATCGGAATACGGCAGTTCTTATTGTTTCCGAATTCTACAATGACAGTATCGTCCGTAATGTCAATGACGATCCCATAAAAGCCGCTGCTTGTCAGAACCGAATCACCGACCGACAATTCCGAAAGCATTGCCGCCATTCTCTTCTGTTCCTTCTTCTGCGGACGGATCATAATAAAATACATCGCTACAACGAGTATGACGATATAACCGATCATAAAAAAGCCGCCGCCTGCTGCAGGCTCCTGTGTTAATAACATTCCCATATGTGATGGTACTCCTTTCAAATGATGATTTCTTTCGCTGAATTTTCCTATCACTATACTACTATACACAAAACAGGAAAAGAAAACAAGCATTTTATAACTTCTCCAGTTTCTTTTTCTTATAAGCGGCAAATTCTCCCTGATCCAAAGCTTCTCTGATCTCCGTCATCATCGTATTGTAAAAATAAAGATTATGCAGTACGCAAAAACGCATACCAAGCATTTCCTTTGCCTTCAATAAGTGACGTATATATGCTCTGGAATATCCCTTCCTGCAGACCGGACATCCGCAGCCTTCCTCTATGGGCCGTTCATCCGACTCATACCTGGCATTAAACAGATTGATCTTGCCGTGATTCGTATAAAGATGCCCGTGTCTTCCGTTTCTGGTCGGATATACGCAGTCGAAAAAATCAACGCCGCGTTCCACGGCTTCCAGTATATTGGCCGGTGTTCCGACACCCATAAGATAAACGGGTTTGTTTACCGGCAGATACGGCACGGTCTCTTCAATAATATGATACATCTGCTCGTGTGTTTCTCCCACGGCCAGTCCGCCCAAAGCATACCCATCCAGATCAAGCTCCGTGATCCTTTTGGCATGTTCGATCCTGATATCATCGAAAACAGCTCCCTGATTGATTCCAAACAGCATCTGTTTCGGATTGATGGTATCTTCCAATGCATTCAATCTTGCCATTTCCTTTTTGCAGCGTTCCAACCATCTCGTCGTCCGTTCCACGGAATGCTGCACATAGCTTCTGTCCGCCACGCTTGAAGGGCATTCGTCAAATGCCATCGCAATCGTGGAAGCAAGATTGGACTGTATCTGCATGCTCTCCTCCGGCCCCATGAAAATCTTTCTGCCATCGACATGCGAATGAAAATAGACGCCTTCTTCCTTGATCTTACGCAGACTTGCAAGCGAAAAAACCTGAAAACCGCCTGAATCCGTCAGAATCGGTTTGTCCCATATCATGAACTTATGTAAACCGCCAAGTTGCTTGATCAGCTTGTCCCCCGGTCTGACATGCAGATGGTACGTGTTGGATAGTTCCACCTGCGTACCGATCTGCTCCAAATCTGCCGTCGAAACTGCGCCTTTGATCGCCGCAGCTGTTCCTACATTCATAAAAACCGGCGTCTGAATCACGCCATGCACGGTCTGCAGTTCACCGCGCTTTGCTCTGCCTTCCTGTTTCAGCAATCTATACATCATTGTTCTCCCATCTTCTGTCTTCACTTCTAAAGAATGCCAAAGAAAAATCGCCTAAGGCGACTTTTCTTAAAGATATTTATCCCAAAACTCTTCCAGACACAGATTATCCTGCGTCATTATGGTCGCCGCCTCTTTCCCGACATAGCGGAAATGCCACGGCTCATATTCGATACTGGTAATGTATTCTTTGCCATCCGGATATCTCAAAATAAATCCATATTCACAGCTATGCTCCGCAAGCCATTTACCGGCCTCCGTATCTCCGAACCCTTCATTTAATAATGTATAGTCGGATGAAAAGAAATCCAGTGACAAACCGATCTGATGCTCGCTCGCACCCGGAATGGTAACCGTTTGAGATGCCGTTTTGTAAGCTTCCATATAGGAATATCCCTGTTCCATATACAGCTTTATTTTTTTGTCAAACAGCCATTCCTGTCTGTCCTGGTTTCTGTACGGCGAACAGATCAAAAGGCTGACGCCATCATCTTTAGCCGCCTGCAGCATCGCTAACAGATCCGGTATGATCCGTTCATCGCACTGCATATTCTCTTTGATGGTTCCCAGATTAAAGCTATAGTCTTCCGGTATCGGATGCTGCTTGTTGACAAGCACAAGCCTCCAGTCGCTGCTGTCAAAAACCGGCTCTTCCTCACTCTGTGTATCCGCTGTGAGCGTCTCTGTATCTTCTGTTACCTCCGTCTGCGCTTCTTCCCCCCGCAGATAAAGCTCGGTATCTTCCAGAATATCTTCTATCGTATAGGTATTTTCAACGTCTTCCGGATTCTCATATTCCGTACTGATCCGGTCTTCTTCCAACAGGCTGTTTTCGTCGTGTGTCACTTCCTTCTCCACGGCAAATGCGACATCGGAATCGTCCACGACCGCACTATATGTTTCCTGTACATTGATAAAACTGCTCTGCCCCGTAAATACCGCAAAAGAAAAACTACAGCTTGACATAAAGAAAAGCAGTGTAAAGGCAACGCCCACATATCGTCTTGCGTTAGATGCAAAATGTCTGCTCAAATGTCTTACAACATGATATCCGCTCAGAAAAATCGTCATTTCCGCAAGAGACAGATATTTCAAAAATCTGTTCTTCCTTGCCCTTTTCATGCACCTTTGCATGAATTTTTCTCGAAAAGTTGTTTTCATCTTCACTCCATACTCTACTCCCCTAATTTGTATAATAACACATAATTTTAATTTGTACACCATTTTTATTATGTAAATCAAAAAAATTTTTAAAAAATTTGCAAAAATTTGTACAAATTGACCATCTCTTTCCATATTCTAAAAAATATGGTATACTTTACTGAATTTGTATCACAAAAAGTAAAAAGGAGATTACTTATGGCCGGTTCATCTTATGGTAAACTTTTTCAGATCACAACATGGGGCGAATCCCACGGAGAGGCACTGGGTGTCGTCATCGACGGCTGTCCCGCGGGCCTGCCGCTTTCCAAAGAAGATATCCAGTTCTTCTTGGACCGCCGCAAACCCGGTAAGACCAAGATATCCACTCCCAGAAAAGAAGAGGATAAAGTCGAGATTCTATCGGGTATCTTTGAGGGAAAAACAACCGGAACGCCCATCTCACTGATCGTTCATAATACTTCGCAGCGCTCTTCCGACTACAGCGAGATTGCCGGTTATTACAGACCCGGACATGCAGATTACACCTTTGACCAGAAATACGGTTTCCGCGATTACCGCGGCGGCGGACGCTCCTCCGCCAGAGAGACCATCGGACGGGTTGCCGCCGGCGCCGTTGCCTCCAAACTCTTACAGACGCTCGGCATCAGTCTGACAGCCTATACCCGCTCGATCGGTCCGGTTACGATCGATGATGCTGCTTTTGATAAACAGGCAATTACCGATACGCCGACTTGTATGCCGGACTATGAAGCATCCAAAAAAGCGGAAGCCTATCTGGAAGAGTGTATGAAATCATTTGACTCCGCAGGCGGCGTTATTGAGTGCAGAATCGAAAACTGTCCCGCCGGTATCGGGGAACCGGTCTTTGACAAACTGGACGCGGAGCTTGCAAAAGCCGTAATGTCAATCGGCGCCGTAAAAGCCGTGGAGATCGGCGACGGTATAAAGGCAGCCGGACACAGGGGTTCCGAGAACAATGATTCCTTCATCATGAAAGATCATACCGTGTCCAAACGCACCAACCATGCCGGAGGAATCCTCGGCGGCATCAGCGATGGTTCCACGATCATCCTGCGCGCGCATGTCAAGCCGACGCCATCCATATTCCAAAAACAGCAGACGATCAACAAACAGGGAGAAAATATCGAAATTTCTATCAAGGGCAGACATGACCCCGTCGTCGTACCAAGAGCGGTCGTCGTCGTAGAATCCATGGCTGCCGTTACCCTGTTGGACGCCCTGCTTGTCAATATGAGCGCCAAAGTTGATAATCTGCTGAAAATTTACGGAAAATAATTCTTTTCCGGGAGCTTTTGGTTCTTTCAAAGTGATATCCTTAGAAATTATCCAAAAGCTCCAGGTAAAAGTCATGATAATCTTTCCGCTTCTCTTTTGCGAACTGAATCGCGGTCTTAGGATGCTGGTTCAAAATACCGGTCAGCAGATACGGCACATCATATCCCCATTCCACACCGGATTCTTTCATCGGAACGATATGTCTCTCGATAAACTGTAAAAGAGGATTGATCCTGTATTTCGGATTTTTCAAAAATCCCAGCAGCAGCTCGCTCGGACAGTTCCCGCATCCTCTCCCGAGGCTGCTTACCGTAGCATCCAGGTAGCTTACGCCTCTTCGCAGCGCCTCGATCGTATTGGCAAAGGCAAGCTGCTGGTTGTTATGCGCATGAATACCTACCTTTTTATCATGCTTCTCCGCAATCTCCAAATATTTATCGGACAGTCTGCTGATCTGTTCCGGATAAAGGGATCCGTAGCTGTCCACCAGATAGATACAGCCGACGCTGCTTTGGCATAAGAGCTCCAGCGCCGCATCAATATCCACATCATTCGATTTGGATATCGCCATGATGTTCACTGTCGTCTCGTATCCTTTTTTGGTACAGTCTTCGATCATTTCTACGGCAGCCGGGATCGTATTGATATACGTTGCCACCCGGACAAGATCCACCGGACTGTCTTTCTTATGCAGGATATCTTTCTTAAAGTCGCAGCGTCCCACATCCGCCATAACGGATATCTTCATATCGGTCTTATTATCACCGACGACCGCTCTGATATCTTTGTCGTCACAGAATTTCCATTTCCCGAATTTCCTGACATCAAACAGTTCCTTCGACGCTTTATAGCCGAATTCCATATAGTCCACGCCCGCTTTGATGTTGGCCTGGTATAAATCTTTTACGAATTCATCCGAGAAAAAGAAATCGTTCACCAGTCCGCCGTCCCTGAGTGTACAATCCATTACTTTGATCTCCGGTGTATATGACATCAGCGTTCTTTCTTTTTTCCCCATGTTTTTCCTCCTTCTCCTTGCTTAAAAAAGCATGACGGCATTTTATTTTACAACGATCTTTTTAAAGCTCTTCTTGCCCTTTTTCACAATAAATTCTTCAGCCGCAATCTCATCCATACTGTAAGCTTTCTTCACATCCGTCACTTTTTCACCCTTGATGGTTACGCCGCCCTGCTCTACGGCCCGGCGCGCCTCGGAACGGGAAGCTGCCATACCGGCTGTCACCAGAATGCCCAGAATATCAATATTCCCTTCCATAAAATGACTCTCTTCAAGTGTTACTGTCGGCATGTTTTCCAGACTTCCGCCGCCTGCAAAAAGCGCTTTCGCCGCCTCTTTCGCCTTCTGTGCCTCCTCTTCTCCGTGCACAAGGTTCGTCAGTTCATATGCCAGAATTTCTTTGGCTTCGTTTAACTGGCTGCCTTCCCATCCACCCATTTCGTCGATCTGCTCGAGAGGAAGGAATGTCAGCATCCGCAGACACTTCAGGACATCGGCATCCGCCACGTTTCTCCAGTACTGGTAAAACTCAAACGGGGACGTTTTGTTCGGATCGAGCCATACCGCACCCTTCTGGGTCTTTCCCATTTTTTTGCCTTCCGAATTCAGTAATAAAGTGATCGTCATTGCATAGGCATCCTTACCGAGTTTTCGACGGATCAGTTCCGTGCCGCCGAGCATATTACTCCACTGATCGTCCCCGCCAAACTGCATATTGCAGCCATAACGCTTATACAGCTCCAGGAAATCATAGCTTTGCATGATCATATAATTAAACTCCAGGAAACTTAATCCCTTTTCCATCCTCTGCTTGTAGCATTCCGCCGTTAACATCCTGTTCACGCTGAAATGTGTACCGATGTCCCGGATAAATTCAATATAATTCAGTCCCGTAAGCCAGTCCGCATTATTCACCATAAGAGCCTTATCCCCGGAAAAGTCGATAAAACGGCTCATCTGCTTCTTAAAACACTCACAGTTATGCGCTATCGTTTCTTTCGTCATCATGCTTCTCATATCGCTTCTGCCCGAAGGATCGCCGATCATAGCCGTACCGCCGCCGATCAGTGCAATCGGTTTATTTCCTGCTTCCTGCAGTCTCTTCATCAGACAAAGCGCCATAAAATGTCCTACGTGCAGACTGTCCGCCGTCGGGTCAAACCCGATATAAAAAGTCGCCTTTCCTTCATTGATCAGCTCTCTGATCTCTTCCGGATCCGTCAATTGCGCAAGCAATCCTCTTGCCTGCAGTTCTTCATAAATTTTCATGTCCTTACCATTCCTTTCCGTTTCCTGTTATCAAGTACCAATCTGAACCGGGCGCGTCTTTTTCTTTGTCGGATTTTCCCGGCATTGCCTGCACACTTTCCCAACACACAAAAAAATCCCGTCCTATGAAAGGACGGGATTAAAACCCGTGTTACCACCTAACTTCACAGACAACTCTCACTGCCTGCCTCACTAAGTACGACCGCTTCGCGGCGATACTCTCCTGCTGTAACGTGCATTCCTCCGTCATGACCTACTGCATGGACTGAATATATCTCAACCCGTGAGTTTGCATAAACTGCAAACTTCCCATTAAAAACGACAAAATCATTTTTAATCCGTTCTGCCATGAAGCTCCAAGATGTATTCATAAAAGACTTCCCGTGCGCCTCTCATCATCCGGCTGCTTTCTGTTCGTTTCATCCTTTACTACTTGTTCTTATCAACGCCTTTTATTTATTCCCGATTGATTATTTTGTATCTTATACGATAATTTCGGATTTGTCAAGTATTTTTATTGGTCATCAGTCTGACCATGGCGCGGTTTAATCCTTCCACCGTCAGTTTGTACATCGGAAACATCCCTTTAATAGCCGTTTCCGCCTCTCTCCACGGCGCATGTCCGGGCGCCATCTTGGGATTTAACCAGACGATTTTCTTATAATGCCTTTTCATAAGCTGCAGCCATTCCATACCGGAAAGACCGCCGTTTGGCCCTCTGTAATTACCGGACGTGGAGTAAAGCTCTTCCGGCGCCATAGCGGCATCCCCGACAATGATTACCTTATAATCGCTGTCTAAGTTGCGGAACATCCATTCCGTATCGATCCAGTCCCCATTCTCACACTCCGGCGTCTTATAAAGTTTGGAATAGATACAGTTATGGAAATAATAAGTCTTTACATCTTTATAATGATTTGATTTGTGAACCGATTGAAAAAGTTCATTTAACAGATTGCTGTACGGAATCATCGTTCCGCCGGAATCCATTAGCAAAAGAAGCTTAACCGCATTTTTCCGCGGCCTTTCCATAACGATCTGCAGGCAGCCGCCGTTATTGCATGTCTTATCGATGGTGCCATCGATGTCCAACTCGGTCTTGGGGATGTCCAGTTTGGAAGAAAACTGGCGCAGTTTCCTAAGCGCCATTTGAAACTGTCTGTTATCCAGAATCCTGTCGTCACGGAAATCCCGGTACTTTCTTGCACCGATGACCTGAAAGGCCGACTGGTATCCGGTAGAACCGCCCACTCTGATGCCGCCCATATTGCCGCCCGTATTCCCGAAAGAAGTTTTCCCCATCGTACCGATCCAGAAACTTCCGCCGTTATGCTCCGAATCCTGATCCCGCAGACGGTCTTTGAATTTCTGTTCTACGTCCTCTTTATCGACCTGTATCTGTTCTTCATTCATAACATGCCGCATTTCTTCGTGCTGTTCGTCTATCATATCCGACTTATCAAGCCAGCGCAGCATATTTTTGCTGATCTCATTCTCCGACTGGATACCCTTAAACACCTCGTCAAATGCCATGTCAAACTTATCAAATTCCGTCTCTGATTTTACAAGGATCATTCTTGCAACATAATAAAAATCCGTCAGGCTGCTGTTGCAAAGACCCTTGGAAAGCGCCTCCTGCAATGTCAGCCATTCGGTCAATGTAACATGAAGTCCTTTTGCTTTTAACGTGTCAAAAAATTTAACAAACATATTCCCGCCGCACCTTTTAATCTACTCTATGCTTCAATGTCTCCAGGTCTTCGTCTTTTTTCACGACGACTCCTACAAACGGCAGTTCCTCTCTCAGTCTGTCCGTCGGAATGCCGCCGATCTGCAGGGCGTTTATCCAGTCGATCAGTTCCGAAGTACTCGGCTTTTTACGGATATCCTTAATGGAACGGATCCAATAAAATACTTCCATCGCATCTTTTAACAGTTTCTCTTCCACATCCGGATAATGTGTTCTTACGATCTCTTCCATAAGTTCCGCACTTGGGAAGTCAATATAATGGAAAATGCATCTTCTAAGAAAAGCGTCCGGCAGCTCTTTCTCCGCATTGGATGTGATGATCACGATCGGTCTGTGCTTCGCCTTCACGGTGCGCTTCGTCTCATGAATATAAAACTCCATCTGGTCAAGTTCCCACAAAAGGTCATTCGGGAATTCCAGATCGGCTTTATCGATCTCATCGATCAACAATACGACCTGCTCGTCGGAATCAAAGGCTTCTCCCAATTTGCCAAGCTTAATATATCTGGCAATGTCGTCTACGCCCTCTTCACCAAACTGCCCATCATAGAGTCTTTGTATCGTATCGTATACATACAGGCCTTCCTGTGCCTTCGTAGTCGATTTGATATTCCAGATAATAAGTTTCTTGCCAAGCGATTCGGCAACTGCCTGTGCAAGCATCGTCTTGCCTGTACCCGGTTCTCCCTTAATAAGCAGGGGTTTTTGCAACGCTACCGCGACGTTTACACTGGCAAGCAGCTCTTTGGACGCCACATACTGCGATGTACTGGTAAATGTTGTTTTTTCTTCACTCATATCCTGATTCCCTTCCCGATTCTTGATAAATACTTAAACTTATGTTACGATATTTTAGATACAAAAGCAAGAATTTGTTATGGAATCCCATGCAAGAAATAGCAGTGCCGGCTCCGTCCGTCCGGGAAATAAAAAGCTCCCGTAGAGGCCCTTGAAAAACACCGGTGCTTGGCGAGGTTTCTCACGAGCTTAGCATCCGCTGTGATTTTTCACGGAGCGAAAGCGTGCCGATGAGGGAATTTTTATTTCCCGGACGGACAGAGCCGGCACTGTTATTTTATGAAAAAAGAAAGGAACAACAGATATCATGGTAAACGACTTATTTAACAAGACAGGTCCCTGTCTTTCTTTTGAGGTTTCACCTCCGAAAACAGAGGAAGAGTTTCAGGCGATATTTGCCAAACTGGATGCCCTGGCGGCGCTGCATCCGAATTTCATCAGCTGTACATACGGTGCAGGAGGTTCCAAAGCGGGAAAGACCGCAGAGATCGCATCTTACATTCAGCACCGCTTACAGATCGACGCCATTGCGCATATGACGTGCGTCGGCTTTAAACGGGAAGATTTGCAGAAAAACTGCGAATTGCTGGAAAAAGAAGGCATCCGTCACGTCATGGCGCTGCGCGGCGACAGACCGCAGTATATGACTGACGAACAGTTTGGCAGCCGTGAATTTTTCTATGCTTCCGATATGATCCGCTACCTGAAGGCCAATACTTCTTTGGAAATTGCCGGTGCATGTTATCCCGAAAAACATTTTGAAGCGGAAAGCTTTGAGAGTGATCTGGAACATTTAAAAGAAAAAGTGGATGCGGGCGCATCCTTTTTGATCACCCAGCTCTTTTTCAGTAACGATATCTTCTACCGCTTCCTCGAACAGGTGAAAAAAGCGGGTATCTCCGTTCCTGTCTGCGCGGGTATCATGCCGGTCACAAGCGCAAAACAGATCGGAACAAGCATTACGCTTTCCGGTTCTTCCGTTCCAAAGGAACTTTCCGATATCATCGCAAATTACGGAGAAAATAAGGAAGATATGCGAAAAGCCGGGATCGACTATGCCGTACGCCAGATCCGCGATCTGAAAGAACATGGCGTAGACGGAATCCATCTCTATACGATGAACAGACCGAAAACGACGGCTGAGATCGTCGCACAGATCTAGCCGTATCCAAATAAAAACAGCGGGCAGTACGCTATGCGGACTGCCCTTACATTTCTATACCTCTTCCCACGGTATCAGAGGATTCTCTATTTTCTTATCGCGTAGCATCAGGCTTCCTACCGCCTCTGCCGCTGATTTTCCTTCGAATAAAACTTCATTGACCTGCTCGATGATCGGAAGCTGTACGTTATATTTCTCTGCCAGTCCCATAGCCGCTTTGGCCGAATAAACACCTTCAACGACCATTTTGACTTCCTCCATGGCTTCCTCCATAGTATACCCTTTGCCGATCAAAATACCGGCCCGTCTGTTTCTGGAATGCATGGAAGCACAGGTGACGATCAGATCACCGATGCCGGTAAGACCGCTGAAGGTCTCCCACCTGCCGCCCATAACAGTTCCTAACCTTGCAATCTCCATAATGCCTCTTGTGATTAACGCCGCCTTTGTATTGTCCCCGTATCCGAGTCCATCCGCAATGCCGGCCGCGAGAGCCACTACATTTTTAAGCGCCGCTCCAAGCTCGATGCCAAGCACATCGGGACTGATATATACACGGAACACTTCATTCATGAAAATATTCTGCAAATATTCCGCCGTTTTTTTCTTTCTGGCGCCGACTACAATTGTCGTCGGAATTCCTCTGCCGACCTCTTCCGCGTGAGACGGCCCGGAAAGAACCGCGACTTCCGCCTGCGGAAGTTCTTCTTCAATGATCTGCGATAACGTAAGCAGCGTTGTCTCTTCGATTCCTTTGGCTACGTTGACGATGATCTGTCCTTCTTTGACATAAGACGCCATCTTTTGGGATGTGCTTCTGGTGTACGGAGAAGGTACGGCAAGCACCAGAATGTCCTTTCCATTTACGGCTGCCTCCAGATCTGTTGTGAAGATCATATCTTCCGGCAGCCTGACGCCCGGCAGTTTATCTTTATGCTCACGCTGCGTCTGCAGCATTTCAATCTCTTCTTCTATAACAGACCAGACGGTCACTGCATGTCCGTTTCGGTGCAGCAAAAGCGCAAGCGCCGTTCCCCAGCTTCCTGCTCCGATGATACTGATATTGGCCATAATGTATTTTCATCCTTCCTGTCTTAGTGCTGTGAAATACCCAGAATCTCTTTGACGGTCTTTTTCATCTCATCCTTTTCGCAGACCATATCGTGAAGTATGGGCGCCGTTTCGATCTCTTCGATTGCCTTGGGCACTTTAACGTCTGCTATCCTGGATAATTCGCCCACCAGTTCAAAATCCGACATGCTGTCATACCCGGCGTCTATCGCATTCATAACGCTTCTTGTAAATTTAAACGGACTGGCTGTCGAAGCAATTACTGTTTTCGTCTGATCGGATGTTTCGTTAAGATACTTTTGGTAAACGGCATTTGCTACCGCCGTATGGGTATCCATGACATAGCCTGTCTTTTCGTATAATGACCGGATACTGTCCGCAGTTTCCTTCTCGCTTGCATAATTCCCGTAAAAATCGCCTAACTGCGCTTTCATCTCTTCCGTGATCGAGTAAGCGCCCGACTTTGCAAGAGCATTCATGAAATCCGCATTTTTACCGGCATCATTGCCCGAGATCCGGTAGATCAGACGTTCTAAATTACTGGAGATCAAAATATCCATAGAAGGAGAAGAAGTCAGTACAAATTCACGGTTGCGGTCATAACTGCCTGTCCGGAAGAAATCATATAATACTTTATTTTCGTTGGAAGCACATATCAGTTTGGCGATCGGCACTCCCATATTTTTCGCATAGAAAGCGGCAAGGATATTCCCGAAATTACCTGTTGGAACAACTACGTTTATCGCTTCCCCATCTGCGATCTTTCCTTCTTTCAAAAGTCTTGTATATGCATATACATAATAAACGATCTGCGGCACCAGACGTCCGATATTGATGGAATTGGCGGATGAAAAACGCAAGCCGTGTTCCAGCATCTCTTTTTCCAGTTCCTTATCGGAAAAAATCTGTTTTACTCCGGTCTGCGCATCGTCAAAATTACCATGTATGCCGACTACACAGGTATTATCTCCTTTCTGCGTCACCATTTGCTTCTCCTGGATCGGACTGACTCCGTTTTTAGGATAAAAAACGATGATCTTCGTCCCTTCCACATCGGCAAAACCTGCAAGCGCAGCTTTTCCCGTATCGCCGGAAGTTGCGGTCAGAATAACGATCGTCTCTTTGGCATGGTTCTTCTTGGCGGATGTGATCATCAGATGCGGCAGGATTGAAAGCGCCATATCTTTAAAGGCGATCGTCGCCCCATGAAAAAGCTCCAGATAATATGTATGCTCTTTTTCTACAAGCGGCGCTATCTCCTTTGTATCAAATTTCGCATCATATGCTTTGTCAATACAGCTTGTCAGCTCTTCTTTCGTGAAATCACTTAAGAAAAGTTTCATGACTTCATAAGCCGTCTCCCTGTAATCCATCTCGGAAATCTCCTGCAAAGATTTATCAAGAGCCGGTATATGATCGGGCACAAACAGTCCCCCATCTTCCGATAATCCCTGTAAGATTGCCTGTGATGCCTGTACTTTTCGTGTATCGTTTCTCGTACTGCCGTATAAAACTTCCATCTTCGTTCGTCCTTTCTCATTTATGCACAGTTACAATGCCTTATCTTCTCTGAAACCTGCGGGTTTGTATCATTGTCCCAAATTATAGCATAAACTGTTTTCCCTTGCAACTGAACGCGGCGCTATAAAAAGAACTCATGGTTTCCGTAAGCAAACAGTCTGGTCAGCTTCTGATCGAACCACTGCATCTTTGTAGAATCAACCTTGCTTCTGGCACAGAAATACAAAGCGCCCTGCGAAATATCTTCTCCGTAAAGCGCCCGTTCCACCGCTTCATAAGTTTCTTTGCTGACCGTCACGTTCTGGAAACGCCCGTCCACCGTCGGGGTAAACTGCGCAACGCCCTGCTCTCTCTGCATTACCACTTCCGTCACCGTGTCGGGAAATTTATCGTCATTGACACGGTTTAGCACCACATTGGCTACAAGCAGCTTGCCATCCGCATCCTCACCGCCGGCTTCCGCCTCGACAATCCGCAAAAGCGCATCATAGTCCTGATCGGACAAATGATATTTCATCTCTTTTTCCAGCACTTCATAATCAACGATACGCTGTCCGGAAGAAACACAGGCCACCACTTCCAAAAAGCTCTTCTTCTCTTCTTCCATAGTTGCATTCAAATATTCCATCCGAAAAGCCTGCGTCGCAGCAACCCGGTTGATCTTCAACTCTTTTACACAGATCCATGATGTGAACAGCGTCATATTCATCAGTACCAATATCATCATATATTTCCTGTACATACATATTTCTCCATTCCTGTAATACTTCTGTAATATTTTATACAGAAATCCGGAAAAATATGTTATACTTATCCCAATATTAAGAAATGTTTCTAAAGATTGGAGATTTTGAGATGTCCCGATTACCCGGTGTTTATACTGCAAAAAAGAAAGACGGCACAGTATACTACCGTGCTTCTTTAACTTATCGCACAAAGCATATCAGCCTTGGGAGTTATGAAAAAGAAACGCAGGCGCATGACGCTTACCTTCTCGCAGGACGCATCTTAAACGACCCCGCGATCGATATTTCCCGTTTTTCTTCGGACAGTGTCCTGCTTTTTGAAAAATGGGTCTGCCTGATCAACTTTCGGGACAACGGCATCTATTTCGCCAATCCGATCTATATCCGTCCGGCCTTTTTCTATTACTACTTATCTCCAACCCATTTTTTCATTTTTGACAGAGACGATCTTTTCTACTATGCCAATCATAAAATTTCCTGCCGCGGCGGGCATTATTTTGTTGCGGACTATGGAATGCAGCTGAATATCATGAACCGCTACGGCATCAAAAACTACGCCGTGCTAAACAAAGATTATCGTTTTATTAACGGCAATACGAATGATTACCGCTATGAAAATATTGAAATCTTAAATTCCTATCACGGTGTGTCTTCTTTTTACCGGAAAGGAAAATTATCCTATAAAGCCAAAATTCATGTAAAAGGCAACTATACCATCGGTGTCTACGATACGGAAACGGAAGCGGCCATCGCCTATAATAAAGCGATCGACTGCCTGATAAAAGGCGGCGTAAACAAAGCCTATACCCCCAACTATATGGAAGGTATGTCGCCTGCTGCCTACGCCGACCTCTATGCATCCATTAAGATTTCTCCGAAGATCGAACACTATCTGTCCGAATAGCTGACAAAACAGATATTCAGATTCGCATCCCCTTTTATACCGTTTACGACGCCCGTGGTCGTATACTGCCACATCGTATATTGATACGGATAATCCGGGATATCTTCATCCTGGGAAAGCCATATATCATAATCCTGCAGTTTCGCCAGATCGATGTTTTTGATCAGCCATTCTTTATTGCCGTAAATCATCGGCGCATATCCTGCCGCCTGAATACCGCTTAAAAAACTGCTTGTGATGGTTGTTTTATCATCTCTTGAGAGCTGATCGATCCTGGCCTTGTCATTGGATACATTCTCCATATCAAAAGCTACCGGATACGTAATATGCGCCCGGTACGGCTCCAGATTCTGTACGACGAAATTCACTTCCTGGACAGCCTCTTCCTGATTGATAGCCTGTGAATAGAAATATATACCGATATCGAGTCCGGCCTCTACGGCTTCCTCCATATTTTCCGCAAAGTTATCATCCAATGACAGCTGCCCCGTACTATATCCTCTCGCACCGAGACGGATCATTACATAATCGACTCCGGAAGCCTTTAGACTCCGGAAATTGATCGAGCCGTTATGCTTCGATATATCGACTCCAACATAGGAAATTTTCTTCCCGTTCTCCGTATATTTTTTCAGATTGGCACTCTCCGACAGATTCGTAAAATCATACGTGTTCTTTGTCAGATAAGGACTGATCAGTACCCATTCCTCAGTGCCATCAGCCGCCTTAACAAGCGTATGCTTACCGTCCGTAGAAGGATCTTCCTGCACAACCTCATCCCCTTTGGCGGCATCCCCTTCTTCGCTCTCATCAACTGCCTCTGCGGAAGCTGTATCATTTCCTGTCTCCGCAGGCTGCAGATCCGGCGCGGTATCCGTCTCACCCTCTACCGGATACATATCCCAGAAATCCAGATCCTCTGCCCGCAGCTTCTGCTGCGTTGCTGTTTCTGTTTCTGCTTCCGTTTCCGTCTCTGCGTCAGTCTGCTCCTGCTGCGCAGCATTTTGCGCATATTCCCTGCGGTCATCCGCTTTTTTATTGTTTTTCATGACAACAAGCAGCATGACAAGCACAAAAACCGACACGCCTATCACCATGTATATCACTGACGCTCCCATTGGTTTACGGTCATCTTCACCCGGTAATCTCATTGTTTATCGCTTTCCTTTCTTAAAATCTCTTTTGAAACAATATCGTTTCTCCAGTTGAATGAAATCCTGATTTTTATTATAATATGAAAAATAAAGGCAGGGTTATTTTATCACGAATCAGACAAAATGACAACTTCCGGACCATAAGGAATCTTTTCCTGTAAAATTTATAAAAAGCGAGACTTCAGAATGACTATTCCCTATACAGCCAAAATACATCATGCAATCTTTTTCATTTTTTTTCTTTTCTTTTTAACAGGATGCACTGCTAAAGAAGAACCGCTCACACAGACCGGATTCTATTTCGATACCATCATCCAGGTTACGCTTTATGATGAAAAAAAAGCAGATTGTTTAGATGACTGTATGGAACTGGCAGAAAAATACGAAAAGATGCTAAGTCCCTCCCTCGAAGGCTCGGATATCTGGAAGATCAATCACAGCAGCGGTACGCCGGTAACGGTCTCCGACGAAACGATCTATCTTTTAAAAACAGCGCTCGCATACTGCGAAATGACAGACGGACAGATTGACATTACGATCGAACCGCTGAACAGCCTTTGGGATTTTCATGCGGATCCCTCTTCGTCTGCTGTCCCGGACAACGACGGACAAGACAGCCTCCTTCCTGATAAAAAAGCCATAGATGAAGCCTTAACTCATGTAGACTACCATTCTGTCGTCATAGATGGCAATACCGTTACCCTGCAAGATCCCCAAAGCGCTGTCAGCCTGGGGTTTATTGCCAAAGGCTATATTGCGGATAAAATGAAAGAATACCTGCTCTCACAAAACGTTGAAAACGCAATCATCAATCTGGGCGGCAATCTTCTGGCCGTCGGCACAAAACCCGATGGCAGTCCGTATCAGTTTGGTATCCAAAAACCCTTTGACAAACACGGCGCCGTGATCACGGTACTGCCGGTCAACGATCTGTCGGCAGTCTCCTCCGGTGTGTATGAACGTTATTTCTATCAAGACGACGTGCTGTATCATCATATTTTAAATCCGCAAAACGGATATCCCATACAAAACGAATTACTCGGCGTCACCATCCTTTCCGATTCTTCCATGACCGGGGATGCACTCTCTACTACCTGTTTTGTCCTGGGTCTGGATAAAGGCATGGCGTTAATCGAGTCGCTTGATCATGTTGAAGCGGTTTTTATCACAACAGATTATGAATTACATTTTACGAGCGGAATGAAAACTTCCTGAGACTAAGGCGGTTTCATATCATCTGCTGAATTCTGCATTATGAAGATCAAATTCCCTAAAATATTTTCCTGTCTCCCTGTCCGTATTACCTGTAAAAAAATTGATCCACAGAAGAGGGGGTGAACGATATTACGTTTATATTTTCATAGATTTTCTCTTGCATTCCATTTATATTCATGCTACAATATCGATACAAAAAACAAATCTTGATTCTTATAGATGTACTTACGATAACCCCGTACATATTCAGGCAGTTCTGCCCAAGATTCACATTTGTCCGGCAGGATTGCTTTGGAAATAAATGCATATTATCTTTCTATTGTTTCGTATGAAAAATGTATCCTTTTTACTTCCTATTGTTATTCCCGCCTGACTTTTCAGGGAGATTTACATGGAAAATAAAAGTACGATCGAGGCCTATGAAACAATAAGACAAAAAACAGCCGCCTTTCATCTGACAAGCGATCTGTTTGCCGGAAAAGTATTCGAAGATACCGACGCCTGTCAGGAACTCTGCAGAATATTATTGCAAAACGAAACCATCGTTTTACGCAATGTCAAAACGCAATACGTCATACGAAATCTGGAAACGCATTCCGTAGAACTGGATATTCTTGCGGAGGAAGCATCCGGAGATCTGATCAATATTGAATTACAGATGTACAGGGAACCTGCACCGCTTAAAAGAACACGCTATTATCTCGCAAATATTGACATGAGCATCCTTGAAAAAGGCAGACCTTATCAGGAACTGCCGGATGTCACGATTATCTGCATCACAAAAGATGATTTCATCGGCGGCAAAAAAGGATTCTATGGCAAAAATGCCATAACAACAGTGCAGGGAGCAAACAATCGGTTGGATAATGGACTGCATGAACACTATTTCAATCTGGAATATCCGACAGATCATGCTAAAACCAATGAACTATTAAATTATCTCCAAAATTCCGATCCATTTTATCAAACGGATACTTTTCCCAAAATCGTGGAACGGGTCAAATATTTTAAAATACAAAAGGAAGGGGTTGCGATCATGTGCGAAATTGCAGACAGAATCAGGCAGGAAGGCGAAGAGGCCGGAAAAGCAAAAGGGATTATTTCAGGAAAAATCGAATCCATTCTAGAATTATTGGAAGAACTTGGTAATATCCCCGGACATCTTATGCAGCGGATCGAGTTGGAAACCAGTCCGGATGTCCTGCATAAATGGCTGAAGTGTGCCGCTAAGGCCGCTGATCTTGCAGAGTTTGAAGCAAACATGTGAAATGAATCCATAAAGGAGCAGGAACAGAAATGGCCATACCACGGCAAATATGACAAACATGGGAGGTACCTTATCCGGCTTACTTTTTTATCCGCCGTGATATGAACCATTCCATTCCGCTAATATATTGTTACGGGTTCTCCGCTCCAAACATTATTTGGTTTCTTCTGCGTTCTGCCTGCTGCTCATCATTTCAGACAATGCTATGTCTTCTTCGGGTTCGTAAGTATGTGTCCGCGAAATTGCATTTGCAGTAGACAATCCAACTATAGATACCTGTTTTAACATTATCTTTAATAATTTGTTCATATACCTTTCCTCCATGGTTTACATAATAGAATAAAAAAAATAATTACATTTGTAACAGAAAATATCTGTACTGCTATGGCAGGATAAAAGAACACCATAGCGATCGCCGGACCATTCCACACATTTATACTTGCAAAAGCTTTTTTTCTTATATCTTTCTTTTTATATTCAACATAGCGTTTTCTATCATTCTTAATCGGTACAAAGAAATAAAAAATAATATTGGCAAGAAGAAGACTGCATATGCCATATATAAAAAGTACATATATATTAGCGCTTCCACATAGAAACACAGAAAGTTCATCTGCTGCCAAATATACTATCGTAAAAACTGCCATACACCCGGCTCTAGTAGCGGCATGATAACCGCCGCAATATTTACGGACTGTGGAAAAGAACAGTAAATAAATAACCGTCTCAATAAGCCTTCCACGCCATAAACCTATCAGTATAACTATAAATAACTGCTCTAGTGTGGAGAAAATAACATCTAATCCAACAATATAGATGAGCTTGTCCTCGCCTTTTATCCAATTTCTCGCAACAAAAAAATCAGTGAAAAAATATGATAGTTTTATGCTCATAGATCTATCCTCTATCACTTAAACATATTAACTATATAATATATTTTTTCGCTGATTAAATAAATATGTTTGTCACTTTTTACATCTTTTTGTCACATTTAACCGGAAATAACAATATTAATATGTATGAAATCCTCCTCCACATATGTCCAGAAGATACCGTGATATCTGTCGACGATTTCTCTAATACTGTGCATTCCAAATCCATGTTTCCATATATCGTCTTTTCTGGTAGAAAATTTGTAAATATCGCTATATTTCTCTGAAAAGGTATTGGACGCTTTTATGTACAGGCAATCTTTTTCTTCTCTAACGCTGATTTTAACCATTTTCTCAGTACTCATACTGGCAGCTTCTACTGCATTATCTGTCAGATTACCAAGTAAAACACATAAATCCACCAAGTCCATTACACTATCATCAAAATATGAGATATCTTTTTGTATGGTAACACCATCAGATGCATATTTCAATTCTATATTAGAAATAACCGTATCTACAATATTCTGTTCTACTGTCATTTCTTTAGACTTGCCATACACATCTTCTATCAGTTGTCTGAAAAGTTCTGCTGATTCTGTTATTTTATTTTGTTCCAACAAAAACCGTATCGAATATAATCTGTGTTCCAAATCATGTTTTGTTTTATGCAACTCCTTTTCCTGTCGAATAAATCTTTCTATGGATTCTTTCTGAATCTCCATTAATTTATTCAAATTTTCAACTTCACGTTCTTTTTCCTGCTTTCGTGCAGCATTGATCGATAGATAAATATTTAAGGTTAACATGAAAAATAACCCTATAATAGTAACTAATATTCTAACTCCCAGTTGTGATTCCTTACGATACAATTGATTTAATGAAACACTCAGCATTGTAAAAACAGCCAAAGATATAATCGGTAGTACAAAATAGCTTAAAATCGTTGCACGATTTTTATAATACAAAAATTTATCCTGATTGCGCAAAATAACGATGATATAAGCAAGCAACAAACATTTTGCAAGCACTATGCAGTAAACCCTATTTATGGATTTTCCTACGACTATCACTGCACTTAACCCTTCATCCAAAAATGAAAAACTGTAAATAGCAACATATGAACTAAAATATAACCCGAAATAATACAACGCAAACCCCATAAAGAATTTTAAAAACGTTCCTTTCAGGCATACTTTCCAGTAAATCATCGTAATCACCAGATCTACCAATATCGTAAATACGCTGAAAATGCTGAAATAATCCGAAACGGTAATATTCACGAACAGGAGCCCCATGCAGGCCGGGACTCCTAAATAAAATAATTTTCTCTCCTTTTTCGGCTCCAGAAAAATAGTCAGAAAAACTACAAACAGGACTGATTCAAAAAGGCTTGATGCTGTTTCGATCATAATACATCCCTGCCTTCTTGTCAAAGATCCTGCTGTATACCGCTATTTTATAGGGTCTGCTGATTGAAATCACCTGACCGCTCAATAGCTTTATTTCCGTGCCGCGTATGGTATCTATGTAATCCTCGTTGATCAGATAGCTTACATGTACTCTGATAAATCCATAATCTTCCAGAATGTTCTCTACCTGATTCAGTTTAATACGACATACCTCATTCTCTTTACTTTTAAATACAAACTGCACATAATGACCTTCACTCTGACAATAAATAAGGTCTGCCGGTTCGACCTTTAAAACATTCTTTTTACTGATCGGAATATCCACCTGTATATGTTTTTCAAAAAGACGCTCCTGTATAAAAGACAGTGTAATGTATAAATCTGTTTTCAGTTCATTCTTCCTGATAAATGCAAACGGTTTTACTCTGAAAGACTGAAAAACATATGTCTCATAAAAACTGATGAAAATAATTTCTTTTTCTTTAAAAGATGCACGTAACTTTTCCGCCAGTTCCAGACCGTTGATTTCTCCCATTTCAATATCCAGAAAATAGAGGTCATAATCAGCTGCGATATCCCATATTTTCTTCAAATCATGACACACATCACACTCGATCCTCAGATTCAGATTAGCGCAGTATTCATTCAGATATTTCACGAAAATACTGCTGTACTCCACATCATCATCCACAAATAAAGCTTTCATCCTTCGTTTTCTCCTTTAGTACATTTTAAATTTTCCATAAATCTTTCCCGACTTAGTGATAGATCTGTCGGATCATCTTTATCATATAATAAAAAATACTTTTTGTGTGTAAAGTGTTAAAATCTTCCGTTTTTATGTCGAAATTTGTCGAAAAGAAGCGTTTACAGCTTTATACTACTTTGTACCGCTCCATCAGGTTCGCCATAATATCGTTAACAGCAATGCAATATTTCATTGTATTTCCTATCTTATCATATTACAATATCGTTATATATAAAAGCATATTTTGATTGTTATTTATACGCATTGTATCACATACTGTGCATTCAGGCAATTATACCGAAAATCCACATTTGTTTGAAAGGATCTCTGTGAAATTAACCACATTTTAAGGTATTTGATGAGAATAATGTGACAAATAACGCCAATCTGCCAATCGCTCCGACATTACAAAGGCAGAACAATGATCTTTAATTGTTCTGCCTTATCCCTACAACTTATCTAAAATTTTCATATTTCTGTATGCTATTGCTACACCTGCACTTTTCCGGCCAGTACATTCTTATAGTCTTCCAGGTTTCTGGCAAGCAGCGCCGGTGTGTCAAGTCCATATGGACATTTACTCTTACACTGGTTACAGTGAAGGCAATTTTCTATCTTCATCATCTTCTCCTGTCCTTCTTTACTCAAATGGCCCTCGGAAGGAGAACGGCGAAGCAGGAGGGACATTCTGGCACAGTTATTGATCTCGATACCTGCCGGACAGGGCATACAATATCCGCATCCTCTGCAGAATTCACCCAGCAGTTCTTCCCTGTCTTTCGCGATCAGTTCTTCGATTTCCTTTGTCATGACAGGCGGATTGGCAATATAAGAAATAAACTCATCCAATTCGCTCTCCCGCTGTACACCCCAGATCGGCAGAACGTTGTCATACTGGCCTAAATAAGCATAAGCCGCTGCCGAATTGGTGATCAGGCCGCCGGAAAGCGCCTTCATCGCCACGAATCCCATATCTTTTTCTTTACACTTCTCTACCAGTTCAATATCCTTCTCCGTTGCAAGATAGCAGAACGGAAACTGCAGCGTCTCATAAAGACCGCTCTCAATTGCCTCATTGGCTACGGAAAGTCTGTGGTTGGTAATACCGATATGTTTGATCTTCCCCTGTTCCTTAGCCTTTAACGCGGCATCATAAAGGCCGCTTTCATCTCCCGGTTTCGGACAAAATGCCGGATTATGGAACTGATATACGTCAATATAATCTGTCTGCAGATTGTTTAAGCTTGTTTCCAGATCTTTCCAGAAATCCTCCGCATTGGAGGCGCCGGTTTTCGTTGCGATGTAGAGTTTATCACGCATGCCGGTAAATGCCATGCCGACTTTGTGCTCACTGTCGGTATACCACCTTGCCGTATCAAAATAAGTCATTCCGTTTTCGTATGCCTTTTGCAGTAAATATACTGCGTCATGATCTGATATTCTCTGAATCGGTAAAGCGCCGAATCCGTTTTTATTTGTAATAATCTCCGTACTTCCAAGTCTTACAGTACTCATACTGATAAACCATCCCTTTCTCTTTGCCTGTCGTTTCGCACGGAAGCGCCCTGCTTTATGTCAGGCAAAACTGCTTGCTAAATAATGGCCTTCTTCGGACACTTCTCTTTGCAGACACCGCAGCCGATACATTTCTCCTGATCGATGGTAGCATTAAATTCCTCAATCGTGATCGCATCCGCCGGACAGTTTTTCTTACATAGCTGACAGCCGATACATCCGACTTCACATGCCTTGATCGTAACGGGTCCCTTATCCCGGGAACTGCATGCGACTACATGCTTCGCATCATACGGAATCAGCGTGATCAGGTTCTTCGGGCAGGCTGCAATACATTTACCGCATGCTTTACATTTGTCCTTATCCACGACCGCTATACCGTTCACAATATGGATCGCATCAAAAGGACATGCCTTTACACAGCTTCCAAAGCCAAGACATCCGTAATTACAGGACTTGGCTCCGCCTCCGGGTACAAATGCAAGCATCCGGCAGTCTTCAATACCGCTGTAGTCGTAATCTAATTTCGCCTTCTCGCAATCGCCCTGACATTGCACGAATGCCACCTGTCTGACGCTTGCTTCCGCTTCAACACCCATGATATCGGCGATCAGTTTACCGACTTTTTCCCCGCCTACCGGGCAGGCATTGACTGCTGCCTCGCCTTTGGCAATTGCCGCCGCCAGATTAGAACAGCCTGCATAACCGCATCCGCCGCAGTTATTTCCCGGCAGTACGCCGAGTATCGCTTCTTCTTTCTCATCTACTTCCACTTTGAATTTAATTCCCGCAACCCCCAAGAATAAGCCGACAAACAGTCCGACTCCTCCTACGATCAGCGTTGCAACCAAAATTCCGGTCATTTCCATATTCGATGCCGCTCCTTTCTAAAGCAATCCGGAAAAACCGCAGAAGGCAATTGCCATAAGTCCCGCCGTAACAAGAACGATCGGCATTCCCTTAAAAGATTCCGGTATATCGTTATATTCCATCTTCTCTCTGATGCCTGCCAGAATAATAATCGCTATCGTGAAACCTGCTGCCGTTGCGAAACCATTCACAACGCCGGTCAGGATCCCGTAATTTTTCTGTACGTTCGTAAGCGCCACGCCAAGTACCGCGCAGTTTGTCGTTATAAGCGGCAGATACACACCAAGCGATTCGTAAAGAGACGGAATATATTTTCTTAAAAACATTTCTACAAACTGTACCAATGCCGCAATGACAAGAATAAAGACGATCGTCTGCAAATAAGTAATATTTAACGGAACAAGTACAAATTTATAAATGGCTCCGGCTACCGCGGATGCTAACGTAATGACAAAAATAACCGCCACGCCCATCCCGCTTGCCGTATTGGTCTTTTTCGATACGCCGAGAAACGGACATAATCCGAGAAACTGGCTGAGTACTACATTGCTTACCAGAGAGGAACTGATTAAAATAATCAATAATTCTTTAAGCATTTGTCTTCTCCCCCTCTCCCTTTTCATCATAGATGCGCTTCCTGCATCCCGTATCCGAACAATTCATACAGTCGCTGCCGCAGCCGGACTGGATCTTGGACATATCTTTTCCTTTTCTTTCACCGGCAATCTTTACTTTATTCTGAACCGCCGTTAAAACCGACAGAACAAAGAATGCGCCGGGCGCCATAATAAAGATACTGCAGGGAACATAGCTTTCCGGCATAACTGTCACGCCGAATAAGGTTCCCGCGCCGATCAGCTCTCTCACCGCACCCATGCAGGTCAGCGCAAATGAAAATCCAAGCCCCATACCGATACCGTCAAATAATGAAGGGATCACCGGATTTTTGGACGCATAACTTTCCGCACGGCCCAAAATAATACAGTTTACGACAATTAACGGAATATAGATGCCAAGTGCATCATACAGAGCCGGCAGGAATCCTTCAAGCAGCAGTTCCACCATCGTTACGAAAGAAGCAATAATAACGATAAATGCCGGAATCCTGACTTTTCCGGGAATCACATTTCTAAGCAGCGATATAAACGCATTGCTCAGCGCCAAAACAACCATGGTCGTAAGTCCCATACCCAGACCGTTGATTGCAGAAGTCGTAACGGCTAATGTCGGACACATACCAAGCATCAGGACAAAGGTCGGATTCTCTTTCACAATTCCGTTGACCAGACGTTCTTTCACACTATTCATTCTCACTACCTCCTTTTAACTGTGTCTGGAAATAGTATAATCCTGCATTTACACCGTTCGTTACCGCATTCGTGGTAATCGTGGCGCCGGAAATGGCATCGATCTGATCATCGGCAGCCGCCCCGGATTTTGTATAGGTAAATGCTTCGACATTTTTATCGGCAAACTGCGGTTTTAATACTTCTTCCGCCCGCATGCCAAGTCCTGCCGTTTCGGAAATCTTCAGGATAGAAATGCCGTTCACCGTTCCATCCTGTCTGATACCGACGGTAAAACGGATATCGCCGGCATATCCTTCCTTCGTTGTAACGGTAATCACATAGCCGAGCGTTTCTCCTGAAGCATCCTGTGCCGCCATAACTTCATCTATTGTTTCCTCCGCAAAGCCGGCGTCTGCCCATGCCTGTTCGTCAGGCGCTGCCAGTTCCACCTCTGCAAAAGACGACGCATCCGCAAAAACCTCCTGGCAGGCTTCCTGTTTGGCCTTCTCCTGCTGTATGGCAATCGGCTCTTTGGTGATCTGATAAACCAGTCCGAGAAGCAGTCCGGAAACCAATGTGATCACAAGCAGGATTGCCGTATCTTTCATCATCTTACTCATGCTTTTGCGCCCCCTTTCCCAAATGCTGTCGGAAGGGTCACTCTTTCAATTAACGGCACCAAAAGGTTGCCGATAATGATCGCATAGGATACGCCCTCTGCCGAAGCGCCGAAAATACGGAAGATACCCGTCAAAATACCAAGCAGTATCCCGAAAACATACTGCCCCTTAACGGTCACCGGCCTTGTAACATAATCCGTCGCCATAAAGAATGCGCCCAACATCAGGCCGCCGCCTGCAAGGTGTGCGGATATAAACGAATAATCAAGACCATGGCCGCCGAATATGGTAATAAAGATAACAAAACTTACTATGTAGCTGCCGGGAATCCGCAGATCGATCACGCCTACAAGGATCAGGAAACATGCGCCGATGATAATGGCAATCATCGAAGTTTCTCCGATCGTCCCGGCCGTCTTACCGATAACCATATTGTAAATATCGACCGCTTCCCCGTTTTTGAGGGCTGCAAGCGGTGTTGCACCGGTGTAGGCATCACAGTCAAAATTCGTCATAATGGACGTAAAAGATATTAATAGAAAACATCTTGCACCAAGCGCCGGGTTCATGAAGTTCTGTCCCAGGCCGCCAAAGAGCATCTTGACTACCAGAATGGCAAAAATACCACCGATCACACCGATCCACCACGGAGCGGAAGAAGGCAGGTTTAACGCTAATAAAAGACCTGTAACGACTGCCGAATAGTCTCCTATCGTAGACTTTTTACCAAGAATTTTCTCAAATATATATTCTGTTAAAACAGTGGATAGAACCGTCACCAGAATTAAGATCAGTGCATCCAATCCGAAATTATAGATACCGAATCCCGCGGCAGGCAAAAGCGCGATCACCACCGCCAGCATAATACTGCTTGTAGAAGCCTTTGACCTGATATGGGGATTGGATGATACTTTCATCAAATCACTCATTTTGTAACTTTACTCCTTTCTCAATCCGCTATTTTTTCTTTTTGGCAAGCTGCATCTTACGCATGGATTTAATCGTCTGGGTAAGCGGCCGCTTCGCAGGACATACATAGCTGCAGCATCCGCATTCACAGCACTCCATACCATCATGGGAAAGAAATGCTTCCTCGTTATAATTCTCCGCATAATCGGCGAGCAGCCTGGGTACGACCCGTCCGGGGCATACTTCCACGCATCGTCCGCAGTTAATGCAGGCAGACGGCTCCATGGCAGACACATCATCTTCCGTCAGGCAAAGCAGTGCGGAAGCCGTTTTCGTCGTCGGCACGTCAAGATCAAAAATAGCAAATCCCATCATCGGTCCGCCGGATATGATCTTAACGGGATCTTTCTTAAAGCCGCCCGCTTCTTCGATCAGTTCATGATAATTCGTACCGATCCTGACGATGAAATTCCTCGGATCCGCAACCGCATCTCCCGTTACCGTTACGATACGGTTCATAAGCGGTTTCCCTTCCATGACTGCGTGATAGATCGCAACTACCGTATCTACATTGTTGACAACGCAGCCTGCATCGGCCGGCAGCATGGAAGAATTGATCTTTCTTCCTGTAGCGGCATAAATAAGCTGTCTTTCCGCACCCTGCGGATATTTCGTCTTGAGCGCCTTTACGCTGATCCTTGGTTCGTCTTTGGTCAGTTTCTTTAAGATTTCAATACAATCGGGTTTGTTGTCTTCAACCGCCAGGATGCCCCGCGCGTTATCGAATAAACGAAGTGAGACTTTCAGTCCTCCTATCAGTTTCTCCGGTTCTTCCAGCATCCTTCTGTAATCGGATGTTAAGTACGGCTCGCATTCCGCACAGTTCGCAATAACATAATCGATCTTCTCCGGTTCCTTGGGAGAAAGTTTGATGAAGGTAGGAAACCCTGCACCTCCCATGCCGACAATGCCCGCTTCCTTTACGCACGCAATGATCTCTTCCTTGCTCATTTCCTCAAGCGGTTTGACCGGTCCATATTCTACTTCATCATATAATCCATCATTTTCGATGATAATACTCATCACATTGTCACCCGTCACAACACGCCTTGGCTCGATCGCCTTTACCGTTCCGGATACCGTTGCATAAATAGGAGCCGACACAAATGCTCCCGCTTCCGCAATTTTCTGACCTGTCAGTACATGATCACCCTTTTCCACGATCGGTTTTGCCGGTGCGCCAATATGCTGGGATAAAGGATAGACCAGATCCCCTTTTGGCAATACCGCTTTAATAGGCTTATCTTTTGAAATGTCTTTTCCATCATATGGATGAATTCCGCCTACAAATGTTAATTTTGCCATTCACTGCCCCTCTTTCTTTATATTATCAGATAACGGGCAGTACGCTCTGCGGACTCCCCTTATGTTAACAAGAACCGACACTGTTCTCATTCGTAATAACCCACATAGTAAATATACTATTTTTCGACGGAAAGATAAACCTCTTTTTGTAGAAAAAAGAAAAAAATTTGATACCGGCAAAAGAAAGCGGCCCAAACCACCGCTGAACCGCTTATGACAGGCTTTTCCTGCCTTTACTAATTATATTAGGCAGCCCTGCAGACTATGTCAGGCAGCAAATGGAAATACATCTTCCATCATTTGTATTTCGCGCCAATCCCCGTAAAATGAAAATTGGCATGCGCCTGCGCTTCCGTATTAAACTCCACATATCTGGCATATGTACTACCCTGAAGCTGCAGATACAGGTATGGATCCTGCGTGGAAAAACATTTGGAAAACAGGTCGATATAGACATCCTGATAGGTAAACGCCATATCTTCTATACGATACGGCACGGCGTCGATGCGTCCGCCGGTTTCGATCACCTCTCCTTCTTTCGTGGATAACGTATAACTTCCCGATGCAGAGACCTCATTATACAGATGCTGCCTTGCCCTGTATGCGCACCGGAAAGTAATCCCATACAGCATCCTTCCCTGTTCGTCTATCAGCGGTATCTGATAGACCTCGTTCTTAATGCCCGATACTTCCGTCCAAAGCGGATCACTGCTTCCAAAATAGGCATCTGCACAGACATCCGGATACGCTGATACAAAAGATTCTCCGCCATATAGATGTTTTTTGGCCTCCTCACCGCCTGTTTCATACCCTTTGTGATAATAGGCCTGATTGTCGGCGCCGTTTCCGATTAAGAGCGTCCCGCCGACCCAGGCAGCCGTTCCGGCGGAAAGGTTATCGGCAGTTGCCGCCTGTATCAGAAGCGGATAAGCATTCGTATCCGTTGTAACAGCGTCAAGCCGTCTGTTATTCTGCGCCTCTTCGCTGTCATAAAACAGCAGTTCTCCCGCAGCGTTCGATGCCTGTCTGGCTGCCAGATGCGCCACGGACTGGGACTGCAGTATCCCTTCACGGACTCTGTCATATGAAAGTTTTGGTATATATATTTCCGGAGCCGCAGCCTCTGTCGGATCATACGATATGGAAGCATCTGCCGTAAAATATGTCCCTATCTGATTGAGCGCCTGCGCTGTCGAAATTTTATAAGCATTCTCCAGCATATCTACTTCATCCGCCAGAAACTTCAAATCAGAAGCGTCTAAAATGACCGTTCCTCCCGCATAATCTATCGTCCCTTTAGACTGTATCCGGTTTCTGCGCGCGGCATCCTTGATGATGTCATAGGGCATCGTATGTTCTGTATCCGGAAGTTCCCCTGTCAGGCTGTTCATCTCAGACTGTAAATAAGAAACGTCTGCGGCGCAAAGAAGCGCTTCCTCTTCTTCGACTGCCAGTGTGCCCGTACTTCTGATCCCGGAGTCCGCCAGTGCCAGGATCGATGCAGACGTCATGCACGCCGCCGCGACCGTTGCAGCCGTACACAGCATAATCAAATTTTTTTTCATGAACCGTACTCCTTTCTCTTGTTCTGAATAATAGGGAAAAGCATTGTGTGTTTTGAGATTGTATAAATGATCACATTTAGAAAAACAGAAATTATGATTGGATAAAACATTTATATCATAAAGAAACGGAAACTTCAAAAATTTTTTTAAGAAACATCATAGAAAATCATATGAACGTTTTTTCGTTATTTCTTATTTTTATCAACATAACGAAAAAAAGGCGGCTCATAGAAAATATACCTACCATATCTTGTATTGTGCAACTTTATACTGCCGGGCCGGACAGACACGTCTGTCCGGCAGCGGCGGTAGTCCCTTGGCCCGGATTCAGCTGCTATAATCCGGCTTCTGGCCAATGAACTCCAAAAACGCTTCTTCCGGAAGCGGTTTGGAAAAATAGAACCCCTGTATATAATCAATTCCGAGTCCGATGATCGTCTCCATCTGCTCTTTGGTCTCCACGCCCTCCGAAACGATCTTCAGCCGCATGTCATGAATCATATGCATGGCCGCTTCCATAACGAATTTTGCCTTGGAATCCGCAAAATATGCCTGGCTCATACCCCTGTCAAATTTGACGATCGATACCGGCATTTCTACGATATAATTCAGATTGCTCTCACCGCTTCCAAAATCGTCTAATGAAAAAGTAACCCCGTAATCGATAAGTTTCTGTACATTTTCAAGAAAAATATGCCTTGTCTGTATCGGCGCCGATTCTGTGATCTCCAGATTGATGCAGGAAGGATCAACATGATACTTTTCCATCACTTCAATATAATTCTGGGCCAGTTTTCTTTTCTCGCACTGCTTTACGGAAAGATTGACTTCCACATAATGAATGCCGTAACGCTCACGCAGCCGGTTATTTGCAATAAAGGCACATACTTTCTCAAATACGATATCCCCGATCCGGGAAATCAGGCCTGTCTGCTCGGCCACCGGAATAAATCTTCCGGGCGGAACAATATTTCCTTCCTTGTCACGGATACGCACAAGCGCTTCTGCCGAAGTAAAAGTACGGCTCTGCGTGGCATATATAGGCTGATAGAACACTTCTATCCTGTCTTCTTCAATCGCGGACAGGATCAGATTTTCCGCCTCTTCTCTTTCTCTCAGACTTTCGATCTTCTTTTCGTCCAGGATCGTAATATGCTTTCTGGACTTCTTTCCCTCGGCTCTGAAAAAGCCGAGCATCTGCACCCCTTCTTCCGCGCTTCTGATCATGGATGAGTCCTGCAGCAATACATAATTTGGACTTATGTAAACTTCTTTATTTTTTCCGGCAAAGTCCCAAGGCTGGTCAAAACGTTCCTTTAACCGCAGAAAAACTTCCTGCATCCTGTCTTCATCGTTAAAGATCAGTACCAGCTCCCGTTCGAGTGTCTTAAATACCTTGACGTCTTTCAATCTGTTTAAATAGCGCACGATCTCTATCAGCTCAATACTTTGCTGTGTCTCATTCTCATTCTGTCTTCCCAGATCCGTAAAGGCTAACAACAGCAAAGAAAAAACTGTTTTTTCTTCATAAAGCTGTCTCATATATGTCAGAAGCGCATGCGCATTATATGCACCCGTTTCCCTGTCCAGATTTGCTTCCGGATTCTCCAGTTCAAAAAACAGGATCACCATGCCCAGAACCGAAGCAAAACCGACCAACAGGAGTCTGGCATTCAAAAACTGCACTACCGCAGCGATCATCCAGATGATCATCCAGATAATGACCGCACCCCTGCGCTTGGGATTCATTTCTTTCCCTTTGGCCACCTTATACAGCGTTAACACGACGAACAGCAGTGCAAAAAAATAAGTTGCCATACAGCTTGGGCCATATGTGTAAACAATCCGGCCATCGAGGTAATAATCGATCGGCAGCACATAGATTAAAACAGATCCGACAAGCACTGCAGCCGTATAGGATCTGTTTAATTTCATCAGTTCCGCCTTTGATTTGACAAAATCGGTGCAGGAATAGATCAGTCCGAGATACCCCACCCAGATCAAAGATGCTATGTATGTCTTACAGATCAATTCCAGAAGAAATCCCGGCAGCTGCTCTTTATTATGAATTGCCGCGATTGAAACAATATCCATGATTACACAAAAAGATGTCATTCCCAGCGTAATCAAAAACATTTTCACCGAATAAAGTCCGAGCGGTTTCTGTCTTAAATAGAATATCAAAAGCAACAGCAAAATTGCGATTCCGCAGCATTGTACTTCTATATTCATCTTATTACCTTGCCTTTCTCAAAGCTTTTATTTTTATCAGATCTTTTTATTTCAGCGTTTCTTTTTTTAATTATATCACTTTTATGACATGTCCGTCACCTTTTCAACAAAATTTTCTTTTATTTTTTTATTGATACCGGAAACCTGGACCTGCCGTATACATAAGATAAACCATAAAACAAATCAAATCAAAACATGGAGGCATAAACATGAGTGATTTATCAGCAACTCACTGCGGATGCAATGACACAAGAGAATGTAATAACGGATGCTGTTCTTTAATCTGGCTTATCATCTTATTCTCCATCTGCGGCAATAACAACGATGGATGCGGATGCGGAAGCGGATTCGGTCTGTTTAACAACAACAACGACGGATGCGGCTGTGGATGCGGTTCCTGGATCTGGATTTTGATCCTGCTTAGCTGCTGCGGTAACTCTTTCTGCTAATTTTCTTTCACTTCTTGCATGCACATCTGGAAAATAGGCTCCACAGCGAGCCTATTTTTCTCTTATAGTGCATATACTTTGGTAAGCTCATTTACAGGCATCGAAAGGCATATGGAACAATGAACGAAGATTTGGCAGGCGTTATGGCATTTGATGCCTTATATACCAATAATCAAATACAAAAGCTCAAGGTCCTGCTCCCTTACATAGATCCTGCCATGCAGAAAAACATGGCGGTCTATATCAAATATATGGAGTTAAAATATACGATGGAGCTTTTCAAAAAACATCCATTTCATATCTGCGCCGCTTCCGGGGAAACAGAAAAACCGGATTTAAAAAAACTCTGCCGGGAACTGAAACCCTATTCCACCGAGGCAGAAGTCAAACAATTAGAGCAAATGGAATCCATGTTCCAGACAATGGAAATGTACCAGGAAATGAATCAGACCATGAGCGCTATGAAAGAGATGTTTCCTGATATGAGCGGCGCCGACACAGACAATCCTTCCCATAATTCCATGGAAGATATGCTGATGGGCATGCTCTCTCCTGAACAAAAAGCAATGTATGAAGCATTTAGCAATAATCAGATTCCACTATGATAGGAGGTTTTGCTATGGCATCCTGGCTGGATGATCCCGCTGTTGCACATATCGATAAAGAGAAACTGAATTTTCTGCAGATGCTTGTTTTTGAAAGCAACGGTCTTACCAAAGAACAAATGCTGCCCTTTCTCATGGCTGTCGCCAAACGGGGAAAGGACAGCCATATCAGTTTCACGCAGGAAGAGATCGATACGATCATCAAAACACTGCAAAAATATGCGGCTCCTGAAGAACTCGACAAAATAAACAAAATGGTCGCGATGTACCGCAAAAAGAAATGATCCAAAAGCGGACATGACAAAAGCAGCTCCTCTTACCGGCAGTCTTTGCCTAAGTCCGTGGAACTGCTTTTGTTATAACGATTTTAAAACAGATCCTTTGTCAGAAACTCTGCTATTTTTGCACAATATTAACAATCCTGCCGGGAACATAAATCTCTTTGACAATATTTCCCGTCAGCTTATCGGCAACCGCCTCCCTGGCTTTTCCAATGACAGACTCCTTATCCTCATCTTTGCCGACAAGGATCGTGGCTCTGATCTTCCCATTGATCTGTACGGCCACTTCTACGGTTGATTCCACGGTCTTGGCCTCTTCATAGGCTACCCACGAAGTCTGATACAGCCTGCCTTCAAATCCGGCGCTCTGCCAAAGTTCTTCCGTAATGTGCGGTGCAACCGGATTCAACAAAATTAACAGCGTCTTATACTCATCTTTCGTCACGGAATTTTTCTTGTAAAAATCATTAATAAGCGCCATCATAGCCGCAATGGCGGTGTTATATTTCAAATTCTCAAAATCATTGCTGACCTTTTTGATCGTCTGATGCATCCTGGTTTCCAGATCCTTGGAATAACCATTTTCCTCTGTCATAATATCCTGCAGTTTCCAGACTCTTTCCAGGAAACGCCGGCATCCTTTTACGCCATCCTCGGACCAGGATGCGGAAAGATCAAATGCACCGATGAACATTTCATACGTCCGCAGTGTATCTGCACCGTATTCTGTGACAATATCGTCCGGATTCACAATATTTCCACGGGATTTACTCATTTTTTCCCCGTTCGAGCCAAGGATCATGCCATGCGAGGTTCTCTTTAAATAAGGTTCCGGACAGGGTACTACCTTTTCGTCATACAAAAATTTATGCCAGAAACGGGAATAGAGAAGATGCAGCGTCGTATGTTCCATACCACCGTTATACCAGTCTACCGGCATCCAATAATCAAGCGCCTCTTTGCCTGCCAATGCATCCTGATTATGCGGATCCGTATAGCGCAGGAAATACCAGGAAGATCCTGCCCACTGCGGCATCGTATCGGTCTCTCTTTTGGCCGGACCGCCGCAGCACGGACACGTTGTGTTGACCCAATCGGTCATTGCTGCAAGCGGAGATTCTCCGTTATCTGTCGGCATATAGCTTTCCACTTCCGGCAGTTCTAACGGCAGTTCGCTTTCGTCAAGCGGTACATAGCCGCATTTCTCACAGTGAACAATCGGAATCGGTTCTCCCCAGTAGCGCTGTCTGGAAAATACCCAGTCACGCAGCTTATAGTTTGTCTTGGCGGTGCCGATGCCTTTTTCTTCCAGGAAAGCAATCATCTTTTCTTTTGCCTCGGCAACACTTAATCCGTTCAGAAAATCAGAATTGCAGAGGGTTCCTGTGGCTACGTCCGTATAGACTTCTTCCTGCACATTTTTGCCGCCGGCCACTACTTCAATGATCGGCAGACCGAATTTTTTCGCAAAATCCCAGTCTCTTTCATCATGCGCCGGTACGGCCATGATTGCACCGGTCCCGTAACTCATCAGAACATAGTCGGAAATAAAGATCGGAATCTCTTTTCCGTTTACGGGATTGACCGCTGACATCCCCTCCAATTTTACGCCGGTCTTGTCTTTGGCAAGCTCCGCTCTTTCAAAATCGGATTTTCTTGCGGCCTGTTCTCTGTATGCGCATACGGCATCCCAGTTTTTCAGATCGTCTTTGTATTTATCAATTAACGGATGCTCCGGAGAAACGACCATATAAGTCGCGCCGAACAGCGTATCGCATCTGGTTGTATAAACGCGGAGTTTATCTTCTTTATCCTTGATCTTAAAGTCCACTTCCGCACCTGTCGATTTGCCGATCCAGTTCTTCTGGGAAACTTTGACCTTTTCCACGTAATCCACCGTGTCAAGTCCTTTGATCAGCTGATCGGCATATTCGGTAATCTTTAACATCCACTGGCTCTTTACTTTACGGACAACCTCGGAACCGCATCTTTCACAGACGCCGTTCACCACTTCCTCGTTGGCAAGTCCTACTTTACAGGAAGTACACCAGTTGATCGGCATCTCGGATTTATAAGCAAGTCCCGCTTTAAATAATTTTAAAAAGATCCACTGTGTCCATTTATAATAATCGGTATCGGTCGTATTGATCTCTCTGTCCCAGTCAAAAGAATAACCCAGCGCATGGAGCTGGTTCTTGAAATGAATTACATTATTCTGTGTAACGATCCTCGGATGAATATGATTTTTGATCGCATAATTTTCTGTCGGAAGACCAAACGCATCCCACCCCATTGGATAAAGCACATTATATCCCTGCATTCTTCTTTTTCTTGCTACGATATCAAGCGCCGTATAAGGTCTCGGATGCCCTACATGAAGTCCCTGTCCGGAAGGATATGGAAATTCTACGAGTGCATAATATTTCGGTTTGGAATAATCTTCGGAAGTTTTAAATGCCTTCTCATCATCCCAAATTTTCTGCCATTTCTGCTCTACTTCTCTGTGATTATAAACATCTGCCATTTTTCAACCCTCTTCTCTATCAAATCATAATTATTTTACTATACACGCATAATTTGTCAACCTTTAATTATCCGTTCCAAGTTGCAGCTCCTGCCTGATGCGTGCATTTTCCGCCGCCATCAAACCGGCAGGGGCATGATCTGTGCACCCGTGACATGCACACCGGCAGACAGGACATAAAAACAGGATGCCGTATCCCCCAACACTGCATCCTGCTTTCCCTTCCCAAAAAAGGAAATTTATCAGCCAAAAGGCGTGACCCTTTTACACACTGATTCTATGTTCTATATTGTCTATTCTTCACTGTCGTCAGCTTTGGCTGCTCTTGCGGCAACCTCCTTTTCCTGTACGTCGCCCGGCGCCTGCTCATATCTGGAGAACTGATATTCGTATGCTCCCCTTCCTCCTGTCATGGAACGCAGATCGGTACAATATCCGTGCAGACATGACATCGGAATATCTGCTTCGATCACCTGCTTGCCGTCAGCCGAAGGATTCATGCCGAGCACTCTTCCGCGCCGTTTATTCAGATCTCCCATAACATCGCCTGTATAAGCATCCGGCACTGTTACTTTCAGAGAAACGATCGGTTCAAGAAGGATCGGTTTCGCTTCCATAAAACCTTTCTTAAATGCCTGAATCGTTGCCATCTTAAATGCCATCTCGGAGGAATCGACCGGATGATAGGAGCCATCATACAAGATCGCTTTTACGCCGACTACCGGGTATGCCGCCAACGGTCCGGAAAGAACCGATTCCTGTAAGCCTTTCTCCACTGCCGGGAAGAAATTCTTCGGTACGGCGCCGCCTACTACCATTTGTTCAAATACATACGGCTCTTCTAAAGAACCTGAAGGCTCGAATTTCATCTTAACATGGCCGTACTGTCCGTGTCCGCCGGACTGTTTCTTATATTTATATTCCACATCGGACTTCTTCTGGATCGTTTCTTTATAGGCAACCTTCGGCTTGGAAAGTTTGATACCGGCTTTGTATTCGCCAAGCAGCCTGCTTGTAACGACTTCCAGATGCAGATCGCCCATACCGTATAATAACGTCTGTTTATTTTCTGCGTCATTGACTACTTTCAACGTCTGGTCTTCGTGTGTCATCTTTTGCAGAGACTGCGATATTTTATCGATATCCGCCTTGTTTAACGCCTGATAGCGCATCATCGTATACGGTGTTGAAATCTCGGTCTTGCCGTAGCGGATAGGATGTGCCTTCGTAGAAAGCGTGTTGCCGGTCCTTGCCGCCGTCAGCTTCGCAATCGCTCCGATATCTCCCGCATGCAGCTCTTTCATTTCGATCGGTTTGCTGCCCTGTAATACGTATAATTTACTGATTTTTTCTTCAATGTCCTTCTCTTCATTGAAGATCAGATCATCGCTCTTAAATACGCCGGAGCATACTTTGATAAGCGAATATTTTCCAATAAAAGGATCCACGATCGTCTTAAAGATATAAGCTGATTTCGGTTTGGAGAAATCGAAATTCGCTGCAAAAATCTCGTTTGTTTTCAGATTAATCCCCGCCATTTCCCGGTTCTCCGGACTCGGCATATATTTCACGATATCGTCAAGCAGCGTATAAATACCCTGGCAAAGCAGGCTGGAACCCATAGACATCGGAACGATACTGCCTTCCATAACATTATTCCTAAGAGACGCTCTGATCTCTGCCTCGGAAAAAGCCTCCCCGTTAAAATAGCGCTCCATGAATTCTTCGCTTGTCTCAGCCACCGCTTCCATCAGAGCATCCCTGCAGATCTGCAGATTCGGTTTGCTGTATTCGGGCATTTCGCATTCGATAACTTCTTTATCTTTCCAACGATAAGCCTGTTCCGTGATCACATTGATATAACCTACAAACTTCTCGTCTTCACGAACAGGCAGATGGAACGGCGCCAGTTTCTTTCCGTATTTCTCGGTCATATCTTCTACAACCTGTCTAAAGGAAGCATTGTCGATATCCATATCCGTTACGAAGATAAAACGAGGCAGCTTATATTTCTCACAAAGCTCCCATGCCTTCTCCGTACCGACTTCCACACCGGCTTTACCGGACACGACAATGATCGCGGCATCCGCTGCGCTGACTGCTTCCTCTACTTCTCCTACAAAATCAAAAAATCCCGGCGTATCCAGCAGATTGATCTTTACGCCTTCCCATTCGATCGGAACAACGGAGGTGGTAATAGATATCTGGCGCTTCTGCTCCTCCTTGCCATAATCACTGATGGTATTGCCATCTGCTACCTTACCCATGCGTGAAGTCACTCCGGCAAGATATGCCATTGCTTCCACCAGGCTGGTCTTTCCACAGCCGCCATGCCCTAAAAGCACCACGTTACGAATTTTGTCAGTTGTGTAAACATTCATATCTTATCCTCCAATTCCGTCTGTTTTGTCATATGGCAAATAGTTACAAGAAATATTTGCCCTCGTTTTGATATGATGTGTATATTTTACTAAATAATTTCTCAAAATGCAAGAATTTTTGAATATTTTGCACCAAATAGATATTGTTTTTCTATTATTTGACGAACCGCCGCCGTTGATATATTATTAAAACTATGAAAATAAAGGAAAGAAAGGCACGGTTATTAACATGAGCGCTTTTACCTGTGGATTTATCGGACTGGGTCTGATCGGCGGTTCCCTCGCCAGAGCGGTCCGCAATAAATTGCCGGAAGCATATATGATCGCTTACGACACCAATGTTTCATCACTCAAACTTGCCGTTAAAGACGGCGTTATCAATGAAGCCTGCTCGCAGATCGGAGATTCTTTTGAAAAATGTGATTATATTTTCCTGTGTGCACCGGTCTCCTTTAATGATGAAAATCTCATCACACTGCAAAGTCACCTTTCCAAAAATGCGGTACTGACTGACGTCGGCAGTGTTAAGACCGACATTCACGAGCATATTACGGCCCTTGGACTGGAAGAACAGTTTATCGGCGGACACCCGATGACGGGATCGGAACGCTTCGGCTATGCCAATTCCAAAGCGTCGCTTTTTGAAAATGCTTATTATATCCTGACGCCTTCCGATAAAATACCGACGGAAAAAGTGGCTGCTTTCCAGACACTGGTGCAGACGATCGGCGCCATTCCGCTCGTTCTTTCTTACAGGCAGCACGACTATGTGACCGCCGCCATCTCGCATCTGCCGCACGTTATCGCGGCTTCTTTGGTCAACCTGGTAAAAGATGCGGACTCCAAAGAAGGGATCATGAAAATGATCGCGGCGGGGGGCTTTAAGGATATTACGAGGATCGCTTCCTCTTCTCCTACGATGTGGCAGCACATCTGCCTGACCAATACAGATAATATTTCTTCTTTACTGGAACAATATATACAGGATCTGACAGCATTTAAACAAAAACTGGACGCCAAAGACACCGATGTTCTTTACCGCTTTTTTGATGACGCACGTATCTACCGCGAATCATTCATAAATGTTTCAAGCGGCCCGATCAAGACAGAATATGTACTGACGGTAGATATCGCGGATAAACCCGGCGCGATCGCCGCCATCGCATCTTTGCTCGCAATGCATGATGTCAGCATCAAAAATATCGGTATCAATCACAACCGAGAACTGGCCGAAGGAGCGCTTCGGATCGAGTTCTATGAAGATACCGCCGCCCGAAATGCCACGGATGTCTTGACATCACACGGCTACAACATTCACATGAAAGCATAAACAGACCACAGACATCCATAACGGAAAACTTCAGAAAGGAAACTGCCCTGCCGACAGTTGTCAGACATTACGGCCGACAGACGGCAGATAGAACAAAAACATGAAAACCAATACCATAAAGACGCTGCATGAAAATATAACAAACGGATTGCACGGAGAAGTCACCATACCGGGAGACAAATCCATTTCACACAGAGCGGTCATGTTCGGTGCGATCGCACGGGGCACTACAGAAGTGACTAATTTTCTACAGGGTGCAGACTGTCTCTCCACCATCGACTGTTTCCGCAGATTGGGAATCGAGATTGAAAATACTCCGGATAAAATACGGATTCATGGTAAGGGACTGCACGGTCTCCATGCTCCTTCATCGGTTCTCGATGCCGGTAACAGCGGCACGACTACCCGCCTGATTTCCGGTATTCTGGCTGCACAGTCCTTTGAAACGACCTTAACGGGAGACGCTTCTATCAGGAAACGCCCCATGCGCCGGATCATGGAACCGCTGTCTCTTATGGGCGCGGATATAAGCAGCGTAAACGGAAACGACTGCGCGCCCCTGCACATAAAGGGAAAGTCCCTGCACGGCATCCACTACCGTTCCAAAGTCGCTTCTGCACAAGTCAAATCCGCGGTCCTGCTCGCCGGTTTATATGCAGATGGCGAGACAAAGGTAACGGAACCCGTAATCAGCCGCAATCATTCCGAGATCATGCTGCGCTATTTCGGCGCGGATATCCGTACCGAAGGCCATACCGCCATTGTCCGTCCCAACCCTGACCTAACCGGTCAATCTGTAAACGTACCGGGAGACATCTCTTCCGCCGCCTACTTTATCGCTGCGGGACTCTGTGTACCGAACTCGGAAATACTGATCAGAAATGTCGGCATTAACCCCACAAGAGATGGCATTTTGAAAGTCGCACAGGCTATGGGCGGAGACATTACTTTATTAAACGAAAAACATGACGGGGAACCGACTGCCGATCTGCTTGTCAGATCCAGCTCCCTGCATGGCATCACGATCGAAGGCGATATCATTCCCACATTGATCGATGAACTTCCGATCATCAATATTATGGCTGCCGCAGCAGAAGGTACTACCGTCATTAAAGATGCGGCAGAATTAAAGGTCAAGGAATCGAACCGGATCGACGTGATGGTCGAACATTTAAGCGCGATGGGCGCCGATATTACCGGTACGGACGACGGTATGATCATTACGGGAGGCAGGCCGCTGCATGGCGCCGTTATCGATTCCCATATGGATCACAGAATCGCCATGAGTTTTTCTATCGCCGCTTTGCTTGCACAGGGAGAGACAATAATAAAAGGAAGTGAACTGGTAGAAATCAGTTACCCTTCCTTCTATAATGATCTGCATAATTTACGAAGATAATTTGACTAAAAGACGGTTCATAAAATAAGAAATGACCATACAGGCAATTCCTGCAGCGCTTCCGTACCAGTTAAGTACCACATCTGTCATGTGAAAATGCCTGCCATCAATGAACTGTTTATAATATTCCGTATAATAAGCCAATATGTAACAGGCGCCGCCGGAAAGCAATACGCCGAGTATCCGGTAGTATCTGCGGAAAATGACCATGCTGACAAATGTTCCGACAAGTCCTACGACAAAGAACAGTCCCAGATGTGCGGCATAGCGCAGCATCTTGCTGATCGTCTTGATTTCATCAGCCGTCGGTTCCTCATAAATCCTTGCGGCGATCCGTTCTGCAATGTTCATTGTTTCACTTATGGAACGCTCGCCTTCCTGAAAGGAAAGGATCATGACCAAATACAAAAGCAGCAGCATCACCAGGACGGAGGTAAAAACAACGATCAGTTCCAGCCATAAATTCTGATTTTTCTTTTTTTCACCCGACACGTTCTATTTCTCCATATTTTCCATACTTCCCATTGTGTCAAATACTTCTATCCTTCTTGTATCCATCTCGGACATTCCGATAAAGACAGCGCCGTAATGATATTGATGATCGGCCAACTTTTCCACTCTGACGATTTCCAGAAAAGCATGGATCGATTCTTTCATCCAGATCGTCAGAAATGCTTCGTATACATTTCCGATATCCAACTGGCTGTCACAGACAAAACCTACGCCGCTCTTGGATAAGTCTGAGATCTCTATTGCGACTTTTTCTGCAGCCCCCCGCAGATTCTTGATCAGCAGACGGGATTCCAGCTCCATGCGTCTGCTTTTTCTTCTCTCTTCCATAAAAGTACCCCCCATACCTTTTTTCAGTAGTGCATACCCCATTTTACCTTATTCCGCATATTTTGTAAAGGAATCTGTCACAAACATGGCATCCCCAAAGCTGAAAAAGCGATACCGCTCCCTGACAGCTTCTTCATAGGCATGCAGTACTTTTTCTCTTCCGGCCAGCGCAGAAACAAGCATGACTAACGTGGATTCCGGCAGATGAAAATTGGTGATCAGTGCATCCAGCACCTTAAAACGATAACCGGGATAAATGAAAATCTGCGTATTGCCGCAGCATTCACGAAGCTTTCCGTTCTCATCGGCCGCGCTCTCGATCGTTCTGCAGCTTGTCGTTCCGACACAGATTACGCGGTGTCCGCTTTCTTTGGCGGCGTTTATCTGATCCGCCGCTTCTTTTGTGATCTGATAATATTCCGAATGCATATGGTGCTCCAGAATATTGTCCGTTTTCACCGGCCGGAACGTGCCAAGCCCGACATGCAGCGTTACATAAGCAATACGTACACCCTTTTTTTCGATTTCGTCAAGCAGCTGCCTCGTAAAATGCAGCCCTGCCGTCGGTGCGGCCGCCGAGCCTTCATAACGGGCATAGACTGTCTGATAACGGTTCTTGTCTTCCAATTTGTGCGTAATATAGGGCGGCAGGGGCATTTCTCCAAGCTTATCCAGCACTTCTTCGAAAATCCCTTCATAAGCAAAGCGGATCAGCCTGTTACCCTCTTCCAGGATCTCCAGCACTTCCGCATGTAAAAGCCCGTCTCCGAATACCAGTCTCATACCGGGCCTTGCTTTTTTGCCGGGTTTTACAAGCGTCTCCCACATATCGTTTTCCTTGCGCTTCAAAAGGAGCACTTCAACCGAGGCGCCCGTGTCTTCACGGACGCCCATAAGTCTTGCCGGGATCACCTTCGTATCATTCAGGACCAGGCAGTCGCCCGGGCACAGATACTCTGTGATCTCGTGAAAAATATGATGTTCTACCGCACCGGTCTCTTTATTTAACATAAGAAGTCTCGATGCACTGCGGTCTTTAATCGGATCCTGTGCGATCAGTTCCTGCGGAAGATCAAAATAAAAATCTGATTTTTTCAGTTCTTTTTTTTCCATATAATATTCTCACACTTATCTTTTCATCAGTGCTTACTATGATACATACCGGTCCATGCGCTCTTATAAGTCAGCATTTTCCAGGAAGGCAACATAGCCTCTCTTTGTCTCATACACATCGGCTTTGCTCGTTGCTTCCCACGGCGCATGCATATTCAGGACTGCAACGCCGCTGTCGATCACGTTCATGCCATAGAGCGCCAGAATGTAGGCGATCGTTCCGCCGCCGCCAAGATCGACTTTACCGAGTTCCGCCGTCTGGAAGTTTACGCTTTCTTTCTCAAAGATAGCTCTGATATGCGCAATATATTCTGCATTGGCATCATTGGAGCCGGATTTTCCTCTGGAACCGGTAAATTTATTAAATACCATACCGCCGCCAAGGTATGCCACGTTTTTCTTATCAAAACTGGAGGCATAGGAAGGATCGAACGCACTGCTGACATCGGAGGAAAGCATACAGGATGCGGACAGACATCTTCTCACATTCAGTTCGCTGTATTCTCCCGTCAGGTTCATGACTTCCGCTACCGCATTTTCAAAGAATTTAGACTGCATGCCTGTAGCGCCGACACTGCCGATCTCTTCTTTATCTACCAGGATACAGCACGCCGTTCTGTCGGTTTTGCCGATCTCAAGCATTGCCTTTAAGGAAGAAAATGCACACACTCTGTCGTCCTGTCCGTAGGATAAGATCATACTTCTGTCAAATCCTGCTTCTCTGGCTTTTCCTGCGGGAACTACTTCCAGCTCAGCGGAAATAAAGTCTTCTTCCTCTATGTCATAGCTTTCTTTTAAAATAGAGAGAATATTATTTTTAACGGCGTCTTTTCCTGCCTGATCCGCCTCGTCATCTTTTTCGCTGTCTTTTTTCTTCTTATTCTCTTTATCAATCACGAGCGGTTTATTACCGATCACGATATCGAGCGCTTCTCCCTCGATCACTTTCGCCGCTTTTTTCTCAAGCTGTTCCTGGGCAAGATGAATCAGCAGATCCGATACAAAAAATACGGGATCGTCTTCGTTTTCACCGATGTTCACCTCTACCGTCGTGCCATCTTTTTTGATGATAACGCCGTGAATCGCGAGCGGGATCGTCACCCACTGGTATTTCTTTACGCCGCCGTAATAATGCGTATCCAGATAGGCAAAACCGCCCTCTTCATACATCGGATTCTGTTTTACATCCAGACGGGGAGAGTCGATGTGCGCACCGAGAATATTCATTCCTTCCGCCATTGCCTTTTCACCGATCTGGAACATAACGATCGATTTGTTCATCCATACGGAATATACTTTATCGCCGCATTTTAAAGCGCTCTTGTCTTTGATCAGCGCGCCGAGTTCTTTATATCCCGCTTTTTCGATCTGATTGACGATCGTATCGATACACTCCCGCTCTGTCTTGCCGTTATCCAGAAAGTCCATATATTCTCTGGCAAAAACGTCTACTTCCTTTAACTGCTTCTCATCATAGGTTTCCCACGTGTTCTTTGTTTCCATAATTTTTCCCTTTCTGATTTTTTAATCAACCTGTTTTTTAACTTCTCAGTTCAATGCCCATGCCTTCGAGTCCGTTCAGGATCTTCTTCATAACGGCCGTTACATCCGCATCCTCTAACGTTCGGTCTTTGGCCCTGAAGGTAATGGAATAAGCTACCGACTTAAATCCTTCCCTGATCTGGCTGCCTTCATAGATATCGAACAACTTGTAATCTTCCAAGATCTTTCCGCCGCGCTGTGCAATCATTGCCTCGATATCTCCGACCAGAATCTCTTTGGGTACGACCATACTGATATCGCGGGATATTGTAGGAAATCTTGCAACGCCCGTATATTTTCTGTCAAAAGTTGCAAAAGGCAGAATTGCCGGCATATCGAGTACGGCAACATACACTTTGGTCTTGATATCATAGTTATCGCATACCTCAGGATGTACTTCTCCCAGATAGCCGATCACCTTGTCTGCGTAACGGATAGCCGCCTGACGTCCCGGATGCAGAAAGTTCTTTCCGGCCTTCGGGTCATATCCGGGTTTCTGCATCATACCGATGCTTTCAAAGAACTCTTCTATGACGCCCTTCATCGTAAAGAAATCGCCTTCTCCGTACATACCGAGCGTAAACTGCATTCTTTCATCCGGCAGTTCATGAAGCGGCAGGCTCTTCGGCAGATAAATATTGCCGAGTTCATATAAACGCACGTCCTTGTTTCTTCTGTTATAATTCGTTGCCAGGCTCGTCAGCATGCCGTTTAACGATATCGTCCTCATAATGGAGAAGTCTTCTCCGAGCGGATTGGCAATCGTAATGGCATTTCGCTGCACATCGTCCCTGTCAAGCAAAAGTTTGTCGAACACTTTCGGACTTTCGAAAGAATAACACATTCCCTGTGAGAAACCGCAGTATTCTGCAATATCTCTGGCCTTCTGTTCGATACGCAGCTTAAACGGCAGTTTTCCCGTCGTCGCCTCTCCGCTTGGCAGCGTCATCGGAATCTTATCATATCCATAGAAACGCGCCACTTCTTCCGCGATATCCGCAATCCCTTCCAGATCCTGTCTGAAAGACGGAATCGTCAGAACCTTTGTGCCATCACTTTCCGTTTCCAGCACGAGTTCCAGTCTTGCAAAAATCTCTTCCATTTCTTTTTCGGATACGTCTGTTCCCAGAAGCGCATTGATACGATCTTTGTCAAATTTGATTTTTCTAAGCTCCGGTAACGGTACGCACACATCCACCATGCCATCTACGACTTCTCCGCAGCCAAGCTCCTGAATAAGCTGACATGCTCTGTCGATCGCCGCCTGTGCATTGCGGGGATCCAGACCTTTCTCGAAAATACCGGATGCATCGGTACGAAGACCGAGTCTCTTGGCCGATTTCCTGATATTGGCGCCGTTAAAGGTAGCCGCTTCGAACAGCACTGTCTTCACTTCATCCGTAATCTTGGAATTTTCTCCGCCCATGATACCTGCAATACCGATCTCCTTCTCGGCATCGCAGATCATCAGCATATCGCCATCCAGATTCCGCATCTGTCCATCGAGCGTCTGGAAAACGCCGCCGTCTTTCGCGCGGCGTACGATGATCTTGTGTCCCGCTACGGTATCCAGGTCAAATGCATGCATCGGCTGTCCGTACTCTTCCATCACATAATTGGTGATATCGACAAGGTTGTTGATCGGCCGGATTCCGCTTGCGGCAAGCCGAAGCTGCATCCACTTGGGCGACGGTCCGATCTTGATATTCGTACAGACTCTTGCACAGTAACGCGGGCACAGTTCTTTGTCTTCCACTTCCACGCTGATGTAATCTTCCACTTTCCCGTTATTGGCCTTTACTTCTACTTTCGGAGCATGAAAAGGTTTCTTAAATGCTGCCGCTGCTTCTCTTGCCACACCGAGAACACTGTAACAGTCCACTCTGTTGGACGTGATCTCATATTCGAATACGGTATCCCGCAGTCCCAGCGCTTCTACCGCATCCGTACCGACTTTTGCATCCTCCGGGAAAATATAAATCCCCATCTCCGGCGCTTCGGGATACATCTCTCTGGAAGAGCCGAGTTCTTCGATCGAACACATCATGCCGTTTGATGGAACGCCGCGCAGTTTGCCGGCTTTGATCTCGATACCGCCCTCCGGCAGCGGCCCGCCGTCATGCCCGCCTGCAACTTTTCCGCCGTCCAATACAACGGGCACTTTATCGCCCTCTTTGACATTCGGAGCGCCCGTAACGATCTGGATCGTTTCGCCGCCGATATCTACCTGACAGACGATCAGCTTGTCGGCATCAGGATGCTTCTCTATTTTTTGGATCTGACCGATCACGATCTTTTCCAGATTTCGATCCAGTCTTTCATAGGTTTCCACCTTGGTTCCCGTCAATGTCATGACATCCGCATATTCCTGATCCGTACAGGACAGTTCGGGTACATATGCCTTAATCCATGATAATGCTGTATTCATATATTTTTAGTCCTTTCTTTGATAATATTCTGATCTTTCCGTGCCGCCCGGCTGCTGCAGTGTCTACCGACTGTCTTCCAGAACGGCTTACGTCCTAAAACTGCTTTAAGAAACGTACGTCGTTTTCATAGAGCAGACGCATATCATCAATTTCATATTTTAACAGGGCTATACGCTCTAAACCGATTCCGAATGCAAATCCCGTATATTCTTCCGGGTCGATCTTACTCATCCGCAGCACATTCGGATGCACCATACCGCAGCCCAGGATCTCGATCCAGCCCGAACCTTTACAGAAACGGCATCCGCTTCCGCCGCATTTAAAACAGCTTACGTCCATTTCTGCGCTCGGCTCCGTAAAGTTGAAGTGATGCGGCCTGAATTTTACCTTCGTCTCTTCCCCGAACAGTTCCTTGGCGAACTCCGCAAGCGTCCCCTTCAGATCGGCAAACGTAATGTGCTTATCGATCACAAGACCTTCTATCTGGTGGAACGAGGGCGAATGTGTCGCATCCACTTCATCGGAGCGGAATACCCTGCCGGGCGCCAGCATACGGATCGGCACTTTCCCTTTCTCCATTTCATGCACCTGCGTACCGGATGTCTGCGTCCGCAGCAGGAAGTCGCCGCCTATATAAAAAGTATCCTGTTCGTCTTTGGCCGGATGATCCGCCGGAATATTCAGCGCTTCGAAGTTATAATAATCCGTTTCAATCTCCGGTCCTTCCACTACTTCGTATCCCATACCGACAAAAATACGTTCTACTTCTTCCATGGCGATCGTATTCGGATGACGGTGCCCTACCGTGCTCTTTTTCGCCGGCAGCGTCACGTCGATCACTTCGGCTCTCATCTGCGCTTCTCTTGCGGCCTTTTCCATTTTACGGATCGCTTCTTCAAGCACCTTTTCAATCTGTTCTCTCGTATCATTGACAAGCTGTCCTACTTTGGGGCGCTCTTCCGGCGCCACGTCCTTCATTCCTTTTAATACGCCCGTCAGTTCTCCCTTTTTACCAAGAAAGCTGACGCGCACCTCATTCAGTTTCTCCAAAGCATCGCTTGCCTCGATCTGGCGAAGCGCCTCTGCCTTTAACTGTTCCAATCTTTCTTTCATGCTTTCCTTCCTTTCTCTTGGGCGGTTTTTCCCGCAAAATAAAAAATCCCATATGTGTAAAACATATGGGACGAAATAAACCGCGGTACCACCCAGTTTCCTGCTTTGTATAAAAAACAGGCTCTCTATGGCGTAACGTGCCTTCTACGTCTCAAACTACTAAGCCATACGGTCCCTCTTCCGTTTTGTACCGTATTCAATACAGGAATTGCCGTATGCTTTTCCCTCGAGCAGCTCCGGTGGGAAATTCGGAACACTATCTGAACTTAAGGAAGCTCACAGCCGATGACTTCCTCTCTCTGTAAGAAAATAACGCCCTACTGACACCTTCAAAGCATTTCTTTATGCTGATATGAATCTAAGTTTAATGAGTTTTGCCCGATTTGTCAAGCCGTCCGAAAAGAAATTTATAAATCGGCCCGAAATACCGGTTAATATGCGCTCCGATCAGCAGAATATACATCATCATGTAAAACCAGAACATCAAAACAACAATCGTTGTCAGGCTTCCGTATGTGCCGAATCCGTTAAAATATTCTATATATACGGAAAAGAAATACGAAGCAATACTCCAGACAACAGCAGAAAACACGGCGCCCGGAAGCTGTGTGCGGAATTTCAGTTTTACGCTCGGCACAAACGTATAGATCATGGCAAAAAAGACCGTCAGCACCAACCAGGAAAACAGAAAACGAAAGTGCATGACAAAACGTACGATAACATGCAGCTGCGGAAAATCTTTCAATGCCACGTTGACGATCACATTACCGAATACCATAATGAAAACCGAAAGAAGGGTGGCGATCAGCATAATGACCGTATAGAAGCAGGCTATGAACCGCAAAACGAAATAGTTTCGTTTCTCTTCGATATCATTTACTTCGTTTAAACCCTGTACGAGCGCAAGCATCGCTTTGGCCGCCGACCAGATCGTTACGATCGCAAATATGGTGATCGTTCCGGCCGTTCTGGCGTACACATCATAAACAACGCTTTCTACAAAACCGCCCATCGACTCCGGCACGATCTTCATAAATGCCATGATCAGATTGTCGGCCGTAAGCGACGTATAAGGCAGTATCGCACAGAGCGCCATAAGCAAAGGCACCATCGACAGGAACAGAAAGAAAGCCGCGCTTGCCGCAAAGGCACTGATATTCTTTCGTGTCATCTGTCTTGAAAAATCATCAAAAATAAGAAATAATCTCGGTATTGTTTTCACTCTCTCACCTCACAGTCCGTGAAAAAACTTTTCAGTATTTCCTGATAGTTATATCCCAGACTGCCCATCTCTTTCGCACCGTTCTGCGACATGCCTACGCCGTGGCCGTAGCCGCCGCCAGTCAATGTATATCCTACCACATCTTCTTTTTCTTTTCCAGTTTCAATCACAAAAAAGGCGCTTGGCAGAAGCGTCCCCGGCACGACGCCGCTCCCATCCTGTCTGACCACTTTGCTTACACCGTCGCATAAAATATAACGGATATTATATTCCGAAAGTATTTTGATCACTTTCCTGGAGCCTGTAATGATCAGCTCATCCGCGATACCGCCCATACCCCTGCCGCTCACGCTGATATCCAGTATTTCACCGATATCGTCTATTTCTTCCGATACATAGTAATAATTGTCTTTATTTCCCGCCCGGGTTAATATCAAGGAGGCATTCGCCTGATACCTCGCCTGCATTTTCTTAACGATCTGATCGGTGTCCAGTTCCTTTACCTCATAGGTCCAGCGATACCACGGCTCTCCGCTCTCAAAATCGCTTTCGTCCACACTTTTTATAAAATCGTAAAAATTCTCCTCCTGCATCATTTCCTCTGCGCTGTGAGCATCCTGTTCCGCTTCGGCAGGCGCCAGCTTCCCGGCCGGCATATAAGGAATGGCTTCATCGGTTTCCGATCTCCATATCCTCGTATCCGTACCGTACCCGCACGATGTAGAATAATAGTAATTATCCGCAAGTTCATCCTGATAATAGAGCATCATGCCATCCGTCTCTTTTACTGCGGTCGTCGTGGCGGCCTGTTCTGCGATATTATGGTAGACCTGATAAGATGTGGTATCATCCAAATGCGCGCCGTACTGCGCAAGTCCTGCATGCAGGATATAGCGGAACGCATACGTTCTGGCACAGACGGCCTGCGCCTTTAACGCCTCCATAGGATATGATGCCGGCATCTCGCTTGGCACCACCGCATACAAATATTCTTCCAGCGGCAGTTCGTTGATGATCACCATGCCATCTGCAGTCTTATAAAACTCCAGGGCGCCTCTGTAAGAATCTTCTTCTTTGCTGATGCCTTCAATCTCCATTTTGACTTTATCAGTCAATGCATTGCTTTGGAAAATCATCCGCTCACCGGTCTGCAGTTTATCCGCTTCTACGACCGTCTGCTGTCCGTCTACGGTCACCGCCGCCTTTTCATAATAATAACTGCCATCCGCTGTATTTCTCAATATCACACGGATCTGGTCAAGCTCTCCTTCTCTGGATACGAGACAGGCACAGACCTTATTATCTGCCACAACGAAATCCGTATAATCATAGCCGATCATCAGATCTGTCTTCTTCTGCGCCTCAAGCGTACCGCAGAGTTTATAGATCTCCATACTGTCATGCGTTTCATAAGTGCCGTATCCTTCTATCTCCATGGCATCTGCGGATACGCTGAGCAGTTTCCCGCGGATTTTTTCCGTCTTTTCCTGCACGTCTGTCAGCTTTCCGCCCTCAAAAGTCAGATCCGCCACCTGCTCCCGCTCCAGATCCTGTGAAGACGCTGCGGTAAAATCCACCTGATGATAAAAGCACTGCACGAGATATCCGCCGTTATCGTCGGAAACTTCCATTACCCAGACATTTTCCAGGATTGTTTTTTCATCCAGTACCCGTATGCTCGTTAACAGTTCATCATCCTTGACATAAACCTCCTCTTTCGTAAATACTGAATCTGCAAAGGAAGAGGAGCAATATATGTACTCGCTGTTTTGTGTGAAAATTTTCTTCTCCTGTTCATCTACTTTTAAAATAAAGACCGTCGTTTTCCATATTTCGGACTCCGTATCAAAATAGGCTAACATAAGCTGATAGGCCTGGTACCAGTCTTCTTTCAAAAAAGAATGTTCCGCTTCGTATTTCCCGGCGAAATCCGGAATATTTTTTTCCGCTCCTCCTATCTGTTCGTAAATGTGCCGATACTGCGCATATGTAAGTTCTGTCCGTTCTTCCGGCTTTTCTTCCGCCTGTGCATCCTGTTCTTTTCTGCCCTGCGCCGCCGGCTCTTGTATGTCATCCGCTTCCGGATCGATCTTAAGATCAAGCGCCTGCAGCAGAATATGTACATCCTCGATACTGATCGCTTCCCCTTCCGGCGCTTCCAGTTTTTTATGCGTTTCCATCTGATGCAGCCAAAGCCAGAATAAAAATGCCATACCGACCAGAATCGCAAGCAGTTTTATCAGATTTTTCAGACTGTCATTTTCTAAGTTACGATATCCAGGACTTCTATCCATTCATCCAATCTCCTTACGCGCATTTCAAATACCAAGCTGCCTGCCGACAGCCGTTCCCGGACGGACCGGCTGTCCGGACAACTTGTATCATACAAAAGAAAAAGCAGCCATAACGACTGCTTCTTCTTTTGTATGAATCCCCAAAATGCCGGATCCTGTATTTTGACTCCTAGCAATAGCTAGGTGGGTAACCGCAACCATGCTTCTGCCTTCCACTGCACACTGTCGTAAGACCGGAGGCCTGACATCTGCATGACGATATAGGAATCCCGTTTAAAGTAACTGTAGGTTCAAAATAACAAGAATTATCGTGCATTCCAGGTTAATTCTATTATATCCAAGCGGCGGTAAAAATACAACTATTATTTACATAAAATCCACTGTAAAATCTATGAAATTCTTCCCATATTATCATAGTCTCCGACAAGCGGACTGTTCATGATCCGAAACTTCTTCTTCGTATGCCATATTTTCACAAGTTCATCAAAATTTTCGTCCGGTTCGGACAAAAGAGCTGCCAGCTCATCTAACTCTCTAAAGTCTTCTTCTGTCAGTCTTTCAAATTTTTCGTCAATATAACACGGCATAAAACGATAAGAAATCTCATCATTCATTAAAGCATGAAAATCATAAAAAAGCGCTCGGATAACGGCCTTTAAGGAACAAGTGGAAAGACCATCCGCATAGATAAATTTTTCTCCTTTTACACGGCCGCCCCGGATGTCGAGCCATGTCTTTCCTGCAAAATCGAATCTGCCATCCGCGATATCATATTGTCCGAGATTCATACCGTTTTCATCATAAAACCCATCGGCGTCGATCGTCACCCATCTGTTTTCTTTTTCATCAAAATACTGATTGATCCAATGATCCATGCTGATGCCCGGCTGAAAATACGGTGCGAATCCGGCGCGGGAACGGCAGGGGATTCCCCTTGCCTTTAAAATGGCGCTCATAAGTACCGATACATAGCGGCATGTCACTACAATTTTATTCTCCACTGCCCGCTCTTTTGTAAAACCTTTTTCATCCAGTCTGAACAGTTCCGCCATCATCGCAGAGGCCGTAATAAGAATATCGTCCTCGCAGCGCATCCGATACCAGGGAAAACGTGTCATATCTCCGTATTGCAGTTTATCGTTGGCATTCGTATTGCCTTCCCGCAGTGTGACACGGTGAATGACCGAAGCACAGACAAGGTGTCCGATTTCTTCCACGGCGTCGGGCAGCGACCGGAAATAGTCTTTGTAAGCGCCTGCGTAAGTATATGTTCCGGTCTGTAAATAGTGTTCTAAAATTTCTTTTCTGATCATGTTATGCTGCATCGTGTTATCTCTCCCTTTCTTCCGCCCGCTGCATTTTTCCGTGACAAATCTGCGAAACTCTTTCCGGGCCTTTTGAATCAGTATAGAGCAACACGTTTTTTTAATCCTGTCTTAAAATGCTTTATTTTGTCCGCCGTCCACTTCACTGAAAAACGGCAGGGAGATCCATCATCCCTGCCGTTTCATTATTTGGATTGTTCAACCAACAATCCGCTTTTTCTTTATCAATTCCAAAACAACTTCTTAGTTCAAAGCATTAACCAGTTTCTCAAGAGCTGCCAGCGCTTCATCAGGAAGTTTATCATATCCTTCTTTCTTGGCAGCGAAATCTTTTACTGCGTTAACACGGGTTTCCATAGCGGATTTGAGCTGTGCTTTATAATCAGCATCGCCAAGATCAGCTTTGAAGTTCTTAAATCCTTCTGTCTGTCCATCCCATGTGTTCATGATTTCGATATCTTCAAAAGGTCCCCACTGCTCGAAGTTTGCTTTGCCTTCAACGATCGTCTCAAGAATTCCGAGTGTATCAGCCGGTTTAACCTTTTCACCCATGAAATCGCCTGTATTAACGATGTAGCATGCTACGTTCTTCTCTTCAACGAGTTTTTTGAATTTCTCATAATCATTTACAAGCGGATATGTTCTGAACGGGTTAGCATAAGGTACGATACGGATCGCATTAAGGTCTGTACCTGCAGCTACACGTTCTGCTGTAGAAGTCTTGGTAGCCAGTGTAGCGCCCATAACGGATGCCAGCGCGGAACCTTTCAGTTTTACTACCGGCGGAATCGTAGGATCTTTCATGATCCAGAAGATTGCGTTAACCGGAGCATCGATCTTGTCCACGCGGTTAGGTGACCACAGTTTGGATTTGATCGCACGGCCGTTACCGTTTCTGATATCTTCCGTTACTAACTGAATCTTGCCTTCGCTGTCCATTGTACAAGAGCAGTTCTGTGCAGATAATAAGTATTCATTATCAGGACATCCTGTCGGATAATCCGCTGTCTTATCGAAATAAGTCGGCTCTAAAGCAACAGATGCACAGGTATCGGAATTAATGATGAAAGCATCGTCATGAAGAACTTTGATCTCATATTTTCCACCGTGTTTTGCATGTGTCAGTGTAGATTTACCGGAACCTGACAGACCATATACGGAAGCAACGAACTTGGAACCATCTGCAAGGAGATATTCTTTCTGTCCGCCGTGGCAGGAAGCATAACCGTTTCTGTTAGCAAGCGCCCATGCCATTGTCAGCGTACCTTTTTTATGCTCGCCGAAATATTTCATACCAAGAATTGCAGCGCAGTTCTCGTTGGTATCGAAATAGCACAGTGTAAGCGGATCGCTTAAGCAGCTGTAATCTACGTCAGGAGCCTCATGAGGCGCCCACTGCGGATCGGAGAAGATGTAGATATCAGGCTCATTGCCGTTTCCGATCGGCTGGGATTTCTTATACATCTTTACATATTCATCGGACATATACTGGAAGTTGATCATCCAGTTGTAGAGAAGGTTCTCTTCTCCTTCCGGAATGAGCAGATGTGCTTTTGCCATAAATTCAGGATCAAGACCTACGAAACATTCCGCATGATACATGGTTTTCCAACGTGTCTCATAGATAGCGTCCATAACCACTTTATCCAGTTTCGCTTCATCAACGCCCGGTTCGCCTTTGATACGGCGTGCTGCAGCATAACGTCCTGTTACAGCGCCATCGTTGAATAACAATACTTTTGCATCAGCGTCAAGACCAAATGTCTCTCCATCTTTGATCGGCATATCGGTAACAATCGTTCCCGGTGAATTTTTCGCTAAGTTATAAGCCTCTTTCAATGTGTTTACTTTGACTACGTTGTTGCCGTAGAAAGCAGCTTCGATAATGGAACGTGTCTTGGAAAAACCGACTTTGCCTTTACCGATTTCGTCAATCTTGTAATTCGCTTTTGTTGACATGACATATCCTCCTTGAAAGTTATAATTTATGACAATAGAAAGTCTGATACATAAACTTCCTACTTGTTCCAACACACTGCTAATATTATCTCAAAAGCACTCTGAAAAGTCAATATTCAGAAAAGAGAATTTTATGAAATTTGTACTTGCAATCTTTTTCCATTTCTGCTATTATACAAATGTTGTGTTAGTTCAGAAAAAAGAATCGATTATATTGATGATTGTCAGGAGGTGCGAAGATGGCTAAATGTGATATTTGTGGTAAGGGCGCTCATTTCGGTAACAACGTCAGCCATTCTCATAGAAGATCAAACAGAATTTGGCATTCTAATGTTAAGAGTGTGAAATGTAAAGTAAATGGAGCAGCTAAAAAATTGCATGTATGTACCCAGTGTCTGAAATCAGGCAAAATTGAGAGAGCTTAAATAATACGCAGTAAAAAAGTCAGGCTGAAATGCCTGACCTTTTTTATGCCCATTTCCCTGTATCATAATCCCGTTTCAGATTCTCATATTCCTTATTGATCATCTGAATGATCTCTTTGTCTCCCGCTACATTGTCCGGATGAAAGATCTTGATCAGGTCCTTATAGCGCTTTTTTAGTGCAAGCGGATTCCTGACGCCCCGGAAAAATGCCGACACATCCCGGCTCAGTCCGTAGACCGGTTCCTCCATGACTTCCTTGCGCGCTTCAAACTTCGCCCATTCCTTGTCCAGTCTTCTGCGGTCCATATCAAGCTGGGTAAAGCCATCTTTTAAAATATCCATTTTCTTTTCGAAAAAAGCGTTATCTTCTTTTAGACGCTGTCTTTCGGCAGACATTTTACGATTCCATGACTTTATTTCATCCTGAAACTGCTCTTTTTCCTGCTCAAACTGCTCTCTTGTCTGCTCAAGTTCTTTCTGTGCCGTGATCAGACGCACATTTTCCCGGAACAGCCATGATTTTAATTTGTTCAGTTCCTCCCCGGAACCTTCCTGCATCAGTATTTCTTCAAAGTTCTCCATAACGCTTACCACTGTTTATCCTTATCAATCGCAACAAAAAAAATTATATCCTATCAGAAACAACAATATAATCAGAATCAATCCGATAAAGCGGTTCGTCATAAACAGCATAAACAGCATGCCTGCCGCAATACAAAGCGCCACAAGGCCGATCATCTTTTTCATGGTAAGTCACGCCTTTCCTAAAACCTGTTTATGCTCTCTATCCATCATATGCAATTTATAACCGATTGTTTACGCCGCCTTATTCTTCCTTCTTATTATCTTCCGGAAAAGCAATGTCCACGGCTGCGTCGTCTTCTATCATCTCTTCTTTGGGCGCCGTGAATTTATCGACGATATCAGGGATCATATCGATCACCTTGGTAATGGTATCCTGATTCTTAATATTGACTAACTTGGTGGAACCGTTCTTGATCACAAGCACCGCACTCGGACTCATTTTGGCCGAGAAACCTCCTGCGCCGCCGTTTTTCTTATCCGCTGCACTGGCGCCTGCTCCGACGCCGAAAGTAACGTCCACCAGAGGAAGAATAATGGTATCCCCGATCTGCGTTGCCTCTCCTACTACCGTCTTCGTTGATACTACGGCGTTCATTCCCTTCATTAACGATTCGATCACACCGGTAAAATTGTTATCTGCCATTTATACATCCTCCTTCATGAATAGCTTGATCAAACGCTTGATGTCTTTATTAAAGTAAATCCGAATTGCGGCTTTGAGAAAAGTAAACATTTTTATTTTCCCTTTGACCAAAACAGAACCTTCCAGCCGTTTTCTGTCAAAATCCGGAACGATATTAACATGGTTTCCGACAAACGGATATAGTATTCCGTAATAGGAAAGTATTTTGGCCGTTGCCGCCGGATCGTCCAGACCGATCACAAGATCCGCCTGCAGTTTCCGCGGTTTGAGATAAGCAAAAATCTGCCGCAGCTCATCTTTGCAGAGCGCAAAAGACCGTTTGAACGTATCGCTTTGCAAAATACCCGTATAGTATTCTATATTTTTCCATATTGTTTTTATTTTATCACATATTCTTTTCAATGTGTACCAGATATTTTGAAAGAATTTGCATATTTTTATCCACAGCCCTTTCAGGGAAAATTTTATCCCCCTGCGTTTTTTCCCATCTGCGCCTTCTTCTGCGGTTTCATCCGCGCTGAACTGCTGCGGGCCGGTCATTTCTAAAGCCGCCGCATCATCCGTTTTTACCGTTTCAGCCGGCTTCTCTGGTTCTTCTGCCGGTTTTGCCGTTTCGGGTTTTGCCGTTTCGGGTTTTGCTTTTTCGGACTTTGTTTTTTCGGGTTTTGTTTTTGCAGATCTTTTTTTGTCCGGCTTTGTTTTTTCTGCCTTTTCTTTTTCCTGCTTCGGCATCTTGAAAATGGTAAAGAACAAAATCCTTACCCTCAGCCAGACGTCTGCGGGATAATTCACCCTGATATTCACGATGTGCAGCAGCCAGCCTGCCTTTGCCCTGACGACCACCGGCGGACTATCCCCGCTTTCCGTCCGCATAACCTCCGCCCTGTAGCGTACCGGCACGAACAAAACGAGAACAATGCCCAAGAGTATGATTCCAAGCAGCGCTCCAAGTACGATCCCTATGATCTTTAAAATCAACAACAATATATGTAGCATTGTTTTTACCTTTCCTGCCGCTTATATTTTCGGAAACAGATAGCTTTTTAGATCGGCATTGCCGTTTTGCGCATACGCTTCCCCGGTAATACGGCAGACAAGCGCTACCGCTTCTTCATAGCTGCCCGCAATGCCGATGATATACGGGGCATTTTCCTTCTTTTGGTAATAAGGCTGTCCCAATATCATACTATGGCATATTTCAAGCTGGTCATCTCCTGCTGCCAGTACAATAACGAAAACTCTCAGCTGCCTGGCGTGGTGCTTTATTTTTCTTTTTATTTTATTCGGCTTCTTTATAGTTTCGCCGATATACAGATTTTTATAAAATTTCATAGATCCCTCGACCGTATTTTTATAAGGGCGCCCCGCTTCTTACTTGTGTACGGGTCTTGTCGCCTCTTTTAGCCATACGCGTTCTTCTTCCTCCAGATACGGACTTATTTTTTCATATACCTTTTTATGATAAGCGTTTAACTGCTCAATGTCCATAGGCTGCATATAAGAAGTATCGACTGCGTCAAGATCGATCGGCACATAAGTTAACGTATCAAAATACATAAACTGTCCGTCTCCGTTTTTTTCACCGTTTCTGGCCACGATGATATTTTCCGTACGGATGCCGTGGCTGCCCTCTTTATAGACGCCCGGTTCATTGGAGATCACCATGCCTGCTTCGATCACGGCCTCTCTTACGCCCTCGCTGTAACGCCAGCGGATATTCTGGGGCCCTTCGTGAACGTTTAAGATATAACCGATGCCATGTCCCGTGCCGCACTTATAATCGATCCCCATACTCCATAACGGTTCTCTTGCCAGGATATCCAGATTTCTGCCGGTACATCCATATAAGAAAACCGCGTTCGTAAGCCGCAGCATGCCGACGGCAACCGCCGTAAAATGTTTCTTTATTTCCGCGCTGATCTCACCCAGTACGATCGTTCTTGTCACATCTGTCGTTCCGCCAAGATATTGACCACCAGAGTCAACAAGCAGCATGCCTTCCGCCGCCAGTTCTTTATGCACGGACTTCGTCGCCTCATAATGCATCATCGCCGCATTTTCTTTATAGCCGCTTATCGTCGGAAAAGACAGATCCAGAAAACCGTCGATCTCTTTTCTGAAGCCATCTAATTTCATTGCGGCCGAATATTCATTGATCGGTATCTTCCCGATATTGTTCTTTAACCAGCAGATAAACCTGCACAAAGCCGCGCTGTCTTTTAAATATACGTTTTCCATACATGCCAGTTCCGTAGGATTTTTAACGGCTTTGCATACTTCGCTCGGATTCATGCCGGATACGGTCTGCGCCTTCTTTAGCAGGATCCGGTACAATGTATAGTTAATGTTTTTATCGTCCAGTAAAACCTTTTCTTCCGGCGCCCGGCGCAGAAAGTCTTCGATCTCGTCGTAGCCTTTTAACGTAATATGCCACTTATCCGCATACTCCTGCAGTTTCCCGCTGACGGCTTCCTTTTGTATGAACAGGCTGCACTCCGTCATCGTCACGTAGCCGTATGACAGAGCAACCGGATTGCACTCGATATCGCCGCCTCTGATATTAAGCAGCCACATCAGATCATCCAGTTTGGCAAGCAGATGCGCACTGCACTGCTGCTCCTTCATCTTAGCTCTTATTTTGTCGAGTTTCTGCGCGGCATTCTCCCCGCAGATCTCTTCCGGTAAAATAACGACGGGCGCACATGGCAGTGCGGGTCTGTCCTCCCAGAGGCTGCCTGCAATATCCTTTTCATAACGGATCGTTATATTTTTATTCTGCAGAGCCTTTTCCAGTTCCGCTCCGTAAGATGCGGTAACGACTCTGCCGTCGAAACCGAGCGTTTCATTTTCTTTCATATGCTCTGCCAGATACTCTTTGATTGTCGGTACGCCTTCTTCCTGCATCCGGTAAAGGATGATCCCGCTTCCTTCCAGTTCTTTCCCGGCCTGGATAAAATAACGCCCATCGGTCCATAGACCGGCTTCGTCACGGCTTACTAACAGTGTCCCGTTAGAACCTGTAAAACCGGAAAAATATTCTCTTACTTTGAAATATTCATTGACATATTCCGAATTGTGATAATCCGCTGTCGGGATCAGATAATAATCGATCCGTTCCTCTTTCATCGTCTCCCGCAGTCTGTTGATTCTGTCTCTGATCTCCATGCTTTTCCCTACTCCTGTTCTTTTAATAATCCGACCGCTCTGGACGTGCCGATCCGATCGCACCCTTCCGCAAGGAATGCTTCCATCTCTTCCACTGTGGAAATACCGCCTGCTGCCTTGATCTTTACATCGGGCCCGATATGCTGTTTCAATAACCTGATATCTTCTATCTTCGCCCCGTCCGTTCCAAACCCGGTGGAAGTCTTGATATAATCCGCTCCCGCCGCGGTCACGGCATGACACATGGCGATTTTTTCTTCCTCATCCAAATAGCACGTTTCAATAATGACTTTCAGAATACGGGATGCGCAGGCTGCTTTTACCTGACGGATCTCCTCTTCCACTTTGTCGTAGAGTCTGTTCTTCACATCATTAATATTAATGACCATATCGATCTCGTCGGCGCCATCCGCTATCGCCTGGAGCGTCTCCTGCACTTTGACCGGTGTCGCATGATATCCCAGCGGAAAGCCTATCACCGTACAGATCGTCAGTTCGTCGTCATATGTGTCTCGTATCCGTTTCACATACGCGGGCGGTACACAGACGGACGCAGTCTGATAGAGGATCGCGTCGTCACACAGTGCAACGATATCCTTCCATGCTGCGGTCGGCTTTAATTGTGTATGATCCACGTGTTTTAATATTTCCTGTCTGTTCATTCTCCTAACCTTTCCCTTCTCCTGCTTCTTCACTCTATGTTTCCTATTTTAATACCTTTTTCCCGCCTTCGCAATATACAATAAAATTGTCCAATATGTAAAAACTTTCTTAAATTTTTATACTTTTTTATCTATTTATGAAATTTTCATGCTATAATAGACAGAAGCGTCTCTAAAAAGAGCCGTTTCTGTAAATGTAACTCGCAAATTATTTGAAAGGAGGCCTATATCATGTATGTGATGGATCATAACAGCTATTCGGAAATTACACCGGAAATTTTTCGTCTTGCTAATATGAGTAAGCAGGCAGGCATTATTGATACGGAGCTGTTCACGAAATATGATGTCAAGCGCGGACTGCGTGACTTGAACGGAAAAGGTGTACTGGCAGGACTGACGAACATCTCCGATGTACGTGCAAATAAAATCGTAGACGGTGTTCAAATCCCAACCCACGGACGGCTTTTTTACAGAGGATATGATGTAAAAGACCTCGTTGAAGGCTTTGCCGAAGACAGCAATTTCGGCTATGAAGAAGCCACTTATCTGCTTCTTTTTAATAAACTGCCGGATGCAAAAGAACTGGAAATGTTTAAATCGCTCTTAGCCGGTTATCGTTCTCTTCCTACCAGCTTCGTACGCGATATTATCATGAAAGCACCCAGTAATGATATGATGAATACATTAGCAAGAAGCGTACTGACCTTGTATTCTTATGACGACAGAGCGGATGATACTTCTCTTCCCAATGTTCTGCGGCAGTGTTTACAGCTCATCAGTCTTTTCCCTCTGCTTTCTATCTATGGTTATCAGGCATACAGCCACTATCACGATGGAAAAAGTTTATTTATTCACCAGCCCCGACAGGAATTGTCCACGGCCGAGAATATTTTACATATCCTGCGCCCCGACAGTATTTACACGCCGCTTGAGGCAAAGATCCTCGATATCGCTCTTGTTCTGCATATGGAACACGGCGGCGGTAACAATTCCACGTTTACGACCCATGTCGTTACATCATCCCTGACAGACACTTACTCCGTCATTGCTGCAGCGATCGGTTCCCTAAAAGGACCAAGACACGGCGGAGCCAATATTAAAGTCGTACAGATGTTTGATGACATGAAACATCAGGTGAATAACTGGGCGGATGAGGGACAGGTTGCGGATTATCTGGCCAAACTGCTCCACAAAGACGCTTTTGATCATGCCGGACTCATTTACGGTGTCGGCCATGCCGTTTACTCCAAGTCCGACCCGAGAGCCGTTATCTTTAAATCCTTCGTTGAACAGTTATCGGAAGAAAAGGGACTGCATGAAGAATTCGCTCTCTACTCTCTCGTAGAACGCCTTGCTCCTGAGATCATCGCCAAAGAGCGTCAGATCTATAAGGGTGTCAGCATCAACGTGGATTTCTACTCCGGCTTTGTTTACAATATGCTGAATCTGCCCAAAGAACTTTACACGCCGATTTTCGCGATCGCAAGAATTGCCGGCTGGAGCGCACACAGAATGGAAGAGCTTGCCAACAACGGTAAGATTATCCGTCCCGCCTATAAGCCGATCGGTGAAGACAAAGTCTATGTTCCCATGGAGGAACGATAAGGCTCCGGAATGCCGTATAGTGATATACAAAAAAAGAAGTTTTAAGTCCGTTATCTATTCTTACGGCTTAAACTTCTTTATTTTTTGCTTTTGCTTATTTGCAGTATTTTTTCATGGCCTTGTTCACAACAACCGCGTAGGCTATGATCGCCGCCAAAAAAACTGCCCAGGTAAGCGTGGATACGACATTCGAATCGCCCATGCTGCCGCTAAAGAGACTGGCGATCGACGAAAGGATGATCACGATTCCGATGACTGCAAGCTTCCAGTACAAGTACTGAATAAACCCTTCCTTATCGCGGATAGAATCTTCATTCGTATTTTTTCTTAAAACAACATTGCTGATAATGCGTCCCTGTACTTTCATGACCACTCCCGTATAAAGCAGATAGGCGCCGCACAGCATACACAAAATATCTACAAAATCATACATCTTTCATCACGCTCCTTCTATGTAATAATACCTTTACGCGTCTTTCTTTTCTTCCGTGTCTTTATTTTTGTGCGTCAGATAAGTCTTCCGCTCTTCTCCTTTTAACAGACGCACGATATTTTCTCTATGCTTATAATAAGCCATGACCGTCAGAAATGCCGCGACGATATATAACTCGATCAGATGCGCCTGATCCATGGCGCCGAATATCCCTGTCTGTCCAAGCACTACGATTTCTATCATAAATCCCGCATAAACAAGCAGGGAACCAAGCGATACATAATGCGTCGTAAAAAATGCGCCGAAGAACAAAATAATTCCCATTGGTATAAAATACGGATGAAAAGAAAGGATCAGGCCCGCCGTCGCCGCAATTCCTTTTCCGCCTTTAAAATGCAGATAAAAGGGAAAATTATGTCCGAGGATCGCGCCTGCCGCCGCATAAATCTTTAACAGATAGATCCTGTCCGGATGCGCTTTGCCGAATAAAAAGCCTGTTATCACGATTGCCAGAATACATTTGATGATATCGCCGAATAAGACGATCAATCCTGCTTTGGTGCCGAGCACTCTCATCGTATTTGTCGTTCCGGCATTTCCGCTCCCATAGTTTCTGATATCGATTCCATGAATCTTGCCGTAAATGTATGCGGTCTGAAAAAGGCCGAAAACATAACCGATCAATAAACAAATAATCCGTTCCACTTTACTTACTTTCCTTTCTTTCCCTGATAAAAAATTTAAGCGGCGTTCCTTTAAATCCAAAGGTCTCCCGAATCTGATTTTCAATATAACGCGTGTAGGAGAAATGCATCAGTTCTTTATCGTTGACAAAGATAACAAATGTCGGCGGTTTCACGGCCACCTGCGTAATATAATACAAACGCAGTCTTTTTCCTTTATCTGAAGGAGGCTGCTGCATCGCCACCGCTTCCGCCATGATCTCGTTTAATACGCCTGTTGCAACACGCATGGCATGATTCTCATATACCGCATCGATCAGCTCGTACAATTTGAATAACCGCTGTCCTGTCACCGCAGATATAAATGTAATCTCCGCATAGGGCATAAAAGAAAGGATCTGTCTGACTTTCTGTGTAAACTGGTTAACGGTCTTATCATTTTTTTCTACCGCATCCCATTTATTGACCGCAATGATCGTCGCCTTTCCCCTGTCATGGGCAATACCGGCTATCTTGGCATCCTGTTCGGTCACCCCTTCTACGGCGTCAATAACGAGAACGACGATATCGGCCCGTTCTACGGCTGAAACGGTACGGATAATCATATACCGTTCCAGCTCTTCTTTGATTTTATTCTTCCGCCGCAGCCCTGCCGTATCGATAAAAACATACTCTTTTCCATGATAAGTGACTTCCGTATCCACAGCGTCCCGTGTCGTTCCCGCAACATCGGATACGATCACTCTGTTTTCTCCGATCAGTCTGTTGATCATAGAAGATTTTCCCACATTCGGTTTTCCGACAACGGCGATCTTTATCCTGTCATCCTCTTCTTCCACTGCCGCGCTCTTGTCAAAATGTGAGGTAATCTCGTCGAGCAGTTCTCCAAAACCAAGCTTATTGACGGATGAAACCGCGAAAGGTTCTCCGATGCCCAGATTATAAAATTCATATACATCCGCCATATACTTGTTAAAATCATCCACTTTGTTGACCGCTAACACAATCGGCTTTCCGGAGCGGCGCAGCATATCCGCCACTTTAAAATCCGTATCCACAACGCCCTGCCTGACATCTGTCATAAAAACGATAACATCCGCGGTATCAATGGCGATCTGTGCCTGTTCGCGCATCTGCCTTAAAATAATATCTTTGCTTTCCGGCTCGATACCGCCCGTATCGATCAGCGTAAAATTCATATCCAGCCAGGAAACATCCGCATAGATCCTGTCTCTGGTAATACCGGGGGTATCTTTGACGATCGATATTTTTTCTCCTGCCAATGCATTAAACAGCGTAGACTTTCCTACGTTCGGACGTCCTACCACTGCCACGACCGGCATGGATCTCTTCTTTCCCATTCTAGTATAATCTCCTTTTATTCTTCCGTCCTGTTTCTCATGTTCAGAATCGTATGCACAAAATCATATCCGCTTGATTTTACAATATCTGCCTTCACTTGTAAAGTCTTTTCCAGTTCCGGCACGGTAATATCGTCCAAAAAATAATTTTCACCGCTCCGCAGCACGTTCTGCGGCAGGAGGATCCGTCCGCCGAGTCTTTGCCCCTGCAGCTGGCCGATAATATCCTGTCCCGTCAAAAGTCCCGACACCGTAATGCGTTCTCCGAAAAAATCGTTGGTAATCGCATAGACATGTATCGTCAGATACGGAAAACGCGCCTCCATTGTTTCCGCCATTCTTTTGATATACGGATATGCCAGTTTCCCCGTTACAATGGAAAGCTCTTCTTTAACAGGCTCTTTCTCTCCGGAAAACGGTCCTGCTTTTTCCTCCGGCAGCTCCGACATGGCCTGCGCAAACTCATCCATAAGAAGCCGCAGCATGCCTACGCCGTTTTCCAGCTGCAGATAACCATCATAACGCGCAGCTTCCGGCAGTTCCTGCTCCGCCAGAATATACCACTCGTCGGAAGCATGAATAAAATGAAGTCCATATTCCGGAAAAATCTTACGCTGCCATTTATGAATGCAGTCAAGGACGCATACAGCATCTTCTTTCTCAAACGGTTCCAACGGGAAAAGTCCCTCTCTGTATTTGGAGATACCGACCGGCACGACCGATACGCTTTCCAAATGCGGCAGATATGCCGTCAGATCGGCAATGCTTCTTTCCAGTTCCCCGCCATCGTTAATTCCTTTGCACAAAACGATCTGCCCATTCATGGTAATACCCGCATCGTAAAGCTTCTGCACTTTTAAAAGCGCCTTCCCGGCAAAGCGGTTGTTTAACATCTTACAGCGCAGTTCGGGATTGGTCGTCTGAAAAGAAATGTTGATCGGCGATAAATGATAACGGATAATCCTTTCAATATCTTCATCAGACATATTGGTCAGCGTCACATAGTTGCCCTGTAAAAAGGATAGCCTGGAGTCATCGTCTTTAAAATAAAGCGTCTCCCGCATCCCCTGCGGCATCTGGTCGATAAAACAAAAAATGCATTTGTTATGACAGGAACGGTAATCGTCCATAAGACCGTTTTCAAATTCTATGCCCAAGTCCTCGTCATATTCTTTATCGATTTCCAAAAGCCATTCTTCACCTTCCGGTTTGCGGATCAGGACTTCTATATATTCGTCCTGTATCAGGTACTGGTAATCGAAAATATCTGTGATATCCGTGCCGTTTATCTGCAGAAGGATATCGCCGGATGTAATGCCGAGTTCTTCGGCTATGGAATCTTTCCGGATGGATTTGATGATATGGGGGGTATGTTTCATATTCATATGTCTCCTGTTCAGGGTTGTATATAGTCAGGTTTATGCTTTGCACCTTGATTTCACTGCGCTTTTTCCCGGTGTGGACTGCACCCTATAGAAAATTATATATAATATGGCCGCTGTGAGCAAGCTCTGAGTGAAAAAGCTGATGAATCATCCGTGATTCTCTTTTTATACGATGTCATCCCTGAGCGCATCAATAATATTTTCCTTTCTGATTTTATCGGCGGCATACAGCATTGTGATAAAAACGATACAAAATACTCCAAGTACACTGGCAGTCATACTCTTCCATGGAAAATGATAGGCAAATCCTTCAAGCTGTTCGCTCATCACCATTCCCTTGTAGATCAGCCATGAAAGAATACCGGCAGCCGGCACTCCAAACAAGAGCGTACGCAGTCCGTAAAAAAAGCATTCAAAATTCATCATCCGGCTAAAGCTCCGTTCCGACATCCCAACGGAGCGCAGCATGGCAAGTTCCCGTCTCCTGATACGGATATTGGTTGAAATGGTATTGAATACATTTGCAGCTGCAATTAGTGAAATCATAGCGCCAAATGCATACGAAAATACATCCACAACAAAAGTTGCGCTGCGGAACAGATCAACTGCCGAAGACAGATTGACCAGCGTATAGTCACAGACAATCCCTGCCTCCATGATCCCGGACTGAATCTGCACCATTGTCTGTGCGGGTGCATCTGCCCAAAAAGTCAGACCTGATTTGGACGTTCCCTCCAATCCGTCAAATTCACTATACATTGACCACGGAACAACCATAAGAAATAAATATTGCGGCTTAGAATCATAGGGAAGCATATCCAAAGGATAGTTATCCACTACCGTCGTACCAATCGTCTTTACCCGCTCCCCTGCGGAAGAATAAAAGACAAACTCCATTTCCTGTCCCGTGAAAAAAACCTTATGTTCTGCAGGATCCATAATAAGACTCGGAACTTTAGCATCCTGTCCGCTGTATTCTTCCACAGAAAACCCAAGGCTTTCTATAAATCCCTCATAAATTGCATCTTCAATAAACTGGACATAGATCGGTACGTTACAATCCGCCTGAAACTGACCGCCTGCAAAATCATCCGGAAGCCCTTCTACCATGCCGGAATAAATCAGATCAGACTGCCATGTGCTTTTACTTACTCCATCCACATCCTTTAATCTATCGTGCAGCGCAAGGAGCTCATCCTTGGGCATTTCCTTTGCATAAAACGAAATGTCACCGTCAGCCTCGACTGCTAATTCTTTCGCCATTCCTTTCAAAGTGCTGCCGAATGCATTACCCGTTACAAACAATACAACGCTTAAAGTTAGAGACAATACCACACTGCGGTAACGCCGCTTGTTTCTGCGGAAATTCTTATGAGCCAATAATCCTTCCAGACCATAAATACGACTCAAAAATCCAGGAATTTTAACATCCCCGGCCTCCGTTTTGATTTCACCGGTCTGGCGGATACACTCCATCACAGGAACAGCCGCCGCTTTTCTTGCCGGAATATATGCAGAGATCAAAATCGTGGCCAGGCTGACTGCTATCGCAGCCGCAAGCGCCGGAACAGACACCGACAATGTAAGCGCTACATTGCTCGCTGAAATAGTCGCAAAGTTCTTCTCAACAACAGGCAGCGCCAAAGCAACGCTTCCAATACCGGCAGCTACACCAAACGGAATGCCAAGCACACCGATACAAAGGCCTTCAAACAAAACAGAACCTTTTAACTGTCTGGCTGTTGCTCCTACCGACATCAGAATGCCAAACTGGTGCACACGTTCATTTAAAGAAATATAAAATGAATTATAAATCAGAAAAACGGAGCCAATCATGATAATTGCAACTAATACTCCCCCCACCGTAAACATAATTGCATTAAACAGGGTATTTTCTGACACACCATAAAAGCGCAGTACATCCTCATTCAGGGCAAAAGGAGAAGAATCCGCAAAGCGGCTTCCATATTCCTTCACTTTCTGCGGACTGTCCAATGTGAGAAACAGGCTGTACCGCCCCGTTATACCCACCGTATCCGTCCTCGTGATCAATGTATACCCGGGTGAATCATGTTCTTCAAATCCGGCTCTTTCATAAACTCCTACAACCGTATAATTTTTTTCTTCCACTATGTGCAATGCTTCACTGTCCCTGTATGGATCGTGCTGCGTCAATATATTCCCGCTTTCTTCCCGGTCGCCGACTGCGATACAAATGGTTTCGCCTACCGGAATCCTCACATCCGCCTTAATGGCAATATGATTCGGGATGACAACTTCCGTGTCATTCTGCGGAAGCCTGCCGGAAATCAGTGTAACCGGCAGCTTGGCAAATGTTTCCTCTGTAAAACCGGCAACGAACAGATAAGGTTTTTCAGGGCTTTTTGCGCCGTCTAACAAAGCATAGCCGAGATTTTCAAATAGCACTGCATCCGTAACCTCGGAATCTGCCATTCTTTCCTGCACGAAATCCGAGTCTGCATCTACAAAATCAATATACCAGCTGCCGCATTTAAGCTTTGAGCCATTGACCAAATATTGTAAAAGAGATGTTCCAAAAGTGGCAACTGTTGTAAATAAAGCAGCGGACAATATCACGCCGATCACCGTCACAAGGGTACGGGTACGGTTTTTCTTTAAGTCCTGCAGGACAAGCTTATAAAAAATATTCATGACTGCGCCACCTGCCTTTCATCCCTTACCACTTTTCCATCCGCGATACTGATAATACGGTCCGCCTGCAAAGCAATGTTTTCATCATGGGTAACAATAATCAGTGACTGGTGATATCTACGATGACTTTCCTTCAGGAGATGAATAATTTCCTGTCCGTTACGGCTGTCCAGACTCCCCGTAGGTTCATCTGCCAGGCACACCTGCGGGGCATTCATCAAGGCGCGTCCAATAGCGACCCGCTGCTGCTGTCCGCCTGAAAGCTGGTTGGGCAGATGTGTCTTTCTCTCCTGTAACCCCAGTAATTCCAGCAAATCATCCAAACGTTCTTTATTGACTTTTCTTTTATCCATGAGAATGGGCAGCGTCATATTCTCTACAACGTTGAGCGTAGGTATCAGATTGTGGAACTGATAAATCAGCCCTACCTGCCTCCTGCGGAATATCGCAAGTTTTTCGCTGCTCTGGGCATATACGTCCTGCCCATCCAGATATATCTTTCCGCTTGTCGGAATATCCACCCCTGCAATTGCATGGAGTAAAGTAGATTTCCCTGAACCGGAAGTACCAATAATGGCAGTAAAATCACCCTTTTCAATATTCAGGGAAACATGGTCTAATGCAGTGACCATATTTTCATTTTTACCGTAGACTTTGCACAAGTCCTCAATTTTCAAAAACTCCATTCTATGAGCCTCCTTTTTACTTTTCAGAAAACAGCGGAACGCATCTGCTGTTCCCTTCGTCGTTTACCCATATCATAAGATTTTGAACTTACTTTTCTGTGACTTTTTTGTGACTGATCCGTCACATTTGCATGAAAAATATGTCACTTTAGAAAGCGTACGGAAAATACAGCCCCTCCCTGCGGATGATTTTGGGCCAGGATCGTCCCTCCCTGCCGCATGATAATATTTCTGCAAAGGGCAAGTCCGATTCCATATCCCGCCGCATCCGCATCTTTCCCCCGATAGAAACGTTCAAACAGATGCGGTAAATCTTCCTTTTCAAATCCTGCCCCATCATCATGGAATGTGATTTCCGTAAATATCGGATTATCTTCACAGATGATTTTGATTTTTCCATTATCACCCACACTCTCTATACTGTTTTTCAAAATATTTTGAAATGCTTCTGAAAGCCACCTGAAATCACCCCAGATCTCAATTTCCTCTGGCAGATCAGTCTGTATCTGAATATTATGCAGTTCCATGGAGATTAGAAAAGGACGGAGCGAATCGGATACCAGACTGCCTATATTGATCCGTTCCTTTTTGAAAACCACGATTCCGGCATCCAGGCGGGACAATTTCAGCAGGGACCCAAGCAAAAAATCCATCTGCTCAAACAATTCTCCGGCTTCCCTTATCAATGCTTTCAGTTCTTTTTTCTCTGTATCTTTTTCTAATAATGACAAAATAATATTCACTGATGTAAGCGGCGTGCGAAGCTGGTGTGAAATATCTGCAAGGGAATCCGCAAGATGCTTTTTTTCTTTTCTTAACTCATCATTCTGCGCCCGGATACGCAGAGTCATTTTCATAATCTCGCTCTGTAAAATAGAAAGTTCACCTTCCTCGGCTTCACTGATGTATAAATGTTCCGAATTATGCAGCACCAGATCAATCTGCTCCGACAGCTGTGCAATCTTCTTATAGCGTGCCCTCGTAAACGCATAAAATGCAATTCCCAAGATAACAGACGAAATAAGTTCCAACACCCCTGCCATGATACCGATTTTAAACCCTATGGCTGCCGCAATAAAAGCTATCACCAAAAACAGTGCGGCAATCCGCCGCATTTCTTTATTCCGAAACATAGCTGCCTCCCAGCCGGTAACCTGTACCATGAACAGTGAGAATAATCTGCGGCCTGGAAGGATCGTCTTCGATCTTTTCCCGCAGCCTCTTTATATAAACGGTTAATGTATTATTATTTACAAATTCCCCCGCGGCATCCCATAATTCGTCTAACAGTCTGTCCCTCGTAATAATATTTTTCGGATTATTAATAAATATCAGCAGCAAACGATATTCCAAAGCGGAAAGAAATACCTCTTTTCCATCCTTTTTTACAGTGCCGCTGACTGTATTCACAGAAAGTCCATTCCTGTCAAAACAGGCAGGCAGACAATCCGCTTTGCGCAGTGCCGCCCCAATTCTTGCGATCAGTTCCCGTGGTCTGAATGGTTTCGTAATATAATCATCCGCCCCCATATTCAGCCCCGTAACAACACTTGCTTCATCCCCGGACGCTGTTAAAAAGATAACCGGGATGTTCTGCGTCTGTTTGATTTCTGTACATACGGCAAAACCATTCCCGTCAGGCAGTGAAATATCTACCAGGGCTATATCATATCTGCTCTTGGCAAGCATATCGACTGCTTCTCTTTGCGCGCAGGCATGGCTTACTGCAAACCCTTCTGACTTGAGCAGAAGCATTAAATTTTTGGAAATTGTCTTATCATCTTCAACCAGGAAAACTTTTTTCATTCCGGCCTCCTCTATTTTCATTCATCCTTCTCATAATCTTTATGAATATCATTATATGCGGTTGAGCGGCTAATTTCAATCAGCGGGTTCATCAAACTCTTGACGTGTCATTGGCATAATGATATAAAAGAAGTGATAGATTTTTTACAGATTGGAGAATATTATGCCTAATATTGAAGAACTTAAAACAGCAATGCCGGTTGCTCCGATTAAAATTGTCACGACAGCCGCCGCTTTGCCTCTGGCACATAAAATCAACCGTTATCTGGTAGAATTCAGGCAGAATCTGAATAACAGTTTCAAAAAAGATCCTGCCTTTTACGGCTATATGGAGGACGACTACCTGATTGAAATGGAATGCCCCCGTTTCGGAAGCGGCGAAGGAAAAGCGATCCTCAATACTTCCGTCAGAGGCAAAGACATCTTTATCTTAACGGATGTCTGCAACCACAGCATTACTTATCAGATGAACGGCTTCATGAACCATATGTCGCCTGACGACCACTATCAGGATTTAAAAAGGATCATCTCCGCGATCAACGGTAAAGCGCACCGCATCAACGTGATCATGCCTTTCCTGTATGAAGGCAGACAGCATAAAAGAAACGGCCGGGAATCATTGGACTGTGCTTATGCCGTTGAAGAACTGATGAATATGGGCGTTTCCAACTTCATCACCTTTGATGCCCATGACCCGCGCGTACAAAATTCCGTGCCGTTAAAAGGTTTTGACAACTATACCCCGCATTATCAGTTTATGAGAGCGCTTTTACATACCTCAAATGACTTGTTGATCGATAAAGACCACATCATTGTGATCAGTCCCGACGAGGGCGCCCTTGACAGGGCCGTATATTTCGCCAATGTACTCGGTGTAGATACCGGTATGTTCTATAAAAGACGCGACTACTCCACGATCGTAAACGGCAAAAATCCGATCGTCGCCCATGAATTCTTAGGTGATAATATCGATGGCAAAGACGTCATTATCATAGACGATATGATCTCTTCGGGCGGCAGTATGATCGATACGGCCAAGCAGTTAAAGAAAATGAATGCAAAACGCGTCTTTATCTGCTGTACCTTCGGCCTGTTTACCGATGGACTGGCTGCCTTTGACGAGGCTTATGAACATTGCTATTTCGACCGTATCATTACGACGAATCTATGTTATCAGCCGCCGGAATTAAAGGAGAAACCCTACTATCAGGAAGCGGATATGAGCAAATTTATTGCTTCTATCATTAATTTCATGAACCATGATGCCTCCATGTCCAATATTTATACGCCGACGGAAAAAATCCGTCATATTCTCGAAAAGTATAATAACAGAGAAGAGGATGCGCTGGAAGGTTAAAACAACGACTGCTTCTACATAAAACATAAAGTAAATAAACTATAAAAATTCCGGGGTTTTATATAAAATCCCGGAATTTTTATAGTCGCTCAGACAGCAGCCTGCATCATGCACCATATTATAATTGCCTGCTGGATCTCCAATAAATTCTTTTTAAACGCATACCCTGCGTAATAGTCTGACTGTATGACTTCATCGGAAACTTCTTCACCGCGGTAAAACGGCGGACAGGGGTTTAATATGGCGTTTTTATTCGCCATATCCATTACTTCCCCAGTCACCCGGCAGTCTTTAAAATCCGCTAAAACCCCGGCAGGCAGAGAATCCGTACAGAAAATGTCCTTTCCTTTGACGGCTTCCCTGATATCATGATAGATGTTTACACCATCCATCTCATAACCTGTGCCGCAGCACTGGGACAGATCAAATCCCATAACTTCCGCCGCTTCTTTCCAGGCTAATCCGATATTGCCGGATTTGCCGCAGAACAAATAGTTATCCCTGATAAAATCCTCTCTGATCTTTGACAGCGCGTACATATCCGCCATAATCTCACAGGGATGATTACAGTCCGTCATGGCGTTGATTACCGGAACGTCTGCATACTCTGCAATCTTCTCTATCAATTGTATGTCCTGATACCGCACGATGATAAGATCCACCCAATTATTCAAATAACCGCAGACGTCTCTTATGTCTTCTTTTTTATTCAGTGCATCATCCGGGAATAAAATGGATTGACCGCCCAGTAACCATATCCCTTTTTCGAATGTTACCCGTGTTCTGATACTGGATGCGGGAAAAAATAAAACCGCGCTCTTTCCCTGCAGGAAACCGTTATATTTTCCGGCGCTGATCTCATCTGCAATATGAAATATTTCATATACTTCGCCAGCCCGCAAGTCCGTTAATCTGATAAAGTCTTTCATAGGAAGTCTCCTTCGGTCTGTTTCTGTTAACTTTTATCATAGCACACTTTCTATGGCAGTAAATATATTTTATTCCTCACAGGCAATAAAATTTCCAGGGTATCCAAACCCTGGAAATTTTAATCTTTAAACCTCTGACTCTTATATCATGATTCGATCATGCCTGCAGCACCGGAAATGTGAGGATCACCTTAAACAAGTCTCCATCCAGAATGATCTCAAATGTGCCGTTTTGCGCTTCTGTCAGGTTTTTGGCTATAGAAAGGCCAAGTCCGCTGCCTTCCGTCGTTCTGGATTCATCACCCCTGATGAAGCGTTCCGTCAATTCGTCCGGATTACAATTTAATTCTTTAGCGGAAATATTTTTAATGGATATTTCCACCATTTCCCGCTGTTTCTCTCCTTCGGTACTCCTGCCGCAAATGGCAATATAAACTCTTGTGCCTTCCAACGCATATTTATAAATGTTATTGAACAGGTTCTCCATAACGCGCCAGGTGCTTCTGCTGTCTGCTTCGATCACCGCATTCTGCGTATTGACATTGATCACGCTCGTCAGGCACTTTTTCTCAAACTTCTCGGAGAATTCCCCGATTGTCTGATTGACGAGCTCTAACAGATTGATCTTCTCAAAATGCAGATTAATATTCCCGGAAGATATTTTGCTCGCCTCCACCAGATCGTCGGTCAGCTGCTTCAGACGCTGGGATTTTTCATCCAATACCTTGATATAACTGCGGACGCGTTCATTTTCCACGTCCTCCCGCTTGATCAGATCCACATAATTGATGATGGACGTAAGCGGCGTTTTGATGTCATGCGAAACATTCGTGATCAGATCCGCCTTCATACGCTCGTCTTTCATGCTGACTTCTACCGCGTTCTTGATACCGTTTCCGATACTGTTGACGGATTTGGCCAATACAAGATTATCTCCGTGCAGATTCTCCTGTTTGATCTGGTAAGCAAAATCTCCTTTTGCAATCTTCTCAATCCCCGTGACGATATTCTGTCTTTCCTTCACATCGATATAAAGCATTGCACCGATCACCATATCGATGACAAAAGCGATGAACAATCCCAACAACGCCGGGAATTCTGTAAAAAGTCCAAACATCAGCATCAGCAGATTAAATGCCAGGAAAATGAAATACGGCACCCATGTTCTGACAACAATGCTTCCATTATCGTATACTTCCAGGATCAGGTCTGCGCACTTGTGCACGATCCGTTTTAAATAACTGTTCTGCCAGAACACTTTGGCCCTGATTCTTCTGACAAAACTATAATAAAAGAAGCAAAAGATCACATCGATCAAAAATACAATGGCTCCTGCCGCTATTTTAAACCACGGCGAATAAATATTTTCAATGTTTAAATCGCTGCTCCATTTCCTGTTATCCCATGCGCCTTCGGTAACGATCGATATTCCTGCGCAGCATATTACGAACGCACATACAAGTCCGCCGATCACTGCCGCCTCGGTCGGTATTTTGTCAAAGCCGTTCAGTCTGATACGGGGATTCCCTTCTTCATCGATATCGCGTCCGGTTGCTCCTGTCAGATATACCAGCAGTACAAGATAGAGTATCACCGCTGCCGCTGCCAGAATGACCCACTGCCAGAAATAGGGCAGATAATTTTGAAAACCGGCTTTTCCCTGTGCAAAAGCATCGCTCACCGGATAAGTGGAATCGACGCCGATCCAGATTCTGATACTTTCCGGATATGCATAATCATAATTTTTTACAATATCGCTTATCGTGCTCTCACGAATAGACGAATTGCTTTCGTAGATCATTTCGGATGGACTGTAGTACAAATATTTTCCGCCGTTTACACCGCCGAATTTTCCATCGAAATTTTCACTGAAGAAATCTGCCATGCTTTCATTTTTTAAAGCACTTTTGAGCTTATCCATACTGATCAGGTCTTCCATGTTGGTGAAATATTCCGTATGGCTGCCCACTGTTTTCTCAATGCAATAACGTAAATTTGTATTCTGGCTGTCGTAATATTCCTGATAGGAAAGATATTCCTCGTAATTATAGGCAAGACTGTTCATAGCCGCTTCCACGCTGTCACACAATCCGCGGTATGACGTCAGATCCGCCGTATATTCTTCAATGTTTTTACCATCAACAGACTTATAGCGGTTGACCAGAACATCAAATTCTATTGTTTCTTCATCCGTATACCACCAGTCGTCGTCTCCATCCGGCAGCATATTGGAAGAAACATCGTCAACAAAGGTATAACTGCCGATATCCGATTTCATATAATTGGCGTCAGACGTATTATAATATTTGCTGTCCGGATCCACAACGGTCATCATCGTCTTATCTGCCAGAAATTCTTTAAGCTGTTTCGTCGTCATGGATACCGTGGAAAATTCCATTCCGTATTTCTGCCATTTCAGCAGATCTTCCAGATAATATCTCGCGGTCACATACTGTTCCGGCATCCCCTGGTCACGATAATTATAAGCCGTCACATCAATGATCTTTTTCCCGTCAAATTCTCCATCGGTCTCTAACTGGCTTCTGATAACGCCGACCCGTATGATATCCGCTACCGCCCGCCCATAGATCGTATGAAAAAGTTCGGACTCTTCATATATTTTCTCCTGATCGGAAGCGTGCAGACTATAGCTCTGTGTTCCCCATAACCCATGTATCATAACCGTAGAACCTGTTGTGATGACCAATAATGCAACTGCCGCTGCGGCAAGCAGAACATGCTGCAGCAGGTACAAAAATCCTCTGACGCCTCTGCCGGCTCTTCCCTTTTTCTTATTTCCCATATTCCCACCTCTTTTATTGTTTCTCGATCTTGTAGCCCACGCCCCACACTACTTTCAGGTATCGTGGATCCTTCGGGTTTATTTCAATCTTCTCTCTGATATGCCTGATATGTACGGCAACCGTATTATCCGCACCGATCGCTTCTTCGTTCCAGATGCTTTCATAAATCTGATCGATCGAAAACACTCTGCCGCAGTTTTTGACAAGCAGAAGCAAAATATTATATTCAATCGGCGTCAGCTTCACACTTTCTCCATCTACCGTAACTTCTTTCGTATCATCATCGATACACAGACCGCCTACACGAAACAGCGCATTATTTTCCGTATTCAGACTGCCCAGCATCGTATACCGTCTGAGGTTGGATTTTACCCTTGCAACCAGTTCAAGCGGATTAAACGGTTTCGTTACATAATCGTCCGCCCCGATATTCAGTCCCAGGATCTTATCGCTGTCTTCGGATTTGGCGGAAAGAATAATGATCGGAATACTGGAATACTCTCTGATTTTTAAAGTCGCATGAATACCATCCAACTTCGGCATCATGATGTCCAGAATCAGCAAATGAACCGTTTTTTCCTTTAAAATCCGGATCGCCTGCTCGCCATCATATGCTTTATAAATCTGATAGCCTTCCTGCAGCAGATAAATCTCTATCGCATCTACGATCTCTTTATCGTCGTCACATACAAGAATATTCGCCATCTGCTTCACCTCCTCTTTTGAAACCGCGGGAAAATAACTCCCCTGCATCCAGGGTTTTCACGCCTGATCTTATTGAAACATATAAAATGAAAGGAATATATGGGAAATTAATTAAGTTTTTCTTAATTCACAGGCAAAAGTCCCAAAAACGCGCCTAAATTTCCACGTTTTCCCTGACTTGCCCTATGGGAGAACAAAAAGAAAGGATTACAGCAGGTACAGATATCCGTTACCTGTATGTGTTCCATTGGCACCCCGGCTTCTAACAGAACAATTCTGTTGGCCTCCCACAGATCCAGCTGATATTTGCCGCCGCCTTTTTCATCCAAAATCGCCTTATCCTGCCCCGGTTTATCAAACTCCCGCAAGAAAATGTCTGCTACATCTTTACTGACTTCATAGCAGTCCCTGCAGATAGACGGCCCAATCGCCGCAACGACATCTTCCGGCCGGGTACCGTATTCTCTGCCCATTGCTTCTATCGTACGCGCCCCCATCCGGCCGGCCGTTCCCCTCCAGCCGGAATGGGATAATCCGACCGCTCTCCTTTTTGTATCCACGAAAAAAAGCGGCACACAATCCGCATAAAAAGTTGCCAGAACGATTCCTTCCACATTGGTAATCATTCCGTCGATATCCGTATAATCTTTTGGAAACAGAATTCCTTTCCCCTTATCTTCCGCTTTGACCACCCGGATATTCGTCGTATGCGTCTGATCGGAACAGACAATATCAGTCACTTCACACCCGAGTGTCTGTGCGATCCTGCGGTAATTCTCATCCACCGCTTCTTTGTCATCCCCCCTCGTATAACTGAGATTCATAGACGAGAAGATTCCCTCACTGACGCCGCCCATCCTCGTAGAAAAAAGATGCCGGACAATTCCGGTTTCTTCCAAAAGCGGAAAGGTAAGATATTCCACCTTTCCGCTTCTGTTTCGCCGCATTTTCACAGTGCTGTCTTTTCTTTTTATATTCATTCGGATCATCGTATCCTTCCTGTCAAAATTTTTCGGCTACTGCATCCCGCAGTAATAAAACGCATTCCGTATCCAGTTCACCTGTTCTCCGTCAATGGCGATCACATCATAACGGATCGCCGTATCTGACGGACAGTTATGAATCATCCGGTAGTAATCTGAAACCCGGCATATCTTTTTTTGTTTACGGCTGTCTACAGCTTCCGATGCGCTTCCTTTTGAAGCAGCCTTTCTGTATTTTACCTCAAAAAAGACCAAATATTCTCCATCGTAACCGATCAGGTCGATCTCTCCCTGCCTGCACCGGAAATTCCGCTCTTTTATCCGGACTCCGCGTTCTTTCAGATACCGGCAGGCCATCTTTTCCCGTTCCATGCCGACGGCCCGCGCACTGACGGGCTCTTTTTTTACTGCTCCATTTACTTTTTTATGTTCTTTTATCATTTTTTATCTTATATTAACGTTTTTCACACAGCAGGTATTCTAGTTCTTAAACAGTTTTGCCTTGATCTTATCCATAGCATCCACGAAAACGAGAATCTCTGCCACGACCTCATACAGTTCCGGCGGGATCGCTTCTCCGATATCCAGTCTGGATAATGTTTCCGCAAGTTTATCATCCCGATGCACCGGAACGGCGGCTTCTTTTGCTTTCTCTATGATCCTGTCAGCCAAAGCGCCTTTTCCGCTCGCAATGACGATCGGCGCTTCGTTATCCGGGTCATATTCGAGCGCGATCGCCTGCTTTACTTTCTTTTCACTCTCTTTCCCCATCTCTGCTCTCCCACATCTTTTTCACCCCGTCAGCAGTTTGTCGATTTATGCGCGCATATCAAACGACGTCTTACTAAGCACGGAAATATTCTTATTCTGTGTCAGGATCTCCCGCATCACGTTGGTCTGCGGCACATTTTTCTCTTTCAGCTGAAAATTGGCGTTCATCGAATAACCGCGTTTCTCCAGTCTCTCGTTAAGAATGTGAATATGTTTGGCGACCAGATCAAGCGCCGCCTCATCTCTTAACGTAAAATTGGTGCTGACTTTATTCTGGCTTTTCTGCATCGCAACGTAAACGTCCATAGGCCCTAAATGCTCCATATCAAGATGCAGAAGCGCACTGACATTTCCGTCCTTATTCGCCAGGCTCTTCTTGTTCGTATAGACATATAGATCGCCGTGCGCCTGATTGCCCGCCATTTTCAGCGGAAGCTGCACGTAGGTAAAAAGGTGGTTCATCTGGTTCATAAAATCCACATTGTTCTGCAGATTCTGCACACTCTTTGCTCCGGCAGCATCCGCTTTTCCCACCATCTGAAACGCTTCGCTTATTTTAGCGGTCTGTTCTCTGATCCTTTCATAAAGCCGTTCTACATTCTCTTTTTCCGCCACATCTTCCGGCCTGATCAGCCATTGTCCGGTCATTTCGGACTGGAGCAGATTCGAAAATGCCCTGCTGCCCAGAAATTCTTTCACAGACTCCTGAAAGCCTTCCTGTATGACATGCGGCTGACCGCCAAGAAGTTCCCCGATCTGTGTGAGCACAGCTTTGGGCGAAAGATTTCCATTACTGATCTGCTTCGCCGTTTCTTCGTCCACACCCAAGTTTCGCAGCATCCTGCCAAGCTCCTGCCAGATTTCCTTTGCAAGAAGCGGTTTCTCTATATTTTCCCCGCCCTGCGTACTTTCCGTCATAATGCCGTCCGCTCCCACGGAAGCGCTGCCTGCCGGCGCTGCAGGATTCTGTCCCTTATCGCCGGATACAGTCTCCCTGCCGGGAATCTCTGATGTCTCCCCCGGTATTTCTCCTTCTTTTACGATATCTCCCGGTGTTCCGCCCTGCGGGTTTCCGGCCGCGCTTTCTTCTGTGCCTGCCGCTTCGCTGCCGATAAATGCCTTTATGATCTGTTCATAGAAAGAAACTGCCTCTGCGTCTCTTCCTTCTGCCAAAAGAGCGGCAAAGGTCTGTGGAATTTCTTCCATGATCTGTGCGGCGCTCTGTATGATCTGATGTTCGTAATTTTTATACAGCGCAAACTGCTCCAGATTCTCTTCCGTGATCGGCAGTCCCAGCCGGATCATCTGTATAATGGACAGCGGATTTGCCCCCGGAAAATCAACCAACTGTCTGTTTACGAAGGCAATGGAGTCTCTGTCGATCGGCATGCCTTCTTTCATCATGGCTGCCACCATTTTCATATTATCAAGGCTGTCGGAAAGCCCTGCTGCCGCCAGCGCCTTTTGAATCGTTGCCTCGTTGGCCATATTGGCATACAGCGGCGTCAAAGAAAGCAGGGAACTGCTGCTTGCCTTGACCTCAAAACTCATGCTCTGTCCAAGTGCGATATTGAAATCCCGCTCTAATCTGGCAGTCAGAACGGTCTCCGGATCGAGTGCGATCTGTACCGTATTGCCATCTTTTCCGACTACCTCTCCCTGAACGGTCTGTCCCGGCGCCATATTCCTGATCTCATTCATGACCCGGTAATTTTTTTCGCCTGCGGAAACCGTTCCGTTTGTTTTCGGTACGTCTGTCTGCTTTACCCGGTTATTTTTCGGCTGAAAAATGTTTCCTAAATGCAATGTTTCCCCTCCAATGAATCAAACAAAGTGCGTAATAAAAGACTTTCTGTGGATCGGGCACGGTCCGTATTTTTTCAGCGCCTCAATATGCGTCTGTGCACCATAGCCCTTATTGGAAGCAAAATGATACTCCGGAAAAATAGCGTCATATTCGACCATCAGGCGGTCTCTTTTTACTTTCGCCACGATACTGGCCGCTCCGATGGAAATACTTTTGGCGTCTCCTTTGATGATCGGCACCTGTTTCATCGGCAGATCCGGTATCGTTACGGCATCGTTTAACAAGAGATCCGGCACAACGGACAATTTGGATACGGCTTCCCGCATCGCCTCGTACGTCGCCTGCAAAATATTGATCTCATCGATCCGCTCCGGCGTACTGTATCCGATTCCGACCGCCACGGCTTTTTCCATAATGACATCATAAAGCTCTTCTCTCTTTTTTTCGGATAGTTTCTTGGAATCATTGATATATAAAATATCACAATTTTTCGGTAAAATTACGGCGCCTGCTACGACCGGACCGGCCAAAGGCCCTCTGCCGACCTCATCGATGCCGCATATGGACGTAAAGGCAGCGTATTCTTTCTCGTATTTTTTGAGATTTTCCGTCCGTTCCAGTTCTTTTTCATAAGACAAAAGACGCTTTCTTGCTTTTTCCAACTCGCTCTTTACACCGCTTCTTTCATCCGCTTCATACATATGAAATAATTCAGGCAGCCTGTTAAAATCAGCTGCCTGTAATTTTTGTTTGATCTCTTGTATCGATTCCGCCATATTGTGCCGCCTTTCTGCCTGTATCTTCCATCCGGCGCTTTTGTATCAATGCATTTTCATGCCTTTCTCTGCCTATCTGTGCTTGATAAATCCAAACTTTTCAAGCGGCCATATCCTAAGCCACGCCCTGCCGATAATGCTGTCTTTTTTCACATTGCCGACCGAAGGGTCCCTGCTGTCGGAACTGTTATTCCTGTTGTCTCCCAGCACAAAGTATTCATCATCGCCTAACGTGATCGGTTCGTATGCCCTGCCGGGTTCCTTGATGACTTCCCGCCCGTACCCGTCTTCCAAAAGTTCGTCATTGATATAAATGTTGCCTTCCCTGTCAATATAGACAGTCTCACCGGGCAGACCGATAATGCGCTTGATATAGTATGTATTCTCTTCATATTGGAATGGAAAAACAATGATATCATACCGCTCCGGATCTTTAAACTGATATGTGATCTTATCTACGATCAGATTATCCTGATCACTCAGTTTCGGCTCCATGGAACTGCCGCTCACCTGCGTACGCTGTCCGACAAAATGGATCACCAGATACGTAAGACATAAAACAACCAGAAGATATAAACTGGTACTTAATATTTCCCGTAAAACCTTTTTCATCGCATTCTAATAACCATGCCTTTCTCTTCGCCTGCGCTTTTTTACCGCAGACACAAATTCGCTCATTACATGCTGTTGCAATCTCTATGACCGTCCTTCGCTCTTCTCCGGTCTCTCTATGGAAATTCTGCCGATCCTGCCGCTTCTGAAATCATCCAGAAAAAGAGAGGCCCCCTTTTCATAATCGATCTCACTGCCTTTTTTATAGCACTTCCTGCTCTCACAAATATATGCTAAAATCTGCAGCGGCGTCTCCATCTCTTCCGGAAAGCCGTAACGTTCCTTCAATTCTTTTCTATAGTTTACCATTAAACAGGTAAGTAAGTCTATTGCAAGTTCCGTCTTCTGTAAAATTTCATCATTCATAGAACCGATAAATGCCAGATTTCTCCCTACTTCCTGATCGTCAAATTTGGGCCATAAAATACCCGGCGTATCTAAAAGCTCCAGCTCTTTGCTCAGACGGATCCACTGTTTTCCCTTCGTGACACCGGGTTTATTGCCTGTCTTTGTACAGGCTTTGCCTGCAAATGCATTGATAAATGTAGATTTTCCCACATTGGGAATCCCTACTACCATCGCGCGCACCGGTCTGCCTACGATCCCTCTTCTGCGGTCTCTCTCGATTTTCTCCCGGCAGGCTTCCTTCACCGCGCCGTTTACATGTTTGATGCCGGCTCCGGTTTTGGCGTTTATTTCCAGTACATAAAAACCGTTTTTCTTAAAAAATGCAATCCATTCTCTGCTGCATGCCTCATCCGCCAGATCCGCCTTATTAAGCAGCACCAGCCTGCTCTTATTTTTACCGAGCTCATCAATATCCGGGTTACGGCTGCTAAAAGGAATCCTCGCATCCACCAATTCTATGACCAGATCGATCAGTTTCATGTTCTCCTGCATCATACGCTTCGCTTTCATCATATGACCGGGGTACCATTGATAATTCATTTTTACCTCCCCGGACGCTTTACAGGCATTGATCCTGCCGTTTAAAAATGCCTGTCATCTGCATCCTACTCTATAAATCCGATATTGCCCTCTTCACTCTTTAAGTGAAACCATGCTTTCCCGATGATCGTATCCTTTTTCACCGCGCCGATATTCCCGGAACGGCTGTCTTCGCTGCTGTTACGGTTATCTCCCAGTACAAAATATTCGTCGGTTCCTAACGTAATCTCATTCCCGGCTATCCCGGGATCACTGATCTTATCATATAATTCCGCTTCTTCAAGCATTTCGCCGTCTATGTATACTCTCCCGTTTATGATCTGCACCGTCTCACCGGGCAGCGCTATAATACGTTTTACATAATAATGCGAATTCTGATTTCCGTTCGGTAAAAAAACGACGACATCTCCTCTTTTGGGTGAGGAAAGCCTGTACACAAAACGGTTGATCAAAATCTCCTGACTGTTATACAGCGCCGGTTCCATAGAATCGCCGACCACACTCGTCCGCATGCCGACAAAATATGTCAGAGCCATTGCCAGAAAGATCACAATAAAAGTACCGGCTATCATTTCAAAGATATCTTTCAAAAATGCCGAATTGATCTTTTTCTCTTTCTGATAAAAATGCAGTCCTTTTTTTCTCGCCAATGGAGCACCTCTCTTCTTGTGTAAAAGCAGACAATTGTCAGACGCTTTGTTTCAAAAAGTGCACTGCGTATATTACTCCACAGTGCACTTTACTTCGCATACCTTATTTTACCAGTTCTTTTACTTTCGCTTTCTTACCGACACGTCCTCTTAAGTAGTTCAGTTTCGCACGTCTTACTTTACCTCTTCTTACTACTTCAATCTTCTCCACATTCGGGGAATGTAACGGCCATGTCTTCTCAACGCCGATGCCGTTTGACAGTTTTCTGACTGTGAAAGTTTCTCTGTTGCTTCCACCCTGTCTTTTTAAAACGGTTCCTTCAAAAATCTGGATTCTTTCACGGTTACCCTCTTTGATCTTACCATAAACTTTCACGGTATCGCCTACTTTAAAGTCGGCAATCTGTTCTTTCACCTGAGCGGCTTCAATTTCTCTGATAATTTCGTTCATATTTACCTCCTATATGGCACGGATGTTCTTAATACATACTGTAACAGAGGACCATCTATTTTCACAACATTAATAATTTATCATATTAAGACAGGAAATGCAAGTTTTATTTTTTCACGCTGCCTTCATGACCTCTTTTTATCCTGTCTGCATTCAGACTCACTGCGCTGTTTCCACTTCTCGTACAGATCCGGCCGAAGCTTCTTCGTGCGCTCTATTGACTGTGCAAGCCGCCATTCATCGACTTTGGCATGGTTTCCGGACAGCAGGATCTCCGGCACCTTCTTCTCATGCCAGATTTCCGGTCTGGAATATTGCGGGTATTCTAACAGATCATGATAAAAGGACTCCGACACTGCGGATTCGTCATTGTGAAGCACCCCCGGAACAAGTCTGGCAATGGCATCGATCATGACCATCGCCGGCAGTTCACCGCCTGTCAGTACGTAATCTCCGATTGAAACAGGATCCGTAACGATCTCTTCTATCACCCGCTCGTCGATTCCTTCATAGTGTCCGCAAAGAAAGATCAGATCCTCCTCTTTCGCAAATTCTTCGGCCATCTTCTGATGAAACGTTCTGCCCTGCGGCGTCAGATAAACGACTCTGGGCTGTCTGTCCTGTGCACACCCTGACCCGCCGTTTCGTTCCTGTATGCCTTCTGCCGATTCTGCTGCTGCCGGTTCTGCTTCCACCGCTTTTCTATTTGCAATGGCATCCGCTACCGCCCTGTAGGCATCATAAACAGGCTGTGCCTGCATTAACATGCCGGCGCCGCCTCCATACGTGTAATCGTCCACTTTACCGTGCTTATCATTCGTATAATCCCTGATGTTGACGGCTTCTATCGTCATATACCCTTTTGAAACTGCCCTGCCGAGTATGCTTGTATGCAGCCCCTGCATCACCATCTCGGGGAAAAGCGTCAGTACATGAAAATTCATAACAATGACCTTGCCTTTCTCTATAAAAGTCCTTCCATAATATGGACCGTAATAAGCGCCTTTTCCATATCGATGTTTTTCACACATTCCTTAATTGCAGGCAGAAGCACTTCCTTTTCTTCCGGCGTTTCCACCACATAGACATCATTAGCCCCGGTCGTCAGGACGTTTTTCAGGGAACCAAAAGGCGCTCCATCTTCCGTTATGATCTGCATACCGATCAGATCGGCAATAAAATATTCGTCCTTTTGCAGCTTTACGGCCTTGTCTCTTGATACAAACAGCCTGGCTCCCTTATATTTCTCTATCTCATTAATGGAATCGTATCCTTTAAATTTCAAGATCACATACTGCTTAAAAAACTTTACGCCGGCTATAGTCATGGTCAATTGTTCTTTCTCATTATCCAGAACGACTTCTTTCAATTTCTTAAAACGGTTCACATCATCCGTCGTCGGAAACACTTTTACCTCTCCACGTATTCCGTGTGTCTGCGTGATCACGCCGACCTGCAATCTTTCTATCATAATTCCTCTCTTTCCATTCGTCAGGCGAAGCGCCGGCCGGATATCCGTCTGCAACGGATTTCTTTGCAAGATAAAACAGCCTCATGAATTTTCATGAGGCTGCGCATTTAAACAATTTCCACATCCACTCTCTTATTGTCTTTGGATGATGCCGCTTTTACGACCGAACGGATCGCTTTCGCAATACGCCCCTGTTTTCCGATCACTTTGCCCATATCGGAAGATGCCACATGCAGTTCTACGACAATGTTTCTGCCGTCCTCTTTCTGTGTGACAACGACTTCGTCCGGATTATCAACAAGTGCTTTCGCAATTATTTCCACTAATTCTTTCATAATACACCTCCAAAAGCGTAATGAACAAGTCCTTTGATCTTATTTCTCAATAATCCCTGCGTTTTTAAAGATCTTGGTTACAACTTCTGTAGGCTGCGCACCGTTTGCAAGCCACTTCTTAGCCGCTTCTTCATCTACCTTATAGGTACTCGGATCGGTATTCGGATCAAAAGTTCCGATTTCATCGATACATTTTCCATCTCTGGGAGATCTGGAATCTGCTACTACGATCCTGTAAAAAGGTGTTTTCTTCTTGCCCATTCTTCTTAATCTGATTTTAACTGCCATTTTTCTGCCTCCATTGTAAAAAATTTTATTTTATATTTGAATAGAAACGATATCCCGTATTCGTCAGATATCTCTCTAAACTTCACGATTTTAAAAATACGCCTAAAACGGTAATTTACCCATGCCGCCGAACATGCCCCGTCCGCGCTTGCCGCCCATCATACCGGGGAGCTGTTTCATCATCTTCTGTGACTGTTCAAACTGCTTGATAAACTTATTGACGATACTGATATCAACGCCGGCTCCTCTGGCAATACGATGCTTTCTGCTCGGATTAAGGAGCTTCGGATTTTGTCTCTCCTGCGGCGTCATACTTAAGACTATGGCCTCCATTCTGTTAAGCTGTTTCTCATCGACCATGCTCTCGATATCGCCCAGCTGTCTGCCCATACCGAGCATTCCCAGAATGCTGGAAACGCCTCCCATATTCCGCATCTGTTTCATACTCTCCAGATAGTCTTCAAAATCAAATTTGCCCTTTTTCATCCGGGCCGCCATCTGCTTCTCTTTTTCTTCATCAATATCGATATTCTGCTGTGCCTTCTCGATCAGGGTCAGCACATCGCCCATACCGAGGATACGGTTCGCCATACGGTCGGGATAAAACTGCTCCAGATCCGAAAGCTTCTCACCCATGCCGACATATAGAACAGGCTTGCCGGTAACCGCCTTAATGGATAAGGCCGCACCGCCTCTTGAATCGCCATCCATTTTGGATAAAATGATCCCGTCAACGCCTACTTTATCTGCAAACTCCTTCGCCACATTGACCGCATCCTGTCCGGTCATGGCATCTACTACAAGGATGGTCTGATGAACTTCCACATGCTCTTTTATCTCCTGCAATTCCGCCATCATTTCTTCATCAATGTGAAGACGTCCGGCCGTATCCAGGATGACAACATTATGCCCGTTCTTTACGGCATGTTCCAAAGCCGCTTTGGCAATATCGACAGGTTTGTGATTCTCTCCCATGGAAAAAACATCCACCTGCTGTTTCTCACCGTTTATCTGTAACTGTTTGATCGCTGCGGGTCTGTATACGTCACAGGCCACGAGCAGAGATTTCTTTCCTTTTAATTTCAGTTTACCGGCGATCTTCGCTGTCGTGGTCGTCTTACCGGCGCCCTGTAAACCGCACATCATAATGACGGTAATCGCCTTGCCGGGCTGCATCTGTATTTCCGTCGTATCCGATCCCATTAAGGATACCATTTCCTCGTTTACGATCTTAATGACCATCTGCCCGGGATTCAGGCCGTTTAAGACATCCTGTCCGATCGCCCGTTCTTCTACGGACTTCACGAACTGTTTGACCACCTTAAAGTTGACGTCCGCTTCCAAAAGCGCCATTTTTACTTCTTTTAAGGCAGTTTTGACATCCGCTTCCGTCAGACGTCCCTTGCTTCTCAAATTTTTAAACACATTCTGCAGTTTATCCGTCAAGCTTTCAAATGCCATGAAAAGTCCTCATTCTATCTATCAATCTGTTTCCATTTTATACGATCTATCGTATCTGAAATATGTCTTTGTGCTTTTACCGCTGTCTTTTATAATTCTTCCAGAATATCCGCCGAAAGCTGCCGCAGTTTCCGGCAATACGCCGCTTTATCCTGCAATTCATTCTGTTCATATTCCTGCGTCAGCGCATCCATTTCTTTCATCCGCTCTTTTATTTTCACAAAACGGGCTACTAACTGCAGTTTCTCTTCGTATGCAAGCAGCGCCTTATCGCACCGCTTGATGATATCGTGCACGCCCTGCCTGCTGATCCCCGCTTCCGCGGCGATCTCGCTAAGAGAAAGATTCTCATAGACGACTCCTTCATAGATCTTTCTCTGATGCTGCGTCAGCAGCTCTCCGTAAAAATCATACAGCAGTCCCTGTTCTACAATTTTCTCCATGGTTCCGCTCCCGTCAGGTACTCTGTTCTATTCTGACCTTTGCCATTTTACTATATAGATGCCTGGGTGTCAAGTATTTTTTCTTTACAGTTAACTTTCCTTTAAAATATTTTTATAAACTTTTGATTTTCCCTATTTACTATTTTCACCTTTTGGTCTATATTCATATCTAAAGCTAAAAAGATATTTCTATAAAAACCAAAAAATACTTACAGATGAGGTACTGCCTATGACTGCTATGAAATGGTTCTACTCTTTTCTAAGGAAACACAACCGGAGAATACTCTTCGGTCTTTTTCTCGTTACGGCCATCTCTGTTCTGGCAATTGCCAAACCCATTGTCTCGGGCTCCATCGTGGATGACGTGATTACGGCCGGAAACTATGATCTGCTGCCAAAGCTGATCGTACTGCTGATCCTGATCACGGTAGTACGCGGTCTTTTGCGCTACATCTCTCAGATCATCTTCGAAACCTGCTCGCAGGACGTACTGTATTCCATGCGTGATACGGTATACCGCAAGCTTTTGCAGGAAGATTTTAACTTCTATAATAAGAAACGCACCGGCGATCTGCTCAGCCGTCAGACGGGCGATATGGATGCGATACGGCATTTTGTCGCTTTCGTGATCTATCAGGTTTATGAGAATGTATTTCTCTTTTTCTTTGCCCTGATCATGATCTTTACGGTCAGCACCAGACTGGCTTTGTGCATGTGTATTGTTTTTCCTCTCGCGCTCCTTGTCACTTTGAGCCAGACGAAAAACGGCCGGCCCTGCTTTCAGAAGATCCGTGAGCAGTTTTCTTCTTTGAACACTTTCGTACAGGAAAACATCAGTGGAAACCGTGTTGTAAAGGCATTTTCCAAAGAAGATTACGAGATCAGCAAATTTAATAAAGAAAATGACGGTTATCGTGACGCCGAATTAAACGCTGCGGAAATCTGGACCAAATATGTGCCTCTTTTTGAATTTCTCTCCAATATGCTCACCATTATCCTGATGCTCGTAGGCAGTATCATGGTAATCCGGGGGGATATGACATTGGGCAATTATGTAACGGTCAACGGGTATCTGTGGATGCTCATGAATCCCCTTCGTCAGATCGGATGGCGGATTAACGATATACAGCGTTTCAGTACTTCCGTGGAGAAAATCTATGCCACATACAGCGAAGAACCCCGGGTAAAGTTTCCCGTAAAGGCGATTCCCTGTACCCGTCTAAACGGTGAAGTTACATTTAAAAATGTTTCCTACAGCGCCGACGACGAGGAAATCTTACATAATGTATCTTTCCACGTATCGAGCGGACAGACGGTCGGCATCCTGGGTTCCACAGGCTCCGGTAAAACCACGATCATGAATCTGCTCTGCCGTTTTTATGACGTAACGGACGGAGAAGTCCTCATTGACGGTAAGAATGTCAAGGATCTGGATCTGTATAATCTGCGCCAGAATATCGGCATGGCAATGCAGGACGTATTTCTCTTCTCCGATACGATCGAAGGCAATATTGCATACAGTAAGCCGGACTGCCCCTTCGAAGAGGTCCAAAAAGCCGCCCTCATGGCTGATGCAGACGATTTCATCCGCCAGATGCCGGATGGATATGATACGATCGTAGGCGAACGCGGCGTCGGGCTCTCCGGCGGCCAGAAACAGCGTATTTCCTTAGCGCGTGCTCTTTTAAAAGAACCTTCCATTCTGATTCTGGACGATACGACCTCCGCCGTGGATATGGAGACGGAAAGCTATATCCAGAAACAGTTAAGCACGCTTGACCGCAACTGTACTATCTTCGTCGTTGCTTACCGTATTTCTTCCATCAAAGATTCCGATCTGATACTGGTCTTAAACAACGGTCGGATTGTGGAGCAGGGAACGCACGATGAACTGTTGAAAAATAATGGATACTATGCCACAGTATTCCGTCATCAATACGGAGAATTTGAAAAATATGTAGACGAACTGAATTCTTCTATCCGTCAGGAAGGCAAGGGTAAATAATATGGCACGAAATAAATATGATATCGATGAAATGATCGAAGAAAGTTATGACATCAGGCAAATGGGCCGGGTGCTCAAATATGTAAAGCCTTACCGCGGGCAGCTTGCGCTCGCGCTGTTTTTAATGCTGTCTTCTTCCGCACTCACCATGCTCTTTCCAATCTTTATCAGCAGGATCATGGACAGTTATATTCCTGCACGGGACATCAGATCGATCGTGCTGATCACTATCATAACGATCGTCATCGTGCTGTACGCCTGTATCTGTATCCACTATAAGATACGGATTACCAGCCGTGTCGGTCAGTCGGTCGTACATAAACTGCGCTCCGATATTTTCTGCCATTTGCAGGAACTTCCGTTCTCTTACTATGACGAGCGTCCGCACGGAAAGATTCAGGTCCGTGTCGTTAACTATGTAAACAGCTTAAGCGACCTGCTTTCCAACGGTATCATCAATACCGTGACCGATCTGTGCAACCTGGTCTTCATCCTGCTTTTCATGTTTGCGCTCCATGTAAGGCTGACACTGATCTGCCTGTGCGGCCTTCCTGTTCTCATGGCCGTGATCATTTTTGTCAAAAGACGTCAGCGGCGGGCATGGCAGATACAGAGCAACAAGCAGTCCAACCTGACCGCCTACATCGCGGAAAGCATCAACGGAATACGGGTTACCCAGTCCTTTGTCAGAGAGCAGGAAAACACATCCATATTTAATCACCTGAGTGATAACTATCGGGGTGCATGGATGCGTGCCGTGAAATACAACTTTATCATGTGGCCCTGTATTGATTCCATTTCCACTGTCACGACAGCCTTTATCTATGTCATGGGCATCAGTTGGATCTCGGGTGAACTCTACGGAGTAACGATCGGTATTCTGATCGCATTTACGTCCTATATTTCAAGGTTCTGGGAACCGGTCAATACACTGGCATCCTTTTACAATTCCCTGCTCACCGCGATCGCTTATCTGGAACGTATCTTTGAAACGATCGACGAACCGGTCAATGTAAAAGATCTGCCCGGCGCTGTCGATATCCCGCCGATCCGCGGTAAAGTGGAGTTTAAAGACGTGGCTTTCAGCTATGAGGATCATGTGCCGATATTAAATCAAGTTAATTTTACCGCCAATCCCGGAGATACCTACGCCATCGTAGGACCTACCGGCGCCGGCAAATCCACAATCGTTAATTTGATCAGCCGCTTCTATAATGTAGATTCCGGCCGGATTCTCATTGACGGTACGGATATTTCCCGGGTAACCTTAAAATCTCTGCGAAAACAGATGGGCATCATGATGCAGGACAGCTTTATCTTCTCCGGCACCATTATGGATAATATCCGCTACGGAAACCTGACCGCTTCGGACGAAGATGTCATTACCGCTGCCAAGACCGTCTGTGCACACGATTTTATCATGGAAATGGAAAACGGTTACCAGACCCAGGTCAATGAACGCGGAAGCCGTTTATCGGCAGGACAGCGCCAGCTCATCAGCTTTGCCAGAGCGCTCCTTGAAAATCCGGCTATCCTGATCCTGGATGAAGCCACCTCCAGTATTGATACGGAGACAGAAATCTTACTGCAAAAGGGACTGGACCGCCTGCTGCAGGGCCGTACCTCTTTCATCATTGCACACAGACTGTCCACGATCAAAAATGCCACCTGCATCATGTATGTAGATAAGGGCAATATTCTGGAAAAAGGATCTCATGAAGAACTGCTTGCCCTGAAAGGGGAATACTATAAGCTGTTTATGTCGCAGTACAATTTCCTGTTAAATAAAGAATAACCAACGACTGCATGCCTCGCGTGCCGTTCTTATAACAGCAAAACAGGGAGCCGGTAAACGGCTCCCTAAAAAACAACAGCAATATTATGTTAACTTCTTCCACTTCTCCGTATTCGCAATAACGATCAGCTTCATATTCTTTTCCAATTTCTTCTCCGGATCTACATTGATGCAGACGTCCGCGCCCTCTCTTATCGCTACAACGTTAATAGAATATTTCTTACGAAGATTGAGTTCCAAAAGCGTTTTGCCCTCCCATTCGGGTTTCATATCCAGCTCCACCATAGAAACATCCTGTGAAAGTTCAATAATGTCAACAAATCCGGAGCTTAAAAGATTCTTTGCCAGTCTGACTCCCGAATCGTTCTCCGGAAATACGACCTTGTCGGCTCCTACTTTGCTGAGCACTTTACGGTGCATTTCATTCGAACACTTGGCGATGACCGTCTTAACGCCGGCTTCTTTACAAAGCATCGTGGCCATAACGCTCGCCTCCAGACAGCTTGCCATAGCAATGATAACGACGTCAATATTGGCAATGCCAAGCTGACTGATAACTTCTGCATCCGTAATATCTGCCCTTTTACAAAAAGGAATCTCTGCGGCTGCCGCATTGATAAGCTCCTCGTTCGAATCGACGGCCAGCACCTCCGCGCCGCTGTCGGCAAGTTCTTTGGCTACGGCTCTTCCGTATCTGCCGAGTCCGAATACTGCATATGTCTGTTTCATGCCCATTTCAATAACCATTCCTTTCCTGCAGTCTGCGATCTGCAAAACCTCCGATCGGCCGGCCTCTTCTGTTATCCGACGATGATCTTTTCCGTAGGATTATGCACGATATTCTGCCTTGCTTTTTTGATATTCATGGCAACGGCCAGCGAGATCGGCCCTATCCTGCCTAAATACATCGTTATAATAATGATGATCTTTCCCCAGATATTCAAAAAAGGCGTCAGATTTCTCGTCAGTCCTACCGTTGCCGTAGCGCTGACGGCTTCATATGCCGCAGAAAGCGCATCCGTATCTGTCACTGCTGCAAGAAGCAGGGTCGCCGTAAACATCGTGATAAACGACATGCTCACTACTGCAGCCGCCTTGCTGATATCCTCTTTTGGTATATTCCGATGGAAAAAGCTCACTTCATTCCTGTTTCCTATCGTTGCAAACGCCGAAGCAATCAATATCGCAAACGTGACCGTTTTGACGCCGCCTGCCGTTCCTGCCGGGGAACCGCCGATAAACATTAGTAATAACGTAAGAAGGGAAGACGCGTTGGTCAGATCCTGCTGCGGAATCGTTGCAAAGCCGGCAGTCCTTGTCGTCACCGACTGGAAAAAAGCAAGCTGTATTTTATCAGGCAGCGTACATCCCTGCATCGTAAGCGGATTATGATATTCAAAAAGGAAAAAAGCCGCCGCTCCCGCCGTAATGAGAAACAGCGTTGCCGAAATGGCAATTTTACTGTGAAGCGTCAGATTTCGAAAGCACTTCAGTTTCTGCTTTCTAAAATTCTTCAGGACGCGCACGACATCCCACCAGACAATATAACCGATGCCGCCGAGAATAATGAGGATACCGGTAAAAATATTCACGATCGGATGATGCGCATATTCGCACAGACTGTTCTCGGAAAGAATATCGATACCGGCATTACAAAACGCCGATACCGCATGAAAGACGGAGATCCATACGCCTTTTACCCCAAATTCCGGCACCCAGACAAACATATGAATCAGTGCCCCGATGGCCTCCACGATAAGCGTCCCCGTAACGACTTTCCGAACGAATCTCACAAGTCCCGACAGGGTATTCAAATTGAAAGCCGCCTGGATCAGCATACGGTCGCCGAGTCCGATCTTCCGGTGCAGATCGATCATAAAAACGGAGATCAGCGTAATTACGCCGAGTCCTCCTATCTGAATCAAAAACAGAATCACGATCTGACCAAAAAGACTCCATGTCGATACGGTCGGCAGCGTAACGAGGCCGGTCACGCATACGGAAGTCGTGGCCGTAAACAGCGCGTCGATGTATGGAACCGCTTTTCCCCCGGCTGCGCTTATAGGTAACGCCAATAGGATGCTTCCCGCTAATATGGCGAGCAGGAAGCTTAACATGATCGTATGTGTTGTAGAAAATTGATAATGTGATCTTCTTCTCATCTTGGAATTCCTCTTGTAAAATCTCTTATGAAACTTATAAGATCTCCAGATACCCGATCACCTTTGTCAGATCAAACTCTTTTAATTCCCCCAAATTCGGATCAAAATATTTTCCTTCATAACCGACAAGATAATGACTGTATCTTCCCATTTTCTCCATAATAATACAACAGTGTGGAAGCGTGACATCTCTTCCGAGCGTATATACGATCTTCTCGGCATGCCTGATGCCAAGATATTCCAAAGTACCGATCATTTTGCCCATATTCGCCTGCCACTCTCTGCATTTCATAATATCGCAGGCTTCGTCCAATGACGTTCCCGCTATCATGGCAATACAAGCCTGCCCGCAGAGTCCGTCCCAGGGCTGTGTCACAAGCTCCACTCCATCGATTTTCCTGATGGGATGCTCAACACTGTAAGGGCTGTTCTCGCTTACTTCGACTGCGTTGCCTACGATCTCGATAGAAATTAAATATTTCTTGCCAAGTTCCACTTTGGACAGCGTGCTTTCATCTACCGGAATGTCATAATATCCCTGCCCTTTCGGCAGCAGATCACATGTAAAGCACACGTCGTCAAAACATACTCTGACAGGCGCGTCTCCGATCTTTTCACATACTTCCCATACGTTAAACGGAACTGCAATAGAATTCTCGTTTTCCCTGAATTCTACCGTACCCTCAAATTCATACTTCATTTTGCTTTCCTCCTCATTTTTCCCATAAAATTATTTTCGCTTTCCCTATTGTATCATGAAAAACCGGCACATGCCACCACTATCATGCGTTGTCATTTCCGCAGATATCCTTATCCTGACCGCAAAGCCGAAGGCGCTGTTCCGGTTATCGCTTTGAACCTTCTGGCAAATGTGGAATAGTCTGAAAATCCGCAGTCATAACAGACCTTGGATGCCGTCTCCCCCGCCAGGATCCTCCTTTTGGCCTCCAGTATTCTTTTCTCATTGATATATTGATGAATGGAGTACCCGGTTGCTTCTTTAAACCGGCGCATCAGATAATATCTGCTGATAAAAAAATGCGCCGACAGAAAATCTATATTGATGTTTTCCATCAAATGTTCCTGTAAATACGCGATAATATCCACGATCTTCTCGTGGTAGACCGCCGTCGTGATAAAAGCCTGCGGCTGCATAATACAAGTTCTGTTAAGCAGTACCATAAATTCCATAAATGCCGCTTCCAGCATTCTGTCGCTCAAAAAGTTCCGCCCGCCCCGCTCTTCCTCTTCTATCCGCATCAGACAGCCAAGCAGTTTTTCATAACTGCCGGGCGTAAAATGAACGACATGATTTCTGCACTGCCTCGCCAGTGCAAAACAGTGGTTCATTTTTTCACCCTGTTTATTCTCACGGTTCATAAACGCCTCGGAAAGATAAATGATATACCGTTCATATGGCATGTCATTTTCTATTTCCGGCTTATGAATGGCATGGTAATCCACCAGAACAAAATCATGCGGCTTCAACTGATAGGTTTTTCCTTCTATCTTATAACCGACATTACCGTCCACGAAATAAATGATTTTATAAAAATCATGATAATGAAACGGAAACTCCTTCTTCATACGGTCTCTGATATGAAAAAGTTTAAAGTTTTCCGTCAGGAAACCGGTTTTTTCATACTGTTCCAGATTTTTCTCATCCACTGGCGGTTTCGCTCCTTTTGTCATACCGGATCACTGTGCAGGTTCAAAAAAGCTGATATTTATATCCACTTCTCCGTTAATCCCCGCCACACTGCCGGCATCCGTATACTGCCATATTTTAAAATCATATGGATAGTAAAATTCCTCATCATAATGTGCAAACCATTTATCGTATTCTTCCAGTTTCTCAAGATCAAGCATCAGCATAAACGTCTTCAGATTGCCATAGATCATCGGCGTATATCCGGCCTGCTTAATCATTTCGCAGAATGTTATACAGTATTCGGTCCGCTCTTCCATGGTCAGGTCAGCCGTCCTGGCATTTTTGCTCGTTACGGCCTCCACATCCAGTACGACCGGATAAGTAACGTCATAGGGTTCTAAAGCGTCCAGAACATACTGCGCCTCTTCCTTTGCCTCTTCCACACTGGTAGCCTGCGTAAAGAAATAAACACCCGCCGCGATACCGTTATCCAATGCGCCTTCTATATTGTATGTAAAAGTCTCGTCTTCTACGATCTCGCCCTCCGTATAGCCGCGTATGCCGAGCCTGATAAAGGCGTATTCTATGCCGTCCCCTGCGACTTTATCCCATTCGATCTCTTCCTGATATCTGGATACATCGATGCCCTTATGGGAGATCAGTTCTCCGTTTTCATAATATTCCAGAAACCCTTCATCCGTAGGAATGAATCCTGCCTGCTCATAAGAATGTCTGGCCAGCGTGTCCATGATCGGGAAAAAGTAATATTGATTATTGTCGGCCAATACGACTTCTTCCGGGAAAAACTGGCGCAGCATATGCACGGCGCCTTCCCCGGAAAGCATCAATTCCTTCATCGTTATAAGCAACTCTTCCTTTGCCTCTTCCGACGCCGCCAGCGCCGCCTCTTCCAGCCTCTGCGACAGCAGCGCATCCACCTCTTCCTGCGTATAGCGGTTCTGCATTTCCTCCAGTTCATTCATCACTGCCACGTTCTCCAGCTGAGACGCACGGTATTTAAAAACCAGGATCAGGCAAAACGTAACTGCAGTTAACGTGATGATACATAAAACGATAGATCCGAACAAAATACCGAATTCATTTCTTCTGTGTCTTCTGTTTCGTATTTTCACCTGTAAATTATTTTCCTGCATAAAGGCTCCCATCCGTTAAAAGCGTTCCGCAAAGTAGCTCTTAAATCCTTCTCCGAAGATTTCCGTGGCGCTTGTGATCACCATAAAGGCATCCGCATCTTCTTCTTTGACGATCTCTTCTACCCGCGGAGACATCTGTTTTTTGGTCACACACATCAGAACCTGTTTTTCTCTGCCGCTGTACGCTCCCCGTCCATCGATATAAGTCACGCCGACATCCAGTTCCGTCAGCAGCCTTTCTGTGATCTGCTTTGGTTTGTCGCTGATGATATAAAGCAGCCTCGCTTCGTCACGCCCATACAGCACAAGGTCGAGTACAACGGAATTCACCACTACGGTAATGCCCGCATACAGCGCGGCGTCAATATTTTGAAAAACAATCCCCGACATACTTACAATTATAACATCAGTAATGAAAAAAAGCACTCCTGTCTTTAAATGAGGAAGTTTCGTACGCAGCCATTTGACGATGATGTCCATACCGCCGGTCGTTGCACCGGCTTTCATGATCATGCCGATAGAAACCGCATAAATCACACCGCCTGCCAGTGCTGCCAGCAAAATATCGTCCGTGGCCGCCCCGAAGGGCGCTAACAAGTTCGTAAAAGCGGAAATCAGCGCAAGCGCATAGATCGTCGATACCGCAAAACGAAAACCGAACTGCCATACCGCAAACAGCAGGATCGGAACATTCAGTGCAAAGATCAGCGTACCTGTTTCAACCGGCACGAATCTGCTGATAATGATGGCGATACCGGTCACACCGCCGGGCGCCAGATTACTCGGATCAATAAACAAACTGATCGCTGCCGCGTTTAAGAGTGCCGATATTGTAATGATACCATATTTTTTTACCGCATTTTTTACCATTCTTTTCCCCTTTGACGGATTTTCCCAAAAAAAGCCGCTTTTGCCTGCAAACATTTTCATGATAAGAAAAACACAGTCCACATACGTATTTCTTATCAGTATGCGGACTTCCCTGTCATAATATCCATGCTTTGCTTTCTCTCATCATGTCAGATATTTGCACGTACTACCTTCGGCTTATAACCGTTCTCCTCAAGCGCTGCAATGATCTGGTTTTTATGTTCGGTTCCGTAGGCTTCCATGGTAATCCGCAGTTCTACAGCCGCATTTCTGTTGATCGATACGAACTGGTTATGTTCAAGTTTGATAACATTTCCGTTTTGTCTGGCAATAACGTCGGATACTCTCGAAAGCTCACCCGGCTTATCCGGAAGCAGAACCGATACGGAAAAGATCCTGTCCCGCAGGACCAGTCCCTGCTGTACGACAGAGGACATCGTGATCACGTCCATGTTGCCGCCGCTCAGGATGGAAACGATCTTCTTATTCTGCACATTCAGATGTTTGAGCGCCGCCACCGTCAAAAGACCGGAATTTTCTATGATCATCTTATGGTTTTCCACCATATCCAGAAAAGCTACGACCAGCTCTTCATCTTCTACGGTAATAATCTCATCCAGATTTTGGCTGACATATGGGAAGATGATCGTTCCCGGCGTCTTGACTGCCGTACCGTCCGCGATCGTGTTCACGCCGGAAAGGGTCGTGACTTTCCCTGCTTTGAACGACTCCTGCATACAGTTTGCCCCTGCCGGCTCCACACCGATCACCTTGATCTTGGGATTCAGCAGCTTCGCCAGTGTAGAAATACCGGCTGCCAGTCCGCCGCCGCCGATCGGCACAAGAATATAGTCCACAAGCGGAAGTTCCTTGATGATCTCCATAGCGATCGTCCCCTGTCCGGTCGCCACATCCAGATCGTCAAAGGGATGCACAAACGTATATCCTTTTTCGTCGGCAAGCTCATAAGCGCGTGCACACGCCTCGTCATAAACGTCTCCGTGCAAAATGACTTCGGCCCCATACCCTTTCGTCCGGTTGACCTTGATTAACGGTGTCGTCGTCGGCATGACGATCGTTGCCTTAACACCGTAACATTTGGCCGCATAAGCAACGCCCTGTGCATGGTTTCCCGCAGAAGCCGTGATCAGTCCTTTCTGTCTGTCTTCTTCCGCAAGGGTACTCATTTTATAATAAGCGCCCCTCAATTTATAGGCTCCGGTAAACTGCATGTTTTCCGGCTTGAAATATACTTTATTTCCTGAATGTTCACTGAAATAATCGCTGTAGATCAGCTTCGTCTCCATTGTGACCTGCTTTACGATTTCACATGCTTCTTCAAATTTCTCCAGCGTTAATTTTTTCTCTCCCATATGTCAATCTTACTCCTTCACAAATAACGCGTTTACAAACTGCTCCGCATCAAATTTCTGCAAATCCTCTATCGTTTCTCCGACGCCGATATATTTTACCGGAATCTTTAGCTCCGACTGTATCGCTACAGCGATACCGCCTTTGGCCGTACCATCCATTTTCGTCAGGATAATGCCTGTCAGATCCGCGACTTCTCCGAATTCTTTCGCCTGCTGTAAGGCATTCTGTCCTGTCGCAGCGTCTAAGACCACCAGATTTTCTCTGTGAGCGTCCGGAAATTCTTTATCGATGATACGGTTGATCTTTTTTAACTCCTCCATCAGATTTTTCTTGTTATGGAGCCGTCCTGCCGTATCACATAAAAGAACGTCGACATTTCTTGCTCTGGCCGCCGTTACCGCATCATATACAACACTGGCCGGATCGGCTCCCTCTGTGCCTCCGATCATATCTACGCCTGCACGGTGCGCCCACTCCGAAAGCTGTTCGCCTGCTGCCGCCCGGAACGTATCCGCCGCCGCAATCAGCACTTTTCGATTCTGCGCTTTTAATTTGCCTGCCAGTTTGCCGACAGACGTCGTTTTACCGACACCGTTGACGCCGATTACCAAAACGATGGACTGCCTGTGCTCAAATTCATATGCCGTCTCTTCCACCTGCATCTGTTCTTTGATATTACTGATCAGAAAGTCTTTGCATTCCTGCGGATCCTTGATATGATTTTCCTTCACCTGTTCCCGCAGTTTCTGCAGTATCTCTTCCGTCGCCTTAACGCCGATATCACCCATGATCAATATTTCTTCCAGTTCTTCATAGAAATCTTCATCAATATAGGAGAAACCGCCGAATACGGAATCCAGGCCATGCACGATATTGTTTCTGGTTTTTGTCAGACCTTCCTTTAATCTTGAAAAAAGTCCCTTTTTCTCTTCACTCATTAATCATCCAATTCCTTATCAATCAAATTTACGCTTACAAGCGTAGAGATACCCTTTTCCTGCATCGTAATACCATAGAGCCTGTCGGCTTTCTCCATTGTACCACGTCTATGGGTGATCACAATAAACTGTGTGTTTTTGGTCAGTTTATGTAAATACTTCGCAAACCGGGCAACGTTATTTTCATCAAGCGCCGCCTCGATCTCGTCCAAAAGACAAAACGGAGATGGTTTCAGATTCTGAATGGCAAAGAGCAGACAGATCGCTGTCAGGGATTTCTCTCCACCGGACATCTGCATCATATTGACCAGTTTCTTGCCGGGCGGCTGGGCAATGATCCGAATGCCTGCCTCAAGCACATCTTCGTCTTCTATTAATTCCAATGTTCCTTTTCCGCCGCCGAAAAGTTCTTTAAAGACTTTATCAAACTCTCTGTTGATCTCGGCGAATTTTTCATTGAACTGTCTGCGCATGGATGTATCGAGTTCCTCGATGATCCCAAGCAGCGTCTGTTCTGCTTCCACCAGATCGTCATGCTGTGTCTTTAAGAATGTATAACGTTCCATGAGATTCTTATAGTCTTCAATGGCATTGACATTGACATCTCCCAATTTGCGGATCTCGTCTTTTAATCTGGAAATATCCTTCTTCATGGAAGATAAGTCCGACAACTCTTCGTTGCGCATGGACGCCGCGTCTGAAAGCGTTATTTCGTATTCGTCCCACATATAGTTGATCTGACTCTCAATGGATTCTTCCAGCTTTTCTCTTTGTCCGTTCAATCGGTAAACTTCTTTATCCAGCGAATTCATCTGTTTGGAAAGGTCTTCCCGTTCTTTGAAAAAGTTCTTCTGCTTCGCCGATAATTCTTCTTTGGATGCAATATCTTCCTTCAATTTTAATTCGGTATCGGATTGTGTGGTATGAGATGCCAGAATCGTTTTCTCTATTTCAAGAATACTCTCTTTTTTCCTTTCCACTTCTTCTTTGCTTAACTGCAGGCCTTCCTGTACTTCCTGCAGTTCCATTTCATAACGCCGCATTTCCCCTAAGATACGCTCTACGTTCTGTCTTTCGAAATCATCCTTCTGGCGCATCTTCTCGACTTCCACATCCCACTCGGAGACTTTGGCCGACTGTAATGATTCCTCGGCCCGTTCTTCTTCGAGCTTACTCTGAAAGACGGCGATCTGCGCCTCTACGTTTTTCTCCAATTTCTCGGATTCTTCCAGTTCCTTTACGATATCCTCTTTGCCTGTCTGGATCTCTTTGATCTGATTGTCCATCTCAAGCTCTTCGGACTGCAATTCTTCGGAACCTTCCGCCGCCTCGTTTTTACGTTCTTTGGCCTGGGATACGTTCAGTCTCGCCGTATTCTGCTCGATAAATTTCCGCTGGAGCTGTCCTTTGATATCTTCTATCTCCAGACGCAGCTTATTTCTGGCCGATTTCGTTTCCTCGATATCTTCCAGCAGATGATCGATTTCGATCACATACTGTCTGACCTTTTTCTCCAATTCTTCCATCTCACGGCGTCTGCCGAGCAGATTGCTGTTATTTTTATAAGCGCCGCCGCTTATCGCGCCGCCGGGAACAAGCAGTTCTCCTTCCGTTGTTACCATGCGCACGCTGTAATGAAATTTTCCTGCAATCTTTACCGCGTTATCCACATTGTCTACGACAACGATCCTTCCAAGTAATGATCTGGCGACGTCTTTATATTTTTTATCTACTTTTACAAGTTCATCCGCCATACCGATGACGCCTTTTTCTTTCAAAACGTCCGTATTCTTAAATTCCTGCGGATTTTTGATACTTGTAAGCGGCAGAAATGTGGCGCGTCCTGACCTGCTTTTTTTCAAATAACGGATCATGCTCTTGGCCGTCTCTTCGTTCTCGGTAACGATATTCTGGATATTACCGCCGAGCGCCGTTTCGATCGCCGTCTCATATTGCGCATCCACCTGAATGATATCCGCCACAACGCCGATGATCCCTTTTTCCTGAGATTTCTGTTCCATGACTGCCTTGACGGCGCCGCCATAGCCTTCGTAACGTTCCGTCAGATTGGAAAGCGCCTCTAATTTCGATTTCTCCTGATGATAGGAAACCTGCGTATCACGCAGTTTCTGATCCTTGTTCGCCAGTTCTTCGCGCATGCCGGCAAGTCTTTCTTCCAGCGTTTCCTGCGTATCATGCAGATTCTGTATCGCCTCGTTTACCCGTTCGAATTCTTCTTCCAGATTTTTGATCGTTTCAGCCTGTGCGGCTTCGTCCGATTTGGCCCGCAGGATCCGGGAATTCAGTTCCGCTTTCCGGATCTGGATCTGCTCCAGCATCGTATCAAAACGCCCCATCTTGGACTTAATCGTCGCTCTGTTATTTAAGGCGTCAATGATCGTATTCTTGCCGTTTTCAATATCATTATTTAATGTCTCGATTCTTCCCTGCACACTTTCTAAGAGCGCTCTTGCTTCCTCGCGCGCCTGCTGCAATGTCGTCAGTTTTTCATCGATCTCTTCTTTTTGCTGCAGAATGCTTTCTTTCTCCTGCATTTTCTCCTGCATGGATGTCTGGAGTGTCTGAATTCTCGTACGCAGATGTTCCTCATTTCCCTGCGCGGAATGAATCTGCTCTTTTAACACATTCATTTCGCCCTCTAATTTGGAACGCATGACACCGGTATCCGTCAGTGTGGCCCTGGCCGATTCGATAGAAGCATCGAGCAGTTCGAGTCTGCCTTCTATCTGCTCATATTCTTCCTTGATGTGCTCATATTTACTCGTTGTATCTTCCAGATCCCCGTTGGCAATGCGCAGTTTCTCATCAGCGGCGTCAAGCTGTTCCTTAATACTGACATTTTCCACCAGAAATACATTGACATCCAACGTTTTCAACTCTTCTTTTTTACGAAGATATATTCTTGCTTTCTCGGATTGCTTTTCAAGCGGATCGATCTGCTTCTCCAATTCCGACAAAATATCGTTGACACGGACCAGATTCTGCTTTTCATCTTCCAGCTTCTTCTGCGCGGCATATTTCCGCCTTTTAAATTTGACGATACCAGCCGCCTCATCAAAAAGTTCCCGGCGTTCTTCCGGCTTACCGCTTAAGATCTTATCGATCTGACCCTGGCCGATGATCGAATAGCCTTCCTTACCGATACCTGTATCATAGAAAAGCTCATTGACGTCTTTCAAACGGCATATCGTACCGTTGATCATATATTCACTTTCGCCGGAACGGTACAGTCTCCTCGATACCGTTACCTCGTCATAATCGATCGCAAGCTGATGATCGGCATTATCCAACGTGATCGCCACATAAGCGGAACCGAGCGGTTTACGCATCTCCGTGCCGGAAAAAATAACGTCCTGCATGGACGCGCCGCGGAGCTGTTTAATGCGCTGCTCGCCAAGCACCCATCTGACTGCATCCGCCACGTTGCTCTTACCGCTGCCGTTTGGTCCTACGATTCCCGTAATTCCGTTATGAAACTTAAAGACTATTTTATTCGCAAAAGACTTAAATCCCTGTACCTCGATACTTTTTAAATACATAGTTACCTCAACTTTGTTTCTGCAGGGAAACAAGCGCTTCATAAGCCGCCTGCTGCTCCGCCGCTTTTTTTGTTCTTCCCGAACCTTCGCCGATCTTCTTACCGTCTATTCTGGCTTCCACAACGAATAATTTATCATGATCGGGTCCTTCTTCACGAATCGGCATATATTGAAGGATCCCTGTATTGTTCTGCTGCACATACTCCTGCAGGATCGTTTTGGCATCATAGAAGAGTTTCTTATGCTCTAAATCTGACAGAATAAAGCGGCGGATAAACGCTGTGGCCGGCTCCATGCCGTTATCGATATAGATTGCTCCGATAATGGACTCTAACGTATCGGACACGATCGAGTCCTTTGTTCTGCCCCCCGTCATTTCCTCTCCTTTTCCAAGCAGGATAAATTCCTCAAGGCCAAATTCCCTCGCACAGTAAGCAAGCGCCTGTTCACAGACAATAGACGCACGCAGCCTGGTAAGCTGTCCCTCTGTCATCTGCTTGTTCTCCTGAAAAAGGAATTCGCTTGAAACAAGCTCCAGTACGGCGTCTCCCAAAAACTCCAGCCGCTCATAATCTTCATATTTGTTGATCTTCTGTTCATTGGCAAAAGAGCTGTGCGTTACCGCCTGCCGTAACAGCTGTTTATCCAGAAACCGATATCCGATTTTTTCTTCTAATTCCTCTAATGATCTTTGCTGCATGCATTCTCCTCATCTTTCCTGCTGCTAAATCCCCATACTACGACAAAATACTCTGTTACACACAAAAAAACCCTTTGAGGAAAGGGTTTTATTCTGTCGAACCAACCGCATTTTGAATTAATTGAACCGCTTCTTCCACTGTTGTTATATGCTCCGCGTCCTCTGCCGGAATCTCTATATCAAATTCTTCCTCGATTCCCATAATGATCTGAAAAATATCCAGGGAATCCGCTCCCAAATCTTCCATAAAAGTAGTTTCCGGTGTAATCTCTTTAGGGTCAACGTTCAAGACCTGCGCTATGACCTGTTGTAACTTTTCAAACTCCATATAAACAGCCAGCCTTTCTTAATCCTGTACAGTAATTTTCTCTCTGATCTTTTCGTTAATCTTCTGTTCTTTGAAGGTAACGCACTGTAAGATCGAATTTTTGATCTCTATGGACTTCGAACTGCCGTGTGTCTTTACAACGAGTCCGTTTAAGCCGAGCATAGGCGCCCCGCCGTACTGTTCCAGATCAAAAGCCTTAAGCGTCTGTTTCAATGCGGGTTTTACCAGAAGCGCTCCTATTTTACTGCGCAGGGACGTCATCATACCGCTCTTTACTTTTTGGATCAAAGTAGCGCCGACGCCTTCATATAATTTCAGGATCACATTCCCAACGAAAGCTTCGCATACAATTACGTCCGCCATGCCTGCCGGAATATCCCTTGCTTCAATACTTCCTATGAAATGAATATCCGGGCAGTTTTTGAGAAGCGGAAAGGTTTCCTTTACGAGCGCATTGCCTTTTTCTTCCTCCGCACCGATATTGACGATCGCTACTTTCGGGTTTTTCACGCCCATGACATTTTCCATATAAATAGAACCCATCTTCGCAAACTGCACAAGATGAGAAGGTCTTGCATCTACATTGGCGCCGCAGTCTACAAGCAGCGCACAGCCATCCGCTGTGGGAATAAGCGGCGCAAGCGGCGGTCTTTCCACCCCTTTGATACGGCCGACGATAACCTGTCCGCCCACCAATGATGCGCCTGTGCTTCCTGCCGACACATAGGCGTCACAAGTACCCTCTTTTACAAGGTAAAGGGCTTTTACCAAAGAAGAATCCTTTTTCTTACGGATCGCCATAACGGGAGGTTCCGCAGTTTCAATGATCTCGCTTGCGGGAACGACCGTAAGCTGCTCTTCAGGATATGTATATCCGGTCAGTTCCGCCCTGATCGCATCCTCTTTCCCTACCAGATAGACTTTTACCTTTTTGCTCTCATGAATGGCTTCCACCGCACCTTTGACGATCTCCCCAGGTGCATTGTCGCCGCCCATTGCGTCTACTGCTACGTTTACATATTCTCCCATGACCCGTTACCGTATTCCTTCCTTTTGTCTAAATACCTTCTACTAATATACTAAACCGTAGTGGAAAAGTCAATAACTCTGTCCGCCGGGGGATATGTACAATACGGGTAAAAATCCAATTTCCATGATCATACCCTTATCACGCCTTCCTTAAAATATCCAACACGTGATTAGACGCACCGATCTCTAACACGCGCATTCCCGGCTTTAAATAATCATGAATAGACTTCATAGTCGTTTGAAATTCCACCTGCCCGTGCCTGCTCTGCAGTCGTTCTTCTTCGTCGATCATATTATAAAACGCCGTTACGACTTCCTGCTCTCTCATCTTCCCGTTTTCTCCATTCATTGAAACAAAAAAGTGCCCAACATTGCGCTTTGCCGCCAATGTTATGAGCACTTTCATACCGCCAGTACAATCTGCAATTTTCTCTGCGCTTTCTGCCATGATTTAGTCAACGGCAACAATTTCTTTCTTGTTGTATGTGCCGCATTTCTTACATACTCTGTGAGGCACCATCAGCGCGCCGCATTTGCTGCATTTTACTAATGTGGGAGCAGACATTTTCCAGTTTGCTCTTCTCTTATCTCTTCTTCCTTTGGAAGATTTGTTCTTAGGACAGATAGACATTGTTACACCTCCTTATTTGCATGAAAGATATCTTTTATCACTGCCATTCGGGGGTCGGGCACGAATGAATCGCATCCGCAGTCTCCTGTATTCAAGTCCTTGCCGCACTGCATACAGATTCCTTTACAATCCGGCTTGCACAGTACCTTCCGAGGCCAGTTGATCATGATTTCATTGTTCAGTAAATCCTCTACGTTCAACTGATAACCTTCCATAAAATTCTGGTCATCATCCTCTGTATCCGCTTCATCATACGAATCCGAAACTGCATCGGGAGAATGAACCTCTCTGGAAAATCGAATCGTGAGCTTCTCTTCCATGGGTTTCAAACATCGGTCGCAGTTTACGGCAAAAGTAAATTCCGCCTCTCCGTCGATTACTGCCTTATTCTTACCGACATTGGTAAAAGTAAAACGTACCGGCGTTTTATCAAGAATCCGAAATAATTCTCTGCCGATAGAAACTTCCGTCATCTCCGTTTCTACCTGCATCGTAAGCACTTCGTCCTCAGATGTCAATACATCGGTTAAATTTATGAACATAGCTGACTCCTATCCACACTCAAATTATTATACATAGGGCATTCCGGTTTGTCAACCGGATTTTTCAGAATTTGGAATCTATGGATATTCCAGGTTTCGGATTTGCCCCCTCCGATCAGGACTCCTCCTGACAAGCCCCGGCGCCTTCTTCTATTTTCTTCTCCTGATATCGTTTTAACTGACTGTTCAAAGCCTGAGATACCTTACTGCTGTGCCGCCACACCAGCCAGGAAACCACCAGAAAAATAAGCAGAATACAGCAAAACATGAAACCTGACATTCTCAGATTTTTCAGGTCATACCAGCCAAAAAGCGCCGCACACCCAAATACTACTGCATTGATATACAAATAATGCAGCACACGGCGGACGATCTCCTGTCTTGTTGAAATTTCCCGGCACGGATACAGCAGATTCCCGCATGTGCAGACAAAAGAAGTAAACAGGATCTCCCAAAGAACCGCAACCGATATCCTGTTATCCCTGTGAAAAATCGTTATAAACAGGGCGCAGGCAAAAAGAACGCCCGTCACGACACAGGAAAACGTATATAATAGTTCTTTTATTTTCTCCAACATAGCGCTTTATTACACCTTTCTCCAATTACTGTTGTCATGATCACTCTAAACCTGATTTTCAAATACTGAGTTTTCTTTTCAGCGCAGGGACATATTGTCTGGAAATGGCAACACGCTCCCCGTTCTTCATCAATGCCTCAAATCGTCCGTTAAAACCCGGATAGAAATTTTCCACCCTCGCCAGATTGAGGATCACCGATTTGGACACTCTGAAGAAATCGGTTCCCTCAAAGCGCCTCTCCAGTTCATACAACTTCAGTTTCGTTTCATACACGCTGCTGCGCATATATAGAAAAACTCTGTTATCCACCGCTTCAATGTAATAGATCTCCCCAGGGTCTATCTGCAATATCTTATCTGCGTTTCTCACTGTCAGTTTTTCTTTTTTCAGTTTCAGGCCGTTGACAAGCTGCAAAACAGGCTCGTCCACTTCCCTGCACCGGATGATGATCTCTTCTTCCTCGTCCGGTCCGATATCTTCTATTATGATCTTCATCGGCTTCGTTTTCCCTCATGTTGCTGTAGATTTAAATGCAGTACACTCTGATGATCAAATTCCGCTATAACTAATAGTATAACACATTTATCTGTCACGCAGCGCTCTTTTCCTGCAAATAAGTGCGGACACTGCCGCCGCCGCAAGGCCTAACAGCGCCAGATACAGAAACTGTCCCGCAAAAGTAATCTCTTTGTCATGCAGGATAATGCTGATCCCCATGCTCTCCCGGAACATATCCGTTACTGTCTCCGGTATTCCCGCAAAGGTTTCCGCAACCGCTTCCTCCACACAAACTTCCCGCATCATGGCTGCACCATGCAGTACCGGCAGATATTTTAAGATTTCTGCGATCGTATCCGGCAGCATCGTCATCGGCAGATAGATCCCCCCGACAAATCCTACCAGCGTACCGACGACCGTAAGCAGACCGCTCCACGCACTTTCGCTGTGAACGAACAACGCCGTCAGATAAGCGACCGACGCATAAACAAACGTATTCAACACGATCATACCGCTCAGCTTTAACCAGGCGCTCACAGGAAGTAATTCCTGCCCTGTAACCGCCATATATCCCTCTGCCGTAAGAAGCGTGATCAAACACAGGATGATGCCAAGCGCCCATGCAGCCAGAATATATCCCATTGCGATCTGTATTCTTTTTACAGGCGCAATATAAAATCCTGCAAGCCGCTTTTCCGATTCGTCCTTTATCATATTTCCCATCACCGTCATCGTTACGGTCACGGCATTCACGACGAGAATGCCTGCCAGTGTCCACATCTGTATCAGATATTCCGCGTTTGCCTTATCTTTTACAGGATCTCTTTCGCCGCCTGCCAGCTCTAAAGCATCCACAATGTTTTGACTGTTCATGTCTCCTAAAAAAAGCATCATCAGTCCAAGTACTATAAGCATCGATAAAATCGAAAAAAATACGGCCCCTTTGTCTCTCACGAAGATCAGCAGATTTCTCCGAAATAAACACAATATTACTTTCATTTTACGCTCCCCTCCAATGTCTTACCCGTCACATTCAAAAAAACATCATCCATGGATCCCTGTATCACTTCAAATCCGCTTAGCAGGGTTTGGAATCGCTGTAAAACCGGCAGAGCCGACATACTGCTCTCCACTTCGACCACCGCGTGATCTTCCTGTCGGCAGAAGCGGATTCCCCCGTTCTTACCTTGTTCCAGTTTCTCCCAAAACACTGCACGATGTTCTTCTTTTGGCATTAACAGCAATTTGTCCTTTGCATATTTTTCTTTCAGCACATACGGCGTTCCCTGTTCTCTGATACGTCCGCCATCGATAATGGCGATGGAAGAAGCATTCGCCGCCTCTTCCATGTAATGCGTCGTCAGAAAAACCGTCATATTTCTGTCTTTTCGAAGCGTCTCCACACTTTTCCAGACATTCCTTCTTGTCGCCGGGTCCAGACCGGTCGTCGGCTCATCCAGAAACAGAACTTCCGGTGCATTCATAAGCGCTCTGGCAATCTCACACCTTCTTTTCTGTCCGCCCGAGAGTTTCGCAAATCTTCTATTGTACACTTCGCCAAGCTCCAATATACCGCACACATCCAATACCCGTTCCTTTAGGCGGCTCGTACGTTTTTCATAGAGCGCTCCTCTGATAAACAGATTTTCCTTTACGCTCAGGGAATCGTCCAGACAATTATTCTGATAAACAACGCCGATCTTTCTGCGTATCTGTTCGTCCTCTTTTCCCAAAATATGACCGCATATCCTTGCTTCGCCATCCGTCGGCGCATATAAAGTGCAAAGCATATTGATCGTCGTCGATTTCCCCGCTCCATTGATTCCCAGAAAGCCGAACAGTTCCCCCTTTTCTATCTGAAAACTGATATCGTCTACCGCTTTTACATCTTTGAAATACTTTTTGAAATGTGTGACCTCAATTACCGTTTCCACATGCATTCCTCCTTCTCCCTTTCTTTCACGCATTTTCCGACTGTTCCTGCGTCTGGCCTTATCATAGATTTGCATGGCTGCTTTGACAAGAAAAAAACGGTGAGAGGTCTTTATGACACGGTAAGATGTCAAATAACATGATAAACTGCAGTCTTTCCGCTTCTAATTTCCGGCTGCATCTACAGGATAATCTCTCTTTACCGGTAACAGGGCATTTTGCAATCTGCGGATAGAAACCGTTCAAAATCCGCTTTCATATGTAAGTAGTTCTGTTTCTGATCTGAAAGCGGCGATCCGCTTCGTTCATATGCGAACAGCCATTCTTTTAACGGCCTGTCAATATCTTCTTTGACGGCATATCCGACAAGTGCGACAAAAGAAGGTCTGTTTTCCTCCGATAAAAACCATGAATCGATATCCTCTATCGCTTCCGATATATCGTTGGCCATAATCTCAAACAGCTCCATATCTTCATCTGCCACATCCTCGTCAATGTATTCTGCAATAATCTCTTTCGCCGTAACCGGCCGTTTCTTCGTATCAGGTTTCTTTTCTTCAACACGCATCCCTAAAAATTCCCGCATCAGTTTCTCCAACATGGCTAATTTCGCCGCAATGACCGTTTTATCTTTCGTACTGCAGTCTCTGTCGATCTCGTCAAACAGCATTCCTCTTTCGCTGCGTTTCGTGTTCCTGAGTTTTGTTTTAAATACTCTTAAAAAAGCAATAAATTTCCTGTCATCGATTCCAAGTCCGGTAAACCGGTCAAACAATGTCAGAAAGATAAAAGAATCTTTTTTATTAAAGATATCTTTCACATCATCTGTGACAACTGCTTCCAGTCTGCGGATATCGTCCGCAAATCTCGCAAATTCTTCCTCCGTTGCATTACTGTTCAGGTATTTACAGACTGCTTTCGGCTGTTTTCTCCAATGATCAAAATGATTGGTACACATAATGGATTCCAATACGATCCGTTCAACGGTCCCTTTTGTTTTGTCATTTTCCGAATAGTCACTATAATCCAGGAAAAACCTGCTGTCCAGAATTTTACGGACATACCCTGCAAACCGGTCAATATAAGTAAATGCTTTTTGATCCGTGTTCATCGCGACATGATTGTTGTATCTTTTAATATATCTGGATATTTTCCGGCTGTCGCAGTTTTCATGGATCACGGTTTCTATCTGGTATTCATCAAATTTCTTTTTCAGTTCTTCCGGCAGTTTGGCATATGTTTTATTCTTGATGTCAAAGACGGCATCTTCCCATATGATATTCCCGGTTTTATCCTTCGTCTTCTTTTTGTACGAAATAACGGAGTCTTCTATCGATGCCGTAATCTTATGCGTCCCGTTGCGGAAGCTGTTTAAAGCCGCACTCCTGCAGCCTCCATCCGCAATGTGCAGCTGCGAATTGCTTTCTTCTCCCAGAATGATCGGCGGGATATACTCATCCATAAGAACGGTCACAATCAGCTCATTGATCTGTTCTTTGCTCCAGACCATTTTCCTCTGTACATCTGCATTGTTGTCGATATCACCATCTTTAATCTTATCCAAATACATTTTCAACGTATATGTCTGTTTCCGTGGTCTTGCCATATTCATACCCATTCCTTTCTCTTTTGTCATTCGCTGCGGTCTTTCAAACAGAATCTTTGAAAATCTTAAAATAAGATAGAAATATTTCTATAAGAATGAATCGCCGCGAAACAATCGGCATACTGCTTCGTGCTCATATGCAGTTTCTCCCGGATCTCTCCCGGCAGATAACCGGACGTGCTCAGTCTGAGCACCTCTTTCTGGACAGCGGAAAGCCTGCTGAGATATAAAAGCATTTTCCTGCTGTATTTTTCTTCGTCTTTTTCAAGGATCTCCTGTTCGATATCCCTCTCATCCGGTATCAGATCCGCCAAAGTTGTATTTACGTCACCGTCAACCGGCATATCCAGGGATACGGATATTCTGTCCGCTTTCCGTTTCTCGCGGTTTCTCTTCGTTATCTCCGTTTTGATCTTATTGGACAGGCATGTATGCAGGAACGAGTCAAAAGACTGCTCATGATCGTAACGCCTGATCGCATCCGCAAAGACTTCATTTGCAAGAGAATAAAAATCATCTTTATCCTTATCCGAAAGTCCGCCGTATTTTCTTAAAATTTTATCCACTGTTCTATGCAGCTTCCGGGCATTGTCTTCATAATATAAATGCAATATCTGTTCCATAGTAATCCCCCCGTTTTCTTCTGTCTGTGCATCACTTGGCTCTGTCAATCCCAAGTATCCTGCAATCATTAGTATAGAACATATGTTCTGATTTGTCAACGGTATTTTCGAACGTCTGTTCTGATTTTTATTTTCTTCTTTACTCCCCAACATGAAACCATTTTCTTTTTCTAACTAATCATAATGCTTTTTATGTCCATTAAACAGGACAGCTTCAAATGTTGATCTATCCGCCATCGTAAAGTTTAACGCCTGGAAAACCTCCCTTTAATCTGCATTCAAAAAATGAAAAAATGCAGATACGAATGGAGAAATATATAACAGCAGCCTGAAACACCAGACAGTCCTGACAGCTCACAGCATGATCACCAGACTGCCGGACACCAAATTTTAAAAAAAAGGAGACACAGCAGAACAAATGATAAAAAACTTTTACGAGACAAATCATTACGGACCGGATCACACCAAATTCGGAGGCATTCTTTATCCTTCGGATTTTAATACAAACCATGCGTGCGGAAATATCGCCGCAAGGATTGCAAACGATGCAAGATTTGACGCACATTGCAGCAAAAATGAAGGAGGAGACAAGAATTGAGCAGACATTTAACATCCCAAAGATATGTTTTCAAAATCCACTCTTCCCGTCTGCGCAGAGCCAAATGGCATCTGACGCTGACGATAAGCCAGGCACGGGAAAACAAGGAGCTGATCGCGCTGAACGAAAGCCAGATGATGCGCTTTATCGACGAATTAAATGAAGTCAGCGATATGAGCGTCCATATCGCCGATATGAAAGCACAGATCAAAAAACTGCAGATGATAAAGGATCTTGCTTTCTCACGACCCAAGATCAGAAAACTATATGCCGAATTGGACGATCATCTGTTTCAGAAAGATTATGTTTGCGCCGTGATCGATACCACCAAAGATTATATGAAACTATATAAAAGCGGTTTTCAGATTAACGGCACGACATACAGGCGGCTGCTCGCTACGACCGGCGGCGTCAAAAACAACACCATCGTATTTGTAAACGAAACGCTGCTTCCCGAATTGAAAAGACGCATGGACAACGGCAGGAACAAAAATATGCAGTTTACACCCGCGAAACTGGAAGCTTATTACGCTTTGACATGCAGTTCCTCCACACCGGTCTCCATGCCGGAAGGAATTGCCGTCGTACCCGACTGCATTACTCATTTTCAATCGGATATCATCGAACTGGACGATACCGGTTTAAAACAGCCGCGCATGAAATATATCAAAGATAAAGACATCGCCTTAAACGACAGCGACGGATACGGTCTCGCCATGCCGCCGTTAATGCAGCGATGGGGCGAAGAGATCGGCGAAAACTTCCTGCTTCCGGGATGTGTGATCAGAAATGCCTTCTGCAAAGGCGCCGTATTCCCCGTCGATTTCCGGAAATTTGCCAGAGAGCATCATGTCGAAACGATCACCGACGTATGGGGAAACACCCGTAACATACAGGACATAGAACTGATCCTGACACAGTCCATGCTCAAATTGTGGGATTCCTACGATTCCATGGAAGACTATCTGGAAAACTGCAGGAAAAATCATTATACATTTTCCATTACCAAGTCTTCCGCCGAAGAACTGGAACATGTCAGGACCATGAATTATCAGTTTCTGCAAAGCTATGAATTTACGGACGAACAGATCGAAGAACTGATCGCGCCGACAGTCAGCGAAATACAGGATATTCTTTCAGACGATCCTGTAAAGACCATACTCTATACCAAAGGCATCGGTTTAAATGAGAAAAATATCGGTCATTTGGACAGTTCATTTGCCACGGCACTGATGATCGAACCGGAAATGAGAAACGATCCCTATGTAAAAAGCCAGCTATTTGCCATGATTCGTAAAAGAATCGACGACGCCAAAGTCGGTGTTTTAAAAGTACCGGCCAATTACTCCTTCGTTTCCGGCGATCCCTACTCTCTCTGCCAGTCCATGTGCGGCCTGAAGGTGACCGGACTGTTGAAGGCCGGAGAGATTTATTCAAAATACTGGGTCGATAAAGGCGTTGCAAAAATCGTCAGTTTTCGTGCACCGATGACTTCACACAATAATATACGGCTGCTTAACGTTGTACATAATGATCAGATGGATGATTTTTATCAATATATGACCACACCGACCATTTTCAACAGCTGGGATACCTGCGCCGACGCTATGAACGGCTTTGACAAGGACGGCGATTGCGTGATCAATACTTCTTTTCCGCTTTTGATAAAAAATACGGTCGAACTGCCGGCTATCTCCTGCGTACAGCGTAAGGCGCCCAAGTGCATTCCTTCCGAAGACGACATCGTACGTTCCAATATAAACAGTTTCGGCAACGCAGTCGGCGAGGTGACCAATAAAATCACTTCCATGTTCGAAGTGCAGGCCAGATATGCCAAAAACAGCCGGGAATACCGGATACTTGACTACCGCATCAAATGCGGACAGCTCTATCAGCAGAATCAGATCGACAAAACCAAAGGAATCGAAGCGGGAGAAATGCCGGCAAAATGGTGCAACCGGATTTCCAGCCAGATTCGTAACGGCCAGAGCGCTGCCGAGAAAAAAGAGAACTGGTTAAACAGAAAGCTGACCGCCGATAAGAAACCTTATTTCATGCAATATATCTATCCGGCAGAAAAAGCCAAAATGAAAGAATACAACAAAAAAAACAACGAGAAATCTCTGCTGCGCTTTCGCATGACCCTGGATGAACTGCTGGCCAAAGATCTTAAAACGCCGGAAGAAGAGACCTTTATCAACTGTTATCTGCAAAACATCCCCCTCGGAACCGCACCGTGCACGATCAATAAGATCTGCTGGCGGATTGAAGAGATTTTCGGACAGACGGACTTGCGGGAAGCCGACGGATTTGACTATTCCATATTAAAAAGCAGCGCTGCCTATACCAAACCGTTATATGCCAAAATACAGAAAATATACGATCTTTATAAACGCGAACTGTCCGCTTATATGCAGTATGCCGGATCGGAACGGATCAAATCGGAAGACAGACAGATGCAGAAATATCTTTTAAAAGAAGCGTTCAAAAGACAATGTCTGGAACAATGCCCCAATGAAGATATCCTCTGCAATATCGTGCTGGATCTGTGCTATGCCAAATCTGCTTCCAGCAAACAATTCGCCTGGGACATCTGCGGAGATCTATTCATCCGAAACCTTTTAAGGCGAAACGACTACATGATATCCTACCCTTCTTTAGATGAAAACGGCGAAATCGAATATGACGGACTGCATTTTACGATGCGGACAGCAAAAATCAAAACGGAGGACGAAAAATGCCAATTATCTTAAACGAAACCAAACAGGCCCGGTATATCATACAGACAGGCGAGATCGGCGCCAGGCCGGCCGCCTCACTCTTTCTTATGGGAAAATACTACAGGCAGAAAGAAAAACTGAGTAAAGAAGAAACTTTTATGAAATTAAACGAATTCATGGAGCGGCATTATAAAAATTATAATGCCGCTTCCTGGGAAGATATTTTGGAAGACATTGCGGCAAAGACCGTCAAATACCCGCTGCAGGAAATTGCTTCTGTCGGCATTACCCGCCCGGAACTTACGCAGATTGCTTCAATCGGGCCTGTCAAATATCAGAAACTGCTTTTTACGATGTTATGCTATGCCAAACTGTATAATATGATCTCAGAAACCAACGACGGCTGGGTCAATACCGACATCCGGGAACTCTATAAGAGTGCACGCGTGACCGTGAAATACAAAAAAGACAAATTTCTATATTTAAATGACATTGAGAGCACCGGCATGATCTCTTTTTCCAATAAAAACGATAACCTCAATATGAAAGTCAACTTCATTGATATGTCCGGAAAACCCGTTCTGAACATAGAAGATTTCAGAGAACTCGGATACGAATATCTGTATTTCACCGGTCAGGACAGATTCATCCGCTGCAGCGAATGCCAAAGACTGATCAGACAGACCGGAAAGAATACCCGCTACTGCGATTCCTGCAAACAAAAAAAGCGCCTCGAAGCCAAACGGAACTGGTGGAAGAACAATCACTAGACTTTTTTGAAATACGTCGAACGCCTCATTTTAAGCAGTTTCCGAACACATGTTCCCATTTTGCTTATTATGTATAGACATGTGGAAAAGCCATACCGCGCCAAGTCATGACCGCTGCCTGTTCATTTTCAAAGTGAGGCCCCAAAATGAAAAAAAATAAATGTCTGCTCAATACATCTTCCGTTACGATCGTTCCCGGTTTAACGGTAAGAATCCCTACGGTCGGTGAGATACTGGAAGACGAAGCCGCCTACTACGGCATCGTCTCCGCTCTCACCGCCACTCCCTTTCAGTACATGGTCCAGTTAGACGATCTGGGAATCGACTATACGTCCATAACGGACTATGAACTGTTCAAAATGCTCTTCCCCGTATATGCCGGATCAGATCTGTCCATATTGTTCGGCGATCTGTATGTATCTGATTTTGCACTGTATCAGGATGAGAACGCGAAGGAAATCATCTACAGTCCTGCCAGCCGTATCGAAATAAACGAAAACGTATACAATGACCTGGCCGATATGATCAGAAAAATAAATCTGCTGGAAAAAGTAAAATCAAAACCAGGCAATGCAGCAGCGCGGAAATATCTTCTGGAAAAAGAACGCAAAAAGCAAAAACGGAACGCCGGGAAAAAATCGGAACCTTATTTGGAAAAACTGGTGACCGCCCTGGTGAACACATGCGAATTTCCATATGACTATGACACATGCATGAACCTGTCTATTTACAGATTCAACCAAAGTTTTAAGCAGATACAGCATAAGATCGTGTTCGACAACACGATGATCGGTGTCTATGCGGGAACCGTGGATACTTCCAGAATGAGCAGCAAAGACGCTCTTTCCTGGATATCAAATAAATAATATCAACAAAGGAGGACTATCAATGAATATTGATAAGTTTACAATTACATCTTATGACCAGATCACAGGTTTTGACCGGACAAACGGCAGCCTGGACATGATCCTCGACGAACTGAATGATTTCACATTATCCCATGAGGAAGAAAAAGCCGACATTACAGGTAAAGGCGGCAGGATCATCAGCTCTTTGAAAAAGAGTAAAAAGGTTACCGGTAAAGGTACCAACGGTATGTTATCCGGCGGCGCACTGGCCGCTATGCTCGGCGCCGAAATCAACGATGGCGAGCATGTCATCAGATACACAGATGCAATTACCGTATCCGGTAATAAGGCTCTTACAAGCGAAACAGCCATTGGAGAAGTCGGCAACGAGATCGGTACGATCTATATCAGAGACACAAATAACGCTTATATTTCCGGCGGAGAAAGACTCACACAGACAAGCGGCACACCCGCAGCCGGTGAATTCTCCTACGATCCCGATACCAAAGAGATCACCTTCTTTGCAGGCGACGTGGAAGACGGTACGGAAGTAATCGCCTTCTATGATGCCGAAGTAACCGGCACGAAAATTTCCAATGACGCCAGCCATTACGGCAAGACGCTGCAGTTGTTCATCGATGTAACATGCCAGGACAGCTGTGACAATCTTTTCCATGGACAGATCATCATTGACAGAGCCGAATTTAACGGCACATTCGATATTACAGGCGGTTCCGATCCGACGACGCTCGGCTTCGAATTTTCTTCTCTGCCCAGCCTCTGTACCGGCAAAAGCGATCTTTGGGACTTCGTTCTTTTTGACTAAAATGCGATGAAAAAGAAAATGCACTGCCGCATATGCGGAAAAGCCTACGAAGCATGTTCTTACTGTCAGTCCCACTCCAATACATTCCGCTGGCGCAATTTTGCCTGCTCAAAAGAGTGCGCGGAAAAATATATCCGCGACACAATCGCTTACCGCGAGTCATTAAGCACAGACACAAATATTGCAGGTTAAGAGAAAGGCACAGCTAAGTAAAGCAATATGAAACAAACGAAAAACATCTATCTCGATAACGCAGCGACTACCGGACTGTCCGATTCCATGCAGATTTATTTATCCTCCCTGCTTGCCGTTTACGGCAACCCCTCCTCTCTTCACTCCGTCGGTGCACAGGCGAAACAGATCATAGAAGGATCCCGCCTGTGCGCTGCACGGTTTCTCAATGCCGGCCCGCAGGAAATTTACTTCACTCCTTCTGCGGCCGCCGGCAATACTTTGGCCGTAAAGGGCCTGACCTGTGACGATCCGAAACGGAACCGGTACGAAGTTTTCTACTCTCCGACCGCCCATAAATCCATGTTAAGAGCCTGTGAATCCTGTGTCTGCCATACGCCTCTCAAAACAGATCCCGTCGGCAGAATCGATTTATCCTCTTTGGACCATATTCTGACACATCACAACTCCCTAACGCCGCTCGTCTGTATCGAAGCGGCCAATTCGGAGATCGGCGCCGTGAATGACGTCATCGCCATCGGCACGATCGTTCATAAACATAACGGACTCTTAATCGTTGATGCTACCGGCTATATTCCCTCTTATCCGGTCGACATGGCATTATGGAAGGACAACGTTGACCTCTTAACGTTCAGCGGCCACAAACTCCATGCGCTTAAAGGAATCGGCATCCTGTGGAAAAAGCCGGGCATCACCTTAAAACCTCTAATCTACGGAAGCCAGGAAAGCGGACTGATCGGCGGTACGGAAAATCTTCTGGGCATCGCCTCCATTGGAGAAGCCGTCAGAACCTACGATTATACCGCCGTCAACTCTCATGGCAGAGATTACGTATATGACTATATCCTCCATCATATTCCTGACAGTTACTTAGTCGGTCCGATGCAAAACCGGCTTCCGCATAATCTATACATGTGCTTTTGCGGCGTAGAAGGCGAATCCCTGATGATGCTTCTTGACATGAAACAGATTCAGGTATCAACGGGATCCGCCTGCAACAGCGGAAACCTGTCAGCGCCTGCCGCCCTCCTTGCCATCGGCATGAATGAAGAAGACATGCACAGCTGCATCAGATTCAGTTTCGGCGGTACGGAAACGGAAGAAGAATTGGCATATGTCTGCAAAACCCTGCAGACATGTGTCGATTTTCTTAGAAATCTACACTAACTCAAAAAAGAAAACATGTGGTGAACAATGCTTTTACTCAGAAATTATCAGTCTCATGAAGAAACCATGAGAATCTTGAACCGGAAATACAAAATTGCGCAAATGAAATGCAAAGAGCGGAAATTAAAGAGGGAAATCCGCAGACTGTCTTTTCCGTTCCGGTTTACGATACAATTTAATAAATTCATTGTCCTGCTGTCCATTGCCGCGATCGTTTCCTATACGGTCGCGGCAGTTTTTTTACAAAAATACACGATGACCGAGCTCAGCCCTACCCTTACGACATGCGTATACGCCTTCTTCGGAACAGAACTGATCGGACTGGCCGGTATTAAAATCTGTGATACCAGATCTGCAGGGCAGGAAACAGACATACACGAAAACAATATCTCATTTTCTCTGTCGGAAGATGAGGAAACTCTACCATAAGGAGCTGTAAAACATGGAATTTTCTCAAATGCTGCACAACGTTTTATACATTTTCTTAACACTTATTTTACCGGTTGTTACAAAATACGCAATCGATCTGATCAAGACCAAAATCGAAGAAAGCGACATCATCGCCGACGCTACACACAGCGAAATTCTTGATGGCATCGTCAAAGGCGCTCTGTCCGATGTCATGGATGCCGTACTTTATGTTAACCAAACATACACAGAAACCCTGAAAGCGCACGGACGCTTCGATGAAGCCGCACAAAAAGAAGCCTTTCAGCGGGCTTACGCAGAAGCGTTAAAGCTGATATCCGAAAACACGAAAGAGATTCTTGAAGAAGTCTACGGTTCCTTCGATCACTGGTTAAGATTAAAGATCGAATCCTGCGTCAACCTCTCCAAGACCATGAAAATACAAGAAGGAAGGTAAGCCATGCATATCAAAATAGGACACGCATCCATTGATGAAAACGGAAAAGTTTCCGGCGGCAGACCCGGCGACTCCACCGGCAAAGAAGTCTGCATCAGAACGTGGTATGCCAAACCATGGCAATACTACCTGGAATGCACCGATCAGACCATTGCTGACACTGCTGCAGCCTATATGGAGGCAATCTGCCGAAACGACAACGTCGGCTACGACCAGTCCAAACGCCTCACTTTATATAACCAGCTCAAAGTACATAAAAACGTCGCCGAATTAACACCCTGCGCCTGCGACTGCTCCTCTCTTATCGCCTGCTGCTACATTATGGCCGGACTGCGTATCAGCCCTGCCTGCACAACACGCAATCTACGCTCCGCCCTGCTCTCGACAGGCAGATTTACCGCTCATACAAAGGCTTTATATCTGACAGACGACAGCCACGCCAGACGCGGCGGTATTTTCTTAAAAGAGGGTTCCCACGCCGTCATGGCTCTTGAAAACGGCGCGCAGGCAGACAGCATAAATGCCGCGCACACATCACCGCAGACGGCGGTCGACGTTTCCGCCTATCAGGGAACGATCGACTGGAAACGCGTAAAAAACGCCGGTATCCGTTACGCCGTTTTAAGAGGCGTCACCAAAAACGGCAGTCTGGACTCCGCCTTTGAGAGAAACTACACAAACGCCATACAAAACGACATCAGGCTCCTCGGCGTATATCAGTTTTCCTACGCCCTTAACGAAGAGGACGCCCGAAACGCCGCCCATACGATGATCCGCAAATTAAACGGCCGGAAACTCCCCATATGGCTGGATCTGGAATGGGCCGAGCAGAGAAAACTCGGCAAAGATAAAGTAACCGCCATTGCCGGAACCTATATCCATACATGCCGCGAATCAGGATACACCTGCGATATTTATTCCAATCTGGACTGGTACAAAAACGTCTATCATGCCGCAGAACTCAAAAACCTCGGATGCAGATTCTGGATCGCACGATATCCCGCCGCCGATACCGGCATCGTAAAAGAACATTTAAAACCGAATGTCGGAGAATGCATGTGGCAGTATTCTTCAAAAGGATCCGTCGATGGCATAACCGGAAACGTAGATATGAATATGATCTGCGACACGGCGCTTTTGTAAAAACCGCCGTCCGTTTCAACAGCAGCCGCCGGGTATCCGGCCCGCATCGGCCGGTCCCGGCATATACTGCCGTCAAATATATTACAATTCAGATAAATTACAAGATAGAAAGGCAATGTCCCAGGTAATGAACGAAATATTAGAATTGACCAAACTCGATTTCTCATCCGTATTTCTTTCTGTATTCGTTATCCTGATCGGCGCTAAAATGACCGTTTCCTTATTGGAATGGGTCATCGGCAAACTCGGCCTGGAGACCAAATGGATGCGCAAACGCCGGGAAGAACATGAGCTGTTAATGCAGACAGCTCATAACCTTTCCGTTTTACAGGAAAGACACGTCCAGGATATGGAACGGTCAGACAAACGGGATGAAGAGATCGCAAACGATATCAAAAAACTCACACGCATGTTCGTGGAAAAAGAAATTGATGATATGCGCTGGGAAATCAACAACTTCGCCACAAACGTATCCGAAGGAAAACCATGCAATAAGGACAGTTTCAAACACTGTCTTCACATATACGAAAAATATGAAAAAATACTGAAAGAAAACGGCCTGGAAAACGGCGAAGTGGAAATATCCATGGAGATCATCGGAGAAGCTTATCGGCAGAAATTGAGGGAAGGGTTTTGAAAATTTTGACCATTTTATGCTATATTTGAAAAATTATGTTGAAAAACAACATTTAAGATATTAAATATGATATTTGTATAGAAATTTCTCCATTTTTGTAATATAATATATTTATTGTTCATATAACAAATAATTCCATATATTACAAGGAGATTATAAATGGAAAAGTTAGATTTATCCATGTTTATCGATGAATCCGGCAGCATAACCAAAACCAACATTTCATCTAACAGATATTTTGTTATTGCTATTCTATTTACACGAAAATTTGGCAGACTCAAAAGATATTTTCAGAAGGGCATTGCTTCTTTAATACAAAACCCAAAGTATAAAGAAATGTTAGAAAGCAATGGAGAAATAAAAGGGAGTAAATTGTCAGAAACAAAAAAGAAATCCATTTATGAGCGTATTATCCGAAATTGTGCAAATGATTTTGAATTAGGAATCATTGTTTTAGATAATCATTATACTACTGATGCATTCATAAAAAATCACGCCAGAACATTTAATTATATTTTACAGCTCTATTTGGATAATATGTTCAGACATTATAGTAAATACGCCAAAAACACAAGAAATCTAAGGATTCTGATAGATGAACAAAACATCTCCACTGATGCAAAATATACATTGGACGAATATTTAGAACAACATTTTACGATTTTGAATCCCCTATGTAATAGTGTTAGTGTAAAATATACGGATTCTAAAAACCATTCTATGATTCAATTAATTGATTTTATTTCAAATACCTTTTATAGAAATCTTGAAAAACATGATCAAACCAGCATTGAAACAGTAAAGATGCTGCTCCCATACGTTTGCGGCGGAAAAATTTTTGACTTTTCAACGAATCATGACACAAAACTCTTATTAGATGAATAAGATATGATATGCTTGACATTACTAATATGGTATGTTATATTTACTTTACCAAGTAATTTCCCTTATACGGTGCATGAGGATGTAAGGCAACTGTAATGTTGTCCACCACAGGGTTTTGGTAGAAAGGCATTCCAGATATGGGATGTTTTTTCGTTTACAGGTAAATATTTTCATATAAATAAACAAAGAGACGAGATTGATCACCTCGTCTCTTTTGTATTCATCCCATATGGCATCGAGGCGCAGATTGATCCCGTCAATGAACGCATAATACTCTGGCAGATTTCCATCAGTTAGGGAGTGGAAACAGGCATTACGAAACTGAATTTTAGAGTCACGAGTTTAAGCAAAATGAATAAAAACGGGGTTCCGATGCAGTGGCAAGTCACCCCTTATTTTATTCATTTTGCTCAAACTCTGGCTGTGAAAGTAAGGTTTTACAACTGCCTGTCAAAATAAAAAACAAGAAAGGATGATCACATTTGCCAACTCAAAACGATACAAAGATCACTCTCGGCTTGGATATTCCCAAAACCACAAGCCAGATCAATTCAGATTTAAAAAAAGTACAAACACAGCTCAAACCTCTTAATGTAAAAACTAATATCGATACCTCCGGCGCTAAAAAATCCGGTGAAAAAGCCGCTCAGGATTTTGCCGATGCCGCCCAAAAGGCTGTCGATATTCTCTCAAAAGCCCTGAAACAGGTTGACGGCGGGAAACTTATCTCCCCTTTCCTCTCGGAGTTAGCCGATATCGGTAAAAAGATGTATACGACCGTATATGAAATCAATACTGCCATGACAGATTTATATAACGTTACGGATGCAGCCGACACCCGATATGACGAGTTCCTCAAAAACGCCATAAAAAGCGCAAAAGAATTAGGACAGAGCGTATCCGGCCTTGTTAAGCAGAGTACAGACTGGGCGAAACTTGGTTACTCTCTTGACGACTCAGAAAAGTTATCAAAAGTAAGCTCCGTTTATTCGAATCTCAATAAGGTATCAAACGAAGCCGCCGTATCAGATATCGCCGCAGTCATGAAAGCATACGATATTGCGGTTGATGATGCCATGCAGATCGTGGATAAATATAATCAGTTAGGGAATGAATTTTCTCTTTCAGCCAAAGACCTTGGCGCAGATTTTGCTTCTTATGCTTCCCTGTTTGCATCAGGCGGGACAGATATCAATAAGGCGCTTGCTCTTTTGGCAGGCACTTCCACTGTATCGCAGTCTGCCGAAGACCTTGGCAGTGCACTGCAGATCGGCCAGATGCGTGTACAGGGTATGAAAGATTCCTTGGAATCATTAGGTGAAGAAGTAGATGAAAATGTTTCTTCGATCGGTCAGATGCAGTCAGAGATTCTGAAACTCACAAATGGAAAAGTCAACATTTTAGATAACGGTAATCATCTCAGGGATTATTATGATATCCTTTCAGAAGTATCGACTGTAATGGATACACTGTCAACTACAGAACGCTCCAGTTTGATTGAAACATTGTTTGGAAAAGATCATTCCAAACAGGGTAATGCAATCCTCCAGGCTTTTCAGTCCGGTGAAATCCAGAAAGCATATGAGGCATCTGCAAATGCCGCCGGAACCGCCATGCAGGAACATGAAAAGTGGCTGACCTCTTTGGAAGCGAAAACAATGCAGTTTGGAGCTGCTTTTCAGGGATTATCCGATACCATACTGGAAGATAACTTTCTGAAAGGTCTGATAGATTCCGGTACTGATCTTATCTCCATACTGGATTCGGTCATAGATACATTCGGAGCTTTTGGAACCCTCGGACTCGGGGCCGGATTATTTGCAGGAGTCCAGAACACTGGTAAACGCCGTATGAGTGTACGGATTTCATAAACTGTTTTTTGTTTTGAATATGCCCTTCATGCCTGAGTCATTTATAAAAATCTCAAAGGCAGGAATGTGTGAACTTAGTCAACTCACAGTGTTCTATAAAGTAAATCGTAATTGGGGACTGCCATTCCCCAGTGCTGGGAAGATATATCATAGTGAATATATAGTATCGTATGGCTACAACGTGACTGGAAACGGTGAGCGTGAATGCACTCCGAAAGGATGTCAGTAATGGCAGGAAAACATACGGTAGGTCATATGCGGAAACGCTAAGTGACAGGTCTTTAAAAAAAGACTAAACCACCGATCAGCAGCGGAATTCCTAAATCTGGCCAGCCAGATATGGAACTGTTCACAGAGTATAAACGATTTTGAGTCGAAAGGCTTGTAAGAGGTACTCGATACCAAGAAGGAAAACTTGCCCGTGACTGGGTAAAACCAAAAGAGTGATGCTGCTCTTCCGTTTCTTATGGCATCTATGCAGATACGCATAGAAAGAAACGGGATAACGCAAGGATTTCTCCTAGCCGTAGTGGATGGAACGGAGAAAAACAGGATTAACCGTTTATTAGTAAATGACTACTTTACAAACCATTTATAACATATAAAATTTTAAATGATTAAATTTTAAATATTGAAAGGATGTGTTTATTAAAATTAAAAATCACTACCACACTGGTTACAATGCCATTGTTTACCAAGCTTTTTGCTCCCAAGTCCAAATAAACCTGTTGAAACTACCCTACTCGTTGCAGAAATTTTTGATGTATTAGATGATGAACAATATGGACATTTAACAACAGGTATATAATACGGACTGTTTGGATCTTGTGTCGGGTCGTATGGCGGTGTATTTTTAACTCTTTCTGCGCGCTCAGAGTCGCAATCAACATTATCTATATATATTAATCCACATTTGCATTTAGGGCAGTTTGTTGTATATGGTTTTTTTGCTGTATCGAAAAAATATATTTCCCCACATTCAGGACATTCATAGATATCTTCGTTAGTAATCATAGATTTAAATCTCCTTTTTATTTTTAATTATACTTCTCCTCAAAGTATAAATCAAGTACATCTCCACAATGTACAAACCGTGTATATCCTCAATTCACCCAAAATTATAGTAAGATATTCAGAACAATAACAAATGAAATTACAGGAACAAATAAATCTATAAGTTTATTCGGGTTGTCTTTGAAAAGTGTGTCTGATAAATTGTATGAAATCCAAACAAGGGGATTTAAAAATGTATTATTTAATACTCCATCTATCACTTTTGATGAAAAAGCAATAACCATTTATAACAAGGCGATTGAACGAGGCGCTGACTCACAGGAATCCTTAGCTATAGCAAGTAAAAACACAAACCAAGCTACTATTGCTCTAATGCAATCAGCAAATGGTGCTACAATTACACAAGAACAACTTACAGCCGCACAAAACGCTTCTACCCTAGCCGCCAGGCTTCAGTCCAAAGCTTTTAAAGCGCTTTCAGTAGCAGGCAATATGATTTTATTTACTGTTATTGCTAAAGGCGTCCAGCTCGCCACAACAGCACTCGATAATTGGATAAACCGTAGCAAATATGCAGTTGAGGCTATGGAGAAAGCGCAGCAGTCTATTAATGACGCGCAGAATAAGCTGAAAAATGTTTCTTCTGCTATTAATGAAAACAAAGACAGATTTTTGGAATTAAGCGAAGGCGTAGATAAGTTTTCAAAGAACATCAAACTGTCAGAAGAAGATTATGCGGAATATCTTTCTATTTCCAATAAGCTTGCAGAGATTTCTCCTGAATTAGTAACCGGATATACAGAACAAGGCGACGCACTACTTCATATCGGAGACAATGCAGAAGAAACGAGTGAAAAATTAAATAAGATTTTAGAAGCAGAAAAAGCTATAGCCAAACAGACACTTGTTGATAATATAGACAATGTTGCCCATGGAATATATTACGAAGTTGAAGAAGCAAATTCCGATATAGCAAATCTAAAATCTGAATTAAATACTGTATCTACTGTCTACAGGGATATAAAAGGTATTATAAAAGATGTAGATGATGATGCCAGTACAATAGATTTTGGTACTGGAAGCGGTCTTAATCTTGATTTTGATGAAATGGAACAACTTAAAAATGCAATCAGAAATTCTGGTGCAAAAATAACTGAAGATGAAGTATTTGATACAATGCTGTTTTCTTCAAGTGAAGTTCCGCTTGTACAAAAAGCTATAGAAGATTTTTATAAACAAATAGACTTTACAAGAAAAAATGAATCCGCTGCTTATATTAATGGGATTACAAAAGATATCCAGGAACAGGAAAATGCAATTAAGGATATCTATGCAAAAATGGCGCCCAATTTAGCTGCATGGGCTAAAAGCACTTATGAATACGATTTTTTGAATGAGCAAAAACAAAAATTAATTGAGTCACTGATACCTACTCTCAACTGGAATGATATTCAGGAAAAAACAGGTATGGCATTTTTCAGTGGTACAGATTACGAACAGTATATTAAAGATAATATAATTGTTCCTCTGATGAGTATTCCTGATGAGTATCAAGGAGAGGTTGATAAGAAATTTGCGAAGTTGTTAGCATTTGACGCAAATGATATCAATATCGTTGATTATGTTTCTGAGCTTCAAGAATATTTAGATAGTATCGGTATTACTATTGACCTCAAACCATTAATAGATCATGACACTGTTGAAACAAAAAAAAGATTTGATAATTCATTACGCAAAATCTTTGATGATCATGGCATGACTGACAAAAAGGCTTATGAGGATGCAGAAAATGGATATGCAAAAATTTTAGAGTATACGGATAATCTTACACCAGAACAAAAAGAATTGTGGATAACTGCCACAGATGGAACCCACGGTGCAATAGAAGCCATTCATGCATTTGAAGAAGCATTAGCCGGAGCACAGCAAGCAGCATCCTTCGAAGACGCATGGGCGTCCTCCTTTACATCAGAAAATGACACAGTAAAAGAATTAGGCAATAACCTTCTCGATCTCGCAGAAAAAGGCCGTCTTACCGTAGATACATTCAATAAAGCTGATTCCACAGACTACTTTAAAAATCTCGGCATATCCGCTGATGAAGCTGTATCAAAAATTAACAAATTAGTAGATGAATCAAGCCAGTTATCCTCTATGTCAAGTCAGATCTCTCCTATAACCAACGCTCTTGGCACAAAAAGGGAAGAGGGTTTTGTAAATGCTGATACTCTATCCGGTTTTGCTGTAGAAATACGCGGATTAGATTCCTGGGACAGGTTTCAGACAGTTTTGGGCAGTACCGCTTCTTCTTATGAAGAATGTCAGGAAGCCGCTAATGCTCTTGCCACTGAATGGGTAAACAACAGTGATTTCCTTTCACAATTAACACAACAGAATAAAGAATACTATGAAACCCAGTTAAAAGCAATGGGCATTGAGAATTATGAAGAAGTCATAGCTTACGCCCAGGAATTGAATTCTGCAAAAGAAGCTCTGGCACAAGCAGGTTTTGATGCCGCCGATGCCACCGCTGATGAAGTGCAGGAACTCATTAATGAGGGTGTTTACTCTGAACTGGCACAACAATGTATATGGAAACTGGTACTTGCCAAACAAACAGAATCAGGAATTACATTAAACAGTTCTGCCGACTGTCAGAATTTATTGGCACTTGCACAGAATGCCGGCGTAACTGGTGATGCAATTACTCTTCTGATGCAGCTGCTTGAAATATATAATAATCTTGCTGCTGGTACTTACGGTACCAATGCACAGGTTATTAATGCTGTTAAAAATCAGGCGGCAAATCTCCAGAATCAGATAAACAATCTTCTTACTAATGACACTAATACAACAGAGATAGACCCGATAATAAAGGTAAATCCCTCCTCCCTCTCCCACGCCGGCCGCTCCGCAGGCGCAAGCTACGTGGACGCCTTTGAGAAAGAACTGGATAACCTCAAAGAATCCCGTGACCAGGGGAAGATCACCGAGAAAGAATATCTCGACTACCTCCGCAAACTCTACCAGCACTTTTTCCGGGATAAAAAGAAATATGCGAAGGAATATGACAAATACGAACAGGAATACCTCCAGGGCATGAAATCCCTCTATGAGTCTGCCCTCTCCGGCATCACTTCCATTCTGGACAAACAGATAAATGCCTATGAAGACTCGAAATCCGCCGCCGTAGACTCCTTGGAGGCGGAACGCGACGCCAGGATCGAAGTCCTTGAAGCACAGAAAGACCAGTATGAAGAACAGATCAAACTCATTGAGAAACAGATCGAGGAAAAAGAATCCATGATCGACGACATCAATGAAGAGATCGACGCGATCCGGGAAGCCAACGAAGAAAGACAGCGCCAGCTCACGCTCCAGGAGAAACAGATCGCCCTGGAACGGATGCTTAACCAGCGTTCCATCCTCCAGTACAGCGCCGATAAGGGCATGCATTACGTACAGGATACCGACGGCATCCGCGGCGCGAGGCAGGAACTCGACGACGCTAAGACCGAAATGGTGATCGCCGACAAAGAAAAACAGATCAGTCTCATTGAAAAGGAAATCGGCCTCCTGGAAGACCGCAAAGATTCCATCAATGAGCAGATCGAACTGATAGATACCCAGATCGACCAGATCAACTCCCAGTATGACAAGATGATCTCCAACACCGAGAAGTACTGGGACGGCCTCATAAGCGGCATGGAAAGCTATAAATCCCGCTGGCAGGAACTGGCGGAGATCGAAGAACAGGCGAAGTTAGTCTCCATGTTGGAACAGCTCGGCTTAAATGCAGACGAAATCTTAAACATGTCGGAAGCATCCTTTGTCAGATTCAAAGACGAATACATGGGCATCCTCGCGGACATCTATGCCGACAACAGCTCCATGCTTGCGGGTCTCTCCGAAGCGTCGGGACGAAGCGTCGAAGAACTGGGGTCATACTTACAGGCTACGCAGGGGTATATCGATGGGTTAAGCGGTATCGGAGAATCTTTGAATCCTGCCGCAGAGGCGATCAATAACGTTGATAGCAGCATGAGCACGCTGGCGGGATCCGCATCTGCCGTGAATGAACAGACTTCCGGCATCGCTTCCGGTATGAGTGATCTTGGCGGCAGTACGGCAGCAGTAAGCGATAATCTAAACAGTATCAAAACGGCGTTGATGGAACTGCCGGAAGCCGACAAATTCCTTGCCATCGCAGAAGCATTCCGCTATCTGGCCGGAGCGCTTCAATATGTCTCTTCCGTACTCGGTGCGGCAGGTGAAGAAGGACAGGGCGGTCTCGCGGCGCAGTTTGGCAGTCTCAAAAGCGCCATCGATCAGGTCACTTCGGCAATCGGCGGAGGGATAGGTAATAATACAGATACGGAAGGCCTTCCCTCTTCTGAAATCGGAGGCAGTCAAACAAACGGCGCACAAGGCGGCGCTTCTCTTTCCAAAGCTTTCTCCGATTTGCAGAAAACCGCAGCGAAAGCAATCGGTAAAGAAGGGAATGAAGGAGATGGGACCGTTATCGGTACGTTTGGTTCCCTGAAGGGGACCATAACCGACGTCGCCAACACCATCGGATTCTCCGAGTCTGAAGAAGAAGATGGGGAAAAAACCGGCGGAGACGAGGATTCTGCCAGCCTTACGACTTCCATAACCGGACTGCAGTCAACGACCGAAGAGACATTGGGCGACCCCGGCGGCAATGGCGTTATCGGCAGATTCGAGCAGTTCAAAAATGTGCTCGGTGAAGCCAGCGAGCACGTGCAGAGTATTCCAAAAGGCTTAGCCGCAATCGACGGGAAAGAAGTCGAATGTACGATCAAGGTCAACATCGAAACAAACGGCAGCCTGCCCGCCGGAATAGGCCATGGCATGAAGCTGTACAGCAAGCTTCACGAAGCCAAACTAAACGGCAGCGCAAATGCCGCAGGCACCGCTCTTGTAACCGGCAGCTGGGCCGTACAATCCGCACAGAGACACACTCTTGTCGGAGAACTCGGCCGGGAACTGATCGTCAGAGACGGCAGATTTTTCACTGTCGGCAATTACGGCGCGGAGTTCGTGGATATTCAAAAGGGCGATATTGTCTTTAACCATAAGCAGACCGAGCATCTTCTAAAGAACGGCTATATTACCGGACGCGGTAAGGCTTATGCCGATGGTACGATCGGCGATCCGCTCGCCTGCGGCAAGTATAGTCCCATTCATCCATACGGCTATACGGCGCAGTTGCAGAAGGCATTCGATCCCCTTGTCCGGAGATTACTGGCCGGTGAAGAGAAAATAATGAACAACGCTTTTGCCGGCGAACCGGGTCAAATGGAGAAAACGATACGGGAAATGAACGCTTCGAATATCTTCGATAAAAGCACGCACCCGGATGTCCATGTAGACGGCATTCATATCAGCTGCCCCGGCGTCACCAGCACAGAAGTCGCCCGCCAGGTCGGCGCCGAATTAAACCATATGTTTAACGGTTTCCACAACTACGCCGATCAGCAAAGCCTGATCCGGTAGAAAACTTATATGATTGTGAGATCCGGATACGGCATGGCAGGAAAAAAGATTTCTGCTGCGTTTTTAACGGAGCGAAAGCGCGCCTAAAGCAGAAACTTTTTCCCTGCCATGCCGTATCCGGGTCTCACAATCATCCACAATACCCTTTTAAAGGAGCACACCCATCATGGATTTTAAAACAGAAATCCTACGTTCGATCCGTATCATGATCGAGCGGGAGATCAGAAACTACAAAGCGGATAAAACCTATGCATCCGTCATACAAAGCATCAACGCCAAAGGATATGTCATACTGGACGATACCGGACACGAACGGACGGTGCCATGCGCGATACCGGGAATTTCTTTAAGTCCCGGTCAGCGCGTTTATATCAAAGCGCCCCTCGGCGACCTGAAACAGCTGCATATCTGCGGCATAACAGCAAACGAAAGAAGGTGACAGAATGGCCAGACCCAAAATAAAACATATCGCTCCGTTTGACGCCGGAGAAGATCACGATATCATACTTGTATGGTCCGGCAACCGCGCCCATGCAAACCGGATCATCATACGTGATAACGAAACAAACACAGAAGTTTTTAATGACGTGGTTTCCTCTTTTGCCCTCACGCATACGATCCCTGCGGATACACTGCAAAACGGCAGAAAATATATCATACAGGCCTGTGTTTATGATGAGGAAAACGTAGAATCTCCCTTATCGGATAAAGTCTTATTCTATACATTCAGTACGCCCGAGTACTATTTTGACAATCTGCCGGCAGATTCCATTTTGACAAATTCCTCTTTTACGGCCTCGATTCACTACTACTCCCGCGATTGGGAAGATGTCGGCAAATATATCTTTTATTTATATGATTCTTCCGGAAAGCAGCTGCTTACAAGCAGCGAAATGACAGACAGTGCGGATATCGAATATACCTATCGGGGACTCGATAACAATACCGCTTATTATATCAGGTGGAAAGCCGTTACCGTAAACGGCATGGAATTAGATACCGGCTGTCAGCAGGTTTTCGTGAAGTTCGAAAATCCCAATACATACGCCCGCATCTATGCGACGCCTGTCCCCTCTCAGGGATGTATACAGGTTGCTACCAACCTGATCGTCATCCAGTATAACGGAACCGACAATTTTGATTATATCGACGGCATGATCGACCTGAGAGATAAAACTTTATACTACGACGAAGGTTTTCTGATCAAAGACGACTTTACCGTGATCATCCGCGGCGTCCATCTTTGGCAGAACGCGGATATTTTGAAAATGAAGAACGATGTTTCCGGCCTGACGTTAAGCTCTCATATTTATACGGACGGAAAACTTCGTTTCAGACTGCTTGTACCGAATGGCGTCGGGAACTATCTGCTTTATTCGGAACCGCTTGTTTTTGAAAACAACGACATGGTCACCATCGCGATCAGACGAAAAGGCAGCGTATACCAGTTAAAAACGTTCCTTGAGATCGGTTATACAACGGAAGGTGATATGTGGTACGGAAGCGACCGCCCATCCAGACAGCTCATGAACGACAATGATGCCTGGATCGATACCGAAGGAGATACTTATGTCGTATCCAAAGAAAACTATACGTCCCATTTGGACGAAGAAGAACCCGCAGACGCAGTAATGGACGACTTATGGCTTGGAGGTGAATAAGACACATGTTTCTATGCGGCAGTAATTTCGTCGGCGGTGCATCGGCCTGTACGCTGACACCGACCGGCCTTACCAATATCAATTATATTGCACTGCAAAACGGCATCTATGACGATCTGTATATCACGAAGGCAGTCTCCTTTGAACCGACAGCTGCCTGTCCCGGAACGTGGGATTTCGACACGATATTATGGGCCACGTTCAATCAGACCGCCAATGCCGGAAATGTAGACTGGAATCTGGAAAGTACTTCCCATATTGTTTTAAAAAGCCGGACCGAAGGAAACTTTACCTGGAAAACGATCGTTGTAAAAGAAGTGCATTCCATAGAGGATTTTATCATAAACTACCCAGATTATTTCACGGCATCCGGCCAGCCTGTGGAATACGCCGTTGTTCCCGTGCTGTACGGCGCCGAAGGTCTTTATGCGACTACAAGCGTCACATCACGCTTTGACAAAATGTTCTTAATAGAGGGCAATGTCGTATGGGGTACCGATATCACAGACGGATACTGCGATACGACCCGCAATATCCCCTCTTCCACCGTGGAACTGCTGAACAGCAGATATCCCGTTTTTATCAGGAATACGATCGCCAATTACGACACGGGAAGCTGCAAAGGCGCTTTCATCCCGTTGGATGAAGAATCCTGCGAAGTCTCATTCGAAAGTGAAGCAGACTATGCCCGCATCAAGTACCAGCGGGAATTTATGGACTATATCTGCGATGGCGTACCAAAAATCCTAAAACTGCCCGATGGACGGTTATGGCTCATACAGGTAACTCCCAGTCCCGCAGATACGGCGAACCAGACCTATAACGACAGAGAAATATCATGGTCCTGGGTTGAAGTTGGAGATGTCAACTCAGAAGAAGACTTGTATTATCTCGGCTTTTCAGACGTAACAAGCGAATGGTGGAACGGATAATGGCCGACATCATCACACAGGAAGATCTGCTGACTGTTCTCCAACAATCAGCGGCTCCGACCCTGAAACTAAAAGCCGAGGTATTGGACTCTGATCAAAAAATCCTCGGCGCCCTGACATGCAGCCTGACAAGCGGCACCATGTCGATAACCGGAGACTCCGATATCCGGCGCAGCGCCAATTTTGTCATCCAGCCGACCATAAAAGAAAAGATCAAACTGACACAAAACAGCCTTCTATGGATGAACAAAGATATCAGACTATCTCTCGGCCTGTATCATACCAGATTGAAACAATACACTTATTATCCGCTCGGACTTTATGTCTATACGGATACATCCGGTATTTATGATGCGGCTGACGACAACCTGACGATCAACTGCGCCGATTTCATGAAGAAATTAGACGGCACCAAAAATGGCCAGTTAGGCGCACTGCTCATCCGCTATCCCGCCTATGAGGAAAATGAAGAAACCGGTGAAGTCATAAAACACAACAACATCCGCGACGCAGTCATAAACGTTCTTGAACAGTTAGCACATATTACCAGACACCGCATCGACGATATCGGCGAATACAAAGCGCTGCCGGACTATAACGAAAACTGGCAGCAATACCGGGAAGAAAACGAAACATGGAATGCGATCCCCTTCGACCAGGAATTCTCCGCCGGATGCAGCGTTCTGTCGATTCTTACGACCTTCCGCGACCTGTATCCCAATTATGAAATGTTTTTTGACATGGAAACAAATGCTTTCATATGCCAGCTAAAACCGTTGTGCGATGAAGATGACATCTACCTGGACAATTCATTCCTGCAAAGAGTTCTGATCTCCGAAAACACTTCCGTTGACATGACAAGCGTCAGAAACATCTGCGAAGTATGGGGAAAAGTGATCAATACCGATTTTTACGCCGAAGAATGCGCTTATACGGACAATACCTACACTGCTTCTATCGAAGGCTATGAAGAAAAATACCAAAACGGCGACGTAATCGGCTTAAAAATCCCCCTCTCCAATCAGGCGGACGCGCTGCTTAATATCAACGACTTTGGGGCGATCGGCATTTACAATGAATCGGATGATACGCCGCTCAAAGAAGATAGCCTGAAACCCGGCCAGATATACGCTTTCAAGATCAAGAAAAAACGTGTGGACGGACAGGATGAAACGAAAGCCTTTCTCCTTGGCCAGTGGCAGGTTCATGCCATAAATGTCCTGACAAACGGCCGAAAAAGCGGTCGTTTCGTAACCGACTCCGAAGGCAGGGAATACGAACTTTATTCCAAAGAATATTTTCAGAAGTTCTATAACTGCGAACGCGTCGATATGACCCTGATCGCCGACTCTCCCTTTACCGTCGAAAAACTCGGCGAAATACCGGACATCAAGACCGGCAGTGACTATGAAAACATCACATCTGACGATCTCGCCGCCGACAGAGCCAAATGGGAGAACTGGAAAAATTCCAGACTGACCGATAATATTACGATCACCACTGCCCTTTTGCCATTTCTGGATGTCAATAAAAAAGTAACCTACAGACGCAGCGATGCTGACAGCGAACAACCCTATATCATCAGTTCCATATCACATGACTTCGCCGGGTACACCTCTACGATCACGATGTACCGCTTCTACCCCTTATATGAGACTCTGCAGAAGGAAAACGCGCTCCACAGGACACTGACCGGATACAGCCACGGTGTTCTTGGCAAATACACACATGAAGAACTGGCAGGCGGTATCCAAAATGAAGCGGAATAAACTCTATTTTTGCAATTAATCTCTACTCAGGAAAGGAAACATTTGCATGGCAACTTATACATTATATAAAAACCTTGAAAGACCAACCAGTATGGAAAAATACAATGTTGGTGTTTTCAACAGAAATAATGATGTCATCGACACCGAACTGCACAACCTGGATCTGAAAAACGAAAGCCAGGATGCTCTGCTCGCTACGAAAGAATCCTTAAACCGTCACACAGACGATCTGGAAAACCCGCACAGTGTCTCCAAGGAGCAGATCGGCTTAGGTAATGCAGACAATACTGCCGATCTGGACAAACCCGTTTCAACAGCGCAAAGGGCCGCCATCAATGACATCTCTATCCAGGCGACTGCCTATACGGACACAAAGATCGCCGGTCTGGTCGATGACGCGCCGGAAAATCATAATACGCTTAAAAAACTCTCGGATGCTCTTAATCAACAATCGGCCGGACTACCTGGTGAAATTTTAAAGACCAAGGAAGAAGTTACGGCAAACACGGACGAAAACAATCTGGTGTCTGCGGTAGTGATCGAGGAAATCATTGAAGATCTGAATTGCCAGCCGGAATTCGTCATGGATGAATCCGGTAAGATAACAGGCTATAAAACGAAAGAAGGTGCCGATACAGTTTTCCCTTTTTCTAATACCAATTGCAAATATGCTGCACTTGCATACAATCAGAGTGAAACTGTGACTTTCCAGGGTGTCCGTCATGGGTATATAGCGCTCTCACGCGGAAGTTCTATAGTGAATGGAGAACATATTTTCAGTATAAGCAATAATGTATCGCTGACCACTTTATACAGCCAGCTTGTCACAGAAGCAAATGTTCTCTCATTGCGTAATCAATACTATGAATTTAACGTTAAGGACGAAAATGACGCCATCTTTACATTAACAAGAGGCAGCCGCGATAATCCAAAAGCATTTACAAAGCTGTTGATCGTATGTGATAAATAATCTTTCTTCGATAGATAGTTTTTTGTTTTAAAAGTATTACGTACAAAAATATGTCATTTCCAATACTCTATAAAAAGAAAGGGGATGTTTATGGCCTCATATACAGAATACAAACACCTTGAGAAACCATTAAGTACAGAAAAATATAACGTTGGCCTATTTAATAGAAACAGTGATGTCATCGACACCGAACTGCACAAACTGGAACTGAAAAATGCAGACCAGGATACCCTTTTTGCTTCAAAAGAAGATCTAAACCAGCATACAGGTAATCAGGAAAACCCTCACAGCGTTTCCAAGGCGCAGATTGGCTTAGATAATGTAGCCAATACTGCTGATCTGGACAAACCCGTTTCAACAGCGCAAAGGGCCGCCATCAATGATGTCTATATCCGGACGAGCGCCTATACGGACACAAAGACCGCCAATCTGGTCGATGACGCGCCGGAAAATCATAACACGCTTAAGAAACTCTCGGATGCTCTCAATGAACAACAGATTGGTTTACCGGGTGAAATCTTAAAGAGTAAAGAGGCAGTTTCGGCAAACACGAATGAAAACAATCTGGTGTCCGCGATCGTGGTTGGTGAATTAATTGATGACTTAAATGCCATGCCGCAGTACATTTATGATGAAACCGGAAAGATCATCGGATACAAAACGTCCGGTAATGCCGATATAATGTTCCCTTTTAGCAATGCAGGGTATATACTATCCGGAACCGTTATATCCATACAGCATACAGCTGCAGCAAGCACAAGCTCCTATGCTTACTTGCCGTTAAAAAATATCCGGCATTTACGCTTTAACTATTCTTTTACAAATTATTATGAAAGCGCGAATATAACACTTGTAGGCCCGAATGGAAGTAAAACTGTAGCTGCTTCATCAGGTGGTTACAACGGTGCAAATTATTCCGGGACCTACGATCAAGATCTTAATGAGGAATATGACTATTTATCGGCCTATATAAAACCAAAAACAAACCATGCATATTCCAAATTGACTGTATCTAATGTAGTAGCGACGGCGTAAGATTATCCAAAAACCATCAACCACAACCGTCAGGTTCTACTTTTTCATTCCGCAACGGAAGAATCATTTTATTTTACGTCTGCCATATACCGGCAAAAGAGCTGATTCGATAAACCGGAGGCGCCGAAAACATGTATAACACCATGAATATGTGGTGATAAAAGACTTATGTCAGAAAGGAATCCATTACACATATGTCAACCTATGAAACCGAATTCAGTAATTTCCCCAACGAGAAAATTACCAGACACCATTTCAAAAACGTAGACGATAACGTCGCTGACATTATCAACCAAATCAATGAACTTCGCTCTCAGGGCCTGTATGATCAGGCCTCCCGTATCATACAAAACAATCAGGATATCTTATCCCAATATGTCGTTGATGCATCCACTTTCCGCACATGGGAAGAAGAAATTTATAATACACAAAAATACGCAAAGCAGCAACAGCAGATCGTGTATTTTGATGAAGAAGAACCGGACTGCATTGAGGGTGATGTCTGGGTAGGAGGTGCTTAACAGATATGTTGATAAACGCCATGTCATCCTATCCTGACAAAATAGACGATATGACTTTTTTTCAGGATTGTGACCTTGAAAACATCCATATCATGAATACTTATCATGATCTTCTTGCAAAAGGTCAATATCGTGAAGCCAATCGATATATGAGCAGGCAGGAAGGTCTATGCGGCTTTTTTGCCGATTATCTGAATGCATTAGAAAACCGCATCTATCATCTGCAGAAATATCTACTGCAAAAACCTGCTAAAAAGCAGCCGTTTACTCATTATGACGAGGAAGCGCTTTTTTCTGCGGATAAACTTCAGGTATTTACCGAAATGGATGAAAAAGAAGATTTTTTATCCATTTCATTATTTTCCGATAACGACAGTCCGGAACCCATTGACACACTTTATGCTTTTGCTGAAGAAGCCGATGAAGCTGAACCGCCTAATGCAACGGAAAACACGATATGGATTTAGAACTGCATACCGCTATATCTAACTTCAAAACAATACATCCGTAGTGAAAAATATTTAATAAATACGAAAGGATCTTTTAAAAATGGAAATTAGTGAAACAATAGTAACCGGCAGGAAATTCAAAAAATTAATAGATAAGACGGAAAACCTATGGCAGAAAATATCTTTTTGGAGCAAAGCAGGCGATATTGAATTTGACGATGGAAAAGATGCCGAGACAAAATTAGGCGCTATTGACGGCATTACAGACAATTTAGACAATACATCATCCAGGATTGCCGCATCGGCTAAGGCTGTCAGCACATTAAATGATGAATTAAACAGACGCCCGGAATTCATCCTTGACGAGTCCGGTAAGATCACCGGATACAAAACGAAGGAAGGTGCCGATACAGTATTCCCTTTTAGCAGTTATAGCGGTGACATAGTGCAAAACATCGTTCCGGGATTTAATCCCATACGTTATACAATAGTTGCACCTACTGCTGATATCACATGGCGCCTGTTTGGCGGCGACTGCTACGTTAAGCTGGATGATGTCATCAAAGGTTCGACGCCTTCAACATCTCAATCAACGGCAAACGGAGATTTCAGCGCCGTTCGTGGTCAGGTAATAACCGGCGTATGCCAGTATCCATCCGGTTCATATATCAATATAACGGAACATTTTGATCAAACTGACATACAACGGCAAGATACATAAATCATCAGCTAGAGCAATACACTCTCTCTATTTTTTATCAATTTCATCCAAAATCTAAACAAGAAAGGAATCTTTTACCATGGCAATTAACGAAATCACCAAAACAGGCCGCGCATTCCGCAAACTGATCGACAAGGAAAATATGCGCTGGCTGAAATTATCTTTCTGGACATCCAGCTCGGATGTAGAATGTGCTGACGGCAAAACCGTAGAGGAGAAAATCGGCGCGATCAACGGCATCACATCTGATACCGATAACGAAAGCGAAAATATCGCAGCATCGATCAAATCAGTAAATCAAATGAAAATGTCTTTCCAGGATGGTGTAAATAGTATATGTGAATTATTGAATAAGCTCGGATTTACACCGGATTCACAGAGCTTAGATGACGTTTTAAAATGTATAAGCTGCATGCATGAAGAAAGATTTACAGAAGGAAAAGCAAGCGCTGAGGGAACTTTATACTTTAATTTGGCTGCTTATATTAACGGCGGAAATCCAAATTACGGCGGCAACGGCGGTACGAGTGGCAGACCGACAACACTGTCGAGACAAAATACGGTTCCTATATCCATTAAAATCAGCAACGGCTCTGCACAGGTATTATCTTCCGCCTCCAGCGTCAGCTCGCCAAGATGGGTGTCAGACAGAATTAATGATGGCTTTTCCGCAAGCGCTTCCATAAATTCTGTTCTTTTTGTACAGGATTAAATTCCGGCGCCGGAAAGAATGCCGTATTTTAAAAGGGATAGTCGAGTACATCACTCTTCTATCCCTGTTTTTTTACGCCTTTACAAGCGCATAGGTTTCTCTTGCGATCGCAAGTTCTTCATTCGTCGGAATCATCAGTACTTTTGTGAGGGAATCCGGCGTAGAAATCATCAGCTCTTCTCCGCGCTTCGCATTCTGCTCCTCGTCCATTGTAATACCGAGATATCCCAAACGGCTGCATACCAGATCTCTGATAAACGGATTGTTCTCGCCGACGCCTGCCGTGAAGCAGATCGCATCCACGCCGTTCATGGCCGCCGCATACGCGCCGATATATTTGGTCACACGATAGGCAAACGCTTCTACCGTGCGGATACCCGCTTCGTCGCCCTCGTCATACGCCTTTAACAGATCTCTGAAATCTGAGGAAAGACCGCCGGACAAACCGAGCACACCGGACTTTTTATTCAAAACCGTCATCACTTCATCAACCGATTTATTCTCTTTATGTGCAATAAATTCGATGATCGCCGGATCGATGTCGCCGGAACGGGTTCCCATGATAAGACCCTCTAGAGGTGTCAGTCCCATGGACGTATCAATGCATTTTCCGTTCCTGACAGCCGAAACACTCGCGCCGTTTCCAAGATGACAGACGATCAGTTTCAGGTCTTCATATTTTCGGCCTAACATTTCGGCTGCTCTCTTTGATACATAAGCGTGGCTTGTTCCGTGAAAACCGTATCTTCTTACTTTGTATTTCTCATAATATTCGTACGGAATGCCATACAAATAGGCCTCTTTCGGCATCGTCTGATGAAATGCCGTATCAAAAACCGCTGCCATCGGCGTATCAGGCATCAGTTCTTTACATGCCGCTATGCCGATCAGATTGGCCGGATTATGTAAGGGCGCCAGTTCATTACAATCGGTGATCGTCTTTATCACTTCATCTGTGACCAGTGTTGATGAGGCAAATTTCTCGCCGCCATGCACGATACGGTGTCCCACCGCTCCGATCTCTGACAGGCTTCCGACAACACCTGTTTCCTTATCTGTGAGTGCGTCGATCACAAGCCGGATTGCCTGCGTATGATCCGCCATAGGCGTCACTGTCTCCTTCTTCTCTGCGCCCGTCGGCTGATATACGATCTTACTGCCGTCTATGCCGATACGCTCACAAAGTCCTTTAGCAATCAATGCTTCCGTTGCGGCATCTATCAACTGGAATTTCAAAGACGAACTGCCGCAGTTAATAACCAATATGTTCATAACGTTCCCCTGCCTCTCTTCAACCTGAATATACTTTCCTGCTTTCCTGCATGTACTTGAATAAACTTTGCAGTCTGCCTGTTCAAACTGCAAATGCCGCAGCCGGTCTTCATCTACCGGACTGACTGGCTGCATTTATGCTAACTGCGCCTGTACCGCCGTCAACGCTACGACACCGACAATATCTTCCCACGAACAGCCGCGGGAGAGATCGTTGACCGGCTTCGAGATTCCCTGCAGCATCGGTCCGTAGGCTTCCGCCTTTCCAAGCCTCTGTACCAGTTTATAACCGATATTTCCGCAGTCCAGGTTAGGGAAGATCAAAACATTGGCTTTGCCCGCAACTTCACTGCCCGGCGCTTTGGATTTGGCCACCTGCGGAACGAGCGCCGCATCGCTTTGCAGTTCCCCGTCAATACACAGATGCGGATATTGTTCATGGGCAATTCTCGTGGCTTCCACCATTTTATCGACTAACGGATGCTTCGCGCTTCCTTTTGTGGAATGAGACAGCATCGCTATGATCGGTTTAGCGCCTACCAGACTCTTGAAGCTCTTGGCCGAAGTATCGGCGATCGCCGCAAGTTCCTCTGCGGTCGGATCCTGATTCAGGCCGCAGTCGGCAAAGAGAAACGTGCCGTTTTCGCCAAATGTACAGTCCGGCACATCCAGAATAAAGAAACCGGATACCAGTTTGACACCGGGCGCCGTCTTTAGAATCTGCAGGGCAGGACGCAGCGTATCCGCCGTTGCATGGCAGGCCCCGGCTACCATACCGTCTGCGTCATTGGCTTTTACCATGATAACGCCGAATGTCAGGTAATCATGCAGCAGGATATCTCTGGCCTTTTCAGGCGTCATGCCTTTATTTTTTCTCGTTTCATAAAGCAGATTCACGTAAGCATCCAGTTTATCCGTTCTCTCGGGATCGATGATCGTAACGCCGTCCAGTTCTACTTCCAGCCAGCCGGCGCCATCCAGAATCTTCTCCTCATTGCCGACCATGATAATATCCGCAATTCCCTCCCGGATAATATTGGCCGCCGCGATCAGTGTTCTCTTATCGTTTGTTTCCGGCAAAACGATCGTTTTCTTATCGCTCCTTGCCTTTTCCTTCATCGTGTCAATATATGACATACCCCCGTCTCCTTTCGCATATTGTTAATAATTATTTTCATAAATTACATATCCTTCATCATTCCAGACTGCCGAATACCTTCCAATACATAATTCATTCAATTCATTATCCTCTTTAAGATATATATATTTGCTTTTCAATATATTTTCCGTTATTGCATATTTTAAATAATCCTCCGTGCACATACTAAAAGCAGAATATTCCGGAAAACAATACCATAAATATAAATCATTACTTGTCGGTATCAGTGCTACGGTATTGTTCCAACAGTCGTCCTCAGAGAAAGGCATAGCAGCTTTCATAGAATTCTCAATGTCCTCATAATATGATATACCTTCAGTTTTTGTTGGTAAATATAAAGAAGATACATTTGATCGAAGCAATAACAACATACATAAAATCTGCAATCCCAAATGAATGCTGTTCTCCTTCTTACCAAATGTCATGCAAATAATATATGTATAACCAATAATGCATCCTAATAGCATACGATGTAACTGTGATGCTGAATAGAGAATAACTGTCGCTTCATAAATCGCTAAACCGCTTATAATGGAAACTGCAAAGAACAACTTTTTCTCTTTATCCTTTTCGCATACAAATTTTATTGTCAGAAAAATCAATTGAATTACAAAACTCAAAAAAACAAAAATTATCCATTTTTTGACGAAATAGCTTGCCCAAATTACTCTTACCGCATCAATATTGCATTGTAAAATCCATTTCAAAAGCGCCCTGATTTCTTTGTTATGAAGAAAATCCATAAAATATCCCATGCCATGACTGGAATAGTATTTTACCGTATGTGCATTTGAAAGATAGAAATACGCAAGCACTGTTAAAATTGCCATAAAAAACAATATGGCGGAACATATCCATTTATATGTTCTATTTTTTTTACTAAACCAGATTTCACACCATATATATAATAAATAAACAAGTAAGAATGGTCTGCTTAGGGCAAAAAAAGAAATTAAAAATGATGCCAGTCCTAAAAAGAACATATTTTTTTCTGCATTCTGGAGGGAGCGTATTATAATTGCCATAACAATAATAATCATCGCATATGTACTGGACTCGCTCATTCCCGACCAGACATACCGCTCATATATAAGCGACGTGGCAGTAAACAGAAACAGAAAAAAAAGATTTTTCCTTTTGGGTCTTACAAGAAATACAAAAAATGTATTTGCTGCAACAATAAAAATCACATTGGCAATTATCATAAAATTATGAAAACTTGTACCGGTAAAAAAGGAAACCAGACAGTATGGAATATACGTAGTGAAAATCCACGGCCCATAAGCAGGGTATTTCGCTATAACCTCATTATAACTGCAAAACCCTGTTGGATAGCCATAACCACGAATCATTTTAATAATTTTTTGATAAATCACTTCATCATTCCAAGTTGTATTCCATGCATCAATGGCTAACGGATTAATATTTTGCAGCAAACACAATAAAATAAGCGCAAAAACAGGTGCCGCTATGAATAAAACAATACCTATCCTTTCTGTTTTTTTCATTGTTTATACCGCCTTCCCCAAAAGCAAATCCATTATTGCAGCTGCCCCTCCAGCACCTTAGCCGCTTCCGCTATCGCCGCATCGATCCCTGCAGGATTTTTGCCGCCGGCCTGCGCCATGTTCGGACGTCCGCCGCCGCCGCCGCCGACAAGTCCCGCAATGCCTTTGATCAGATTGCCCGCATGTGCACCGTCTGTCTGGGCGCCATCCGTTGCCATGGCGATCAGATTTACTTTGCCGTCCAGATCGGATGCCAGAACGACAACGCCTTCTCCGAGTTTTGCCTTTAACTGGTCGCCCAAATCCCGCAGACCGTTCATATCCACGCCGGATACTTTTGCAGCAAGCAGTTTTACGCCTTTTATTTCCGTGACTTTATCCATAACGTCGCCCAGCGCATCCTTAGCCGCTTTGCTCTTTAAGGATTCGTTCTCGCTCTGCAGCGCCTTTAATTCCGCCATCAAATGACCACATCGGTCAAGCAGGTTGGCCGGCGTCGCTTTCAGGATTTTCGCCGCTTCGTTCAATTTATCTTCCAGTTCCGCATAATATCTGGTCACACCGCTTCCCGTCAGAGCTTCGATCCTTCTGACGCCCGCAGCGACACCGCTTTCGGATATGATCTTAAAAGATGAAATAACACCTGTATTTCCAACATGAGTACCGCCGCAGAATTCTTTGGAAAAATCTCCCATTTCCACAACGCGTACCGTCTCGCCGTATTTCTCGCCAAACAGCGCCATGGCACCTGTTTTCTTCGCTTCTTCGACTGTCAGAATTTCCGTTACGACCGGAATGTTCTCGGCAATCTTTTCATTGACGATCTGCTCTACCTTCGCCAGCTCTTCCGCCGTCATAGCTGAGAAATGGGAGAAGTCGAAACGCAGTCTCTCATCGTCATTATAAGAACCGGCCTGTTCCACATGAGTTCCGAGCACCATACGCAGCGCTTTCTGCAGTAAATGTGTTGCACTGTGGTTTTTACAGGTTGCATTTCTTCTTTCCGCATCGACTTCCAGCGTAACGGTATCACCGGTCTTGAACATGCCGGATACCATACGGCCGATATGGCCGACCTTACCGCCAAGCATCTTCACGGTATCCTCTACTTTGAATGCGCCGTCTGCACTGCGGATCATACCGATATCGCCGACCTGTCCGCCCATAGTCGCATAGAAAGGCGTCTCATCCACGAAGATCGTTCCAATCTCTCCATCGGTAAGCGCTTCTACGAGTTCTGTTTCCGTCGTCAGGACCGAAATCTTAGAATCATGTATCAGATCATCATAGCCTGTAAAAACACTTGTTATGTTAGGATCAATGGATTCGTACACGGTCACGTCAGCCCCCATGTAATTCGTGACTTTTCGTGCCTTACGTGCTTTGTCTTTCTGCTGCTTCATGGCCGCCTGAAAACCGTCTTCGTCTACGCCGAAATCCTTCTCCGCCAGAATTTCCTTCGTCAGATCAATGGGAAATCCATACGTATCGTATAACTTAAAAGTATCCTCGCCGGAAAGAACCTTTCTGCCTTCTTTTGCCAGGTTCTCTTCCATCTCCATAAGAATGTTCAGTCCCTGATCTATGGTCTTATTAAATTTATTTTCTTCCTGCGTCAGTACATTGAAAATGAACTCTTTCTTCTCGTCAAGTTCCGGATATCCGTCTTTGGAGCCTTCAATAACGGTACTGCTCAGATCAGAGAGAAATGTTCCCTGTATGCCGAGTTTACGCCCCTGTCTGGCTGCCCTTCTGATAATACGCCGCAGAACATACCCGCGGCCTTCATTAGAAGGCATAATGCCATCGGAGATCATGAATGTCGCTGAACGGATATGATCCGTGATGATACGGATCGATACATCCGTCTCATAATCTTCTTTATAAGTAACACCCGCTATTTCACATACCCTCGTGCGAAGCGCAAGAACCGTATCCACATCAAAAATGGAATCCACATCCTGCACGGCGGAAGCCAGTCTTTCCAGTCCCATACCGGTATCAATATTTTTCTGAGCAAGTTCCGTATAATTGCCCTTTCCGTCATTGTCAAACTGGGTAAATACATTGTTCCAGATCTCCATATAGCGGTCGCAGTCACAGCCTACAGTACATCCGGGTTTCCCGCAGCCGTATTTTTCACCGCGGTCATAATATACTTCGGAACACGGTCCGCACGGGCCCGAGCCGTGCTCCCAGAAATTATCTTCTTTTCCGAAACGATAGATGCGCTCCGGCGCTATGCCGATCTCTTTCGTCCAGATCTCATAAGCTTCCTCGTCTTCCTCATAGATAGAAGGATAAAGCCTGTCCGCATCCAGACCGACTACTTCGGTCAAAAACTCCCAGCACCATGCGATCGCTTCCTGTTTAAAATAATCTCCAAATGAGAAGTTCCCCAGCATTTCAAAAAATGTACCGTGTCTCGCCGTTTTGCCGACATTCTCCAGGTCTCCTGTCCGGATACATTTCTGGCAGGTCGTCACACGGCGTCTCGGCGGTATCTCCTGTCCCGTAAAGTACGGCTTTAGGGGCGCCATGCCGGAGTTAATAAGAAGCAGACTGTTATCGTTGTGCGGAACAAGCGAAAAACTTTTCATTTTAAGATGTTCCTTGCTCTCAAAAAACTCTAAAAACATACGTCTAAGTTCATTTACACCATATTTTTTCATTGTATCTCCCTCTTAAAACTCAAATTTATCTGCAAAATAAGCGTCCAGTTCTGCGATCGCCACACGCTCCTGCTCCATGGAATCACGGAATCTGACCGTCACGCAGGCGTCGTTTTCGGAATCGAAATCGTATGTAACGCAAAACGGCGTACCGATCTCATCCTGTCTTCTGTAACGTTTTCCGATATTTCCTCTGTCGTCAAATTCACAGTTGTATTTTTTCGACAGTCCGGCAAAGACCTTCTCCGCACCTTCGTTCAACTTCTTGGAAAGCGGAAGCACGCCGATCTTGACCGGTGCAAGCGCCGGATGGAAATGCAGTACGGTACGTACGTCGCCTTCTCCGATCTCTTCTTCGTCATAAGCCGCACAAAGGAACGCCAAAACAACACGGTCAGCCCCCAGAGACGGTTCAATAACATATGGTACGTATTTCTCGTTTTTGGAATCGTCAAAATAGGACATATCTTCACCGGATGTATTCTGATGCTGTGTCAGGTCATAATCGGTTCTGTCCGCGATCCCCCACAGTTCGCCCCAGCCAAACGGGAATAAGAATTCAATATCCGTTGTTCCCTTGGAATAGAAACAGAGTTCTTCCGGAGAATGGTCACGCAGTCTCATTTCCTCTTCTTTGATACCGAGAGAAAGCAGCCAGTCACGGCAGAAACCGCGCCAATACTGGAACCATTCCAGATCCGTTCCCGGTTCACAGAAAAATTCCAATTCCATCTGCTCGAATTCTCTTGTACGGAATGTAAAGTTACCGGGCGTGATCTCGTTACGGAACGATTTCCCGATCTGTCCGATGCCGAACGGGATCTTTTTGCGGGAAGTACGCTGTACGTTCTTAAAATTCACAAAGATCCCCTGCGCCGTCTCCGGCCGCAGATAAACCGTGTTTTTCGCATCCTCCGTAACGCCCTGGAAGGTTTTGAACATCAGGTTAAACTGTCTGATATCCGTAAAGTTATGCTTGCCGCATGTCGGACACGGAATGCTGTGTTCTTCCACGAAATCTTTCATCTGCTGCTGTGTCCATGCATCTATGGATTCCTTTAACGTAATATTGTTTTCCTTTGCATATTCTTCTATCAACTGGTCGGCACGAAAACGCTCATGACATTCTTTGCAGTCCATAAGCGGGTCGGAAAATCCGCCCAGATGCCCGGAAGCCACCCATGTCTGCGGGTTCATCAAAATAGCGCAGTCCACGCCGACATTGTAAGGATTCTCCATGACAAACTTCTGCCACCATGCTTTTTTCACATTATTTTTTAATTCCACACCGAGATTGCCGTAATCCCATGTGTTCGCAAGTCCGCCGTAGATCTCCGAACCGGGATATACAAATCCCCTCGCCTTTGCAAGCGCTACGATCTTCTCCATTGTTTTTTCCATAATTTTATCTCCTTCCTCATTGAAAAATGTATTACTGGAATATGATATAGGATAGCGTTTCGGCGTCCGCCGCCGTGATCAGGGCGTCCTTTTTGCCGGAAAAAGTCAGATTTTCACTGCCGCATAATATTTTATCATATACCCTGACATTCAGTTCCTCACCGTTCTTCGTCTGCACGATCACAATGTGGTTATCGGCAAACGTCTCCAGTCCCGCGTCATCTATCGCTTCACCATCCACCGACACGATACCGGACAGCGTATAGCCGCTTTGCGAAGCCTGCCCGACCGTTCCGTAAAAAAGTTCTCTGTTATTAAATTTTGTATAATCCGCTTCCGACTGATAGATCATCTTCACGACAATTTTCCCGCTGCCGCTCTCCACCGATTCACATGTAATGCTGCCCGTCCCGGCATTGTAGCGGTCCACCCGCTCCTTTGCCATCTCGGAAAGCTCATCCGCATCATAATAATTTCTGTCAAACTGCTCCACGATCGTATGTTCAATTTTTCCGTCATTTTGGATGGAAACCGTATTGACGCTTTCAGACGCTGCGCCGCCGCATCCGGTTAAAATGCATAACGCCGCCGTAATGATAAGAATTTTTTTCCATTTACGCATAAATTTTCCTCCGGGTCACATACTGCAATACATTATATCCGACTTAATTGGGATTTTCAACATACATATTGCGAAATTACAGGTTATCTACAATTTCCAGACTTTTAAAAGTCTTATCCATATACCGCATTCTGTAATCATCCGCAATTTCCTTTAACTGCGCCAAAACATTATCCGTCACCGTGAAAGTATAGAGTTTTTCAACGGAAGAGGTCATAATGTAGTGCACCGCGTATCTGACTGACTCTTCATAAACGGTATCCTCCGGCATTCCCGGGAACTCACCGCTTAACACCATAGCCTTCATCTCAAATATGTAGCGTACCAGCCTGTTTGGCAGTTTCTCGTGCATCAATGCCCGCAATGACTGATACAGGAGTTTGAGCAGTTCCTTATCATCATTATTCTCTCTCGTATAATAATCTGCGATCTCCAAAAAGTACATGCCGTAATAAGCGCCCTCGAAATCAAAACGCAGTCCTTCGAAATAGTTGCTGATTTCTGCATCAATCAGATTATAGGAAGACCTGCCCACATACAGCTTAAAACAGCCGAAAGAAAAAGGGTTGGTAGCGGCAAGGAGCCTGCTGTTTTGTTTTCTCGCCCCTTTTGCAAATGCGGAAATCTTCCCTTTTTCTTTCGTCAAAATCACTACTCTTCTGTCATATTCGCCGATCGGTTCAGCCTTTAAAATCATTCCCGTAATCTCTGTAAATTCCTGCATGAGAATGTCCACCTGACTCATCTTTGCCTGCGCCATCCAGTGTTTCACTGTCCTGCGCGTCCTGTGCTGCCTTTCTGTAGGACAGGAAATCATCCACCCTTCCCGTCGCAAGAAATCTGTCCCAGTAATTTATCTCTTTCATCTTAAGCCCCCTAATCAACTATATGCTATTAGGGTTCGCTTTTTTTATTTTTTCTATTCGGAATCCTTCGGATTATATCCGAAATTTTTCAGGAGAAAATCACTGTCACGCCAGTCCTTTTTCACCTTCACCCAGAGCTTCAGATTCACCTGTTTTCCCACCAGATCCTCGATATCATGCCTTGCCATGGAGCCTATTTTCTTAAGCATCTGCCCCTGTTTCCCGATCACGATACCTTTATGGGAATCCCGTTCGCAGCAGATCGTGGCTTCGATGTCTACAATATGTTTTTTGTATTTCATGGACTCGATCGTCACGGCTATGCCATGCGGAATCTCGTCTTCCAGGCACTTTAAGACCTTCTCCCTGATCAGTTCCGCCGTAATCTGTCTGACCGGCTGGTCCGTCACCGTATCCTCGTCATAAAAAGGTTCTCCATAAGGCAGATATTTCATGATGCAGGCGATCAGATCCTCCGTTCCGTCTCCTTTTAAAGCGGAAACCGGCACGATCTCCGCGAAATCCATCTGTTTTCTGTATGCATCGATGAAAAGAAGGATCTCTTCTTTTCTGACTGTATCGATCTTATTAATCACAAGGATAACAGGTGTTTTTGTTTTCCGCAGTTTTTCCAGAATATGCTGTTCGCCTGCCCCGATATAATCGCTCGCCTCGACGAGCCAGAGTACGACATCCACATCCGAGAGGGTACGCTCCGCCACATTTACCATATAATTCCCAAGCTTGTTTTTCGCTTTATGAATGCCGGGCGTATCTAAGAAGACAATCTGCCCTTCTCCGGACGTATAGACCGTCTGTATCCGGTTTCTGGTGGTCTGCGGTTTATTGGATGTAATGGCGATCTTTTGTCCGATCAGTGTATTCATCAATGTCGATTTGCCTACGTTCGGCCTGCCGATCAGTGCGGCAAATCCCGCTTTATACTGTTCTTTGTCCATATCAGTTTTTATCCTCTGTTTCCGTCTCTGCCTTATCCGACGTCTCTATTTCCGTCCCGGCCTCTCTCTTTGTCATATCCGATTCGGTCCGCACGTCATCCTCCGCGGATAATTCTTCTCTCCTGGTTTTTCTACGTCTGAATCTCCTGAACAGATCAAGAACGATCAGGATCACAACGACCCAGATCACAAAGTACGGAATATTGACAACGAACCAGATAAATCCACCCTCAATGCTGTCACCGATTCTGTAAAGCGTCATGACAAAACCGGTTTTCATTTTGTCAAATGCCGTCGCTTTCTCTGTTGGCGTCAGCTTCCTCACTTCTTCAATACTCAAATGAACCGTACTGTAATTGATCTGGTTTGTCAGCGTGCGAAGCTGTGATTCCATGCTTTCCAGTTCGTAGCGGACCTCGGAAAGTCTCTGCTCGATCGAAATGATATCTTCTACCGATTCCGCTTGGGTGAGCAGTTCCAAAAGTCTTTCCTGTTCTGTCAAAAGCGCTTTTTTCCGGCTCTCTAAGTCCACATACTGCAGCGTAACATCCTCGACCTGTTCCACTTTGTTCGTAATGCTGCCTTCTTCTCCGACGCTTGTAACAAATTCGTCCAGATGCCCGGCCGGAATACGGATATCGAGCTTCGCATTCCGCAGTTCCTGGTAACCGGAATATTTGCTTCCGTTATACTGGTACTGATGCTCGATATAACCGCCGAGTTCTGCGATCCGGTTCTCCAGACTGCCAAGAAGGACCTCGTAGTTTTCCGTCTCCACTTCCATACTGACGGTCTTTATCAGTTTTCTTTCAGCAGACGCCGCATTTTCGTCCATAACCTCGGAACCGCTCTCCGGCTCATATCCTTCCTCCGCTGCGGCCGCATCATCCTCTGCATACTCGTAGTTTTCCGTTACGGCAGCAGCGCTATCGGACGATGCATAATATCCGCCGCCCGTATCATATGCAGATTCGCTTTTCGATTCACTGTTGTCAAGCGTAGACCCGCATCCCGTCAAAATAACAAGTGCTATTATAAGTGCTGCCGTTATCCTCTTTTTCCCTTTTTTCATCCTCTACCTGTACCTTTCTCTCATCCTGCTTTAGTGAAACAAGTACTCGGTTTCTCCGAATACGGCTTCCTGTTTCCTGACCGCCTCTTCGTTTCCGACAACGCACAGACAATCGTCTTCCATAAAAGCTTCCACATATTCCGCCAGTTCCCTGATCGTCTCCGGTGTGGCCGCAAGCAGCTCATCCCGTTCTCTCTGCACCTGTTCAAACGTATAATGCGTCATATAACCGGCCAGAGAGTATGTTCCCCTGGCAGCAGGCGTCATCGGCATATCCAGTTCGCTGACTGCCCCGATGATATACTGCGTCATCGTTCTCTCATCGGCTTCAAAATGCCGGATATGATCGGCCGCTTTCTCATATACGTCGATCGTCTGTTCCAGATTCGGATCCCTGTAAGAAACGAAATAGCTTTCTCCGGTCTTGCCGAACGTGCAAAAGCACCCGTATGCACCGCCTTTTACCCTTACCTGCGTCCACAGATAATCGTAACCGAGCATGATCTTTAATGCCTTTAACGCCCCGTTATAGGCCAGTCCTTTTTTACTGAAATTACCGGCCCGGCATACGTACTGTACCTGGGAAGAAGACATAAATCCTTCGTTTTTCTTCTCCGTTCCCGGCAGATACGGCTCCGATGTAACAGAATCCCGGCAGAGACTGTCGCGGAATGCCGTGATAAGCGCTTCCAGTCCTTTCAATCCTTCTTTCTGTGCCGTATAATCTATCATAAGATTCTCCGGTCTGAACACATACGTAACAAGTTCGTTCAGATTTTTGATCAACAGATCCTTTTTATTCTCAAAATCGGCATCCAGTTCCTCTAACATCCGGTAATACGGCAGGCCGCTAATCTGATCGGCAATGGCTGCCGTCTTTGAAATATACGACAAAGCCCGGACAGAGGCCAGGGAATGACCGGACGACATCATATTGGCCTGACTGCGGGATTTTAATTCTGCAATCAGCTCATGCAGACGTTTGGCATCCTCAAACCGGGAATGCATCACGATCTCTTCCGCCAGCTGGAACGCTTTTTCCAGATTTTCGTACAGCACTTTTACTTTTACTTCCAGTGTTGCCGTATAGCTTTGCAGCTGCCTTGCATCCGTATAGGTATTGGCTACCGGATTGATTCCGCCCGTCTTTATATTGATCTCATTAAACAGTTCGGCATACGTATAGTGATCGGTATCCACCAGTCCCAGTATCGACTTCAAGAGTCCTACATAAGGGAACAATCGCTCCGGCACCTGACGCAGATCGAACATGAAACGCAGATAACCGATGCCGTTTGTAAAGATGTCGTGATACAGCAGCACCGTATCGCCGACTTTTTTCTCTTCGTTTACATACTTTTCGGCTTCTTTTTTGATATCGTCTCTTGTAAGGAGCGGGATCTTCTCCAGATTTTCCCTGGTATCCGCTTCTTCCTGATATCGTTTCAGCTCTTTTGTCTGCTCTATGATCCGTTCCAGTTCTTCCTTTGTGAATCCGGCCTTTTTCCCGGCCAGTTTTTCGGCAAGTTCCCTGTCTTTTCTGCCGGTCAGGCCTTTCTCCGGTTCTACGACAACGATGGTTTTATGCTGATTGTGAAGCAGATATTTTTCTATCAGTTTTTCATAATAATCAGTATCCACAGCCTGCTTTAACGCTTTATATGTCTCTTCCGCCTCCACATGCACAAACGGCGCGTTATCGTCATAAAGCCAGCTGTCCAGCATCTGTAATCCATACATAAGTCCCTTCGGATAGGAGCCGAAATCGGCTTCCCTGAACCGGAATTCATAATAATTGATGCCGGCCCGCAGCGCTTTTTTGTCAATCCCCTTTTCAGCCAGTTCCTGCAGCATTTCCTCGATCGTATCAGTAAATTCCGTAAGCTGTTCTTTATTGGCATTTTTCGCAACGACTGCAAAATAAGGCTGTCTGACACCGCCTTCGTACAGACTGTAAACGTCTTTGCCGATCCCTTTATCGATCAGCGCCTGCTTTAGAGGCGCTCCGGGTGCGGAACAGAGCACGTAATCAAGCACCTGATAGGCGATATACTGCTCTTTGTCCAACTGATCGCCAAGTGAAATATTATAAGATAAATAGGTGCTGTCTTTCTCCGATTCCCCCTCCGAGATCGAATATTTTTTATAAACCGTAACAGGTTTTTCAAAAGGCGGCTCCACTTTTAACTCGGAATCGACTTTCAGTTCGTCATAAGCCGACAGATAAGCCTCATCCAAAAACTGCAGCCGCTCGGCCATATCCATATCGCCGTATAAATAGATATAGCTGTTGGACGGATGATAATATTTTGCGTGAAAATCCAGAAATCCTTCATACGTAAGCGCCGGGATCTCATCCGGGTCGCCGCCTGAATTTACGCCATAAGCCGTATGCGGATACAGAGAATTCATTGTCGTGATCTCCATCACCTCATCCGGAGAAGAAAGCGCTCCTTTCATCTCGTTGTAAACGACGCCGTTGATCGTAAGCTCATCTTCCTCACTTTCCAGTTCGTAATGCCAGCCTTCCTGCCGCATAATCTTTTCTTCCCGGTAAATATTCGGATGAAAAACCGCGTCAAGATAGACGTCCATCAGATTCCGGAAATCTTTATCATTGCAGCTTGCTACCGGATATAATGTTTTATCCGGATAAGTGATCGCATTTAAGAATGTATTCAAAGAACCTTTGGCCAGTTCGATAAAAGGATCCTTGATCGGGAACTTATCGGAACCGCACAGTACGCTGTGCTCTATGATATGCGCCACACCGGTGCTGTCTTTGGGCGGCGTCCTGAAGCCGATATAAAATACTTTATTATTATCGTCATTGGACACCAGCACAACTCTTGCGCCGGTCTTTTTATGTTTCATTAAATAACACTCGGAATTCAATTCTTTTATCTTCTTTTTTTCTATCAGTGTGTAAGCCTGTACCTGTTCGATCTGCATTTTTACCATACCTTTCCGCATTCTGCACACGCCTGGTCCTTCCTCATAACCTGGCGCGGTTTTCTTTTTAGTATATCACTTCTTTTAAAAGTTAGTAAAGTCCGTAATGAAAAAACAGCAAAATAAAAGAACAGGCAAAAACATAAGCTGTTTCTACCTGTTCAGTGTAAAAGGGGAATTTTACCAAAATTTGTTTAACAATGTCAGTTTAGCAGATACGATTGTCAAAAGCAAGTACATCATGCGGTAAATAAACTGTAACTTATCGCGCATTATCCCAAAATCATACGCTGAACGACATCATGGCCAGTTTGGAGAGAATGATCTCCTGTATTTTGACACCGTATTTTTTCTTCTTCGCCAGATTCATCCCCACGAATTCTTTTAACGGGATCACCCTGTTGTGGTATACCATTTTCTTTTTCCCGAAAAACGGCTTCGTCTCCACGAGCAGGCATATTTTGACCTTCGTCTTTAATTGCATGTACGTCTGATAGGAAAACATATCAGGTGTCATATAATAGAACTGGCTTTCCAACGTAGTCTCTGTCTCTGTGTCCTTCATGATATAATGCTCTATGATGCTCTTTAACTTAAATGGCACCATCTCGTTCTCCAACATTTCCTCATAGCTGTAGCGGGCGCCCAGATAAAGGCTGCCGACATCCTGCATATAATACTTAAAGTCGTTATTCGGCAGATCAGCCGCCTGTTTCTCCATACTTTGTTGTCCTGTACCCTGCATATTCATATCGTCTGTCCCACTTCCTGAATGAACTCGATCTTACCGCCGCTGATATCTATGGCATCCATGACAGCCTTCCTGCCAAGGCCCGTCTCATTCATCAATTCCTCTATCGTCACCTTGCGCTGCAGCGCATCTGCAAGTTCCTTCGCTTTATCCGCTATTTTATTGACCTTATCGGCAAGTTTCTTATCTTCTTTCTCTTCTTTGACGCTGCGCGTAATAAATTCTTCCATCGCATCCATGATCATCCGGCCGAGCATCCCTTCCGCTTCCGCGGCATGTTCAAGCGCTCCCAGCATCGTAACACCCGCTGTCAGAGCCACATTGCCCTCGCCGATCAGATCTTCCAGGAAAACGCCCTGTCCGGCGTATAATTTGGCAATCTCTGCGACCTGCGGCAAAAAGATCCTGATCAGCATATTCTGCGCATCCGCATCTCCCGCCATGGCAGAGAGCGTGACCGCCTCCTTTTCTCCCGCCGATACTTCTGAGAACTCCCGTAACTGCTGCAGATAGTCTTCCAGATAATCCGCCTCTTCTTCGCTTAAGTACTCGTCCGGATCCATCGGCTCACCGATGCCGATCCTATTCTGCTTCAGATAATCATAAACCATATCGAACTGCTCTTTATTTAACTGAAGCTCAGTAAAAAGTTCTTCTGCCTGCTCCTTTGAAACACAGTTCCCCTGCTCCTTTGCCAGATTTTTGAGCTGTTCCAGCGTCTGCGCAAATATCCGTTCCTTTTCCACACTCTTCTCCCTTCCTGTCTCCGGATTTCTCCGAATTTCCAAAAGCGCCAGGGCCAGACGTGCAGAGGAAAAAGTTTCTGCTTCGAGGCACGCTTTCGCTCCGTTAAAAATGCAGCGGTACTAGGTTCGAGAACCGCAAAGCGTTCCTCTCACCAAGGACCGGCATTTTTAGAGGGCCCTTCAGCAGAAACTTTTTCCTCTGCACGTCCGGCCCTGGCGCTTCACCATGATCAACTTTTACATTTTCGTTCTCTTAACATGAGTATGCGTATACAGATGTTCCTCACAGTACTCATAATTCCCATCGCATTTCGAGCAGAACCGGAACTGCATTTCCGGACTGTCCACTTCCGTCCTGCCGCAGATCGCGCATTTATGTTTGGTGATGCCGCTGCTGCGCCTGATATCCCGTTTAAACTCCTGCCGCCTGTGTATCTGCTTCGGATTCAGATGCATCATGTTTCTTGAAGTCAGGAAAAATACCACAAAGTTAAACAGCGAAGCCCCGATCGCGAACTTGATAAAGATTCCGCCCTGCAGGAAAGAAAATACGAGCATAACGGCGTACAGGATCCCAAGCCATTTCACTTTGATCGGAATGATAAACATCAATAGTACCGACACGTCCGGGAAAGTTGCCGCAAATCCCAGGAAAATAGACATATTGATATAATAAGTGCTGAAAAAGAGCGATCCGTTACGGAAGCACATTTCCATGCTGCCGTAATAGGCAATGACATCCTGCCCGAACACCAGAAGATATCCCATCATCAAAAATGCACCGGCGATCGTAAAAAGAATGCCCTCGAATATATAAACGTTAAAGCGCCACGTCCCCCACGTTCTCTCCAGCGTCGTGCCGATAGAATAATAAAAATACAGCATGATCAGCATAAAAAAAATATTGGACTCACTTGGCGGGATCAAAACCCATGTTACAAGCCTCCAGATCTGCCCATGCAAAACCGCATAGGGATCCAATGACAAAAATTCTGCAATGAACGGCGTAATAAGCTGCATGACATACCCGACCGCATAACAGCCGATCATCACCGCAGGAAGATTCCTGACCGCATATTTTCCGAATTTTTTTTCAAATGAACTCATACCAATTTCCACGCCTTTCTTTTTGCCTGCGATATTTCCATCCAGACTCCTATCATTTCATTCCAAAAAGTTGAATATATTTTAGCATTCCTTTTTTTAAAAGTAAACGCCGCACATGCGAAATCAGTAAAAGTCATAAAAATTTAATATTTCTTACCTAAATTCTTCATAAATTCCAGAAAAGTGCTGATTGCTTTTTCAAAATGTCTGTCGTATAATGACTTAGCATGTCAAAATGTATTGGAATACATTATATTAGGAAAAATTTAGAAAAAATTTGTCCGGTCATAACCGGCAGATTGCTTAATTTGTAAGGAGTGATTTACGAAATGAAGCAGATGCAATACACTCTTGGCATTGATATTGGGTCTACCACGGTCAAGATCGCGATTCTGGATGAAAAACATCAGATCCTGTTCTCTGACTACAAGAGACACTTTGCCAACATCAGAGAAACTTTATCCGACTTATTGCAAAGCGCTTATCAGAAACTGGAAAATATTTCCCTGCATCCGATGATCACCGGTTCAGGCGGTCTGACGCTTGCCAACCACTTACAGGTTCCGTTTGTACAGGAAGTCATTGCAGTATCCACATCTTTAAAAGAACTGGCTCCCGTTACGGACGTTGCCATTGAACTCGGCGGTGAGGATGCAAAGATCATATATTTTGAGGGCGGTAACGTCGAACAGCGTATGAACGGTATCTGCGCCGGCGGTACAGGCTCTTTTATCGACCAGATGGCAGCTCTTTTGCAGACCGATGCGTCCGGCTTAAACGAATATGCCAAAAACTACCACTCGCTTTATACGATCGCGGCCAGATGCGGCGTATTTGCCAAATCCGACATCCAGCCGCTTATCAATGAAGGCGCGACCAAAGAAGACCTGTCCGCTTCCATTTTCCAGGCAGTGGTCAATCAGACGATCAGCGGTCTGGCCTGCGGCAAACCAATCCGCGGGCATGTCGCATTTCTCGGCGGCCCGCTGCATTTTCTCTCCGAGTTAAAACAGTCTTTCATCCGCACGCTCAAACTGGATGACGACCATATTATCGATACAGACAATTCCCACTTGTTCGCGGCGATCGGTTCAGCGCTGAACGCCAAAGAAAACGTGTGTTATTCCATGCAGGAAATGGTAGAAAAACTTTCTTCGGATATCAAAATGGAATTCGAAGTGGAACGTATGGATCCCCTGTTTTCTTCCAAAAAAGAATATGACGAATTCCTGGAAAGACATTCGTCCCACCATGTAAAAACAGCCGATCTTTCGTCTTATCACGGCAACTGCTTCCTCGGCATCGATGCAGGAAGTACGACCACCAAGACGGCTCTTGTCAGCGAGGACGGCTCTTTACTTTATTCATTCTACAGCAGCAATGATGGCAGTCCGTTAAAAACGGCTATTCGTTCCATACAGGAAATCTATGCTCTTTTGCCCGAGGATGTGAAAATCGTCCGCGCCTGTTCCACCGGTTACGGTGAAGCGCTTATGAAAGCCGCATTTTTACTGGATGATGGCGAAGTGGAAACCGTTGCTCATTACAATGCCGCAGCTTTCTTTGATCCCGATGTGGACTGCATTTTGGACATCGGCGGACAGGACATGAAGTGTATCAAGATCAAAAACCAGACCGTAGACAGCGTACAGCTTAACGAGGCCTGTTCTTCCGGCTGCGGTTCTTTTATCGAAACCTTTGCCAAATCGTTAAATTACAGCGTACAGGAATTCGCTGACGCCGCGCTTTTTGCAAAGCATCCGATCGACCTTGGCACCCGCTGTACGGTCTTTATGAATTCCAAAGTAAAACAGGCCCAGAAAGAGGGCGCGGATGTCTCCGATATTTCCGCGGGTCTTGCTTATTCCGTCATCAAAAACGCGCTGTTCAAAGTCATCAAGGTTTCAGACGCTTCAGAACTTGGACGCAATATCGTCGTACAGGGCGGCACCTTCTATAACGACGCCGTACTGCGCAGTTTCGAAAAAATTGCGGACTGTCATGCCATCCGTCCGGATATCGCAGGTATCATGGGCGCTTTCGGCGCCGCGCTGATCGCCAGAAACAACTATCATGAGGGATATCAGACGTCGATGCTCTCTATTGACAAGATCAATACCCTGCAGTTTGAAACAAGTATGGCCAAATGTAAGGGCTGCACGAACAACTGCCGTCTTACCATAAACAAATTTACGGGAGGACGTCAGTATATTTCCGGAAACCGCTGCGAACGCGGTCTTGGAAAATCCAAAAAAGAGAACCATGTTCCGAATTTATTTGACTATAAATTAAAAAGGCTCTTCTCCTATGAACCGCTTCCGGCCGACGAAGCCGCAAGGGGAACCGTAGGTATCCCGAGAGTCCTGAATATGTATGAGAATTACCCGTTCTGGTTTACCTTTTTTACAACCCTGAAATACCGTGTCATTCTCTCTCCGAACTCGAACCGTAAAATTTACGAACTCGGTATCGAATCGATTCCGAGCGAATCGGAATGTTACCCTGCCAAACTGGCGCACGGTCATGTAACATGGCTGATCAGACAGGGCGTGGACTTTATCTTCTATCCTGCGCTCTTTTATGAGAGAAACGAATTCCCGGAAGCCAACGATCACTATAACTGTCCGATCGTCACTTCCTATTCGGAAAACATCAAAAACAATGTGGAAGAGATCGGCCGCGGCGAAGTCATTTTCCGTAATCCGTTCATGTCCTTCCGGGACCTGCACACCGTTACGGGCGCTTTGACCAAAGAATTTGATTTTCTTCCGATCGCAGAGGTCATTTATGCCTGCGAGACCGCCTGGAAAGAACAGGAACAGGTCCGAAACGACATGCGTGCCAAAGGGGAAGAAGTGATCGCCTATATGGAGCAAAACCACACGCGCGGTATCGTACTCGCCGGACGTCCTTATCATATCGACCCGGAAATCAACCACGGTATCCCGGAACTGATCAATTCCTATGATATCGCAGTCCTGACAGAAGATTCCGTCTCTCACCTTGCATCGCCGGAACGGCCGCTGATTGTCTCGGACCAGTGGATGTACCACTCCAGGCTGTATGCTGCCGCAAGCTATGTGAAAACACGGGACGATCTGGACTTGATCCAGTTAAACTCTTTCGGCTGCGGCCTGGACGCCGTAACCACCGATCAGGTCAACGATATTTTATCCGGCGCAGGGAAGATCTATACCTGTTTAAAAATCGATGAAGTAAACAACTTGGGCGCTGCCAGAATCCGCATCCGTTCCCTTCTCTCGGCCATCAAGGTCAGGGAAGAACAGAACCGGCCCCGCACGGTCCGTTCCAGCGCTGTGGAGAAAAAACCATTCACAGAAGAGATGCGCCAAAACTATACGATACTCTGTCCGCAGATGTCGCCGATCCATTTTGATGTTTTACAGGCTGCTTTCTGCGCCTGCGGATACCACTTTGAAGTACTTGATAACGACAACCGGCGCGCCGTTGACGTCGGTCTCAAATATGTAAATAATGACGCGTGTTATCCTTCTCTTATGGTCGTCGGACAGATTATGGACGCACTGCTCTCCGGCAAATACGACGTCAATAAAGTAGCTATCATCATGACCCAGACAGGCGGCGGCTGCCGTGCCACCAACTATGTCGGATTTATCAGACGGGCCCTTGAAAAAGCCGGTATGCCGCAGATTCCCGTAATCTCCCTGAATCTTGCCGGCATTGAAAGCAATCCGGGATTTCATGTAAATGCAGATATGTTTATACGGGCCGCTTATGCTGCCCTGTTCGGAGATATCTTCATGCGCTGCATCTACCGAATGCGTCCTTATGAAAAAGAACCCGGTTCCGTGGAAGCCGTGCATCAGAAATGGCTGGCCAAATGCCGCCAGTTTGTATCGGAAAAGCATATGAGCTATTTTACGTTTTGCAGAATGTGCAGGGAAATGATAAAAGAATTTGATGCCGTTCCGATCACGGATGAGAAAAAACCGCGCGTCGGCATCGTAGGCGAGATCCTTGTAAAATTCGCGCCTGCAGCAAACAACTACCTGGTAAACCTTCTTGAATCGGAAGGGGCGGAAGCAGTCGTTCCCGATCTTATGGACTTCATGCTTTACTGCTTCTACAACCAGATCTATAAGGCGCAGCATCTCGGAAAAACAAAGAAGGCCGCCGCACTTTCCAGACTCGGCATCTGGGCAATCGAACGACTGCGTTCCGCCGCGGCGAAAGAATTGAAAAAGAGCGTGCACTTTGAACCGCCGACAAGTATCTATCAGCTTGTCGAATATGCGGAGCCGATCGTCAATATCGGCAATCAGACCGGTGAAGGGTGGTTTTTGACCGGTGAAATGGTGGAACTGATCAACAGCGGCGTCAACAATATCGTCTGTACCCAGCCGTTTGGCTGTCTGCCCAACCATGTCGTCGGCAAAGGCGTAATCAAGGAGCTGCGCAGAAGATATCCGCTCTCCAATATCGTCGCCATCGATTATGATCCCGGCGCCAGCGAAGTCAATCAATTAAACAGAATCAAACTGATGCTTTCCACAGCACAGAAAAATCTGAAAAAACAAAGCAGTTAAATCAAAAGCAGATGTGCCGGTACAGGTCACATCTGCTTTCTTACTATCTTGTACTCATCATCCTGTTGATAAAACGAACATTCAAAATTCCCGCCGCTCAGAAAACGGCTCATATCGTCTTCATCCAGGTCTACCATGCAGACATAGCATTCATAATCTTCATCATAGACATAATTGCTGCATGTGTCACAACTGCTGCTCATAGAATAACCATGCCTTTCTCATACGCCGACAACGGGCAGTTCCCTCTGCACCCCGCGTTAATAAAACGTCTTGTCGAGTTTACGATTGATAAACTTCACTTTCCCCTTCTCTTCTTCTATCAGAGACTGTATGGCATCTTCTGCGGCTTCTTTCTGGAGCTGGTTCACGCAAAATACACACGTACCGAACTTGTCCCTGGAAAAAAGTCCCGGTTTCTCCCATTTTACATAATAGGATACTCTGTTTTTCAAGAGAAGTTTCTCGATTCTTTCCTTGGTTGTCATGTCCGTGACCTGACACCATTCTAATTCATTGTGTACTTTCACTTTTTGATATGCAGTTTCCATCCTCAATACCTCATAAGTAAATATAAGTAAATTTTTATAAAATATACCTGTCTTATTATATCTCTTTTTGATCGATTGTGCAACCTTGCAGAATATCCCGATTTATGTTATCTTTATATAGTTAAGTTCTGAAAATAAAAATGCCAGGCGCCTGCTTTTCCTTGCAGAGCAGACCGGATCGGAGCGTATTATGCCAATTAAAATAAAAGATTCCCTTCCCGCAAGAGCCGTCTTGGAGGGAGAAAATATTTTCGTCATGACACAGTACCGTGCAATTCATCAGGATATTCGTCCGCTCAACGTATTGATCTTAAACCTTATGCCGACGAAGATCGTCACGGAAACGCAGCTTTTGCGTAAACTGTCCAATTCACCGCTGCAGGTAACGGTTGAATTTCTGCAGACGGCAAGTTATATACCGCAGCATACGGACACCAGCCATTTAGAATCATTCTATACGACTTTTGATCAGGTAAAAGACCGCAAGTTCGACGGTATGATCATTACCGGGGCGCCCCTCGATTATGTCAAATTTGAGGACGTCACTTACTGGAAGGAACTATGTGCGATCATGGAATGGGGCAAAACCCATGTACATTGTACACTGCACCTATGCTGGGCCGCCTATGCCGGACTATATTACTTCTACGGACTAAACCGCTATGACCTGCCCGAAAAACTCTCCGGCGTCTATGCACACAGAGTATTAAAAAAGACTTCACCGCTCTTCCGCGGCTTCGATGATGTTTTCTATGCGCCGCAGTCACGCGCCATGGGCATCGATGCGGATACCATCGCTTCGGTTCCCGAACTGGAGCTTATGGCCGTATCCGACGAAGCCGGCGTTGCCATTGTAAAGACAACGGACAGCCGGCACCTTTTCGTCACATGCCATCCGGAATACGATGCCGACACGCTGTCCAGGGAATATTACAGAGATCTGGAAAAAGGACTGGATCCCATGATTCCCGTCAATTACTTTCCGGATGATGATCCGTCCAAGGCACCGGTCGTCAACTGGCGTTCCACGGGGCAGTTATTATATTCCAACTGGCTTAACTACTACGTGTACCAGACGACACCGTATGATATACGAAGCATCGAGTAACATGTACTGTTTCTTCAAGACCTCTAAAGTGGCTCCAAACTGCGCAGTCACTTCATAAATACACAAAAGAAAGGAAAAAACTATGCCGGTAAATTTAACAAAAGAACTGAAATTTGATCTGACAAAAGAAAATCCCGGTCTGAACAATCTGCTTGTCGGTCTGGGCTGGAACGTAAGTTCCTATGATTCCGATACGGACTTCGATCTGGATGCGGAAGTATTTATGTTAGGGTCCGACGGCAAATGCCCTGCGGACGACGATCTTGTATTCTACGGCAATTTAGTCCATGCAAGCAAAGCCGTAAAACACCTCGGGGATAATCTGACAGGCGAGGGTGAAGGGGATGATGAGCAGATTCAGATCGATCTGCGTAAAATACCTGAAAATATTTCCAGAATTATTTTCACTGTCACCATCTATGACGCGGAAAAGCGGCAGCAGAACTTCGGACAGGTCTCCAACGCGTTCTTACAGGTTTCAAACGCATTTATCCGGGTCGTCAATGAAGAAACAGGTAACGAACTGCTCCAATATGATCTGGGTGAATCCTTCTCTATCGACTCTGCCCTGATCGTCGGCGAGCTTTACCGAAACGGCGCGGAATGGGAGTTCAAATCTGTCGGCAAAGGATTCCAGGGCGGTCTTGCAGCGCTTTGCGATCATTATGGTGTAGCATATAAATAAGAATAAGGGAAGAACGGTACCATTTACGATACCGGCTCTTCCCTTAAATATTCTCTCATAAAATCTTCTTCCGAAAGGATCCGGATACCGAGCTCTTTCGCCTTTTTATTTTTTGAGGAATTCGAGGCCGTATCGTTATTGATCAGACAGGCTGTTTTTGATGTGACGCTTCCCGTCACTTTCCCTCCTTTGGTTTCAATGACCGCTTTTAATTCGTTCCGGTTTTCATAATGAGTAAGGCTTCCCGTGATCACAAAACTGAGACCTGAAAGCGTCTGCTCCGATTCTTCCATATTTTCAGCAGCAATCGTTATTTCCTGCAGGAGATGGTCCAATTGCACGGCATTTTTTTCTTCCCGGAAATAATCGTGGAAAGCTTTCGCCAGCACTTCTCCGATACCTTCTATCTCGCTCAGTTCTTCTGCCTGCGCGCTTCTCATGGCGTCCAGATCGTTCCGGTAATACCGGCAGATCACCCTGGCATTGGCAAGGCCGATACCGGTAATGCCGAGCGCATAGATTACCCGCGCCAGCGGCGCCTCTCTTGCCCTTTCAATACTGCTTATCAGATTCTGATAAGACTTTTCCCCGAAGCCTTCCATCTGTGTGATCTCATCCTCATATCGCTGTAACCGGAACAGATCGGCAAACTCATGGATGAAACCTTTCCCGATAAATTTTTCAAGCGTAGCTTCCGATAAGCCATCGATGTTCATAGCGTCCCTGCTGACAAAAAGCGTAAAAGATTTCAGTTTCTTCGCTTCACAGGCCGGATTGGTACAATACAGCGACTGCACGTCGCCTACCTGTTTTATTTCCGTCGGTGCGCTGCAGACCGGACAGGCATCGGGAATCCGTACAGAGTCGCTTTTGGTCAGATTCTCGGCGATCTGGGGAATGATCATATTCGCTTTATAAACGGTGATACGGTCTCCGATTCCCAGCTGCAGCCCTCTCATGATGCTGATATTATGCAGAGAAGCCCGGCTGACCGTGGTTCCTTCCAGCTCTACCGGTTCAAATACCGCAATCGGATTGATCAGTCCGGTACGGCTCGGACTCCATTCAATTTCCTGCAGAACAGTCTCCCGCAGTTCATCCGCCCACTTAAAAGCAATGGAATCTCTCGGAAATTTCGCTGTCATGCCAAGCGAATGACCGTACGCGATATCATCATAGACGAGCACAAGGCCATCGGATGGAATATCATAATGTTCGATCTTCTTTTCAAAATAATCAATAGCATCCATTATCGTATCAGGTGTTACTTTTTGATATTCCACAATATCAAATCCCTGCTCTTTCAGGAAAACAAACTGGTTTTCCCTGGAATTATGAAAATCGATACCGTCCGCTTTTACGAGGCTGAATGCAAAAAAGCTGACATTTCTGCCCGCAGTCACCTCATTATTTAACTGACGCACGGAACCGCTGCATAAATTTCTCGGGTTTTTGTATTTATTCTCGATTCCTTCGATCTGCCCGTTAATTTTCTCAAAATCAGAATAAGAAATGACGGCTTCTCCCCGCAGGACAAGCTCCCCCTGGAACGGAATTGAAAGCGGAATGTTCTGAAATACCTTCGCATTATTGGTAATAACCTCTCCGACTTCTCCGTTTCCGCGTGTAACAGCCTTTGCAAGTTTTCCTGCAAAAAATGTCAAAACAATGGTAAGACCATCTAATTTCCACGAAAGAAGCGCTTCTTTACCATTCATCCAATCGCGCAGTTCTTCTCTGTTTTTCGTCTTTCCAAGAGAGAGCATCGGCCTTTCATGACGTTCTTTGGGCAGTTCGTCAACCGCTTCATACCCCACTTGAACAGTCGGACTGTTTGTCAAAATAACGCCCGTCTCCTTTTCTAACGCCGACAGCTCATCATAGAGGCGGTCGTATTCATAATTCGACATGATTTCCATATCTTGTGCATAATACGCTTTGGAAGCGCTATTTAAAGTAGAAACCAGTTCCTTCATCCGATTCATTTTGTCGCTTTGCATCATTCACCTCATATTTTTTTACATTGATCTGTGCTCTGTAAACAGTCTTTCCCCAATCCCGGCAGCATTGCCGCATCATTTCTGTGCCGGCGCGCACGCAGAATAAAGAGCTTCTCTCTCCTGTACGGATAATTCCCGGTATTCGCCCGGTTTTAATTTTGCAAGATCAACAGTCATAACGCGTGTTCTTAGTAATTTCTTCACTTCATACCCCACCGCAGCGCACATTCTTCGTATCTGTCTGTTGACCCCCTGGGTCAGGATCATCCGCATCGTGTTAGGCCCTATCTGTGTAATCTGACACGGCCTTGTCGTCAGTTCCAGTTCTTTCAGATAAATCCCCGCTCTCATCTTCTCAAGAGCCTCGTTTGTCAAGGCTTTATTGACCTTTACGACATACTCCTTTTCATGTCTGTTAGCGCCCCGCATCATCGCATCGATCAGGCCGCCATCATTTGTCATGATCAAAAGGCCCTCTGAATCTTTATCCAAACGGCCTGCATAAGTAAGTCTGACAGGATATTTTAACTCGTCCCGTATTTTTATCTTGGCATGTTTATCACGTTCCGTACAAGTGACCCCAACCGGCTTATAGTAAGCAAGAACAACCTTCTGCTCCCGTCCCTGCAGCAGTTTCCCCCGTACTCTGATCTCATCTTTCTGCGATACCTGCATGCCGGGTACGGCGTCTTTGCCGTTCACCGTCACGACCTTCTCTTCGATCAGCTTATCGGCGTCTCTTCTGGAACAGATGCCGCATTCGGCAAGATATTTATTTAATCTGGTTGATTTCGGCCTGATACTCTGCCGGTCGGTAGGTTTCGACATTTTCGTCACTCCTGTTATTTTTTCTGACAACACCGTGTTCCATCAGGAAGTCCTTCCACTGTGCATAATTATTGGCATAGAGATGCACGCCGTCGAAAGTCAAATCGTCCTTTAACAAACCTTCCTCATCGGTAAACAGCGGGTTGCTGTCCAGATAAAACGTATCGGTTCCGTTTGCGAGCGTTGCTATCGCCGCATTCTTGGCATTGATATTAATATTATTAAACTCCGTATTTAAATTATTCTTCTCTCTGTTGACATGCAGATTGGCCATGAGGAAAATGATCGCCTGCGGCTGCCACTGCCTGATCTGCTCCAATACGGCCTGATAATGTTCCAGAAAATATTCGGTATTCCCATAACCGAGTTCGTTCATGCCAAGCATCAGATAGATCTTGCCGTAGCGCTTCTGCTGCATCACCTGATTCAGATCCGCCTTCTCGCCCGTCTTCTGATATGTAACGCCCTTTTCATCCAGAAGCTTATAGACCGTCATACCGTTCTCACAATAGAAATCAGCGTCCAGTCCGGCATAATCCGCAATCCCCATCGTCCGCGAATCCCCTAAGAACACAGCGTCCGTAAAGTACTCTTCCTTCACTTTGGTATAGGCATAGTCTGTCGTAAGTGCAAGTTTTCCTGCATCTTCATAATAAATAGAATCCGTCTCCACCGGGTCATAGTCCACAAAGACCGTCTGTCCGACAGGCTCTTCCGCCTCTTCTTCAACGATCTTCGCCATCTCTTTCTCTTCCTGCTCCTTTTGTGCAAGAAAGCTTCTCATTTGCTCTGCATGTTCACTGTCTTTCTCCAAAGTTTCCATAACGGCAGGTATTTTATTTTCTTCCTGCACGCCGTTATCCCTGTCTGTATCCGGTATCTTCGCCATAGCAGGCTCTGTCGGCGGAAGTCCTGTTACGCTGCCGTGCATCTCCTTTTCCATGATCACGGCGAAAACCGGACTGCTCCATAAGGAACGCCACTCCAGTCCTCCATAGTCCCGATACCATAGTAATATGACACCGCCGATTGTCAGAAACAGCCAGATGATAGAAATGGCTGTCAGATACGGACAATTCTGCAAGTTTTTTTTCAAACGTTTCTTATCTATCGACAAAGCTTTCACTCCCAAACAGTTATGTAAACTTCTTCAAATTTCCCCTGCGCCTAAAATCTGAAGTACAGAAACGGATTATTGCTTCCTGACATGATCTCATAAACGGAAAACCAGAAAATAACAACAATTATCACTACCGTATACCACTTATATTTATACTTTTGATACTGCTTCATCGGATACGGTGTGGCAAACAGAACACACAAAATAAATAACACCCCGTATTGTTTTATGTAACGAAATACCTGCTCACTGCCTGCCAGCGCATTTGATGCATGGATCCCTATCATATTCTGCAGATACATTCCAAGCTGGTGCATATCGCTTATCGCAAAGATGACCCACGTTACCGGGATCAATACGATCACATAAATATGTCCGATCACTTTCTTTTGTTCCAGCCACTTCCCGAATCCCTTCTTCTCTATGGAAAGCAGAACAAAGAACAGCAGTCCCCACAATGCGAAATTAAAATCCGCCCCGTGCCATAATCCCGTAAGCGTCCAAACGACCAATAAATTGAAGGCAGTCCTGACATATCCTTTTCTGTTGCCGCCAAGCGGAATATATAAATATTCTTTAAACCATCTTCCCAGCGTGATATGCCATCTTCTCCAGAATTCCGAAACCGATCTGGACATATACGGATCGTCGAAATTCTTCGGAATCCGGAAACCGAGCATTCTTCCCAGACCTTTTGCCATAAGCGAGTATCCCCAGAAATCAAAATAGATCTGAAAAGAATAGGCAAATGCCCCAAGCCACGCCACGGCTGCAGACAGATTCCCTGCGCCTGCCGTCATGATGCTGTTCCAGAGCGTACCGATCTGGTTAGCCAAAAGCACTTTATATCCCAAACCGATACTGAACAGTTTTAAACCGCTCTCAACCGCTTTCGGATGAATCTTCCGCTCCTTCATCCGCTCGGCAACTTCCTCATACTTGACAATCGGTCCCGCGATCAACTGCGGAAACATTGTCACATAAGATGCAAAAGCCGTAAAGGAAACTTTCTCTCCTATCCTGCCGTTATAACAGTCGATCAGATACGATACGATCTGAAACGTATAGAAACTGATCCCGAGCGGCAGAGCCAGTGACAGAAGCGGTATCATCTCCCCCGACGATATACCGCCCAAAAGACGGTTCAGGTTCTGTGCCGCAAAATCCCAATATTTAAAGACAAAAAGAACACCGAAATTGTAGCATATCGACAAGATCAATGTAATTTTTCCATATTTTTCTTTTTTATCTATAATCAGTCTTCCTGCACCATAATTTACAAGAATGGACAAAACAAGCAGCAGAACATAATAAGGTTCCCCTGCTCCATAGAACAAAAGGCTCCCCGAAAGCAATACAAGGTTACGGTATTTTCCGGGAACAGCCAGATATAGCAACATAAATACCGGTAAGAACCGGAACAAAAACTCTACACTGGAAAATAGCATATCTATGGCTCCCCTAAAAAATGACTCTAGATATAGTATATTCCAGGCAGAGTTAATTTACAAGCATTACTGCCTATATTTTTTACACTTGCCAGATCACAAAAGACTGTGCCCCAAGTACATAGCTTTCACCGTTTCTGTCTGCCGTGCCGATCTCATAAATCTTTTTACTTCCGGCAGGGAACTGACCGGCCGTTATCTCTATACTGCATACTTCTTTTGCCGGATTGCAGCACATAAGCAGGTTTCCTCTGCGGTAAGCGAACGCCCTTTCTTCCTTTTTCGCATAAAGAAGTTCCAGATTAGCGTTTTCTTTCAGGTCTTCTTCCCTGTTTCTGATCGCCAGAACATCTTTTACGACATGCCATAAAGAGTCTTTATCCGCTTTCTGTGCGGCCGCCGTCGGCGCATCTTCGGCGCTGTCCACGGGCAGGTACAGGTTTTCGGACGCTGCGTCGGAAAAGCCGTGATTATCCGTATCATCCCACTGCATCGGCGTACGGGAACCGGTTCTCGTATATCCGCCCTCTTTCGTCGGAAGAGGCAGATAACGCATGCCGATCTCATCCCCATAATATAAGAACGGATTACCCGGCATCGTAAAGAGAAACGCATACGCAAGTTTCAGTTCCGTAACATCCAGGAAATGCGCGGCACGGATCGTATCATGATTGCCCGTGATCAGGCAGTAACGTCCCTTATGTTTGATCTTCTCATAGCTTTCCAGATATTCGTCAAAGAAATCCAGAACGCTCCTGCTGCTCTCTTTATGGAAAAAGCTGTTGTTTCTCCCATCTTTTGCATCCCGCAGAAGCAGATTATAGCAGTTGCCCGGCCAGTCCAGGCAAAAATCCATATGAAATCCCGCAGGAATCGACAGCCACGGTCTGTTCCATTCGGATACGAGCGCCGCTTCCGGATAAGACTCGTCCAACATCTGTCTGATGTCCTGCCAGATCAGGCTCGTTCCGCTCTTATTTTCGTCGTCCTTTTTTACGAGAGAATCCGCCATATCCACCCGGAAACCGTCGCATCCGGCATCCAGCCAGAAACGCATGATATCCTTCAAAGCTTCTTTCGTTGCGGTACAGGCAGGATCCGTGATCTCTTTCTGCCACGGCTTATCCGGATGTAAAAATCCGTAATTAAGCGCCGGCTGGCATTTAAAGAAATTCAGCACGTAGACGCCGTTTCTGTCGCTTTCTCCCGCCACATAATTCATTCCTTCCGGAGAATTGAACCAGTCGTCCGTCCAGATATAACGGTCGGAATACTCGTTGTGCGTCCTTTCGGCGCTCTTGCGAAACCACTCATGCTCCTCGGAAGTGTGTCCCGGCACGAGATCCAGTAAAATATGCATATTCCTTTTATGCACCTCGTCAAACAAGCGGATCAGATCCTCATTGCTGCCGTACCGCTGCGCCGTCTTTTTATAATCCCGCACATCATAACCGGCATCATGAAAAGGCGAATCAAAACAGGGATTCATCCAGATAGCGTTGCAGCCCAAGTCCTGAATGTAGTCCAGTTTCTCAATAATTCCATCAAAATCACCGATTCCATCCCCGTTGGAATCTTTAAAAGACTGGGGATAAATTTCATAAAATACTGCATCCTGTAACCATTTTGGCATCGTAAATACCCTCTCTTTCCATTATATTTATGCTCTTATAGAAAAGCACGAAAGGCCGGAGCGGGCGGGCAGCAAAAAAAGTTTCTGCTTCAGGCACGCTTCCGCTCCGTTAAAAACGCAGCGGTACTAGGTTCGAGCGCCGCAAAGCGCCCCTCTTACCAAGGACCGGCGTTTTTAGAGGGCCTTTCATCAGAAATCTTTTTTCCCTGCCCGCCCGCTCCGGCCTTTCGTGCTTTTTCTTCTTTATCGTAATCCTTTCGGATAGTGATTCTTCATCACACCGCCTGCCGCCTTGCCAAACCCGATCGAATAACCTCCTGTCGTAAGCAGCGTCCAGCCTTTTTGCGCTTCGCCGCACATAAAGGTTTCTCCCCGCAGATAACGTCTTGCTTCCTCTTTTGACATCTCATACCGTGCATCCGCATCCTCCGGCGCAAGATACAGGGCCAGGGCGTGGGCCGGCTCAAAACGGTTCTTTTTATTGGTCCCTGCGTGCAGACCCGGTCTGATCACTTTCATACCGTCAAGCGGGATCATCTGTGCAGGCAGCAGATATATATGCTCCCCAAACGGTATCGGGATCTTATCTTCTAAAAGCCGTCTTAACGCCTCGTCATGCAGTCCTATTTCTTCCTGCAGGAAATGCATACAGGGCCCGAAAAATGTTTCGGGCACGTTCCTGTCTTCTTTTTTCTTTTTACGTCCTCTGTCTCTTTCCTGCATCCGCTCATCAGCGTAAGTATATGGCGCGGTATATAATCCCTCTTCCTTTCTTAATCTGGCGATAAAATGTCCCTCTCCTTTTAGAAGATGCGGCCATAAGCGCATTGTATGCTCTATCCCGGCTGCCGGATGCCCGGTCCATTCACCTCTTCCCGCAGCAAAAAAATCCGCACATGCCGCTCTTTCTATGGAAAATTCCGTATGATCCCGCAGAAAGGCGCTGATCACACCCTCGTTTTCCTCCGCCGAAAAGGTACAGGTGGAATATACAAGTACACCGCCCGGTCTGACCATACGCGCCGCCTGCTCCAATATCGCCATCTGCCTGTCCGCACACATTTTCACATGCGGGAGGCTCCATTCTTTCACCGCCGTCTCATCCTTACGGAACATTCCTTCTCCGGAACAGGGCGCATCCACAAGAATCCTGTCAAAAAAGTCAGGGAACAGCTCTGCCAGCCTCTCGGGCGTCTCGCTGCATACTACCGCATTGGGAATTCCCATCCGCTCCACATTCTGGGACAGGATCTTTGCCCGGTTCGGTATGACCTCATTCGATACAAGAAGTCCTCTGCCCGCCATTTTGCCTGCTATATGAGTGGTTTTACCTCCCGGCGCGGCACATAAGTCAAGTATCCGCTCGCCCGGCGCGGGCGCTAATACTTCCGCTGCCGCCATAGCGCTCGGCTCCTGTATATAATAGGCGCCGGCCTCATGATAAATATGTTTCCCCGGCTGGTCCTCCGGTCTATAATAAAATCCTTCTTCCGCCCATGCGATCTGTTTGAGCATAAACGGCATCCGCTTTAAAAAGGTCTCCCGGTCCGACTTTAAACTGTTAAAACGCAGTCCATATGAGCGTTCCGTTTCATAGGATGCCAGAAAAACCGGGTATTCCTCTTTTAAGAGAGACGCCATCCGGTCTGTAAAATCATTTGGCAGCATTGTTTTCTCGTCCGTCATTTTCATCCGTCGTCTTTATCCGTCTTTTCTTTCTATCCCGGCCTTTGGCAGGATTTGTCAAATACCAATCTCTCATTGACAGTGTATCAGCATTTCCGTTTTTTTTCCATATACTTTTGATATAACTTGCACAATTTCTCCGCGCTATGTATAATAAACCCGTGCCGCGATCCGGTCGTTACGGCCATGAGCGCCGAGGCCTCCGATATGAGCAGCTGGCTTCTTATGGGCCTGCCCGGTGTCGCCTACCTGTCGGGTATCGCAGAAGCCGGCTGGACCGCTATCGGTCTTGCAGTTGGGACTTATGTAAACTGGTTGATCGTTTCTAAAAAGATCCGCCGTTATACAAGTCAACTGCACGCGCTGACATTACCGGATTTCTTTTCCAAACGATACGGAGATGACCAAAATATCCTGACCTGCGTATCGGCGGTTATCATCATTATCTTTTTCATCCCCTATACGGCTTCCGGATTTGCGGCCTGTGCCAAACTGTTCAATACACTGTTTGGGGTAAATTATATGGCCGCCTTATTCATCAGTGCCGCGATCATCGTTCTTTACTGCACGCTGGGCGGTTTTCTGGCGGTCAGCACGACCGATCTGATCCAGGGTATCACGATGTCCATAGCGCTCATTATCGTCATCTGCTTCGGTATCTTTACAGCAGGCGGCTTTGAGCATGTAATCGCCAATGCACAGGCTCTTCCCGGCTATTTGAGCATGATGCGCTCCTATGTTCCGGGTACGGATTACGATACGCCCTACAGTGCACTGACAATCGTTTCCACGCTTGCCTGGGGACTCGGTTATTTCGGTATGCCCCATATCCTGCTTCGCTTTATGGCAATCGAAGACGAGAAAAAACTGTCACTCTCCAGAAGAATTGCAACCGTCTGGGTCGTTATTTCCATGGCTGTCGCCGTATTCATCGGTATCGTCGGCTACAGCATGTCCCAAGCGTCCGTTATTCCCGCTCTGGAAGGCAGCAGTTCCGAGACCATTATCGTGCAGATCGCTTCGGTGCTCAGTAAGTATAACATCCTGACGGCTCTGCTTGCCGGCATCATTCTGGCGGGCATTCTGGCCGCAACCATGTCAACCGCAGATTCTCAGCTGCTGGCCGCCGCGTCCAGTATTTCCCAGAACCTGCTGCAGGATTTCGGTAAAAAGAAGATCGACACGAAAACTTCCGTGAAAATAGCAAGAATTACCGTTATGATCATTTCCCTGATCTCCGTCCTGCTGGCGTCGAATCCCGACAGTTCCGTATTTGAGATCGTATCATTTGCCTGGGCGGGCTTCGGTGCGGCATTCGGCCCGATCGTATTATGTGCCTTGTTCTGGAAGCGTTCGAATAAATGGGGCGCACTCTGCGGCATGATCACCGGCGGCGCTATGATCTTCATCTGGAAGTACGGCATTGCCGGACTGGGCGGCGTTTTTGCAATCTATGAACTGCTGCCGGCTTTCCTTCTGGCGACACTGGTAAACATTATCGTTTCCCTTATGACAGCAGAGCCATCTCAGGAAATTCTCGCCGTATATGATAAAGTAAACCGGAAATAAAACCGCCTCCGGCGCGGTATCATAATTGTATTCATGACAGAAAAAGGACATTGGAACTATAAATTTTTACTTCCAATGTCCTTTTTATTTTCCAAGAGTGCTTCTTTCTCCGTATTTATTATAAGAATCCAGCAGATAGGCCGTATTGATCTGCACCTCGTAAACATCTTCTTTCGTGACGTGTCCTGTTGCGCTGTTTTGCTTCTTTTTGGGCTGCTCCCGCCGTTCTTTCCCTGCTTTTGACCGCATCCCCTGCAAAAAGGCCTGCACGCCGTTTTGCATTTTGTGCATATATTTCCTGTAGTCAATACTTCTTTTTGATTTTTTCTGCTCCGATTCTATAACATCCGAAATTTTATTTTCCCCGTCAGCTTCCGCGGCAAATAATGTTCCGGCTGCCGCAGTCATGCCGGCCTCGTGTGCCGGAATCTGCTCTCCCTGCACTCTGCCGAGGCTGACGGTATCTTTCCCGGATCCTGCTGCCTCCTGCAGACCGCCGCCTGACTTCCCGTTTCCCAATATGTTTCCTGTCATTCCCGCTTCTGCCGTGCCGCCAAGTTCCAGACCATTTACATGAGAATAAGACGGCTGTAAGTTCTGCACACCCGTCGTATTTCCCGTTTCGTTTCCGCCTGCGCCGCCTCCTCCAAAAGACACGCCGCCGAGCAGTTTTCTCTGATCCGTTTTATCATGGTTATGGAAGGCACTGTTATTCCATCTGACAACATGATATTCTATCGGCCGTTCATTTTGTATCCAATGCATCAGCACATCCTTTTATGAAAAGAAGTTAAAATAATTTCCTCTCGAACCGTAACCGCGAAGCAGATTACTATATACATTGCCGACAAGCGAATTCAAGCCGTTCACGGCATTTGCCTGTACATTCTCCGCTGCGGAAGATGTTCTGGCTGCAAAAGATGTATCGGTACCCCATGCCTTCTTCAACTGATCCAGGCTGGCTCCTGCAAGCGCCTTATCGCTTACGGAAAGCGTTCCGTCCGCATTTTTCGTCACACCGGTCGTCTGCAGAGCTGAACGATACATCGTCGCATAAGAGCTTAACTGGTTCAAATAACTGCTATCGACCCGGCCGCCGCTGTTCCGCAGACTCTGTACCATACCGTTATACTTCTCTACAAACTCTTTCACCTGCTTGGTAATAGGTGTCGTATCACCCGTTTCCTGCGCTTTGGCAAACAGAGAATCTTCTCCTGTTCCTGTCAGTTTGGAAGCAATGCTCTGCAGTTCACCCGCATTATTTTTCATATTCTGATAATTGGTATGCGCACTGTTTGTCTTATTCGTCGTCTGCCCGCCCAAAAAACGATCGGTTGTTTTCAAACGGTCCATCATGTGCTTACCGCTTGTTTTATTATTGCCAACACCGATACCGAGCATCGCGCTCATAAAATTACGTGTCACTCTCATTTCCGTATTCTCCCTTCCTACGCAAGTTGTTCCCGTTCTATACTTATCATAACACATGAAGAACGTTCCTGTAACATATATCGATAGTTTTCACGGAAAATAAAGAGGATTGTCATCAAGTGAACCGTTTCTGTCATGAATTTCCTATGTTTTCCCCTGTAACATGATCGTCAGGCAGAAAACATCGTCCTTAACTTCATAGGACATCGTTCCGAAATACCGGCCGGCCACACTGTCCATATTCTTTAAACCGATTCCGTGCATGGAATCGTCCTCTTTGGTCGTTCGTAATGTCCTGTCCGCTGTATACAGGACTTCATTCCCATCGCAGTCATTTTCAATCCGCACCAAAAACATCCTGCCCTTCAAATAGCTGTGCACCCGGATGAGCGGATGCTTTTTCTTTCTGCATTTTATACAGGCTTCCATAGCGTTATCCAACGCATTATTTAATAAAATCCCAAGATCGAAAGCTTCGATGCCAAGCTGTATCGGATATAGAAAGTCACTTTCCAGCGTAATGCCTTCCTTTTCACATTCCTGCCGTTTTCTGCTCATGATCACATCCGTAACCGGATTTCCTGTATTATCACGGATCGTCAGCGCATCCAGTGTCTCCTTCATGCGGTATAAATACTGCCGGCCTTCCGTCTGCACGCTTTCCTTCCCATCCGGATCGTCCCACACGGCGCCCCCTGTCTTATTATCACTGATACCGGATAGAAAAAGCTGTTCCATGTCCGCAATATAATTGTTCATATCATGACGCATCCCGCGTATCCCATCGTAAAGCCGCTCCATATCCTGAACATGCTTCGTCATATCAGACAGCTGCTGTTCATAAAATAACAGGCGGTTTTTCTCTTCCTGCGCGTTCATCAGCTCTTTGAAAATTTTGCAGCTGTACACAATAGAAAGCAGGCATAAAAATGTCATAGCCGGTATGAAGGCATACATACCTTTATATTTGTCGAATAAAAATTCTATTTCCGCCGTCTCTGTCTGTGTAAAAACAAGACAGCGCAGGATCAGGTCAAAAGCCATGCCGACAGCAGGCGAAAGCATGAGAAACAAAATACCCTGTTTATCAGTATTTTGCATATCCTGCCGGTATTTTAAAACTGCCCGGACCGCAATATAGGCTATGCAAAGCTGGATCAGCACCAGCACCAGATTCCAAACATTTCCCAAAGACTTCATATGCGCCATATAATCCTCTAACGCCATATCATTGTCTATTACCCTGTTGATCTGCCAGTCACTGTATGCCTGCAGGCAAAATGTCCAAAAGCCGTATAAACTGAACACCGCCATTTCCATAATAACCCTGTATAACAGAACCAGATATGTTTTTAAGAGCTTTCTGCCCTCATAAAAAAAATCGAGCAGGATAAAATTAAAAAACATCCTGATAAGCAATTTAATAATGGTCATGCTGCTTCTTTGCAGGATCATATTGTCTTTGTAAAGAAACTCTTCAAACCACGCGGAATTACTAAACCAGAAGCCGCAGACGACAAAAAGCAGGAAAAACAGATATTTTCCCTGCCGTGCATATTTTTCTTTCCATGTAAGCGCCCCTTTACACAAATAGAGCAAAAGAGCTGCGCTTACGCTGTATTTCATCAGATCAATAAACTGCAGCATAAAACAGCTCTCCCCTTATGCTTTCAGACTTTTTGCGAAAACTGCTTATATAACCGGACATGATCCTCCGTGCATTTCCATTTATTATAGGCATTGACTGTCACACAAATGTATTCTCTGCCCTTTTTATCCATGCCAAAACTCACCGCGCAGTTCCCTGACTGCAGTACATAGCCTGTCTTGGCGCAGATCACTTCTCCGCCGGTATCTTTATCCTCGATGCGGCGCAGAAACCAGTTGGATATCGTAATGCCCTCCGGATGCTGTGCCGTTACGGCAGTCGTATAGGTATGTGCCGACAGCACTTCCCTGCACGTCTTGTTCTTAACGGCCGCCGCCATGATCACTGCCATATCATATGCCGAACAATAATGCCCTTCTTCATAGATCCCCGTGCAATTCGTAAAATGTGCGCTGTCCGATAAGCCAAGCTCCTCCAGTTTCGCGTTCATCAGCTTCATAAATTCTTCCTGCGAACCCGCTATGAATTCGGCCAGACCGATCGCCGCATCCGCACCGGAATGAAGTACCATCCCGTAAAGCATATCCTTTACCGTTACGCTTTCTTCTTCCTCAAATCCGACGACGACGCAGTCATTGATATAACAATAATCGAGAATTTCCCTGGTCATCACAAAAGTATCATCCAGATCGTCAATATGTTCCACTGCGACAAGCAGTGTCAAAACCTTCGTCATGGAAGCAGGCACGATCCGGCTTGTCTCATCTTTGCGGGCAAGAACCGTCTGCGATGCAAGATCCACGAAAATGGCATTGCTGCTGACAACATTCTCACCAAGTGATATCGTATCCTCTGTCGTGTTGAAATGATAAACTGCCGTGCCGTCTGCGGCGGTGTCTTCAGCTTCTTTTTCGAGCATCTCATTTGCCTGCTCTAACGCCGCGATCTGGTCCAGATAAGCCCCTGTCTGTTTTAATGCGGCGAATTCTTCCGGCTCATTCCCGGATGAATCCGCTTCAGCCTCTGCAGCGGTTTTGACGTCATTGATGTCAGTCTTCTGCGCGCTGCCGTCTTCTACGGAGCCGTCACCGATTACCGTTTCCTGTGTCTTTACAGTATCGGCCTCTTTATTTGATACAGTCTCTTTTTGTCCGCTTTTTACAGCAATAACAATTGCTATGATAAGCACGGCGGAAACGGCAAGTCCCGGTACTGCCAGTTTACGAAACAGTTCCTGTCTGCGCTTCCTTTGCCGCATCTCTATTTTTCTCTGCGCCCAGCGTTTCCTGCGCGCAGCATCTTCATCGAAATTCGTTTCCATTTTCAACCATACCTTTCACCCGTCTCATGCTTTAATACAGTCACAAGCCGCGGTTTCATTATATGGTGAACGGTGTTTATTTGTCAATGGATTTTCTCTGCCCTACTCTTGCAAAAATCTGCAGTATATCTGTACGAATTCCCCGTATTTACGCTTTGCAAGGTATATTTTTTCACCGTTGCTGATACTGATGCTCGTACTGTCATATCCTCTGATCTCCGCAAGAGACACAAGATAACTTCTATGACAGCGGTAAAAGCCTTCCCCGAGGCGCTTTTCAAGCTCATCCATTTTTTCGTAAAATTCCAGTTTTTCATTCCTCATGTGCAGAATGACTTTCCGTCCATCGCTTTCCGCATAGAGGATATCCGCAACATTCAATCTGCGGTAGCCATCCTGTACCTTGACTAACATGATCTTCGGTCTGGCTTTGGCTTTCTCCACTTCCGCAATGGCCCTTGTCATCACCGAAATCAGTTTCTCTTTTTCCACCGGTTTAAGCAGATAATGGAATGCGCCTACATCAAATGCCTGAAATACCTGTTCCTTCACTCCCGTCACAAAAATCAAAAGCGTATCCGAAAGATCCCGCAGTTTTCTTGCGGTTTCCATGCCGTTCATACCCTCCATTGCAATATCAAGCAGTACGATATCCGGCGCGTACGATCCTCCTGCCGCCAAAAGCAGTTCCCCTCCCGTGGAAAACTCCCGTACTTCCGCTTCCGGAAATGTCTCTTTCAGCAGCTGTCGTATGCCTTCCCTGATTCTGCTCTCATCATCACAGATCGCAATATTCATATGTGCTTCGATAACTTTCCTTCCTGCCCCTCCATGGCTGATTACTTTCAAAATCCATTTTCCGGTATCTTCTATTGTTATCGGGTGTTTTGCAGGAATTTCTAACGGTAATGTCACGAAACGTATGCTTTTTGTCATAAACGTTGCCGGACTGATTCACGACCGTCAAAAAACAATTGCTCATCAGAGAATTTATTCAACCTTAATACCTCATTCTTTCTGTGCTGTGTTGGTGGTTTCTATAAATAAAAAGGCAGCTGATGGTCTGTTAAGATAATCGCTGCCTAAAGGTAAACAATATTTAATTTTCATATCATTTTTGTTCTGATTTTCCCCGACAAATTGAAATTTATCGTCTTATTGAATAAGAGTTTTGACCCATTCCACCAATGGGCTGTCCTTATTAATATCTATGTATCTCTTGAATAACGCTTGGCTTTCAGCTCTTAAAATTCCCGATGTAATTTCCGGCAGACAAAAAGATGATGCAGAGTGGAAATCATTCCATGATTTCACAGCCCATTGAGCCGCACCATCGGAAGGTGCGTCAAGTGAATAGTATACCTTGCCAACAAATGATGATATTGAAGCACCCAAACACATCATACAAGGTTCCAAATTAGTGAACAATTCCATTTGCCTCTTTTCTTTTGCTTTCATTTTTTTCTGATCCAGCTTCATCAGAGCTTTTAACTCTGCATGAACCAATAATCTATTATCTTCGTTTTCAGATGTATGACTTTGAGCTACTATTGTATCATTGTGGAATATAATACAGGCTATCGGTAATTCATTTTTCTCTAATGCCCGCTCTGCCAGATCAATTACAAGTTTCATTTTCTCATTTACAGTCATAGTTTATAATCCTCTCTTACGCTATTTGAAAAATTCCGATTGTGATTTGATGATTTTTAAGGGAAATATAAGCTGTTATATCTTTCCACAGGGCATTACAAACCCTGATAAGGGAAAAATGAATGTGATTTACACAACATACAATATACACCATAACAGCATTGACGTATACACCTATGCAAGTTATTTCTTGCGGATAGACTGCAGCAAAGCAGAAGAAGGATTGAAAACTACTCCCTGCTCTGAATGTGCCTTAAATACTCTGGCAATAGACGAACCCCTTGAGTATGCAAGATTTATCTTGATGGAAATATACAGATGTTGGTGGAGGCGGAAGATTCTTTAGAACTGTTGTAAACAATTGTAAGGGTCGGAAAACCAGTCCTTACTCTGTTCATAACTGTATTTTCAATCCATCATACGCAAAATGTATTGAGTTCAATTCCCGCTCCAATTCTCTATAATCATCATATGACTTTCCCCAGTCTTCCTCTAAATGTGTAATAATAACGCTTTTGATTCCATACTGTTTTCGTATTGTATCAATTTCATCTAAAGTAAACAGTTCTTTTCGCAGTGGGTTATTTTCATTTAATACAAAGCCATCTTTTAATATATCCCCGACAATTGTATTACCGATGATTAAAACATCTGCACCTTGAAATTTCTCTGACTGTGGAAATGGCTTTACATCACATGGAGCATAGATTATCTTTCTGCTGTTAGAAGAAATAATAAATATTGCCACATGCTCCTGTACATCTACCGGAACTAACTCAATCACAATATCGCCTTTTTTGAAAGCACGAATCTCTTTTGTATATATAAGACCGCTTGCCTCATAGTATTCAATGGCTGAACCGTACTTTGTACCTTGCTTTTTAATATCTGCGAGAATGGCAGGCAAAGAAGCAACTTCTATCGGATTATCGGGTTTCTTTCCCAGTGAACTGGCAAGCCAGTCCATTTTCAATTGCTCGACTACACGCATTCCCATTGTGTGATCGGGATCGCAATGGCTGTACAAAATATGTTCGACTTTTTGTATGCCGGAATTGTTCAAAGAAGCATTGATATCTTCCGGCGTATCAATCAGTAGATTCACATCTTCAACAAACAGACTGCACCCCGTTCTTGCATAAGGAAATCCTTTCTGCCGCGCCTGTATACATACACGACAGTTACAGCATGCCCTTGGCGTGCTGACACAGCCTCCGGAACCAAGTATGATTACGTTCATGTTATGTCTGTCTCCTTCTTTTCATAAAATACTAATGTAAGTCTTTCATTAATGACTTCTGTTCTGCCGGTCTGACGATACCCCATTTTCTCATACAGATGACAGTTTTTAGGCTCCTGCAAAATTGTGTCCAGCTCCCAATTATCGTCTCCATGCATTTCTTCACACAGCCGGATTGCTTTCTGTGCAATCCCTTTCCCTTGAAATTCCGGCAATATAAATATTGGGGAAATTCTTTTGTTTTTTCCGTTTTGCTTTCTGTCAACAATACGGATCGCTCCTACTTTCTTCTGTCCGATACAGATAAAATAGTAAAATGTAAAGTCCTGTTTCAAGCGTGCTTCTACTTTTTCCACGTTTTCATTTGCAGGACTGGTGTCAAAATCCTGATATTTTTCCAATAATTCTTTGAAAGCTTCAACCTGCATGGCATGCAGTTCTTTTGCGTTGTCAATATTTGCCCTTAATAATGTTATTTCCATATACAGCCTCCGTATTTAATGAAAAAAAGCACCAAACATACAATATGTCCAGTGCACTTCTAAAACGATCGGCTATTACAAGCATTCTATCATAATTACAACTTACACCTGCCGATTTATGTGCACAGACATATCAGACCTACCTGCGTAACTGTGCATCAAATCGAAACACAATTACTTTTAAGTACGTCTGTAATACATGTACATATAATTCATTGTAAAATGTAAGTTCTGCATTTTCATGTTCTCCTAAACTTTTTTAATAACCTACCATAATTCTATTTATATGTCAAGAAATAATTTTTTTGAAGACTGCTTCGTTTGCCTGTTCCCTCTGTCCGTTACTGACGGCTCCCGGCTTGCGGCGGCTGACGTATGATTTCGGCAGAAAATAGGTTTTAGATATTTCATTTGATTAAAATCCCCAACCAAAAAGACAGATGGTTTCTCCTCCATCTGTCTTTGTACTGCCATTTTCTCCGGCTCCTGTTATTCTGTTTGTATCGGACTTTCTCTTTTAGACAGGTATCCCGCTTTACTATTGAGGTACGCTTTTATCTATGTATCATATCCCGTGAGATCTCATGCAGGCTTCCCGCTCCGCACATCGACATGGTGTCGGTAAGCTCTCCCGCCAGCTTCTCAATATAGACCGACACCCCTTCTGCACCGCCGCCGTAAAGCGCCGTAACAAACGGTCTGCAGATCAGGACGCCGTCTGCACCTAAAGCCAGCGCTTTGAAAATATCCGTTCCGCTTCTGATTCCGCCGTCAACCAGAATCTTCATGCCGCTGCCATGCAGCGCATCCGCGATTTGAGCAAGTACCTCCGCGCTTGCCGGACACTGATCGAGTACCCGGCCTCCATGGTTGCTCACAACAATGGCTGCAGCCCCGGCTTCCTTTGCTTTGAGCGCACCTTTTACTGTCATGATCCCCTTTACAATAAAGGGGACTTCGGCCAGTTTTACGATTTGGGCCAGCTGCTCCACGCTCTTGCTGCCCGCAGGGGGCGTCATATTTTTCAGAAACGGCAGTCCTGCCGCATCAACATCCATTGCCATCGCAAAGCAGCCTGATTTCCGGCACAATTCCATTTTTTCCCGGATTGTCTCAAGATTCCACGGTTTGATCGTCGGAATCCCCTGTCCCTTAACCTGCGCAATCCCTTCGGCTGCCAGTCTGACCACATCCGGATTCGTGCCGTCTCCCGTAAAAGCGGCAATTCCGTTTTCCACGCATGCCTTCAACATGATATCGTTATAAGTCAGATCATTATATTTTTCTCCGTAATGAAGATTCACCGCACCTACCGGCCCCGCAAAAAACGGATAGCGGAATGTCTGTCCAAATATGGAAAGTGTCGTATCCGGCACTCTGTTTTCACATAAAGTATCCATGTTGATACGAATTTCCTGCCATTTGTCATAATTTCTGACAGCAGTGTCACCCACTCCCTTTGCCCCCGGCCCCGGTATCTGATTTTTGCACGCTCTGCCGTTGCAGACCAGACAAGCCTTACAAAACGGTCCGATGCAGTCTCTGGCATGTTCCAGTATTTCCTGATAATTCATTTCATTTCTTCCTTTCTGACCGCAATATTCACCGGCCATTGACCAAACCGGCTTTTCCGCTCATGCAGCCGCCTGTTAAATCACGGCAAAACATATTTTCCCTGGAAGGTGCGGTACAGCGCCTGAAACTGTTCCGTCTCATTTTTCTGAAACGCATCCCGGTATTCATGAATTCCAAGGGAATCTTCCTGCAATTCCATGACACTGGCCGCAATATGCGAACAATGCACAGCCACTCTCTCAGCGCCCGTCACAATATCGGAAAGCATAAACCCAAGTTCGATCGTACACTTTCCTTTCCGCAGACGCTTGATATGCCGTCTTTTCACTTCCGCCCCCAGCTCCGTAATAACCTGCAGCAGCGATTCCACTTCCATACAGAGTCCGGCATCCTCTTTATCGAACACTTCCAACGTAGTCTCCAGGATATTGGCGACCGCCCTTGTGTAGATATCCAACTCCACCTGGGCTTTATTGGAGAATTCTTTCTTTTTCTCCTGCATCTGTTTCAGCGCTTCCTTGATGCCCACGGCATGATCCGATATCCGCTCAAAATCGCCGATGCATTCTAAAAACAGCATCAGCGTCCTGCTGTCTCTTTCCGCCAGCTGTCTGCCGCTCAGCTTTAAAAGATAGGTTCCGATCATATCCTCATAGCGGTCAATATCATTCTCCATAAGAGAGACCTCGTCAGCCTTCTCACTGTCATAATGATGCAGCAGATCAACGGCATTCATATAACATTCCTTAGCCGAAACTGCCATATGCAGGCTCACTCTCCTGCACTGCTCCATGGCAAAAGCCGGGTTGTTTAAAAACCTCTCGTCCAATATTTTGGCATCTTCATCCACATGCCTTGTCCGTACATTTTCCGTCTGCACATCCTTGATGGTAAGGCAGGCCAGTTTCTCCAGCCACTCCGTAAACGGCAGCAGCAGACACGTGGAGAAAAGATTAAATACCGTATGCACTATGGCGATTCCAAACGCCTGTGCAGGATAATCCATGAAACGAAAATCTATGGCGCTGTGCAGGCCGTAGAAAACAAGCATAAACACCGCCGTTCCCACCAGATTGAAATATAAGTGCACAGCCGCCGCCCTTTTGGCATTCTTCGTAGTTCCTATTGCAGAAAGCAGCGCCGTAATACAGGTACCGATATTCTGTCCCATAATGATCGGCATAGCCGTTCCGTAAGAGACTGCCCCCGTGGCACAAAGCGCCTGCAGAATACCGACGGATGCCGAAGAACTTTGAATGACCGCCGTCAGTATAAGGCCTGCCAGCAGTCCCAGCAGCGGATTGGAGAAAACCAGCAAAAGATTGGTAAATTCCGGCACATCCGCAAGCGGAGCCACGGCACCTGACATCGTATCCATTCCCTGCATCAGGATCGCAAATCCCACTAAGATTAACGCTGCGTTCTTTCTTTTCTCCTTCTTCGAAAAAAGAAGCATGGATACGCCGATCACCGCCAAAACCGGTGCAAAAGAAGATGGTTTTAAGAGCCTGACAAAAAAGTTGCCGCTCTCAATACCCGATAAACTTAAGACCCATGAGGTAATCGTCGTGCCGACATTGGCCCCCATAATGACCCCGATTGCCTGTGACAGCTTCATAATCCCGGAATTTACAAAACCGACTACCATAACTGTCGTCGCGGAAGAAGATTGAATAACAGCTGTTACAATTGCTCCGAGCGCAACGGCTCTGAATCTTCCCGCAGTCATCTTCCCCAAAATCTGTTCCATACGCCCGCCGGATGCTTTGGAAAGGCCATCTCCCAACACCTGCATGCCGTATAGAAACAAAGCCAGTCCGCCAATCATCGTCAGTATACCGAAAAAGTCCATAACACCCTCCTGTTATTATTGTTTTATCCCCATCACATAGATCTGACACGGATTTGCCTCATCCCATAGTGTCGGAAAAACTTCAAATTCTTTAAATCCCAGACTTTTGTAAAACAGGTTTGTTCTGTCATACTCATCATAACAGCCCATTTGTACGGTTTTTACCTGTATAAAAGAATACCCGTTCAGGGACGCCCGTTTTTTGGCTTCTGCAAAAAGCGCACGACCCACTCCCTGTCTGTGATACGGCTTTAAAACCCCCATAACGGCCAGTTCAACCGTATGTATACCGGTTTCCTTTAAAGCAAGGAAACCGATCGGATTTTCTTTATCAAATGCCGCAAAAAACAGTAAAGAGGCGCTTTTCTCTATGTATTCTTCCCTCGCCTGCACAATTCCAAACCATTCCGGCAGCGCCTCCAGTATTTCTCTTGCGGTTCTTTTCTTCACATCAGAATCATCTAACTGCTTCACGCCGATTCTTTCATTCATTATTCTGTTTTCTCCGTTTCATTTCTTTGTCTGTCACCCTTTCATCCCTGCCGCAAAATTTGCCATGGCCCCGGATATTTTGATCTGCTGCGGACAGACTTTCTCACAGCTTTGGCAGCCGATACAGGCGGAAGGATGTTTCTCCTCCGGTACGGCCTTAAGCGCCATCGGAACGGTAAAACTGCCTCCCGTAAAGCAGTTATCGTTATATAGTTTGAGCAGCATCGGAATATCCAGTCCTTTCGGACAATGGCTGACGCAGTAACGACACGCCGTACAGGGCAGAATGCGGTTCAGCATGCCGTCCGCAACGGAAAGGAGCGTATCCATCTCTTCTCCGGTCAGCGGTCTGTCTGTCTCATATGTTTCTATATTGGCTTTTAACTGCTCTAAATCAGACATACCTGACAGTACGACACCCACATCCGGAATCGACTGTAAGAAGCGGAATGCCCATGCAGGCACTTCCTCATCAGGACGAAGCGTCTTCAATGTTTTCTCATCTTCTTCGGATAATCCGGCGAGCCTGCCTCCGCGGAGCGGTTCCATGACCCATATCGGTATATGATAGGAACGGATCAGATCCACTTTCGCTTTGGCATCCTGGAACGTCCAGTCGAGATAATTCAGCTGGATCTGGCAAAATTCCAAGTCGCTGCCGTATGCATCCAAAAAGCGTTTCATCACTTCATAACTTCCGTGCGCGGAAAAACCAAGATGCCTGATCCTGCCGTTTTGCTTCTCTTCCATCAGATATTCATATATACCGTATTTTTCGTCCAAATAAGCGTCAATATTCATCTCGCAGACATTATGGAACAAATAGAAATCAAAATAATCCACCTGACACTTTTCAAGCTGTTTTGCAAATATCTCTTTTACCTTCGGCATATTGGCAAGATCATAGCCGGGAAACTTGCTCGCAAGATAAAAATTCTCCCGAGGATATGACGAAAGCAGCTTTCCCATAACAATCTCTGAATGACCGCCGTGGTATCCCCATGCGGTATCATAATAATTAATGCCGTGCTCCATCGCATACGCGACCATTTCTCCCGCTGCCGCCTCATCGATATGTGAATCGTTTCCGTCCGCTAACGGCAGACGCATAGCGCCAAGTCCGAGAGCCGACAATTGCAGATCCTGAAAGTTCCGATAAACCATCCTGATATCCTCCTTTTGTTTTTTAATCATCGGGAAAGCGCGCCTCGAAGCAGAACTTTTTTGTCCTGCCCGCTCACCTCGGCGTTTTCCGATGATCTGTCTATTTTTATGCGCAGTGACATTCTTTCTGCACAATCACTTCTCCTGCCGCTTTTTCATCATCCCTGATGATCTGTCCTACCGCGGGCAGATAAATATGTCCGGAAAGCGGATTTTTAATACTGATCACAGGCGTCGTAACGGTTGCCTCCACTTCCGACTTCTCAAAACACAGATCGGTGTCTGTCATCTCGCAATTTATCAGTTTCAGCGCTTTACAATAACATAACGGCTGTGTCCCGATAATCTTACAGTTTTCAAAGGTTACGTTTTCGCAGTACCATGCCAGATATTCTCCTTTTACAACACTGTTTCTCACAGTAACATTTTTGGCATGCCAGAATGCGTCTTTCGTATCGAAAACGCAATTGTCAAATACAGCGTTGCATATATACTGAAAAGAATATTTGCCGTTTAAATGTACGCCCTCAAAGGAAAGATGATCGGAACGCATCATAAAATATTCACCCTCTGCATTAGAATCTTTCATCTCTATCTCGTGCACGGACCAGCCAAACTCCGGCGAAATAATATCACAGCCGCGTATACTGACATGGCTGCATTCCCGCAGAGCTTTGATTCCATGCAGTTTCGTTCCGGTGATCTCAATATGGTCAGAATACCATAACGCCGCCCTGCAAAGCTCAGTCATTTCCGAATCCTCAATTTTTAATCTCTCGTCATGCCAGAACGGATATCTTAGGTTGCAAAAACAGTCCGCTACCTGTATGTCTTTACATTCTTTCAACGCACTCTCGCCATCGGCCGGCCCATCAAAGGCACAGTGAAGCAGCCTGATGCCGTGACTTCCGTACAGCGCCCGCTCCATATCAAATGTCTCGTTTTCAATCGTTCTCATATAGACAGCACCTCGCTCTTCTTACTAATACTTACTATATCTGAGTCTGCGTCTATTATATCATATGGCAAAGAGTACCTCAAATACTCATATTCAATAAGAAATTACTCCTTTTACGAATTTGATTTTGCATTGCAACTCTTTATATTAGATATCTATCTAATATAATTGCCATTTAGTATTGACATGAATCAAAATATATATTATATATTAGATATACATTTAACACTGTCTATAGATATACGTATTACATTCTACGATTACTGCAGATGATCGGTGCTTTACAGCAGTCCATATGCTCCGGACATCAGGCGCTCACGAAAGGAGATTCTCAGATTATGAAAAAACAGGAAAAAGAAGCGCAGACAGATGTAAAAAGAAATACACAAATGCAGCGTCCCGGCTATCGGGATATCTTGCGGCAGAAGGAGTTTTTAAAGATCATACTGGCCGGACTGGTAAACCGGTTCGGAGATTCCATCGACGCGATCGCGTTTACATGGCTCGTCTATGCGATCACAGGAAACGCCGGCTGGTCGGCTCTTGTCTTTGCCGTAAACCAGCTCCCTTCCGTTCTTGTCCAGCCGTTTGCCGGCGCGCTTGTAGAAGGAATGGATAAGAAGAAACTGATGGTGTATACGGATATCGTCCGCGGTTTTACGACACTGGGACTTGCTTTTCTTTACATAACCGGCACGCTGAATCCATGGATCATACTTCTTTTTACCCTGATCAATTCTTCCGTAGAAGCATTCCGTCTGCCGGCCTCGCTTGCCGCCGTCCCCAAAGTGCTGGATGAAAAATATTATACTTACGGATCATCTTTAAACAACACGTTGTGTACCGTCATACAGCTCGTCGGTCTGGGCTGCGCCGGATTTATCATAGCGTCCTTCGGTATCGGCTGCGCAATTGCCATAGACGGCTTGTCATTCTTCGGGTCCGCTCTGATCCTCGCTTTTTTAAAAATACAGGAAACGAATCTCAGAAAGGAAAAATTACATGTAAAAGAATATTTTGCAACCTTAAAAGAAGGACTCGTCTATTTGAAGGAAGTCCCCGTGCTCCGTAATTTATGCCTGCTTGCCGTTGTGATCAACGTTGCCGTAACACCGCTTAATTCTCTGCAAAGTCCTCTGATACAGGAGGTTCTCGGGCAGGGAAGTAATCTGCTCAGCACTTTTTCACTTACTTTCACGGCCGGCATGGGCATCGGTTCTTTTCTGTACCCCTTTTTATCCGATAAGTTCACTGTACGCGCACAGTTTACGGGCACGGGTATTCTCATGGGGACCGGCCTGTACTGTTATACGTTTGGGGAACATTTGAAGTCCAATGTTCCTGCCGTTTACCTTCTGACGATCACGCTTTCCTTTCTGCTTGGAATGTCCCTCAGCATCATGACTTCGGCACTGGGCGTCCAATTCATAAAAAACGTCAAAAAAGACTATCTGGCACGTGCAGGCTCCATTTTCAATGCGGGCGCCAGCGCCGCTATGCCGGCCGCCTCGCTTGCTGTCAGCGCTCTTACGGCGCTGTGTCCGGTTTCGCAGATTTTTAAGTTAAGCGCTTTATTTTGTGTTATAATATTCGTAAGTCTGGCCATCATGCGCGTCAGACTGGAATAAGCACAGGCAGTACATTACTGTCAAAAGGAGCCGCCCATGTTAAAAGATATCAGTCCGAAAATAAACGAGATCGCCGAGAGTATCGCCTTATTAAAGCATCTGGCAGCAGGTGAAAAATATGCCGACTTAAAAGAATCCCTAAACAGGAAATACACCCTCTCCCTTCAGGGCGGACTGCGAAAATTTGCGCTGCTTGAACGCATCGAACAAAACGCCGAAAATGTGCTGCAAAACCAAATGGATGAGATCCGTTATTATTTTTCGGTCAATACGGCGGACAGCACAAACGATGCCGACATAAGCTGTGCCGCCATACCTGCGCTTTTATGGGAACCCGACATGGAACTGGAGATCGAAAATACAAGACAGCTTCGCGACTATCTGAGTAAAGTCTCCGAAGAAACATATTGTGAGAAATTCGGACTGTTACTGCATAATTATACGGAGATCATCTATTTTGAGGATGAAAAGCAGACAATCACCGCCAAAGAACCATACGCCGTCATTCAATACCTGATGAAAATGGATATTACAGACGAAGAGAAATGGAAACTACAGAGAATTTTCTGCGACAGAAATATCCACCAGACGAAGATCCTTGCCCTGTTGGAGAGGGCGGGCGCAGTCCTGAAAACTTTTTTTCCGCAGATTGAAGAGCTGACCGCCCTTTTTTTGGCCTATTGGACAGATACTTTAAAGGGCACCGACATTGCCGCCTTTTTGCAGAAAAACAAAGCTATCGATATACCCGAAAACCCTCTTGGATTTCATATGCGTCCTTCTGTGATCAACCCCAATGTGATCTCCATGCAGCTTAATATGGACTCCAAAAAGCCTTGCGGCAAACCGGATTATTTCAAATTGGGGATTCTATTTGGAGAAGATTTGCATGTCAGTACAGATTACGGAGAAAAAGACGACGCCTATGAAATCTATGTCATGCAGGCGCTCAAGCTTTTATCCGATAAAAGCAAATTTGAAATCCTTTCCTACATCCGGGACAAGGCCGCCTATGGAAGTGAACTTGCAAGGCATCTGCATCTGACTACGGCGACAGTATCCCACCATATGAATTCCCTGCTCTCTTCGGGACTTGTCCGTCTCAAACGCGTCGATAACCGCGTCTATTATATGAGCAACAAAGATGCATTGGAAGAACTTCTGCAATACTGTGAACGGATTTTAACAGGAAAAGACTGAGCGTAACGGCTGTTACCGTTTCCGCTCAGTCTGTTATGCCGATTTATGCCAATAATGACAGAATATAATTCTGCTGCTGATTGGCCTGTGACAGTATCGACTGTCCTGCCTGAAGGAGAATTCTGTTATTTGAAAATGCAACCATTTCTTTGGCAATATCCGTATCTCTGATCAAGGATTCCGCCGCCGTCGTATTTTCGATGATATTATTCAGATTGGAGATCGTATGTTCCAGTCTGTTCTGTACCGCGCCGTAATCGCTTCTGACCTGGCTGACCGCGTTGATCGCTTTCTTAATACTGCCGATAGCCTCTTGTGCCGCCTCGACCGTCTCCACATTCACCGCATCGATTCCAAGCGCCCATGCATCCATTCTGTATAAATCAATTGTAATATGCTGTCCGGCTTCTGCACCGACCTGCAGTGCAGCGCTTCTTTCTCCCGAACCGAAACCGGGAGGCACGATCGGATTACCCGGCTGACCCGGATTGGGATTCCACACGCCGTTACCGATGATGCTCGCACCGCCGACACTTAAAGATGGGGTAATCACAGATCCGGCGCCGCCTTTGGATGCAAAGGACAGTTCTCTGACAAAATTTACCAGATCGGCGCTGGGATTACTGAATAAACCGGTCAGCTGAGCCGATGTCAGCCCGGTATTATCTTTTATTGCAGCATTGAAAGTCTTGCCGTTTATCAGATCGGCAAAGATCTTATCCATACCGGCAGCAATGCCCGGTCCGGTAACCGCACCGCCGCCATTGGCAAGATACCCCGCATAAGCGGCCGCCAGATAACCGTGTCCGTACGGCCTGCCGGCCGGTGTATATCTTTTCAGATAATTGCGGATCGCACCATCCTGTGAGGTATCGTCCTTATCCTTCAAATTATTGGCGATTGAAATCAGCGTATTGTTCCATTGTGTCGGGAAACCGCCGCCTGCAAGCTGTGCCGTTCCTTCCGAAAACCACTGCGGGAATTTGTAGGCGCTTCCTTTTCTGCCGCTCATGCCATCTGTCATCGTATACTGCATCAGGGAATGCATAAACTCATGCGCGATCGTAGACTGCAGAGCCTCTACCCTGCTGCCGGTTCCGTCGGCATCGGCCACCTTAAAATCGGCGGAGTCGACACGTATATAAAGATTATATGGCTTGCCGGTAGGACGATAGGTAAAACCGGCACGCGCCAGTTCCTTGTTCAGACCATCAATTTTCTGTACCTGGATCGCAATATCAACCGTTACATTTCCGATATCATTTTTGATAGACGGAAACGCATTGAAAATCTGCTCCGCAGCTTTGGGAATAAGATCCGTAGCGATCATCGTCGCCAGCGCATTGCTTGTAGGCACGGGATTGACCGCTGCGCGGCCGGCGGCCGGCGCTTGTGCGGTATTGTTGACATATCCGCCTGTATTGCCCGCATTCTGTGCAGTTCCACTGACATTTCCATCCGTACCGTCTGCCCCGGCATCGCTGACTGTATAGGTCCCGTCGGCTAAATTATAGTGCAGTGTAAACTCATAGGTTTCCATTGCAAACGCCGCTCCCGGCATCAGGCCGTCGTCGGGAAACAGTCTGATTTCATTAAATACCGTATGCCCGGCCATCGTATCGATCTCTTTTTTTAACTGCTGCACTTCCACGTCTATCAGGGCACGGTCTTCGTCCGTCCATGTGCCGTTTGAAGCTTTCACAGCCAGTTCATTGGCACGATGCAGTATGGCGTGCATTTCATTCAAAGCGCCCTCTGCGGACTGCACCATTGAAATACCGTCCTGCGCATTGGCAGATGCCTGTGTCAGTCCGCGGATCTGTCTTCGCATTTTCTCGGAAATAGCAAGTCCTGCCGCATCATCTGCCGAACGATTGATCTTATATCCGGAAGATAATTTTTCTGTCTGCCTTGCGCCTATTTTATTATTATTCTTAAACTGCCTGCACGCGTTCATAGCGAGCATATTATGCCGAACAGAAAGCATTTTCATCCTCCTCCGATAAGATTTGGTATTGATCTGTCAGATTCCGTGATGTCTGTCTCAAAATAGTATATTTTAGATTATATCGGCATAAAAAGCATATTCCATTAGCGCATTTTATGAAAAATATAATGACGAAGCGCCATTCCCCCAAACAATACCGACTCTAAAGCGGCAAACCCAAGCAGGGCATATGGCGTCCATACCGTCAGGCCGCCTGCCTGCAGGAATTCATAATCGTTTGCCGCATAGAAATAGCCCGTAGGCAGACCGACACCGCTTGATGGCAGCAGGCACCGCAGCCACAAATTCATTTTTGAAGCAGGCGGAAGCGTCATATAAATAAATGTCGGTGCAATACAACACAGCAGTCCTATGGATAACGATACCATCACACTCTTACAGTTTGCAGACAGCAGCAAGACAAAAGCGATCGTTGCCATCGCACTCACAAGTCCTCCGACTGCGATAACAAGTTCTAAATCTCCCAGATTCCAATCTGCCAAAGACGTGACGGAAAACTCTATCTGCATGGATGTCCTGACCGATTCCCAACCGAAAAGGGAATTGGAGACGAGCAGATAAATCGTCATGCAAACAGTAAACAAAACTGCCGTAACGCCTGCCGTTGTAACAATCTTGGCTATACCTAAACGGCTTTTTCCGTGTTTCGTACAGCGCAGGATATTATCTGCCCCTGTCTGGTAATCCGAAGAAAAAACCGGCGCCGCAATGATAACGCCAAGCAGAACAAGAAAAAATGCCAGAAACCCTCCATATTCTATCGGATTGCTGCCAAGTCCCGGATAATGCTGATACGGCTTTGCCACCTCCGCATACATATCCGCCGCCTGCTTTTGTACCTCCGGATCATCTTTATACTTCATTTTCATCAGAGCATTTAACCGTTCCGTGCACATTTCATAATACGCATCGACCTGTGCCGGATCAATCGCCGTCAGGGAAGGGGCCATTCCCGTATCCCGATCCGCAAAGGCTTCTTTCACCCCGTGGACAAGCGGCGAATACGGAGCAAGCCGCCTGCTGTAAACGCCTTCGGGAAGTTCATAGCTTTCCATCACGCCGTATTCCCGCAGACAATCCTGATAAGCCTCCACTGCCTGACGCACCATCTGCGGCGTTACGACACCCGTAATATCCTGCCAGAGTATTTTTTTATAGCGAATGGCTTCTATTCCCTGCAGCTGCACTTCACTTCCCGCTTCATCATAATATACGACTGTCTCATATAAAACCGGCAGATACGCTAACAGACAGGTCATAAATAAAGCTGCTGCCGTTACAACCCATGTCCGGCGCGATTTTATCACTTTTTTCAGTTCCACTCTTAACACGCACATTTTATACTGATACCTCCTTTTTTACCCGGGAATCTGTTTGCTTTGCCGACAAAGCTTCTGGAAACAGCCACAAGTAAAGATCTTCCAGACGAGCCGTTTCCGGCGCTGAATGAGCGGCTACCGCTTCTTTCGCCAGATACCGGATACAGACCGTTCCTGCATCCTCATTTTTCAGATTCACAATACGGCATTTTTGCTCGTAATCCGCAAGCCTTTCTATTGGAATAACACTCTTCCAGACTTTTCCTTCCACCAGTTTCACAAGTTCTTCCGTCGTTCCCTCGGCCACAATTTTACCTTCCTTCATGACCGCGTTCTGCATGGCAATATATTCGATGTCGGAAACAATATGGGTAGAGATCAATACGATACGGTCATGTGCAAACTCCGATAAAAGATTCCGAAACCGCACACGTTCTCCGGGATCAAGGCCGCTCGTAGGTTCATCCAGAATCAGAACTTCCGGATCGTTTAAAAGCGCCTGTGCGATCCCCACCCGCCTTTTCATGCCGCCGGAAAGTTTCACGATCTTCTTATTTCTCACATCATACAATGTCATCCCCTCAAGAAGTTCTTCTACCTTACGCTTTGTGTCCTTTACGGTCAGTCCTTTGAGCGCCGCAACATATTCCAGATAATCTACTACCGTAAATTCAGGATAAAACCCAAACTCCTGCGGCAGATAACCGAATACATCCCTATATGCTTCTTTTAAGACCGTTATCGGTATGCCGTTATAGCTGATGTTCCCGGCATCCGGCTTCATGATGCCTGCCACGATCCGCATTAACGTCGTTTTACCCGCGCCGTTTGCGCCAAGAAGTCCCCATACGCCCGGCGTAATACGTAAAGATACGTCGTCCACCGCTCTTTTATCTTTATAGATTTTTGTTATATTTTCTATTGAAAGTTCCATCACTTTTTCCTTTCTTTTCAACTCATCTGTGTATATACGGAATCATAGATCAGATTACGAAACTGTCCGATACAAAAAAGAAGCAGCGCCAGGCATACCACTGCCCACCCGGGAGAAAAAGTCTGCCTGAAAAAAAACGGACAAAAACGTTTCAGCAGTGTAAAAAGGCATACGAGCAGACACCCCCAGCAAACACTGCATATCTGTGATCTCTCTGCCGGAATGCGTCTTAGCAGATATAGAAAACCGCCGCTTGCCGCCAGATAAGGCAGCAGCAGATATAAAACGGCCTGGGACGCCGGTATGGATACCTGAGACGCCGCCAAAAGCAATATCACACCCAGTATAACGAAATTACCGAGCGCAATTGCCAGTAGTCTGGCCGCCAGAAGGCGTACTGCACTAAAGCGTGTCGCAAGTTCCGTTTCATACATTGCATAACGGAACGATCGATAAACAAGCGGCACAGTCGAAAAAAGCACCAGAATAGAGATAAAGCATAAAAAATAAGGTATATTGTGAATATAGCTCGCCAACAGTTCCCGGAACATGACATTCCCCATGCCGCACAGCAAAATCATACCGATTCCCTGCATAAGCCAGATCCTCCAGCCGATAAAGCGTACCTGCCGTCCTAAGAAAGACATAAATCCTATCCGTCTGCGTTTTCGTTTTTCATCAATCACAGAAACGGCTTGTGTTCCTATCCGGCAGATACATGCTTCCCGAATTGTCTCTTTGTCCATCCGTTCCTTCATCTGCAGCGCATTTTTCAGCTGCCCTGAAGATATTCCACACGCCTTTTGCTCTCCCATCATGTTCTCCTTTCCTGATCTTTCCATGACCGGTCTCTATCGGTCACAGACTGTTCCCGTCATGATTCTCCATTAACAGATGCATCTTTCATTTCTTTTCTCAGTTTCTTTAACGCCAGACGCAGTCTGGACTGTACGGTGCGAAGCGGCAGACGGACGATCTGCGCGATCTCCCGCATAGACAGATCCTGCCCGTACCGCAAAATCACAATATCCTGCCACTCCGCCGGCAGGGCCGCTACCATCTGGCGCAGCTGCAGACTGTCATCGGCTGTTTGAAATCCGCGCTCTTCGTATTCCGGTTCCTGCGTCAGCTGTTCATACCCTACATCCGTAAGATACCGTTTTCTTTTCATGTCAATACAGGTATTGGCCGCTACCTGATAAAGAAAAGCTCTGAATCGCCCTTTATGAACATAACGGTCGAAATAGCGGATCGCTTTTAAAAATGTTTCCTGCGCCGCGTCTTCCGCCATATGCCTGTCCGGGGCATTCCACATACAGTAACGGAGTATTTCGGGATAATACATAGCGATCAGCTCCTGCAGCGCATCGTTATCCCCGCTTTCCATTCTCTTAAATAGTGCTTCTTCGCCCGTCAAGATACTCCCCTCCTGTCAGGAACTGTTTACTATTCCATCTGTTTTCCCGATACACCGTCTGCAATGTACAAGGACGTCCTTCTAATAGTATATAACGAACCGGCATACTCTAAATGATTACATCCACAAAAAAAAGCGTCAATGACGCTTTTTCAGGCTCCGCCTGCTCCAAGGCTTATCATGAGTGCCTTTTCGATCTTCTTCATAGCTTTGGCTCCGACATTTCCTTTATAGTCTTCCAGACGGCTCTTGTCGATTGTCTTGATCTGCTCCAGACAGACGACGCTTTCCCTGCTTAGTCCGGCAAAATCATGAAGCGGTACATGTGTCGGCAGATATCGTTTCCGTTTGGATGTCAGGATTGCCACAATCGTTGTCGGCGCACATCTGTTGGCAATATCGTTTTGAATGATTAAGACCGGCCGCCGGCCGGTCTGTTCGCTTCCTCTCGCGTGTTCCAATCCGTTAAGATCGGCATAATAAATATCTCCGCGTTTCAAATCCGTATTTGGCTGCTTTGTCTGTAATGATTCGGGTAAAGATGTCTGTAACGGTGTTTTTCGTGTTTTCATGGAATGCCTCTCTTTCTTCTTCAGGCATCCCGGACTCTCATGTTCTTTCCGCTACTATATCATACAGACAGTCCGATAAAACGGACAATATATGGGATCAGATCGTTTACAGCCGCAGACCGTTTCCCCTCCTTACCTGATCTAACCATTAAAAGACTGAAATCTCTCGCTGATCAGAGCATACTGTTCCTTTATCTTTAAATACAGGCCAATGGTATTTTCCTTTTCTTTCTCAAATTCCTCAATGACCTTATCATAGTTTCGCATCAAAGCATCTACCGCCGATTTATTGATCTTGTTGTTTTCGGCATCTTCAGTCATGATCTTCTTGATCAGATCACTGCTGAAGGAGTCTTTGTAGCTGCGTTTGCCATATAGGGCGCTCAGAATATCGGCCACCGCTACAATCTGCTGGGGCAGCGTAAGCTGATCTCCCGTCAGTCCCTTATGATATCCGCCTCCATCCAGTTTCTCATGATGTCTGACCGCAATCTGCAGCACATCATCATCCACAACGCCTTCCAGAATCATTTCCGTGATCCGGACATGCGCTTTCATCACTTTCATCTCTTCATCGGAAAGTCTTCCCGTAGATTCCAGTATATTGAGCGGAATCGCAATCTTTCCCAGATCATGCAGAAGCGCGCCGTAATACAGATCGCGTAAATCTTTTCCGCCAAGACGCATCAGTCTTCCGATCTGCTGTCCGAAATTGACCGTCGCAAGCGTATGTACCACCGTATGTTCGCTTCTAAAATCAATGGTATAAACAAGCATCTCCAGAAATCCTTTCTTATACTGCTCGGAGAACGCTCTTTTGGCAAGAAGCTCTGCCAGTTCTTCTTTGTATGTACCGTTTACCAGATTAGCGGTTATTTCAAATCTTGCCTCCGCACGGTGAAAAAGATCGAGAGCCGCGCCGGAGAATTTAACATCTCTGTATCTGTTGAAAAAATCTTTATCCAGTTTTTCCTCTTTCAGATGCAGAAAGGTATCCATCTTATCAGCCAGATTCAGGCATTCGATAATATGTTTATATCTGCTCTGCAACACCCCGTAACGGCAGTAATCCAAATGATGGTATAAAACAATCTCCGCTTTATCATCCATCGGAGAAAGATATTTCAGAAAAAGAAAACCGTATATCGAGTGAGGCCAAAGATTCTGTGTCTCAAAATCAGAAACATTTTTTACATTGTCTTCTTTATATAACCCAATATCATGCAAAATACCAAGCATCGTATAATCTACAAGTTCCTGCTCCGTATACTGCTGTTCACATTCTAACATCTTATACAAAATATACCCTGTGATTTCTCCGTGATTCATGATTTTGGAGTTGATGATACTCAATGTCTTTCTGATGATCTCATAAACGTCTTTACTGCTGATAACGCTCATTTTTCGTTTCTTCCCTTTCTGTATTATGCTGCATGTATTCCCTTCTGATGTCCCTTTACACAGATATATTTTCTTACATTTACCCCTTGTCCCTTATTATAATCTATAACCGGAATTTTTGCATCACAATTTTATCTTTTACCGTAAAAATACAACAAAAATCCCGCAGACAGCCTTCACTGTCCGCAGGATCTCATCTCTTTATCCTTTCTGAATTCCCGCTATTTTTTCTCTTTCTGGGCGGAAACCTCTGCCTGCATGCCTTTCTCTGCCCCCTGCTCTGCCGTCTCCTGCATGCTCTGTCCGTTCTCTCCAAAAAGCACGTCTCCCAGACTTTCTACTGCTGCCTCTCCTTCCGCGCTGTTCTCCTGTGTACTGTCAACCAGATCAATACCTGACGTTTCATCGTCGATCTGCTGTTTCATCTGCTGTATTTTCGCATCTTCCGCGATCGCGCGCAGGATCAGATTCACGTCTTCAGGAGAAAACATGCCGATTGCCGCGGCCAGATCACCCAGATTGGCTCTGTTTACAATCAGACAGCCGCCGCCTGAGAGACCAATGCGGATACAATTATTCATATTGCTCGTATCACCGAGACATATCGCTCTGCGTTCTTCATCACATACGAAGATCACACCCTTATAATCAATAATGCCGTCCTTGGCCAGATAAGAATAAGGTACGCCGCCCTGCGCTTTCTCCCGTTCCTCAGCCAGCGCCTGCGCCGCCGAAGAGCCGAAATCCGTCATGCTGAGCGTCATACTGCGCCAGTCTTTACGCTGGAATATGAAGTCCTGCGCGCTATGTGCGCTCGCATCTCCGTACTGACTGTTTTTCGCACGATACATCAGATCCTGATAGCTGCCCATAAACTTGTCATTTCCCGATGTCCCCTGTTCGTCCAAGTGTGTCAGAAATGCAAGCATCTCAAGCTCGGTAGCATTCTCCGGGTCGATCTCATTTACCTTCACATTTACAACGATCTCTGTTCCCGACTCATTTACAACCTTTACCTCTACGATCGGATCTTCCTCTGTGGAATGATCGGCATACCGTGCACTGAACTTCGTTCCGTCCTCAAAACTGCCAAAACCGATCAGACTGGACGTCAGGGACGCCTCTTCTATGCGAAAATCCGAATCCTTCATTGTTCTTTTAAAATCCTGTTCGGTATTTCCGCCCGCTTCCGCCTGTTTCCCGACATTTTCGGATTTTGGATTTCCTCTTTCCACAAGATACGCATTATATGCCTGAACGTTTTCACCGGAACTTTTACCGGGGTCTGCTTTTATATAATCCAAAGGCTGTTCCATAAAAGCAGGCGCGACCCCCTGCATCGCCATCTCTTCCCCGTATGTAAATTCTTCATTCATTCCCTGTGTCTTCCCGCCGCTTCCTAAAACACTCTGCTGCGGGTAAGAAACTGTCCGGTTTTTGTACCCGATTTCTGCTACTGACATTGTCTGATCCCCCTTATATTGTACTCATATCCTTAAAAAGTGAACTGAGCAGTTCTTCTTCGATCTTCTCATTTTCCGCATCGCGCAGATCAGTCTGCGCTGCCAGCGTCTCCTGTGAAGATTCCTCTTTTGCCTGCTGCTCTTTTAACTTTTCAATGCGTTCTCTTAACTCCTCTTTGACGGTATCGATTTCGTTGTCGATGCCTTCGAGCAGTTTATCCCATTCCGCTACGGAAAACTCCGTATTACCGATCATATATTTGGGCGGGCCGTTTTTGATGCGGTCTTCGATAAACTCGTAAAAGGAAAGCAGCGCTTCCGCCATAGTCGTTATCTGTTCCCCGTCCGCATCCTGCGTATCGGAAATCTTTTTCTCCCATGCCTCCATGGCCGCACGGCCGACCGGATCGACCGTTTCTTTATTCAGCTTATCAATATCCACCTCATAACCGGTCAGTGTTCCATCTTCCTGCCTGCGCTCAATATAGACTTTCCGGTTTTCCAGATCGACCTGTGCCATCAGCGTATATCCCTGAACGGCATAAGCCTTCACGTAATCGCTTTCCTGATAGGAAATATGACGCACATCGTCTGTTTTTACTATGGCGTCCGATCCTGCTTTTTCGCTCTTTCTGACGCCTGACGCCCCGTTTCCCGCCGACACGCCGCAGTAGGAATAAGCCGCCGTTACCGTCACACCTTTTGCCTTAACGGAATTGTCTTTTTTCTGCTGTGCTTCTGCCTTTTCATTTATGTTTTCGGACAGACTCTCATAAAAACCGCCGCCGTTTTTGGGATTTGCCTTGTTTGTGCCTGCCGTTTCATAATAATTCTGTTTGCCGATTCCGTTAACGTTCATATTAATCCTCCATCCATGTTCCGTTAATCAATTTCCAAGCGCTTTTTTAAGGCTTCCCTGCCGCGCTTTAAATTCGTTTTCACCGTATTCTCCGGTATGTTCAAAAGCTGTGCAAGCTCTTTTATGGAATATCCTTCGTAATAAAAGAAGTAAAGGCAGTCCCGGTATTTCTCCGGCAGTTCCATAACCGCCCACAGCGTGTCGTCTTCTTTCATATAAGAGAGACGAAAATGGTCTTTCTCCGCTTCCGGTATCTTCTCGATACTGACTGTTGTACTATGCCATTTGCTTTTCAGAATATCCTTACAAAGATTGACCGTTGTTCGGATAAACCATGCCTTCTCATGCTCCGCATCTTCAAACTGCGGTTCGTATCTGAGAAGTTTTACAAACACTTCCTGCGCCGCATCTTCCGCATCCGCATGACTTTTCATCTGCATGAAGGCCACCCGGTACACAAGAGAATACTGATCTTTAAAATATGTCTCAAATACTTGTTTTGTCATATTCTTCTTCGCGTGCCGTCTGAAAAAATCTCCGTACGGCGTTCCCGTCTGTCCCCCTCATCAATAATACGAATCAAACCGGCAAAAAGTTTCAGGCAGAAAAAATTTTTATTCCTCCGTATCCGCAATGATCTTCATAAAAGCATATTCCCCGGCAATCTCCTGATAGGTTTTCTGATTCTGCGGATTCTCATATTCTATCCGGCTTTCCTCGACCTTTTCAAACTCACAGATATAGAAAGTAATCGTCGAAACATCATGTCCTGCAACGGCAAAAACATTCCCGCTATCCGTCCCCCTGATCTCTTCTCCATCCGCATCAAAAGCCAGGATCCAGGTAACGATCCCCTGATCATCTGCAGGCAGGATATCCTTTACCGTCATCTCCACCGGAGAAAGCTCGATGCTTTCGATGCCGAACCCCTCTTCGTTTACCTGATTCAGTGAGATCAAACGACCGGCATCTGCAGACTGCGTAACGGGTATCTCAAACAGCCAGTTTCCCTCGCAGTACCAGTGTTTGTACGGATTCGGATATACCCTTTTTTCTTCCGGCGTCATGTCATCCGGATACACAGGATTCTCCAATGTGCCTATGATCTGTTTCACCTCTAATGTCATATCGAATGAAGCGGGCATATCATAATAATCAGCCCACTCTTCCAGCGTAAATTCAGGATATTCTCCTCCTTTTTCATCCGCCTCGGCCACTGCTGCATCATATCTTCCGTAATCTATGATAAGTTCTGAATAATCGATCCGCAGTACACCGATAAACGTATGCGCATCTTCAAATTTTCCTTCAATTCTTCTTCTTGTGACGATCGGTTCCGGACGGAACGAATATGTTTCCTGCGTTCTTACCTCCAGAAATTGTGCGCCGGATTCTATCATTGTCACAAGTTCGGGAAATTCTTCAGCATTTTCGATCCGAATACCGATATAAACAGCCTGATTGGATGCATACTCTTCCGTTAAAGTAACTTTGATACCGCTATCCGCCTTCTGATACTGCGGCGCCGTGTCCGTTTCATATAAATGTTCCGTATTTTCGACAGGAATATCACCATACGTAAATACGTCGGCCACTTTTTGAAAAAGCTCTCCCAGTATCGGTATTTCTTTGGCGAGAACCGGATTCATGACACATATAACACATGTCAGAAATAACACGGCTGCCGCAGAAACGATCCCGGTAAAAATCCTCTTTCTTTTCCTTTTCTTTTTATATTTTATCACACCGGCTTTTTTCCTGCCAGCCTGTCTGATCATCGCATATGCTTCCTTTGTTTTGGCATCGATGACAGCACTTTTCGATAATGTTGTTCCCAAAATATTCTGTAATGTCTCGTCTGAAATATTCTGCATCATATCCGCTTCCTCCTATCCCTGCTGCATCTGAGCACGAAGATATTCTTTCCCTCTGTGCAGTCTGCTCTTTACGGTGTTTTCCTTCATATGCAGGACATCCGCTATCTCTTTTGTCGTAAACTGCTCACCGTAATACAATTGGAAAATGACTCTGTTATCTTCCGGCAGACCAAGCAGTAACTCCTTAAACTCGATATCCGCATCAGCAGGCACGGCAAGACAGCTTTCTTCCAGCGCTGCCTTTTTCTTATTTACCCGCCAGATTTTGGTGCAGTTATTGATCAGGATCCTGACTAACCACGTCTTAAAATACTCCTCCTTTTTTAAACTGCCGATATGTTCGTAAGCTGCCAGGATCGTATCCTGTATTGCGTCGGCAACATCCTCGTCATTGCCAAGATACCCGAAGGCGACCCTTCTAAGCGTCATTTTCATCTCTTCCATCAAAGAAATGAATGCTTCGGCATCTCCGCGCTTTGCCTTTCGTATTAACGTATCCATCCCTGTCCTCCAAAAATATTTGTTTATACAGCTGCATTTGTATGGAAGCGCTTCCATTTACGAACATTAGATAAGGTTTTCGGGGTTTTGGTTGCATGAATATTTCAAAATATAGGAATGCCGCGCCAAACGGGACATTCTTATGTTAAGCCAAAAATGCCGGCTCAAGTCAACCCGCGGCTTGTCCGGCATTTTCTGTTTCTCACAAAATTATATGCAGTTTCATAACTTAAACGATACCCTGCGCTTTCATCGCCTCCGCTACTTTCAGGAAACCTGCGATATTGGCGCCGGCAACATAGTTGCCTTCCATGCCGTATTTCTTAGAGGCCTCATCCAGACTGTGGAAAATATTCACCATAATACCCTGCAGTTTGGAGTCCACCTCTTCGAATGTCCAGGAAAGTCTTTCGGAATTCTGGCTCATCTCAAGAGCGGATGTTGCAACGCCGCCCGCATTGGAAGCCTTTCCGGGGCAGAACAGTACGCCGTTTTTCTGTAAGTATTCCGTAGCGTCTAATGTAGTAGGCATGTTAGCGCCCTCTGCTACTGCGAAACATCCGTTCGCAACAAGTGCTTTTGCATCTTCAAGATCCAGTTCGTTCTGTGTCGCACAAGGAAGCGCAACGTCACATTTCACGGTCCATACGCTATGCTCTCCGGCTTTCTTCTCATGATATTCTGCGTTCGGTCTTGCCGCAGCGTACTCGGTCAGACGGGCACGTTTTACCTCTTTTACTTCTTTTAATAATGCAACATCGATTCCGTCCGGATCATATACCCAGCCTGTAGAATCAGAGCAGGTAACCGGTTTCGCGCCAAGCTGCTGCGCTTTCTGGATTGCATAGATGGCAACGTTGCCTGCACCGGATACGGCAATCGTCTTGCCTGCGATATCTTTTCCGTTGCATTTTAACATTTCCGCCGTCAGATATAACAGACCGTATCCTGTCGCTTCCGTTCTTGCAAGGGAACCGCCGTATGTCAGTCCTTTTCCCGTCAGAACGCCTTCGTAAAGGTTGCGGATCTTCTTATACTGTCCGAACATAAAACCGATCTCACGTCCGCCTACGCCGATATCGCCCGCCGGTACATCGGTGTCCGCACCGATATGTCTGCAAAGTTCCGTCATAAAGCTCTGGCAGAATGCCATAACTTCTCTGTCTGATTTCCCCTTCGGATCAAAATCGGAACCGCCTTTGCCGCCGCCGATCGGCAGTCCTGTCAGGGAATTTTTAAATATCTGCTCAAATCCCAGGAATTTAATGATACCAAGATTTACGGAAGGATGGAATCTTAAACCTCCCTTGTAGGGTCCGATCGCACTGTTAAACTGCACGCGGAAACCGTTGTTTACCTGAACCTGTCCTTTATCGTCTACCCACGGAACGCGGAACTGAATGATTCTTTCAGGAACCGTTAATCTTTCCAGTAAAGCATCTTTTCTGTATGCTTCCTCATCAGCTTCAATAACTACCCGCAGAGACTCCAATACTTCTTTTACTGCCTGATGGAATTCCGGCTGTGCGGGATTTTTGGATACCACCAGTTCATATACCTCATCAACGTATGACATTTTCTTATCCTCCTTTGGTTAATATATGCCAGATATTAACAATACATCCTGTTACATTATAGTATGTGATGGAAAAATTCACAAGACTGTTTTTCATAAATATTCTTTCATTTGTTCGATGCTCTTTGTTTCAAAATCCATAAATTCCTGTGCCAGTTCCACGGCGCGGTCCTGCGCTAACGTATTATGTTTAACGGTTTTATAAACATTTGTGAAACCTCTGTTACTTCCCTGTATCATCATTTCCGCCATGTGGCTCGTACTGATATCGAGCAGCGTATTCATATGGATACTGCCCTTTAACATCATATCCGTGATCTGATTTCCTCTGTAAGTCCCGCTTTGCTGTTCTATGAGCTGTTCTACCGCATCATTGTGGATTCTGGCATATCCGATCGATTGTCTGGAAAGCTTCATGGTAAATTCATCGTCCGTTGTTTTATCCAGAAGCGTATCGATAGCCGTCATCGCCATCTGCGTATTTTTCTGGATCTCCTTTAAGATCATAATATCATCCTGTCTCATATCTGCCTCCAATGCCTGTAATTTTAAAGCTGTAAATGCAGCCTGCGCACTTTTAATACCATACAAAAAGAGTATAGAGATCGACCCTATACTCTTTACTATTACCATATTTTATCTTATTTAATCTATATGATCCTCATAAGTCCTTTGCAGAGATTTTATTCCACGTAATCGGACTTCACATACGCGATCTGACCGTTGTATTTGATCTTCGTCCAGCCATCCGCCTGTTTCATGACAAGCTCCAGTTTATCACCGGCATAAACGGTACCCAGCTTATCACTGGTCTCACTGGCGCCTTTTCTGACTCTGACGGTTTCAAGCACCGTTACGGTTCCGCTGCTTGCCGTTTCAGCTGCATCCGCGGCAGGTTCTTCTGTTTCCTGTTCTTCCTCATCCTCCGCCGATGCTTCCATCGTTTCGATATCCTCAAGGAACTCGCTCTTGATATAAGCTTCGCCGCCCTCGTATTCGATCTTGCTCCAGCCGTTACCGATCTTCTCGATCAGCTTAAATTCATCACCGATCGCCGCCTTGCCAAGTTTATCGGCTGTTTCGCTGTCTGACGACCTGATATTGACTACATCGGTCGCTCTTACTTTCGTAACGACGCTATATACCGGTTCCTGTGTTTCGCCGGATTCGGCAGAATCCGCTTCCGTTCCTTCTCCGCTCTGTTCAGGCTGCGCTTCCGCATCCGCCTCCACGAGGATCGCACCGACATTTTTCTCGATCTCGGCGTTCAGATCCACAATAAACTCCGCCAGCTCTACATTCGTCTTCACCATATCATTATAGGCTACGGTGACTTTGTTGTTCAGATCAACAACATCATCCTGCAGACTGACTGTTCTCATATAATTTTCTTCATAGTCGTCACACTTTGTATCTTCAATGATATGATACTGTCCGTTTTCATCGGCACGGGCGTAAAATACTCTCATGCCGGGAACCGGTTCTTCATAATCCGTAAATTTTACAGTGGAAGCCACATACACAAGATAGGAATTCTCCACCGGTCCTGTTTTCGTATAAATATCAATTGTCGGATAAGAATCAATATATTTTCCTGTCTCTTCGATTCTGATCGCTTCCGCATCCTCAATGCCGTTTTTGATCTGTCTGATCGTTTCCGCGTCGCCGGCTACCATTGCATCATAATAAGAATTGATCAGCTCTGTAATCTCCGGCACCGTGTTTTCCTGCAGCGGAACGAGCGGAACATCATATTCGGTATCAGCAGTTTCCTCCAATGTCGTATTTGCTTCTACATCTTCTTTTTCTTCCGCATCTTTCCTGTTGGCATTGATAGAAATAAAAACCGTGACTGCCACACAGAGTAAAAGAACGACCGGCATCACGATCTTGGCATGCCTTACGAACCAGCTTCCTATTGCACTACATTTCGCCAAAAGAATATCCCCTATATTATGATTTGACGTTTTCATAAGCTACAACCTTTCTTTCTCAAAACGATGAGCAGAATGCACCCGACAGGAATCGAACCTGCATCAAAGGCGTCGGAGGCCTACGTTTTATCCGTTAGACTACGGGTGCATATGTTACAAATTTATTACATCATCCTGCTTATCATACCACATTAAAATCATATTGTCCAGTAATCAATAAAAAATGAAGAAATTACCTGAAAAACTGCATAATTTGGCAGCTGCAGGATGATGCAGCCTACATGAAAAAAGTTTCATGCGTTAAATACTGGTTATAAAATGGAGATCTCTTCCGAAAATCTGTCATAATAATAGACATTATAAGAAAGTCTTTCTTCCGGATCTACCTGCGAATCGTTGACTTCTTTGACCATATTTTTGAAAAAATCTTTTTTTGTCACGCCATCATCCGGCACCAAAAGCACTTCATGAACAGAACTCGGCAGAATGATCAGATTCTTGTTCAGCCGCTTTGTCAGCTTTTTTAACGCCCCGGCATAAAGGAGCGCCGCTGCCCCAAACACCCTGTCGCGGTTGCTTAATACATAGATCATGGAATCCGCTTCGATCGCCGCATCGCAGTCCTCCGGCAGATTCATCTCCTGCCTGGATATCCCGCGTTTTTCATTCCGGTCCAAAAACTCGCAGATCAACTGTTTGATCGGCAGAATTTCTTCCGGTTTTAAACGAAGCATATTGGATTTGGCATTTTCATATAAAATTTCCTTATCGATTCCCCACATCGCAAGGTGTGAGTTCCGTATCGTAATGGAAGCCTGTCCAAACCGCTCGTCTTCCAGCGCGTAATAGAAAACGACAGCCAGATCGTTCCATTTGATAAAAGGAATATCCTTTAACAGATCTGCGTTGCTTTCCCGATGGATAAACTTATACAATATCCTGCTTTTGGCCCGCTCAAACCGTGTGAAAAATTCCATATCCATATCGATCTCTCTGGCATGGCGCTTATAAACACGCAGAATATCATAAACGATATCTCCAAACGCCCTGCCATCTTCATACTCCTCATAAAGTTCATCGATATAGACAGCCGGAGACACGTTGCTCCCTTTTCCGGTAATCATGACCCCATGCAGCAGCACGCCGTTATTTTTCGTCACTTCGCGCAGTTCGATGTCATAATCCGCTCCCATGATCTCCCGCAGCGCACTGCATATTTTGTATCCGAATTGCTCTAATACCATATTGTCCTCTCTTTCCATTCTCTCCGGACAATTTTCCTGTTACTGCCTGCGCAGCATCTTATTGCAATCATACATACAAGGAAAAAGACAATGGAAAAACGTTCCATTGTCTTATAGGCTTTCGATATTCGTGATATACGGCAGGATTATACTCTGGAAAGATATTCACCGGTTCTGGTATCAATCTTGATCACTTCACCCTGGCTGACAAACAAAGGCACCATAACCTTCGCTCCGGTCTCCACGATCGCCGGTTTGGTAGCGCCGGTAGCGGTATCTCCCTTAAATCCCGGCTCGGTATCCGTAATCTCCAGTTCTACAAACAACGGCGGTTCAATCGTAAACACATTACCGTTATAAGAACAAACTTTGACCATTTCATTTTCTTTCACGAACTTCAGGGCATCCCCTACTGTATCACTGTTGAGTGCAACCTGATCATAGGTCTCTGTATCCATGAAATTATATAAATCGCCGTCCGCGTATAAATACTGCATATCTTTTCTATCAATACGTGCCTGTGGGCATTTTTCAGTCGGTCTGAAGGTTTTCTCAACAACACCGCCGTTAATGATATTTTTCAGTTTCGTTCTGACAAAAGCAGCTCCCTTACCGGGTTTTACATGCTGAAACTCCATGATCTGATAAACATTTCCTTCATATTCAATGGTAATACCATTTCTGAAATCGCCTGCCGATATCATAAAATAATCCTCCTAAGTCTTCACAATTTTCACATTATAATTCTTATATAGTTTATACTATAACATTTTATTTTTCAACCTCTTTCCCAAAAAAAGGAGAAAAAGTTGTCCATCTCTTTTTCTTTTTCCTCACTTACCAAGCACATAATCAATCGCTGACAGATACCCTTCCAGTCCTTTGCCGTATATCTGTTTATCACAGGACGGTGCGGTCACAGATACTTTCCGGAAGTCTTCGCGCTCCATAATATTCGAAATATGAATCTCAACTTTGGGCACCGTAATGCTTGCGAGCGCATCATGAATGGCATAACTGTAATGGGTATATGCCCCGGGATTGATGACGATGCCCTGCGTGCCGTCAAAATAGGCATCCTGGATCCTGTCGATGATCGCTCCCTCATGATTGCTCTGGAAGACTTCTATCGTACAGCCTTCTTTCTCCCCTTTATCGGCTATCATCTGTAAAAGATAGTCATAATCCTGCGTCCCGTATATATTTTTTTCCCGGATTCCCAGAAAATTCAGATTCGGTCCGTTGATTACCAGTATTTTCATTTATTATCCATGCTCCTTTCTTCGCTTCTTCCAATTTGCAGGCAGTTGAAAACTTCGTTTTCACAGCCGGTTTTGCAGCCATCTGTTTTCTTCCTATTCAGATACTGCCTTCTCGATCTCGTCCAGAATAGTATCAAAATCTTTATGGTCTACATCGATGACGATATCGGCAGCCATTTCATATACGCTCACCCGTTCCTTCAATAACTTTCGTATCTTTTCTTTCGGGTTTTCTCCCTGTAAAAGCGGCCTTGACGTATCATGTTTTACCCGTTCATAAATCGTTTCCGCTTCGGCACGCAGATAGACGACCGTACCCAGTTTTTTAAGAAGCGCGTGATTTTCTTCCCGTATCGGCAGACCGCCGCCTGTAGAAATGATCTTATGTTTCATCGTCCGCAGCAGTTTCTTTAAACACGCCGTTTCCAGCTCCCTGAAATAATTTTCGCCATCCGCGGCAAAAATCTCGGAAATAGTTCTGCCCTCTTCTTTTTCTATCAGTTTATCCGTATCTTCCATAGCCCGGCGCAGACGGTAAGAAAGCCTGATGCCTACCGTAGACTTGCCGCTTCCCATGAAACCGATCAGAATAATATTGTCCATCATGGTATCCTCTTTATGTTTTCTCTTTGTACTTTTCCTATTCAGTCCGCCGTTTCCAGGCTGTCCTCCGTTACAGCCCCATGGCGTAGCGCAGTTTATCATAAACAAGCGCGGCTCTCTCTTCGGTGATCTTAACCTGATTCCAGAGTTCATAGGCATCGATTCCCTGATAAAGCAGCATCTTCAGTCCATTATAAGACTTTCCGCCCGCCTCTGCCACCAACTTCATAAATCTGGTCGTAAACGGTTTGTAGATCAGATCGAATCCGGTATGTATCTTCTTGTAAAATGCCGCATCTTCTATGACTGCATCCTCATCATGCGGCGAGAGACCGACCGAAGTGCCCTGAATGGCCAGAAATTTTTGGTCCGGCAGTTTCGGATGGTCGGAAAGCAGCATCGGATGCACCAGTTTCCTTCCGAATGCGCCGTTTACCTCATCTGCAACCTGTACGGCCTTGTCCATCGAGCGGTTCAGCAAATACACTCCCGACGCATTTTTCGCACCGCATAGAAAAGCTGCCGACCTTGCCGCGCCGCCCGCTCCAAGAAGAATGATCTCTTCTCCCTCTAAACGGATCCCTTCGCTTAACATGGCACGGTAAAGACCGTTCACATCCGTATTATATCCTTTATAGCCGCCCTGCGTGCGGACCAATGTATTGACCGCCCCTATCCGGGCCGCCAGTTCGTCTGTTTCCACAAGTGCGTCCATCACTTCACTTTTATAGGGGACCGTTACGTTCAGTCCGAGTATGTCCAGGGCATAGGCTCCCCGCACTGCCTCCGCCACCCTGCCCGCTTCTACGGGAAACGGAACATAGACCAGATTGTGTCCGCATTCCTCCGCCAATGTGTTATGAATGACCGGCGACAAGGTATGTTCTACCGGATTGCCGATCAGTCCGCATGTTCTTGTTTTCCCATTAATCATATCGTTCCTCCAAACTGTGCCAGTCGATATTGTTGTCCGGTATCTCGATCATACGATCCGCGATATCATAATATTCTCCGGCACTGATCTCTTTTTTGACGAAACGGCTGCTATCTGCCATATTGTATGATCTGCCGTATTCTCCGTTGTCCGGATCGATCTGATGAGCAGTTCTTCGCAGCCAGCGCCCGTAACATCCAAAAAAGCATAGAGCGGGTTTCCGGGACAAAGACCTTCTCATTTTCCTGCCGCAGCGCCTGTTCGTCCGCAAGATCTGACACACTTGTCATACACTGCGGCGGTTCTGCCCCATATCCGCCGCATCCGCTGAAAAATATTGCGGAAGCGGAAAACATTGTGCATAATACCGCTGTTTTCTTTACCAGTCTGCTTCTATGGATGAATCCCGGCATGTTTTCCCCTTTTGTTTTATCTTTACATGATCCTCATTTTACCATTCACTTTTATTTTCCGCTGCCTGTTTTTTCTGATAAAAAAATAAAACGATCTTCTCCAGAAACCTTTTCAATACAATCTGGATCTCTTCTTTGGGATGGATCGGTTTCACGAGGTACGTTCTGATCCCTGCCTTTTTCGCTCCCCAGACATCCGTAAAAAGCTGGTCTCCGACAAACAGCGTATTCTCCGGCGTCGTCTTCATCTCCTGCATTGCTCTTTGATAACTTTCCGGAAACGGCTTATTGGCTTTAAAAATATAGCCGGTCTTTACTTTGTCGTTAAAGGTCTTTACCCGCGGCTCTTTATTATTCGATAAAAGCATGCTCCGAAAACCGATGCGCCGCAGTCTTTCAAACAGCGCAATGCTTCTTTCATCCGCCGGCGCGCCATGCGGCACTAACGTATTATCAATATCAAAAATAATTCCCCGGTATCCCTGCTCATACAGTTTTTCATAATCGATTCCGTATGCCGAGTCCAGATACACATCCGGATAAAAACGTTCCAACATCAATCTCTCTCCTATCCAAAAACACCCTGCGTCTGCGCAAGGTGTAAAATGTTTTCCGATATTTTATAAGTTTTTTACAATATGATTATATCTTGCCGTAAAGATCATTTTAACAATCGTACTGCAAAGCATGAGCAGAATATCCCAGAACAAAAACATATACGCATTCTGTGTAAATGCCTCATACCACGTCACACCGCTCCATATCTTGCCGCCGAAAAAAATAAACAGCAGCAGCAATAATGCAATTATCATAAAAAACCAACGAAAACCATTGGCTATTGTCATCGGCACACTGGCCTTTGCAACAATTTCTTTTTGCTCATTCGTCATAGTTTACACTAATTCCTGCGCCTTTCTCTCAATCTGCGGTATTGGCTGCCAAAACACATCTCTTATCCGATACTGACATCGGATGTGTCAAGCACCTTCTTAAGCTCATCCATAAACGTATTGATATCCTTAAATTCGCGGTAAACCGACGCGAATCTGACATAAGCAACCGCTTCCAAATCCTTTAACTTGTTCATGACAAGCTCTCCGATCACCTGGCTCGGAATCTCTTTTTCTTCTCTGTTGAAAATTTCTGTCTCCACCTCGTCGATCAGCTGATTGATCCGGTTGGCGCTGATGGGTCTTTTGTGACATGCACGCAGTACGCCGGCTTCTATCTTACTCCTGTCATATGTCTCTCTGTTATTGTCCTTTTTAATAATGATGAGCGGAATCGTCTCCACTTTCTCATATGTCGTAAAACGCTTTTCACACTCGTCGCAGACGCGTCTTCTTCTGATCGAATTATTTTCCTCTGCCGGCCTGCTGTCGATCACTCTCGTATTCTCATGACCACAAAATGGACATTTCATCCCGTATCCCCCTGCTCATAAATTCTTCTATCCCTTCCAATATTATCACATAATAAAATTATTATGTCAACCCGAAAGTTTGCTCCCTGCTCACACCATCATCCCTTCCTGCAGATATCCACGATAATGATATCCGGCCCGATCTGCTTAATGTCTTTATAGCAGATCACATAATCCGGCTCATTACAGAAAAGGCTGTACAATTTATTATTCCCGGACACGATCAGCTTAAAAATCTGTCCCGTGCACTCATCAAATTCAAAATCCGTTACCCTGCCAAGTTTCTGGCAGTTTTTCAGATTAATGACCTCTTTTTTCTTAAAATCCGAAAACAGCATACGATTTCAGCTACTTTCCCCTTTTTATTATTAAATGCAATAAGGGCAAAACCGTTCCTAATCAACGGAAACATACTTCTTGAAAATATAGCCTGTACTGCCGTCTTCCAGCCTGATGATATACCAGTTGTCGTCTTCCGCCGTGCCGGTATATTCATACGTTTCCCCTTCTTTGGCAACCTTTATGACGCTGCTGCCCTGCGTAGTCGGGTTATCCCGCACATTCACATTGGAAACGATCGTCAGTGTGCCGGCCGTCGAAGGTTCGCTCCCGTCTCCCTGTATTTCCGTATCCGGCGTACCATCTGCAGAAACATCATTCTCCTGCTGCGCTTCCCCATCGGCTGTCCCGTTACCGGCTTCTTCGTCACCCGTCTGTTTCGTATTTTCTCCATAATCTGTTGTCGGCTGTTTCCTGACAAGTGTAAAGATCAAAAAAGCGGCGACTGCAATGATCAAAAAGGCCGCACAAACCGACACAATTGTCATAATATTGCTCTCATCATCCTCTTCGTCGTCCTCTTCCCAATCTTCTTCCCACTCCTCATAGGCCCTTTTCCTTACAGGCGCAGAACGCTCTGCTCTCCTGAGTTCGGGCGCGGGTACTGCTTTTCCGGGCCGGCGCTCTTCATATTCGGAATCCCTGAAATCTCCGGCCCTTCTGCGCTCATCCGTCCCGGCGGTCCGCACAGGCTTCGGCGGTCTCCGCATGCCGTCATCGGATTTTGACGCCGCTTTTTCCTTTCTTTGCGCTTTCCCGGCAGAACCTGCCTCCTGTCTGTCCTTATCGGATATACGCATTTCCCGTTCTGTTACGGACAAAATATTCTGTTCTATATCTGCGATCGGTATTTCCTCTGTTTCCGATTCTTTTACAAATACTTTGGCTTCGTCAAAATCTTCTCCATCCGCGATCATTCTGCCGCATTTAGGACAAAATTTTGTGCCCTCCCGCAAAGCCGCGCCACATTCGGGACAGCTTTTTTTCATTTCCACTTTAGAACCGCACTGTACGCAGAATTTATCTGTCTCAAGCAGACTGGCCCCGCATTTTTTACACTTCATGGTCTGTCACCTCATTTGTTTTCATTATGAATAATATATCAAATATATGTCTTTTTGTAAAATATTTCCCATTGCTCCATGAATAATTCCCGCGCATTCGCACATCCTTTTTAGAAAGAGAAAACAGGAAAAAGGAGCACGTAAATTATGGTTCAGGGAAAAGTTGAAATCTGCGGTGTCAATACGGCCAAACTGCCGTTATTAAAAAATGCGGAAAAAGAAGAACTTTTTAAAAAGATCGGAGATGGAGACGATGCCGCCAGAAAAGAATATATCAAAGGAAATCTGCGCCTTGTCTTAAGCGTAATCAAACGCTTTCACTCCAGCAATGAAAACGTGGACGACCTTTTTCAGATCGGCTGTATCGGTCTGATCAAAGCAATCGATAATTTTGACGCCAGCCTGAATGTAAAGTTTTCTACCTACGCCGTACCGATGATCATCGGTGAGATCCGCCGCTATCTGCGGGATATGGGGAGTATCAGAGTCTCCCGTTCTTTAAAAGATACCGCCTATAAAGCCATTTATGCCAAAGAAAATCTGACAAGAAAAAATGCACAGGAACCTACCATGAACGAAATCGCCGCAGAGATCGGCATTCCGCAGGAAGATATCGTCTACGCCTTAGATGCGATTCAAAGTCCGATGAGTCTGTACGAACCGATCTATACCGACGGCGGCGATACGCTCTATGTCATGGACCAGATCAGCGATAAGAAAAATAAAGAAGAGATATGGGTTGAACATATCTCTTTGAGCGAAGCGATGAAAAAACTTTCCAAACGGGAATACGAGATCATCTCTCTGCGTTTCTTCGAAGGAAAAACCCAGATGGAAGTTGCGGAAAAGATCGGCATCTCACAGGCCCAGGTATCCCGCCTGGAAAAAAATGCCCTGAAAACCATGCGCAATTATCTGACGGCCTAAAATATATCCGGCCGTCATATGGTTTTTCCATCCTTTACGGATTGCATCTTTTGCAGGGCACATATCCTTTAGCCATAACACTGTCCCTGCTCTCCGACGTATCCTGTCTGTTGGCCGTCGGCAGAGAACCGCAGGAAGGTTTATGGAACTTCTTCGTCTTCGTATTAAGGACATAGGTGATTTCCGTATTAACCGCCTGATCTGTCTCCGGCGCAGCTTCCGTTACCGCTGAAGAAGTTTCCTTATTCTGGTCTTTCTGATCGTTCGTATTTTCCTTTGCCTGTGTAACGGCCGGGCTTCCCGTCGGTTCTCCCGGCTTCCATGTCTCCGAGGCAGGAACGTTGAAGGTGATGTTTTTGCCATCCGATGAAGCGATGATCGTACCATCTTCATCCGTCCGATATACTTTGACGCCGTTTGTCCGGAAAGTATTCAGTGTCTCGGCGTGCGGATGTCCGTATGAATTGCCCTCTGCACAGCTTATTACCGCATAAGCGGGATCCACCGCTTCAAAGAAATCCCGGGAAGTCGAATATTTGCTCCCGTGATGCCCTGCCTTATAAACATCTGCGGAAATATCAATTCCGCTGTTCAAAATATCATTTTCTGCATCTTCTCCCGCATCCCCGGTAAAAAGAAACGTAGTGTTTCCGTTTTTTACAAGCAGTGCGATGGAAGCGTCATTCGGATTATCATAGGTATCGTTTGGCGCCAAAACGGTTATTTCAGCCGTTCCAAGAGTATACTGTTCGCCTGTTTCCGGCGTAGAATATGAAAGTTCTTTGTCGTCTAAGGCCTGTATCAGCTTTTGATATGTTTTGTTGTCTTTTTCATAATTGGATAGGAATACTTTATCGATGGCAAATTTCGTAATAACGACCGGCGCACCGCCGATATGGTCGGCATCGGGATGCGTCAGCACAAGATAATCCAGTTTCTTAATATTCTGCTTTTGCAGATAATTCTGAATCGCGGTTCCCCTGGAATCGTCTCCTGCATCGATCAGCATCGCATGTCCGCCGCATGTGATCAGAGCGGCATCGCCCTGTCCCACGTCGATAAAATGGACTTCCATTTTATTCGGACCGGCTGCAGAAGAAGTGGTCTGCGTATAAGAAAAACCGCTTATCAGAACAGTGAAAAGAAAAACAATAGGCAAGATGCGTCTATACAGTTTCTTCATAGGAATCCCCCCGGTCATGCATTCTTCTTTTATTTCAAAGGACCTTATTTGATCCCGCTCAGATTCGCAATATCATAAGATAACGTAATATCTCTTTTTCCATACAGCTTGAAGTAATTCTGTACGATCCTGTCGGTCACGGTCCGGATATCCTCTCTTTCGGCTCCGAGCAGTATAACCAGAAACTGCGAACTGCTGTACCTTGTTCCTACATCCACACCGCGTAAAGATTTGACGATCGCCTGTTCCATGCACTGCATCGCCTGCTCCATCTGGTCCAGACGGATGTCGCTGCCATCCGCCGAATACAATGTAAAAAGGATCAGCTGTACCGCCTGCTTATTCCGCTGCGAGAAATGCAGCACAAAATCATAGACACGTCCGAATTCCTCATAATCGATCCGGAATGCACCCTCATAGGACTGTCTGTTTTCTACCATATCAACTAATCTATGCAGATCTGCCCTGGACTGTTCGAGCGTCTTAGCCATACTCGCACTCTGATAAAACAGATATCTCTCATCTCCCTCACTCAGTTTCGTATGGTATAACGCCTTGTCCGCTTTCCGCAAAAGCTCCGAAAAATTCCCGCCGTCGAATCCGAAAAGACTGATGCCTATGGAAAGGGAGATGCTCTGCATAATATGATTTTCCTTCTTTTTTTCCTCAAAAAACGCAAGGATCTGTTCGGCCTTTACGGCCGCCTCTTTCTGCCCGGTAATCCCCTCCACATAATAAAGGAATTCGTCCCCGCCCATTCGGCAGACAATGTCTTTCTCGGAGACATCCTTTAACATATCGGCAACCAGTTTCAGCACATAATCGCCCGCCAGATGTCCATACTCTTCGTTCACCTGTTTAAAATTATTCAGATCGATCATCATAAAGCAGCCGCTTCCGTTACGCAGACTTTCCGTAATCTCTTTTTCTCCCTGCTGCCTGCCGAGCAGTCCTGTCAGATAGTCTAACTTGGAATCCAACCCTGTCTCTTCTCTGGTGACGCCGCCGTATATTTTGTCGCTGTTAAAGATCGGCATGACCATATCCTCTTCCGGGATATTCTGCTGCATACTGCCTTCTTCCAGCAGTTCCATAAACTGATCGACCAGATAGGGATCAAACTGCGTCCCCCTTCCTCTGATCAGTTCCTGCCTGACCATGGCATCCTGCAGTCTTTTGCGGTATACGCGGTTGCTTGTCATTGCATCATAGGAATCCACGATCCCGATCAGTCTCGCAACAAGCGGAATATCTTCCCCTTTCAGTCCATCCGGATACCCTTTGCCATCATAGCGTTCATGATGGTATTTCGCACCGATATTGACATTCGGAAACATTTTGATGTCTTTTAAGATTTCCGCTCCCATAATCGTATGGTTCTTGATCAGATCAAACTCCACGTTCGTCAGTTTAAACGGTTTATTCAAAACGGAATCGGGCACTCCGATCTTCCCGATATCATGTAAAAGCGCCACGTAATGTATGTTCTGGATATCCTCCTCCGACCAGCCGATTTTTCTGGCCAGTGTCTCCGAATAGTACGCCACCCTGAGAGAATGTCCTTTCGTATAATCGTCTTTTGCATCGATCGTATTGGCCACCGTCGTTATGGCCTGTATTGTAATAAGCTCTACTTCTCTGGTTTTCTCTTCCAGGCGCTTTTGCAGATCCCGCCTGTAGCCATCGAGCTCTATCGTACGCTGGATACGGTTTAACATGATTCTGGGGTCAAACGGTTTGGTAATAAAATCATGTGCGCCTACACGGAAACATTCCGCTTCCGTCTCGGTCTTTCTGTCCGCTGTCAGGAATATGACCGGTATCTTACGCCACTCCGTATCTTCCTGCAGCATCTGCATCACTTCAAAGCCGCCGATTTCCGGCATAAAAATATCAAGCAGTATCAGATCCGGCGTATACTGCCTCAAATATTTGAAAGCCTGTTTTCCGGAATTGACGCCCACCACTTTATATTCTTCCTTCAAAAGCTGCTGCGCCGTCACCAGATTCATCCTGTCGTCGTCTACCATTAGGATCGTCTTCTTTATTTCCATACCCCGTTCCCCGCTATCATAGGTTCTTTGTTACATATCCCATAAGATTATTATACTTTTTTCTGATATAAAAAGCAATCGAATATCTGATAATATCCGATTGCCTCTTTTCCTGATATTAGAATGAATTACGAAGCGTGTCATTCGCTGTTTATGTTTCCCGCAGGATTTCTTTTTTGAGTCTGCGCATGATCTTTTTCTCCAGTCTGGAAATATAGGACTGGGAAATACCGAGCAGCTCCGCTACTTCTTTCTGGGTCAGTTCTTTCCCATCCGCATTGCCGAGTCCGAACCGCAGGCGTATGATCGTCTGTTCCCGCTCGGAAAGTTTGGAAATTGCCTTGATCAAAAGCGTCCTTTCCACTTCATTCTCAATATCCTGATAGATGACGTCTTCATCCGTTCCCAGAATATCGGAAAGCAGCAGTTCGTTTCCATCCCAGTCCACATTGAGCGGCTCGTCGATGGACACTTCCATCTTATGTTTGCTGTTCCTCCTCAAATACATTAAAATCTCATTTTCAATGCAACGGGAAGCATAGGTCGCCAGTTTGATGTTTTTCTCCGGATTAAAGGTATTGATGGACTTTATCAGTCCGATCGTTCCGATAGAGATCAGGTCTTCTACGCCGACTCCCGTATTGTCAAATTTCTTGGCTATGTATACGACCAGACGCAGGTTGTGCTCGATCAAAAGCGCTTTGGCCTCGTCTTCAAATTCTGTTCCCAAATCCCCGATGATCTCGTTTTCCTTCTCAAGTTCCAACGGGGGCGGCAGTACCTCCGCACCGCCGATATAATGTATGTCTCCCTGCTTATGAATAAGGAATCTGGTATCCTTACGCATCATTTTAAACTGTACCTTGCCGGGAATTGCCACTTTAAAAACCATTTCTTTTCCTCCTAGTTCTCTATTAACCCAGGATGCAGTATCATCTGATAGATACTGTCTTGTGATATTCCCGTATTACAAATTGCAACAATGACCCGCCTGCAGCATATTTCATGATATGTATCTTCAATCACAAGTTCCGGCAGCTCATAGGCATCCAGTATCCCTCTTTCTTTTCCCACGCTCCGGTAAGGAATCGCATGATAACGCTGCGGCAGGAAAAAGGGCGCCATTTCTCCGGCTGCTTTCTCACTGATGATACAGACCGGCGCTCCGTTTACGGGTTCGGATAAATGATTGCCCGTATCAAGCAGCGCTTTCATATGAATCATTTTCTCCCCGACGGGAATCCTGACTTCCCGTATATCGCTTTCTTTCTCTTTTTGCATTTTCTGCAGTAAAAACCGTAAAAAACGATATGCCAGAAAACCAAAAAAAGCAACGGTCCAAATACCGTAACGCCATTTCTCCGGCCATGTAAAACGTCTCTCCAGCCATAATACGACGCTTCCCATGAAAAAACCGCAGGCGGCCATAACGATACTGCTTTTTACAAGGAGCTTTAGAGGCCGGATCGCAAAGACAACACGGATCATGCCTATACTGACAGGTATCACACCACATAAAAGCCTTACCTTTAAACTCCCCGCCGGTATTGCTATGACCAGACATATCAAACCGGCTCCCGATAAAGCGCCGAGCAAAATCCTTCTATGCGTGGCAGTACATCTCAGGATTTTCCCCGTTATGGACAACAGATACAGATTCATCACAAACTGGATGAAAAAAACACTGTCAATATATAATTTGTAATACACTATCCACCTCCTGTTTTCTGATTCATTATATGAAAAAAGGGGTGATAATTTTGTCAAATTGATGGAGCATTTCCGAAATTTTTTCTGACTGAAAATGACAAAAATGTCAGCGGCTTCTAAAGAAAACGCTGACATTTGACTCTTTCTTCGATATGCTTACTTTTTCTGTAAAAATTCAGGAATCTTTAATGACTTCTCTTCCACGGAACTCCTGATATCCGTTGCGCGGTTGATTCCGTTAATGGTCTTTACGGTATCAGCCTGTCCACCGCCCTGCTGCACAGCCGGCTGTCCTCCCGGTAAAGAAGAAGGCCTGATACCAAGATTGGCCGTACCAAAGCCGACATGTCCCGCTCCGGCGCCTGTCCCTGCTGTTTTCCCCTGTAAGGAAGTCGGCGTGATATATGTAGATTTGAAGCTCAGTCCGCCTACCCCTTTCATCTGTTTCGCTTTTTCTTCAATGCCTGTGGCAATGATCGTAACATGACAGGTATCCGTCATATTGGCATCATACATAGCGCCGAAGATAATATTGACATCGTCTCCTGTCAGATCTCTGACGTAATCCGCCGCATCGGAAGCGTCTGCAAGGGAAATATCTCCGGACACGTTGATGATCACGTGTGTCGCTCCGGAAATGGTCGTCTCAAGCAGAGGACTCTCAACAGCCATTTTCACGGCTTCGCTGGCCTTGTCCTCTCCTTTGCCCGCACCAATACCGATATGGGCGATTCCTTTATCCTTCATGACAGTCTGTACATCCGCAAAGTCAAGGTTGATGACCGCAGGTACATTGATCAGGTCCGTAATGCCCTGTACCGCCTGCTGCAGTACTTCATCCGCTTTTTTCAAAGCATCCGGCATGGTCGTTCTTCTGTCCACGATCTCTAACAGCTTATCATTGGGAATAACGATTAACGTGTCCACATTATCCTTGATCTTGTCGATCCCGCCGAGCGCATTTACCATACGCGCCTTCGCCTCAAAGCGAAACGGTTTGGTAACGACTCCGACCGTCAAAATCCCCATGTCCTTGGCAAGTTTGGCTACGACCGGCGCTGCTCCCGTACCGGTTCCGCCGCCCATACCGCATGTAACAAAAACCATATCCGCGCCTTTTAAAGCCGCTTCGATCTCTTCTTCACTCTCTTCCGCCGCTTTCTCGCCGATCTCCGGTTTGGCGCCTGCTCCAAGACCTTTGGTCAGTTTCTCACCGATCTGTAAAAGCTTCGGCGCTTTGCAAAGCTGTAAGGCCTGTTTATCGGTATTGATCCCGATAAAATCCACTCCGTCAATACTTTCATCAATCATTCTATTAACAGCATTATTACCCGCACCGCCAACACCAACGACTATGATCTTTGCTGCGGATTCAGCATCGTTTGTCTTAATCTCAAGCAAGGTAGTACCTCCTTTTATTACAAAATAAACTCATATAGATTATCATATAATTATTTTTTTGATTTAGCAACCCTATTTTTTCGTTTTTTGCACTTTGATGGCAAATTGGCACGAATTTCCAGCTATTCCTGTTCAAAACTCGTCAGTCTGGTATCTTCCGTATACTCCCGCATATCCAATGTCCCTTTTTTGCCTTCCAGCTTCGGCAGCATGTACTGCAGCTGCATGATCTTTTCATCAATATCGTCACACGTACCAAGCGCCGCCTTTACTTCATCGAAAACGAGCGTTACCTCGTAATCCGGAGAAAAATAGATCTTGTCCACCGGCAGCGAATACTTGTCCAATAACTGCGTAATATTCAGGATGTCCTGAAAAACCGCATTGTTTTCCACCGGCAGGGGTTTATGCAGAATGACATGATCAAACACAAGCCCCGTCACCTGCGGTATCCCCGGGGTTTTCTCCTCGGAAGACTCCACGATGATACCATCTTTGTCAAAATACATATAGCGTCCAAGATATGCCACATAACCGGCCACCGCCTTCTCATATACGGTGATCCTGATCGTGTCTTTTGCCTCAATATCCACATCCATCGTCTGGATAAAAGGAATGCCCTCGACACCTTTATCCCGATATTTTAAAGACAGGAGAAGGGAATTGTTCCCATATCTTCCATCCATGACGATGTCCATGATCTCTTCATTGGTATAATGAATGTTGCCATCCACATATACCGTGGTGATCGTATAATTCTCTATGATATAAATATAAGTAAAAGCAGCAGTTCCAAGAAGAAAGCAGCAGACCGCGGAAAGAACAGCGATCCTTTTCGTCTTGCTGAAACGGAGCTTCTGTTCTTTCTGCTTCTCTTTTGCCGCATTATTTTTGACAAGCCGCAGATTAGAGGGCTTCTTATTCACTTTTTTTACGACATTTTTGCTGCTCATACTGCTTTTTCCCTTAACCGTTGTATTCACGATAGTCGATCTTCTTACATCTGATACCGATTTCGCCAAGATCTTTGCAGATATCTTCGTATCCTCTTTCGATAAAATGCCTGTTGCACACGACAGTTGTTCCTTCGGCCGCGCTGCCGGCCAGTACCAGCGCTGCGCCGCCCCGCAGTTCCTGTGCCTGCAAAACTGCGCCATGCAGCTTCCTCCGCCCTTTTACATAGACCGTGTTGTCACGGCAGACAATATCGGCTCCCATTTTCTGAAGCTGCGGCACGATACGGAATCTGTTCTCGAAAATCGTTTCCTGTAAGGCCCCTTCTCCGTCGGCAAGCGTCATAGCCGCCAAGAAAGCCGACTGCAGATCCGTAGGAAATCCGGGATAGCTGTCCGTCTGCAATAAGGGGATCATCTTTCTTCTTTCCCGGCAGGCAACCTGTATACCGTCCTCACTTTCATAAATGCGCGCGCCCATAGCGGCTGCCGCTTTAATAACAGACACGATTTGTCTGCCGGGCGCATCTTTTAAGAAAACTTCTCCGCCGCAGCATAAACATGCTGCAAGATAAGTGCCTGCCACCACTCTGTCGGATGGAATCCGATAGGAGATCGCATGCAGCTTCTTCACTCCGTGAATCAAAATTCTGTTCGTCCCTGCGCCTTCGATATCCGCGCCCGCCGTGTTCAAAAAATCACACAAAGCGGTAATCTCCGGCTCCCTTGCCGCGTTTTCAATGACCGTATCACCTTGTGCGAGCACTGCGGCCAGAAGCAGATTTTCCGTCGCTCCCACGCTGACAAACGGCAGCCTATGCACCGCTCCTGTCAGCCTTACAGCCTCCGCACTGAAACCATCTTCTTTTTCCTCGATGATAACGCCCATCTTCCGAAGTCCCTGTAAATGCAGATCGATCGGTCTTTGTCCAATGACGCATCCGCCCGGGTACTGCATGCTGACGCTGCCCGTCCGCGCAAGCAGGGCGCCAAGCAGCATAATGGAGGAACGCATCACGCTGACGGAATCCGATGGCATATCGCATCTTGACAGACACGCCGCATCGATTGTCAAAGTATGCCCTTTTCTGTTTATGGTACAGCACAAACTCTCCATCAGCCGCAGCATATGATGCACATCGCTGATGATCGGACAATTCTTAATCTCACAAGTACCGTCTATTAAAAGAGTTGCTGCCAGAATCGGCAGCACTGCATTTTTGGAACCCTGTATTTTAATCTGGCCCTCCGGACAGTTTCCACCATATATCTGAATCGCATCCATAGCAAAACCTCAAAGCAGATAATATATGACCTACTTTATCTATATGGGAGAAATCCAAAAAAGTTCTGCCGGTATGAGCTGTGTTTATAAATCTTTCAAATGAATGCCTCTGGCTACGCTTAAAACTAAGCCTACCTCTATTAAAAGAAACATCACGGATGTACCTCCGTAGCTGATAAACGGCAGGGAGATTCCCGTATTGGGGATTGTGTTGGTTACAACGGCTATGTTCAAAATTACCTGGATTGCTATATGTCCGAGTACGCCGACGACCAAAAGAGCTCCGAACAGATCCGGCGCGTTGTTGGCAATGATCATAAACCGCCAGATCAGCATGATGAACATCAAAATAACGGCGATGGCCCCAAAAAGCCCCAGTTCTTCACAAATAATGGAAAAGATCATATCATTCTGCGCTTCCGGGATAAATCCGAGTTTCTGTTTGCTGGCTCCCAGTCCTTTCCCGAGGATACCGCCGGAACCGATCGCATATAATCCCTGCAGCGTCTGGAATCCCTTTCCGCTGGCAAACGCTTCCGGATCGAGCCAGGCAAGAATACGTGCCCCCCGGAACTCGAGTTCATCCGCACCGGATTCCGCCATTTTCACAATGATAAATACGATGAGCGCCGCGCCGGCCAGTGTTAAGAGCGCCAGGAAAATAAACCTTTTATAATCCGGACAGGATACGAACAGCATCAATACTGCGATTCCCATAACGATGATCGCGGAACTCATATTATTGGTGATCTTCCATAACATCAATGCGATCGGCACCGGTATGGCAAGCACCGTATAGAAACCTTTCCTGTCTCTGATCTTTTTCCCCATACGGCATATCATACTCGCCAGAAACAGGATCATGCAGAGCTTGGCGGCTTCTGCAGGCTGGAAAGAAACACCAGCGATATAGATCCATCTTCTCGCACCATGCGACGTACGGCCAAACGGAATGACCAGAACAATCAGCACGGCCGAAACAATATAGCCAAGTACCGCGAAACGCTCCCAGAAATGATACGGGATATTCGCCACTACCAGCATGGCTGCCAGACCCACGATCGTCGCCCAGAGCTGTTTGCGCAGATACCATGCGGAATCCCCGTCAAACTGCAGATTCGACTCATAGGAACTTGTGGAATATACCATGATCAGTCCAAATCCCAGCAGGAAAATAACAATGAATAACAGGCTGTAATCCATATAGTTAGCAGCACTATTTGATTTTCTACGTGATAAAGCTCTTTCCGCCACGCCTACGACTCCTTCAGTTGATTCACAAACTCCTTAAACGCTCTGCCTCTTACTTCATAATTCGGAAACATGCCCCAGCTCGCACAAGCCGGAGACAGCAACACGGCATCTCCTGCTGCAGCGTTTTGTACACAGATCTTAAATGCTTCCTCAAAAGTTTCGGCAAAGACGATATTCTCCACGCCGTGCTCCCGCGCACAGGATGCGATCTTATCCCGTGTCTGCCCGATCAGGACCAGGCACTTCACTTTATCCCCAAACGCCTCTATCCATTCGTCATACTCGCTCTGTTTATCATAACCGCCGCCGATCAGTACGGTAGGCTTCGACATAGCCTTTATCCCCTGGATCGCCGCATCGGGATTCGTCGCCTTAGAATCGTTATAATAATCCACACCGCGCTTTGTCGCTACAAATTCTATTCTATGCTCAACCGCCTTAAAAGATTTCACGGTCTTTATGATCACATCCATGGGTACGCCCATAGCATCGGACATGGCAATTGCCGCCATAACGTTTTCCGCATTACACAGGCCGACCAGATTCATTTCATGAATGTTCATCAGTCTTTCCGCCTTACCGTCACGCGCGCGGCAGATTTCTTCGCCCTCAAGATAATAGCCATTCTTTAATCTGCGGCCGGATGAAAAATACAGGACCGAGGCCGGACACCTTTCACCGAATGCCCTCGTATATTCATCTTCATAATTTAATACGCAGATATCGTCTTTTGTCTGGTTCAGGGCAATCTTTTCTTTGACTGCAACATAATTCTCCATCGTATGATGCCTGTTTAAATGATCCGGCGTTATATTCAAAACTGCCGAAACATGCGGATGAAAAGACTCTATCGTTTCTAACTGAAAACTGCTGATCTCCGCTACGGTAACGGTTTCGCCGCCGGATAACAGCGCAGTCTCTGTATAGGGATTCCCGATATTTCCCACGATAAAGACACTCTCGTAATACGCCTTCATGATCTCACCGACCAGAGAAGTCGTCGTCGTCTTCCCGTTCGTCCCGGTGATCGCGATAACATGCCCCTTTCCGAGTACGTACGCCAGTTCTATCTCTCCCCATATTCTGATCTGCCGTTTCCGCAAACCGTCCGCAAGCTGCGTATCTACCGGTACACCGGGACTGAATACAGCCAGTTCCACCGATTCCAGCACCGTTTCCGGCAAAACGCCTGTTATGATATCGGCTTTGCAGTCCGGAGAAAGTCTACTCTGAACCTCTTCCTTAATAAGCTTCTCATTTTCATCATACAGGACCGGACAGGCTCCGACTCTGCATAAGACTTCCGCCGCTCCAATCCCGCTGATGCCGGTACCTACGATCAATACCTTTTTACCCCGCAGATCTGTCTTCATAAAATGTATCCCTCTGTTTCTATCGTTCTATATCTTATTGTCTGCCGCCCGATCATGCCGCATTCCGGTCAGCCGGCCGGCTCCTGCTGTATCCGCCCGCATGACGGCTACATCGCCATAAGTCCCAACAGACAAAGAAGCGCCGTCAATATGGAAAAAACAGCCACAATGCGCGTCTCCGGCCATCCGCATAACTCAAAATGATGATGGATCGGCGCCATTTTGAAAATACGCCTGCCGCCCGATAATTTAAAATAAGATACCTGTATCACTACGGACATGACTTCTATCACATAGATAAACGCTACGACTGCCAGGAAAATGGGCATCTGCATCATATACGCCGTAGCCGCTACGAAACCGCCGAGAGCAAGCGAACCGGTATCTCCCATGAAAACGCTTGCCGGATATACGTTAAACAGCAAAAATCCAAGCAGCGCGCCGACTACTGCACAAGTGACGGGTTCTATCCCGCTCTGTAAACCGATCGCAACGACCGTAAAAAACGTAGCGATCAGAACCGTGACCGAACTTGCCAGTCCATCCAGTCCATCCGTAAAATTTGCTCCGTTTACCGTACCGATCACGATAAAGAATAAGATCGGTATGTTCCAAACGCCAAAGTCCAAAAAGGTCTCCGGCAGAAACGGTACCTTCATTGCCAGGGAAACATCCGTATAATGTGTGATATAATAAGCAAATACGCCTGTTACCAGAAGCTGCAGAGCCATTTTCTGCCACGCGCGCAGTCCCATGGACCGTTTCAGAACCACTTTGATATAATCGTCCAGAAAACCGATCAGTCCGAACCCCATAGTCACAAAAAGAATCGGAATGATCTTCGGATAATCCTTTACATAAAGAATCGATGTCACTACAACGCTCATTACGATCAAAATACCGCCCATAGTCGGCGTACCGTTCTTCTTCAAATGCTCTTTCGGCCCCTCGTCTCTGACGGTCTGGCCGACTTTCAGCCGCTTTAAAAACGGAATTACGACCGGTCCCAAAACAACGCTGATCGCAAACGATATTAATACCGACATCAAAATTGTAGTATCCATCCTAATAAATATGCCCCTCTCTCAATCTGCGGCATCTGCCGCCAAAACACTGTCGGCGCCGGCACAATATCCGCAAAGTGAACTTATTCAGCCTATACACCGCAATTAACTGCCGCTCCCATCGGAGCCGCTTCTGTTATTATAATCCATCTTTTCCAAATAAGGAAGAATATTTTCAAAAAGCTGTTTTACAACCGGCGCCGCAATCTGCCCTCCGTAATAGGTCCCCTGTGGATGGGTGATAATGCAGACAGCCAGTACGGAAGGTTCATCCGCCGGGGAAAATCCGATAAAAGAAGCGATATATTTCCCGCTCCCCCTCGGCAGCGTCTGGCTTGTCGCTGTTTTACCGCCGATCCGGTATCCCTCGATATAGGCGTTTTTACCGCCGCCGTTTTCAACTACCTGCTCTAACATGTAACGCATGGTTGCAGATGTTTCTTCCGATACAATATTATCTTCTACCTGCCATGTAAACGATTGGATATCCGTTCCATCCGCACTCACGGCCCGCAGTCCGAAATGAGGCGTTACGCGTCTGCCGCCGTTGACAAGGGAAGCCACAGTCACCGCAAGCTGGATCGGCGTAATCTGAAATGACTGTCCAAAAGAGATCGTCGCAAGCTCCACCTGTCCGATATTTTCTTTCTGATGCATGATCGTTTTCGCTTCTCCGGGCAGATCGATCCCGGTCTTATCCAACAGACCGAATCTTTGAAAGTATTTATAAAAGCTATCCACGCCGAGACGCAGTCCGACCGTCACAAAAACCGGATTGCAGGAATTCATCGTCGCCTGTACAAAATTCTCAGCTCCGTGCCCCGCTATTTTGTGGCATCTGATACGCCTGTCTCCCACCATAACATAACCGGGACAGCTAAACGTATCATCTACCGTAACAACGCCCTCTTCCAGCGCTGCGGCGGCCGTTATGGTCTTAAAGGTGGAACCCGGCTCATAGGTGTCGTTAATACAGCCGTTGCGCCACATGGCGTTTAAAAGCTCCTGACGCTTCTCTTGGCTGAGTCCTGCCTCTTCCGCCTCATCAGGCAGCGTATAGGGATTATTCAAGTCAAATTCCGGCACATTGACCATCGCCATAAGTTCCCCGTTCTGCGGATTCATAACAATGATCGAAACACTCTTTGCCTGCTTGGTCTCCATCGTCTGAACAGCAAGCTGTGTGGCATAGCTCTGGATATTCATATCCAGACTGATATACAGATCCCTGCCGCTTATGGGTTCTATACGCTCTTCGCCGTCTTCCGAAACTTCCACCCCTTTGGCATCGGTCACTGTTAGGATCCTTCCCGCTTCCCCCTGAAGATATTCGTCATAAATGACTTCCAGACCGATAATTCCCTGATTGTCTCCTCCTGTAAAGCCAAGTACCTTGGATGCAAGGGAGTCATACGGATAATATCTCTTATAGTCTTCGTCCACTTTGACGCCGGGCAGCTCATAACTGCGGATCGCATCACCGACGGACTTATCCACATTGCTCTTTATTTTCTCGATGGAAGAATATTTTTCTACGCGCCCGCGCACATATTCTTCCGAAAGCCCCAATTCCTCCGAAAGTACTTTAATGACCGTTTCCGGATCCTCTATCTGGTTATGAATGACCGATATGGTACATACGGTCTTATTATCGGCAAGGATCTCTCCGTTTGCATCAATGATCCTTCCTCTTGCCGCCTTGATCGTGCGCTCCCTCTCATGCAGCTCTTTCGCCTTTTCTATGTAATATTCCGACTGAAAGACCATAAGGTATACCAGTCTTCCGATAAGTACCATAAAAGCTGCCACACAGATAAACATTACCGTTACCGTTTTGTTCCGGTGGTAAGTTTTATGGATATTGTCTGATCCTCTCATCTGCAAGAAAACCCCATAAAAAGGTATTAATATAATTTATTACCGTTTTTATGAGGTTATTCGTGAAAACTTCATCTTATGGTCCGATGTTATCATCTTCCTGACCGGTTTCTTTCGGTGGTTCTCCAACGCCGCCCGCAACAGGATCGCCCTCTTCATTAGATACCAGGCCGTCGTCGTTTACTACGGCTCCTGTCTCCGGATCGATCAGATATCCCGTATCAGGATCTTTCAGATAACCGGTTTCGGGATCGAGCGGGAATGTCTTCCATACCTGCCTGTCGACATCTCCTTCGGAACCTTCGCTTCCTTCCCCGCCATCAATGGCGCTGCCTTCTTCCCCTTCAGCGCCTTCGGGGTCTTCCTCTTGCGTTTCTATCTGCTGCATACCGGACTGTATCTTAAATTCTTCCAGCTCTTCCATTTCTTTCTCGGTCAGTTCTTCGGTCATGAAAATATTCAGATAAGGCAGCACTTCCGTCAATATATTACGTACAATTCCGGTGGCATATTTCGCATCATCCTGCGGGGATGCATTCGGCCTGTCCACAACGACATAGATAGCGATCTGCGGATCATCCGCCGGTGCATATCCCAAAAATGACACGACATATTCCTTATTTCCGCGGGGAAGGGTCTCCGCCGTTCCCGTCTTGCCGCCGATCATATAACCGGCCGGTCTTGCCGTATGTCCGGTTCCGTTCTCTCCACTCACGACCAGATTACAATATTCCAGTATTTTTTCGCTTGTAGACTGTGAGATCGTCTGTTTTAACAGACGCGGCGTTATATTCTCAACCACCGCTCCATCCGCTGTCATGATCCTGCTGACCACATGCGGTTCATAATAGTAACCGCCGTTGATCAGGGAACAAAATCCCGTAATCATCTGGATCATGGAGGCATTGAACCCCTGTCCGAAAGAACAGGTCGCAAGCTCCGTCTGACGGATATTGTCTTTATTGTATACGAGCGCGGCCGTTCTCGATTCTCCAGCCAGATCGATATTCGTCTTTAACCCGAAGCCGAACAGGTGCTGATAATCCACAAACCGGTCTTTTCCCATTTTAAACGCCACGTTCATCAGCACAACATTGCAGGAACGCTCAATTCCTTCCGCCACGGAAAGATTCCCGTCGCCATAGATCTGGTGGCATTTGATCTTATAATCCCCTACTTCCAGCCTTCCCTCGCAGTTATACTTTTCATCGCCGGTAATGGCCCCGCATTCCAGCGCCCCGGCCACGGTAAAGGGTTTTGCTACAGATCCCGGTTCATAGGTATCCACGATGCAGAAGTTCTTCCACAGTGCATCCAGATGCCTGTACATCTCTTCGTCATTCATGGCCTTGATCTTCTCCGCCGTCAGATATTCGCCTGTTTTCTGGCTCTTATCGTCAAGTTCCGGCATACCGATCAGATTACTGATATTTCTCGTATCATTCAGATCATAGACCGGATAGCTTGCCATGGCAATGATGTTGCCGGTATTTACCTCCATCATGATGCAGCCGATATTATTGGCGCCGTTGCCTTCCCTGACATTGTCTTTGAACTTTTCATTGAATTCTTTCAGATATTTTTCCACAATGCTCTGAATATTGGCATCGATCGTTGTCTGGATATTATAGCCGTCTTTGGCCGGAATGGTCGTTCTCTGCAAATTCGAGTCGTCATTCAGATAACCGTACTGGCGGCCGTTCGTACCGCTCAGGATATCGTTATAATATTCCTCAAGGCCGTACTGTCCTTCGTTGTCGCTTCTTGTGAAACCGATGACGTCACAGGCCAGAGAACCGTTCGGATACTCTCTTTTATATTCATCTTCAAACCAGATGCCTTTGATCTTGGAGCCGTTTTCTTCATCCTTCTGCAGTTCTTTAAATTTTTCGACCTTTTCGTAATCAAGGCGCTTGGCCAGAACACAATAGGATGATTTCGGATGCGACGCTATGTACTCTCTGACTTCGGTGATATCGATACCGAATGCGCTGTGCAGCGCGTTCAGCGTAGGTTCCAGATTACTCTCATCATCCATAAGCACTTTCGTATCCAGAATAACGTTGTAAACCTTATTGCTGATCGCCAGTATCGTACCGTTCGCATCCAGAATTTCTCCACGCTTAAAAGGTATTGTCACAGAGTCGTATTCCTGTTGTGACAATACCTGCTTTTTGTAGTCATTTCCCTTATCTCGATTGATCAGGATCAGTCTGATGCTCAAGCCGACAAAAGCCGTCAGTACGCACCCAAAAAGTACCAAAAGCTTTTTCTGCATTTTAACCGTAAATCTGTTTCCCTGGTTTCTTCTCATGTTCCACTCTCCACCCGGTGGCCGCGGACTTATTCCGGAATCGGAGCAAGCTGTTTCACATAATCGCTGCTCTCACTCTCATAAGTCACGATCTGTCCCTCTTCGGCATACTTCATGCCAAGCTCCTGAATCGCAATTCTTCTGACCTCTTCCAAGTCTATACTACTTGTTATTCTATTATATTCTTCGTCATTTGCAATCCTTAAATCATTCAAATTATTTTCCAATTTGGAAATATTTTCAATGCTGTGTGTAATGTCCGACTGTAATCTGATATAACCGATCAGGATCCAGGCAGTTGCCATGAGTGCAACACTTAAGAACAAAACATATCCGGCACTCATATGCTCTGCTTTTTCTCTGTTTTTTCTTGCCGTATTGCTTAATTTTTTCTTCGGCTGTCTTTCTATCTCTCTTGCAATATCCAGTTTTCTGACCGTACTGCCCTGCACATAATAACCGTTTCTAGCCTGTCTGCCGGGTTGTACGCTGCGTCCGGATACTCTTCTTTGCACTGAAGCCATACAATAACCATGCCTTTCTCTCAGCCTGCCATCTTTCATGCGGACAAAATCCGCTGTGCGCAGGCACAATTATCAGTTACTGCTCCGCTCAAATACTCTGAGCTTTGCACTTTTCGCCCTTTTGTTCTTTTCGATTTCTTCTTCGGATGGCAGAATCGGTTTCCTGGAGATTACCTTTCCTTTCGATACTCTGCCGCATGTACATACCGGAAATTCCGGCGGGCAGATACATGGATTTTCATTTGTTTTAAAAGCCGATTTTACGATCCTGTCTTCCAGAGAATGAAAGGTAATAATACAGATCCTGCCGCCCGGAAGCAGCATATCGATAAAATCATCAAGCGAGTCCTTCAACACTTCCAATTCTCTGTTGCAGGCGATCCGCAGCGCCTGAAAAGTCCGTTTGGAGGGATGTCCCCCTCCCTGTCTCATCTTCGCCGGAATTGCCGCTTTTATGATATCGTTTAATTCTCCCGTCGTCTCTATAGGCTTGTCCGTTCTGGCCTTCACGATATGTTTGGCAATGTTTTTGGAAAACTGCTCTTCACCGTAATCTCTGATGATTCTGTAAAGCTCCATCTCCGAATATGCATTTACGATATCTCTGGCCGTCAGAGCCTGTCTTGTATCCATGCGCATGTCAAGCGCCGCATCATTTTGATAGGAAAATCCTCTTTCGGCATTATCAAGCTGGTAAGAGGAAACTCCCAGATCCAATACAATGCCGTCTACCTTTTCGATACCAATGTTTCTTAGTACATTCCGGGCATTGCAGTAATTGTCTCTGATGATCGTTACCCTGTCGCCAAATACTTCCAGACGCTTTCCCGCTGCCGCAACAGCTTCTTCGTCCTGATCAATGCCTATCAGTCTGCCTTTTTCCGACAATTTGGAGGCGGTAGCGTAAGAATGTCCACCGCCTCCAAGTGTCCCGTCTATGTAGATTCCGTCGGGTTTCACCCGCAGATTCTCTATTGTCTCTTCCAAAAGAACCGATGTATGTTTAAATTCCATCCTGTTTCCTATGTCTTTCTAAATGCCGAGTCCGAGCTCAGCCATATGTTCCGCTATCTCATCCATATCTTCATAAGAAGCCATTCCCTCAAAGCGTTCTCTGCTCCATATCTCTATTCTGCTCGCCACGCCGATCAAAACGACATCCTTATTTAACTGTGCAAATTCTCTCAGTACATTAGGCACCAGGATTCTTCCCTGTTTATCTACCTCTACTTCTGCTGCTCCCGCCAGAAAAAAACGTACGAATTTTCTGGCATCTTTATTGGTAAGCGGCAAGGATCTCAGTTTTTCTTCGAATACAGTCCACTCTGTGTTGTCATACACAAACAGACAGCCATCCAACCCTTTTGTCACCACGAAGACGTCTCCCAACGCTTCCCGGAACTTAGATGGAACGATCAGCCTGCCTTTTGCATCAATTGTGTGATTGTATTCTCCCATAAACATCTATCAATCACCTGCCATCAAGCGTCTGCCACGGTCCATGTTCAAAGAAGTCGTGCGGAATAAATTCTACCACTTTAAACCACTTTGTTCCACTTTCCACCACTCTGATTAATATTTTATAATAAAATATGGGATTTGGCAAGGGAAAATGAAGGGGTTCTTCAAAAAGTTTGTATGAGGCGCCTCTTATCTGCTTCTCCTTCGAACATTCCTCTCAACGAAAGGTGTCCTTTGACATATTGAAAGCAGTCCTCTTTTATGATATTCTGTTCTGGAGAAAACAAAGAAAAGCTTTAGACACTCAAATCCTGAAAACTTCATATTGACACATTACTTAAAGGGGGAACATTTATGGCAGATTTTTTTACAAAAATGAATGAGGAATATGCGCAGAAACATTTTCCGGGTGGTTCCGTATTTGAAAGCGCAATGAAAACCGTCAAGCGCAGGAGCATCGGCGCCATCTTTTTCTTCGGCCTGTTTTTTGCCGCTGCGCTGTATGGATTGATATGGGGGATCGGCAGGACGCTTGAATTCACGTCCGACGGAAGAGATGATATGCTGAGCGTCGGCATTGTGATCTGCGGATTCTTCGGTGTGGTCATGCTGGTCTGTCTGCTCATACTGCTTTTCCTGATCAAGGGAAGCCGGAAGAAACGGAGTGATTATATTGCAGACTCCGCAAAACACAGCAAACTGCCGGCCAGTGAAATTGAAGCATTTGAACGGCAGGCAACAGCTTCTGACTGTTACATTCTGAAACTGACGGCCGGACTTGACCGGGTGCTTTCCAATGCTACGAACAAAGACGGACTGCTCACAAGAGACTATATTTATCTGGCTGACCCCGCTCAGACCGTCATGCGCGTGGATAGTCTGAAAGCTTGCTGTTTCAGTGACTATACCTACTACATTGACACCGGAAAACACCACAAGAAAATCCACTGTCTGGCAATCTGCCTTATCGCACCCGGCGGCGTAAGCGTCCTTTCCGACACCACCGAAGAAGCGGGGCGTGCCCTTATGGATCTTCTCAAACAACGAAACAATGCCATTGACACCAATGAGGGAAGAGTTCTTCCGGAAAATGAATTGGACAGTTACAAAAAAAGGATGTTGTAAAACTGAGGGATCAGGACAAAAAAGTAAGGATGTTACGACATCCTTACTTTTCCTCTGAAACGGCTTCTGTTTTCCGTATACGGCGGCGGATAATTATATCGGCGGCAGCGGATACAAGAACAAACAAAGCTGCCAGAATCTGCGATACGGGAATCGTGGTGCCGGGCATGTAAAGCTGGTCGGTTCGGATGGCTTCAATCCAGAATCTGCCAAGACCGTAACCCCCCATATAAAAAAGCCACATTTCACCGTTAAATTTTTTATATTTCCGGTAGAAAAGCATCAGGAAAAGAATCAACAAGTTCCAGAGGCTTTCATACAGGAACGTGGGATGCACCTGGATATAATTCGTACCGTCCGCAATGTGCGCGGCTACGTTCGCGGTAATGTCTCTGACGCGGACGGAATCAATCGGAAGGCACATGGCAAACAGATTGTCGGTGTATTCCCCGAACACTTCACGATTAAAGAAATTCCCCCATCTGCCTATAGCCTGCCCCAGTATGAGACCGGGCACACAGATATCCACGATCTGCAAGAAACTCTGTTTTTTGATACGGCAGTATATATACAAAGTGATAAACGCCGCTATGACGGCGCCGTAGATTGCCAGTCCGCCGTGTCGTAAATTAAAGATCTCCAGCAGATTGTCTTTATACATATCCCATTCAAAGATCACATAATAGATTCTCGCGCCGATAATGGAAAAGATCAGTTCATAGAGAATAACGTCCCATATAATATCGGGATCGACGTCTTCCTTTTTCGCTATATGCGCGGCCATGAAAACGCCGCTTAGCACGCCGAGACCGATCAATACGCCGTACAGTGCGATCTGAAACCCGAAAACAGGAAATGTTTTCGGCACATTTTCCAGATACACGCCGATATGCGGGAACGCAATATCCGATACGTCCATAATATTATTCATATTGACACTCATGCCTTCCTTTCATTCTGTCATTTAACATAACCGCCCACGGCCTCCTTTATCTTAAACGTAGAAAGCCGACAATGCCTGTGCCCGTATTTTATACATTGAACCGGAACAGGATCACATCGCCGTCCTGCACCACATATTCTTTTCCTTCCATACCGACAAGGCCCTTTTCTCTGGCTGCTGACAAAGATCCCTGCTCCAGCAGATCTTTATAGTTTACGACTTCTGCCTTAATAAAGCCTCTTTCAAAATCGGTATGTATCTTACCGGCTGCCTGCGGCGCTTTCGTACCAATCCTGATCGTCCATGCCCTTGTCTCGTCTTCTCCGGCTGTCAGGAAACTCATCAGTCCCAGAATGTGATAACTTGCTTTGATCAGTTTCTGCAGTCCCGACTCTTTTAATCCAAGATCCTCCAAAAACATCGCCGTCTCTTCTTCGTCAAGTTCCGCGATCTCCTGTTCAATCTGCGCACAGATCACAAACACCTCACTGCCGTTTTCCTGCGCAAATTTCCGTACGTCTGCCACCCCTGCATTGCCCGCGCCATCATCTGCCAGATCGTCTTCTGCAACATTCGCCGCAAAAATAACGGGTTTGTACGTTAAAAGGTTATAGGAAACGAGAAGCGCCAACTCGTCTTCATCTTCCGTTTCAAAAGATTTCGCCAGCTTTCCGTCTTCCAGATGTACCTTTACCTTTTCCAGAAGCGAAAGCTCCTTGGCTAATGCCTTGTCCATTCTGGCGCCTTTGGACGTCTTGGCAATCCTGCGCTCCAAAATCTCCAGATCGGAAAAAATAAGCTCCAAATTAATCGTTTCAATATCTCGGAGCGGATCAACGGCGCCGTCCACATGCACGATATTGTCATCTTCAAAGCAGCGGACAACATGCACGATCGCATCCACTTCCCGGATATTGCTAAGGAACTGATTCCCAAGTCCCTCTCCTTTGGAGGCGCCTTTTACGAGTCCGGCAATATCGACAAACTCTATTGTTGCAGGCGTTACCTTTTTGGAACTGTACATGTCGCCCAACAGTTTCAGTCTTTCGTCAGGAACGGCCACGATACCGATATTGGGATCGATCGTACAGAACGGATAATTGGCCGATTCTGCTCCCGCCTTTGTCAATGAATTGAATAATGTGCTTTTTCCGACATTGGGTAGTCCTACGATGCCTAGTTTCATTTTATCTTAATCTCCTTTGGTTTTTCTTATATTCTATAGGGTTTTTGTCTCTTATGGCTTTGGTTACGTACCAATCTACGTACCAATTTTTCTAAACTACCTTAAGAGACGCCGCAATTTTTTCGATTTCTTTGTGTTTTTCATCTTCTGTCGTGTGGACATATAGATTCATTGTGATACCGATGTTGGAATGTCCAAGTATCGTCTGCAGTAAAAATCTGTATTAGCACTCGTATGTATTTCCTGCGATTCCCCTTACAAACCTTTTCTGCTGCTCTAATGTCAGTGCTTCCTTCTTCTGTGTAGGCTTCCCAATATCAGATTTTACCATACCATTACAGGTATTTTTCATAATCACATCATTCTGATATGCGTAATCAAGCATATTAAACAATGCTATCCTTGTCTGATAAATAGCAGATGTTCGATACCCTTCGCCAGCCATTGCCTGCACTCTTGTAATTTATGGAATAATTTCTGCTTCCGTTGTCCGTATTTCGTAGTAAATCTGCCAACATAGAACCCGTCAGACCTTTGGCTTATTCCAACGCCAAGCTCCTTTCCTTTTAACTCTTTTCCCATAGTCAAAGCTCCTTTCAAAAAAGAGCCTTAATACCAAATGCTCGGCAAGCCGAGCAGTGATAGTATAGCATAGTAAGGCTCAAAAGTAAATTGCATGATTTTATATTTCCACGGTATCGCTAAGAAATCTATCATTTCCTGACCTCAGCAAAATCGTCAAACAAGAATAGTCGCTAATAATTACCAAAAATCTCTGCTTAATTTCTCTAACATTTCAAAATCATTTGTTCTTTTTGCCAATGGTGTTAAATTTCCATTACGCTTCTATTGTCTTTCATAAAACTCCTTTGTGTACAAACAACCGCATACCTTAGCTGCCGTATTATCTGACAGAAAAGGCAGAGACTCAAATAGTCCCTGCCTATAGAAATCAAATCACCCTCAACCCCAGTATTTATCAACCTTTAAACCATTTTATGGAGATACACGGATTTACATGAAGCAGCCCCGCAAATAGCAATGCCTAGTTTCATTTTATCTTAATCTCCTTTGGGTTTTCTTATATTTCTTTTTGAAACCATCTGCTATATCGTTTTTTGCACCGCTATAGTCATGAAAGCCTGCATTTTAACAATACCATATTCTCTGAAAAACCTCTGGTAAACTGTTCTTCTTCGTTTGTGCAGATAAGTTTTACAAGAATTAACAAGTCCAGCAATATAATCCAGGTTTCCGGCTCTTTCGGTATCGTCGCATATTGTTATCTGCATAATATTCCCGGCTGTTTCCGTACAATATCTTTAAATTCTTCCGTTCGGTACAGCATCCGCTTGTTCTCGTACATCCTGTCGTCGGCAATCGTTAAAAGCTTATTCATACTCTCACTGTCGTCGACGCGCCACACACTGCCAATCGCCATCGGTGCGTTTTTGTCCCGCATCTCCCATTTCAACAGCTCAATTCTTTTCTCCAGCTCCTGCTCCGTCATGCCGCTGCACAGGGCAAGGAACTCATCGCCGCCCACCCGGAAGAGCATATAATCCCCGAAGACCTTTTTCATGCACTCACTGGCACGGATCAGAAGCTTATCACCTTCCAGATGTCCCAGCGTATCATTTGCCTTCTTAAGTCCCATCACATCACAGTACACAATGGCAATGCTTTCCTGCCGGTTTATCCTTTTCATATAATCCTGCACCGCATGACGGTTGCCAATCCCCGTAAGCTGATCTTCGAAACACAGTTCTTCCAGCCGGCGCACATGATTCCTTCTGTGAAGCAGCGCCACAATAAAGTGTCCCAGAATATGAAACAGCGTCGTGATATTCCCCAAAAAACGCTCCGGCGGATTATCCACCCCGTAAAAACCTATAATTTTCCCTTCATTGATAAGGGGACTCACTGCAAGCGACCTGATATCCTGCGGTTTCAAATATTCATACATCTGTACGTCGCTGTCTTTCAAACGTTCCACATTACTGATCAGGACATTCTCTCCCCTGTGAAACCGTTCATACCACATGTTCACCACTTCAACGGGAATCCCCTGCAGGTTTTCCTTCTGGGGTTCTACTCCGCTGGCACACCATTCGTATGTATTATCACAGGTATGGTTGCCTGCTTCCTCAAAAATATAGACCCTCTCGCTGCCCAGGGACTGCCCCAGATACTCTAACAATGCAGCAATGCACTGATCCGGCGTATGCGCCGCCAGTGATATGCGCAGTCCCTCGTTGACCATAGCCTCATTGGCTTCATAATCTCTGTCCTGCTGTTCCCATGCACCCAGATCTATCGCTATCTCAAAAAAATATCGTCTGCCATTTTCCTCCAGAATCGTGTCTTTTATGGACATTCTTTTCTTAAGAATCGGTACATACCTGATCTCCTCCACAAAAAATCCCTTCTGCAGCCTGCTGCGGCTGCACGCCGCACAGGGAAAGGAACTTCCCGCCAGTATTTCATAACACTTCTTTCCTCTTATTTCTTCCGGATTCTCTATTCCGTACAATTCCCGCGCCCGACGGTTCATATACACAAGTTCCATACTGTCGGCATCGGCAGCATAGACAAGCTCTTTCATTTCTTCATAAAATTCCCATAATGCCGCTACTCCCTGAACTGCTGTTTTCGTTTGTTCCATAAGCCCTCCCTGTCGAAAGTATCTATTTGTCATTCTGTAATATTGAAAAATACAATTCATCCTCATGAAGAACAGAACACACTCCATGAGATAACAATATCAGATCGCCATAAAGCATCTGCATGGTATCATCACATCCAGCACAAAATATCCGTTATCCGTATAACACGCCATGTTCCCCGAAAGCCGCTCCACATCCTCCTGCATGGAAAGCAGCCCGTATCCGTGTCCCTGTCCCTCCTTGTCCGTTTCCGGCAGTTTTCCCTGCTCTACATACCGCCCTTTCTGGCAGCGGTTCCTGATGCGGATCAACAGGTGTTCCCTGTTGTACTGCATATGCACCGACATTTCCCTGTCCTCCTGTGCAAGCGCACCAAGCTCATCGCAGGCGTTCTCCATCCCGTTTGCCAGTATCCGGCATATCTCCATATGGGGCAGGGCTTCCTCCCCTATTCTGATGTCAATCCGGCGTTTTGCATGGAGTTCCTCCAGTTTCCTGTCATAGTAAGCAGCTGTGGCATTGATGTAAGGGTTCCGGCTAAACTGTCCCCATCCGGAATCCGTCTCCTGCTCCATACCCCGCAGATAGTCTTCTGCCTTTTTTGTCTCTCCCGCCGCCAGAAGCCCTGATAAGGTTGCGGTATAACCTTTCATGTCATGCTTCATCTTTCGGATGCACTGCTGGTTTTCCAGCCGCATCTCAAGTACATTCTTCTGCTCCCGCAGCATCCGCTCGCTCTGCTGCCGCCGAAAGAGCAGGAGCTGGCGGTACATCGCTGTAAGAATTGTGGCATAGGTCATGGGCATCAGCGCCATGATGAGCAGGAACGCCGGAAGCTCCTGCGGTCTTTTCGTGACAACCACGGGAAAATTTACCATTACCGCAAGCAGGAGATAATAAAGCGCCGTCATTCCGGCGAACAGTCCCCACCCTTTCGCCACGGACTCCTGTAATTCCCTGTAAGGTTTGCGCAGATAACGGTACGCCACCCATTCCACAAGCGGGAACAGCACGAGCCGCCCGACAAACATCAGGATATAACTCTGCCCGCCTAAGTAGAAATCCAGAATGTTCGTCAGTACGATGATCCAGTAGGATACTGTGTCCGCAAGGCAGAACGTAAAGAAGAACTGCCCCTTTTTATCCTTCGACATGAACCAGAAGAAAAGCAGGCTTGGCAGGGTACAGGTCAGAAGAAATATCTGTCCCATGAACTCCGTCCCGTACCTTACAAGCCCTGCTACATTGAACAGGGCAAGCGATCCCATAAAAACTACCGTCAGGATAACAGTGCTCCTTTTCGGGTAGCGGGAGCGGTACAGCAGCATGAACAGAACCAGAATGTGGAACAACGACCACAGTATGGATAAATCCCTTAATATTGTCATTCCCATCCCACCTCCTCGAACAGAAGCTTCCGGTAGCGTTCCTGCACCGCAGCGTAATAGCGCCTTGATATCGGCACCTTCTCTCCTTTCTCCGCAAGCACAAGATCCATTCCGGCAATTTCCCTGATATGATACACATTTACGATAAAACTCTGGTGGCACCGCAGAAACGTATCCCCGCAGATCTTCTGCTCCAGATCACTTAACTTCCCCGTGCTCTCCTGCACCCTCCCGTCCGTGCAGTGAATAGAAAGAACATGCTCCCTGCTGCTTATATAAAGAATTTTACCGTAAGGAATGACGCCCGATGCCCTCCGCCATGAATAACCGAGTGTTTCCTCTTTATTCTTTATGAATATTTTCTCCACCTTGTCGAGCAGCTTCTCCAGTTCCTCCCTGCCAATGGGTTTTATCAGATACTGGACGGCATACAGGTCATACGCCTCCCTGTAAAAATCATTACTTGCGGAGACAAAACAGATGACCGCCGCCTCATCCCATGCACGGAGCTTTCCTGCCAATTCAATTCCGCTCATGGAATTTTCCATGAATATATCTAACAGGTACAGGTCAAAGTGTTTCCCGCCCTGCTCCACATCCGAAAGCAGACTTTCAGTGCTGCCATAGAGCGTTACCTCCTGTCCGGGCAGCAGTTCCCGGACGGCACAGGCATCCTGCCGACAGTCGTCACAAACTGCAATTCTCATAAATATTCTTCCCTTCTAAAGCGTAATCGTATAACCCAAAATGATAGGAAACGTCTGTCTCCTTCCATGGATTCTTTTCTTCGCTTTTTCTATAGTTTCATTTCGGGTATGCCAAATGCAGAATATAATGAATATATTCTACCATACATTGTTCGATCTCCATGTGTCAATTCTGCATCCTAAGTTATTAATTTTGTATCGAAACAAGTTTTTATGGAAATTTGTAGAATTCCTCCTGTTCTGTCAACTGGATATTTTACAATAAACTGGACAGATTTTTTAAGGTCATATAATATAAAACCAATAAGCAAAAAACCGGGAAACGCAGTCCGCAGACTGCCATTTCCCGGCGTTTCATTACTCCATATCTTCAGCAGGCAAAAACACAAGCCCGACAAATCTTTTTTCCTGCCTGTACTTCGGACAGTAGAATAGAAAATTTTTTTACTCTGTATCCGTCTGCAATTCTTTCTCTAAAAACTGCTTTATGTACGGATTGTTTTCCTCACTCAATGTAGGCTGAAACGCCATGTAACGGCATTTCTGATACAGTTCGCCATCCAGTGCAAAGGTATAACCCATGATACATTTCGGATTACAGTCACCGGGATTGACAAGCCGTTTGCAGACGGACGCTTTCTTGATTTCCTTTTTTACCTTTTCGGGCAGTGTGTCAAGAAAACTCTGGTATTCTTGTACATGTTCGGGATAAATGCGGAGTTTCATCCCCGTTTTTCGGGATACGAATGTTGCCAAAGTCCTTTTGCTGCTGTTTAGCACATATGACACAACATAGCCGCTTTTTTGCGATTTTATGTCACATTTACAGCCGTTCCCCGTCAGATATTCGTTGATCTGGCTTACAAAGCTGCGGAAACGTTCGTCAACCGTTTCCATAAAGATACTAAATTTATCGTCCATAAGTCCCTCCGTTATGCCTTCTTCTTTGCTACGGGTATCCATACCTCATATTGTGCGTTCTGCGGATCTGGATTTAAGTAAACCTCAATATCAGGAGCGTTGGCATATTCATATCCGGAGGTCGGAAGCCACTCCTTTATGATCCGCTGCTCCAATTCCTGTATTGACTGGTTTGTACCCGTTCCGGAAAAGATTGCCCAGGTGGACGCAGGAACGGTATATTCTTCAAACTCATTGCTTGTTTTTGTGCTGGAAACGGCAATAAAATATTTCCATTGTTCTTCGTCATTGCAGGCACTCACGCCCAAAAGTCCCATCAGCGGCGTATCCATCATTCCTGCCAATTTCTGTATCGTTCCATTTACAGATGCCTCCTGCCACATCTTGGGCACCACCATAAAGTTACTTTCGATTTCTTTATCAAGCGGTGCAGATACGCCAATAATTCGGAAGGCTTCTTTTGTTTCAATTCTATAATTCATTTCTGTCGCTCCTTTCACAGCAATTTTAAACACAATGGGAGAAAAAGATTTCACAGATACGCCCTCGTCCTTCACAGACGAGGGGGCTATCCCATGAAAAGACTGAAACGCTCTGTTAAATGCAGTCGGAGAACGGTAGCCGTACTTCTCTGCAATATCAATAATCCGTTCATCTCCGCCCCGCAAGTCTACCGCCGCTAAAGACATTTTTCTTCTTCGGATATACTCTGCCAGAGTGATTCCCGCCATATAAGTAAACATCCTCTGATAGTGATAGGCGGAGCAGCAGGCAATCCGTCCAAGCTGTTCATAGTCAATTTCGTCTGTCAAGTGTTCCTCGATATAATTCATGCTTTGGTTTAATCTTTCAACCCATTCCATGAGATACCCCCTTATCTCCACATATTGTGCTTTGTGAACATAAATTTGTCGCGGACATAAATATGTCTTTATTATTATAAGGCTTATCCTTAAATTTTTCCTCGCTATCCTTGCACAAAAAAGAGAGGCAGCTCCCCGCCAGCAACAACTAATGCAATCCAAAAATCCCGGGTTCCATAATACAGAAACGGCGCCGATAACAACTCTCCTTTTAGTATAATGGATCAGTGGTTATTTTTCTATACGCTATCTTATCTGACGTTTACCAACTTACTCCATTTCTTCGATAGATTCCTAATAACAGGATCATTTCTGTTTCACTTACATCGATGTCATTATTATAGATCGAATCTATTTTCTCAGGATAAACTTTTCTCCCTCATAAATCCGCACCGGATTTCCTCTGACGATACGGGTATGCTCCCGCCATGCGGCGCTTTTTACTATTTCCTCCTGTTCTTTTTGTAAATCTGCAAGTTTCTTCTGCAGCTTTTCCAGCGCCCTCTGCTTATTCTGAAACTGGCTCCGCTCCTCAGTGGACTGTGACACGAGTCCTGTCGGTAAATGGATGATCCGAACGCCCGTCTCAACCTTATTGACGTTTTGACCGCCCTTTCCTCCGCTGTGGAACTTCTCAATACGATATTCTTTTTCTGACGCTATCTCCTCCTGTTCCGGGACAATGCTCACATCCACATACCAGTTCTTCCTCTTATGGTTCTTGCGGAACGGACTTTTGCATATCCACAATACCGTTCCTTCAAGGCTGCTCAGATCATGCCCTGTCCGGATCCGTATGGAATCATAACAGCCTTTTTCATAACCCGCAGTATTTGATATCATTTCCAGGTCTTTATATTCTTTTCGTAATGCTTCAAACAGTTTCGCCACCGCCAGCTGACACTCGGATGGCCCCTGCCCTGCACTAATCTGTACTATCATATATTTTCCGTCTCCTCTACCTTTTACTCCCTGCCTTATAATTATAAACAGGCTTCAATACCTCTGTTATCTCTACAGTATCTTTGATCTGTTCTGCGATCTCCGTTACGGGCCGATAGGCAAAAGGCGCTTCATCCAAAGTGTCCGCACTGACACAGCTGCTGTAGATACCTTTCATTTCCTTTTTAAACTCCGATACTGTATACTGTTTCTTTACATCTTCACGCTTTAATTTCCTGCCGGAACCATGCGGTGCAGAGCAGTTCCACTGTGCATTGCCCTTTCCGACGCCTAAGATGACTCCATCTCTCATATTGGCCGGAATGACCACCCGCTCTCCCTTTCTTGCAGAAATAGAGCCTTTGCGGAGTATCCCGGAGTCATCCAGATAATTATGCGGCACAACAATCTGCTCTACTGCTTTCCATTTCATCCCTTTTAGGATTTCTCTGACGATAATCTGCCTGTTCCACGCGGCATATCGTTGAATGATCTGCACATCTTCCAGATAAGCTGCCTTGTTCTCACCTTCCAGATAACTCATATAGTAGGGAACTTCTATCCCCTGTTCTTTCAGACAGGCCGCGGCAAGCTTCGTATAATACTCCGCTGCTTCCTCCCCTAAATGTCTGCTTCCAGTATGCACTACAAGATACAGACTGCTATCGCTGCCACGGTCCAGTTCTATGAAATGGTTACCGCCGCCAAGCGTGCCGAGGCTCCTGTCTGCCTTTTGCCTGTTCATATGTCGAAGACAGTGAAGTCCTTCGTAGGAAAATTCCTCCGCCATATAATGGGGCACTTTACGAATGTTGAATCCGGATGGTACATTTTCCCGGATGACTCTGTCTAATTTCTGGAATTCCACATTATTTTTATTCAGTTTTACGCAGGTCATGCCGCATCCGATATCAACGCCCAAAAGCTGTGGGATCACTTTATCCGTGACTGTCATGGAAAGACCAATCGGCGCAGCCTTGCCGGGATGGATGTCCGGCATCATGCAGATTGTACTGCCGTCTGCGATTTCGTTATCACATATCATTTTTACCTGTGCCTGCGCATAATCGTCCACATCGTCTGTGAAGATCTTTGCCTTTGCATAGATGCCTTTTACTGTTTTCATAATTCTTATCTTTTCCTTTTCCTGTAAAAATGGGCGCAAAAAAAGCACCCCAAAGGTGCCGGTCACAATTCCTCTTTCTATATACGGTCTGCAGGCAATAGAAATTTCTAAAATCCATATCGAAACTTTCTACCAGCATAATAAATAAAACTATCCGTAAAATACAAGGAGTGACATACCTTTGATTGTCAGTTGCATTATTCTGTTGCGGATCGTTATATTTTTCTGCATGGCATGACCTCCTTTCGCAAATCTATTCCTTGATTACCTGTTAATTGTGCCATAAATATTCCCAATTTGCAACAGGTATTTTCCCATCGCCAATGCTGCCGCATTGTTATCATTATTTAATACCGCTTAATATCTTTCAGTTCCTGATACAATATTTTATAGTTCTCATAACGCACCGCGCTGATCTGTCCGCGGGCCGCCGCCTCTTTGACACCGCAGTCCGGTTCGTTGATATGAGCGCATCCGCGGAAACGGCAGGAAGGCTCATACTGTGCAAACTCCGGATAATAAATCCCGAGTTCTTCTTTTTGAATTTCGGAAATATTTAAAGAAGTAAACCCCGGCGTATCCATGATGTATGTCTCATCTCCAAGGGCTATGATCTCAGAATGCCTGGTGGTATGCCGCCCTCTTTCGATCTTGCGGCTGATGCTGCCGGTCTCCATGTTCGCCTCCGGCTGCAATGCGTTGATAATCGTAGATTTCCCGACGCCGCTCGGTCCGGCCACGGTCGTTGTTTTACCCGTAAGCAGACTCTTTAGCCGTTCCATGCCATCCTGCTTTAACGCGCTGATAAACAACACGGTATAACCACATGTCTCATATGCCCGTTTAAGCGCCTCCCGCTCTTTTTTCGAAGCAATATCCTGCTTGTTAAAGCAGATTATACAGGGCAGTTTCTGCCGCTCCATACGGATCAGAAAACGGTCCAACAGATTAAAATTCGGATCAGGCTTCACAATGGCAAAAATGATGAGCGCCTGATCGATATTGGCTACTGCCGGGCGCATCAGTTCGTTTTTCCGCGGCAGGATCTTCGTTACGTTTCCTTCTTTGTCCCGCTCATCCAGAATATCGATGCAGACATTGTCCCCTACAAGCGGTTTCATATGAACATTTCTGAATATCCCTTTTGCCCGGCATTCATATACGCCATGTCCCTCCACATGCACATAATAGAAACCGGCAATTCCCTTAATGATCTTTCCTGTCATCTATCCTCACTCTGCCGTAAACGCAACCTCTCTTGTCACTTCCTTCTCTGTAGACGTACCGTCTACGATCGACGTTTCTCCGGTATTCGGGTCCGTCACGGTCGTTGGCGGCGATGTTACGACGAATTTAAACTGTATGGTCCCTGTAGCCGACTGAATCCCCGTATAGTTTACCGCAACCGGAAAAGAGGCTGTCTGTGTATTCAAAAGCTGTCTCCCATCCGCCGTGGTAACGATCACAGTCACGTTCATGCCGTTTTGATATTCCGGGTCTTCCGTGGGCGCCGCAATATTATCCGTATATTTATAAGTCGCCGTCGGAGGCCCTATGCTGACTTTCAGATCGATCACGGTTCCCTTATCCACATAGGAACCTTCGGAGTAGCTCTGATAACATACTTTGTCCAGTAAATTGGCATCCGAATCATTGACCTGTGATATGGTGCCGACTGCCAGCTCATTCTCGGTTAAGATCGCTACGGCATCCATTTCCGTCTGACCAAGCACGCTGGGCACTCTTACTTTCGTATTTTCCGCTCCCTGGCTTACACGGATCGTAATCGCAGAACCTTTCGGCGCCATTTTTTCCGCTTCGGGCGACTGCGAAATAACATAGCCGCTTTGTACGACGGAATCGTGGCTCTGCGTTGCCGTAACGACAAATCCCTGTTTCTCCAGGATAGAAGTTGCTTCCGCCTGTGATTTCCCGGTTACGCTCGGTACGGCGACTGCTTCACTTCCCTGTGCCACCGTCAGAATAACATTTTTATTTTTATCTACCATGTCTCCTGCTTTGACGCTTGCACGGATGACAATGCCTTCTTCATACGTGTCGGACTCTTCATATTCGATCTCCGGCGTCAGACCAAGATCGATCAGGGCGCGCTTGACTTCATCTAACGTTTTCCCGGCCACCTCGATCATCTGCACCTGTTCGGTCTCCGCTTCCTGCTCTGTCTGCTCTCCGTTTTCGTCAGTGCCGAATGTGAACACGCCGAATGTCCTGCCGACCAAAAAGATAATGATCCCGCCGACTAAAAGCGCCGCTACAACAGCAAGTACGGTCGTAATCTTCTCCATCTTCGGATCGTAATCATCGTCGTCGTCTTCGTCCTCGTAATATTCGTCGTCCTCATCTTCTTCGTCGTCTTCGTCCTCGTATCTGTCATAAGAACGATAGGCATTCTTTTTAAGGCGCATCGCTTCGTCCATGGAATCTCTCCTGTCAGACTGTCTTTTGATCTGCGCCATATCTTTATCGGTGATCATTCTCGTGGACGCTTCTTCATCCGGATCAACCACTTTTACAAAATCCTCGTCCGGGTTCATCAACGACTGTTTCAGATCGACGATCAGTTCGCCCATAGACTGATATCTTCTGTCCGGACTCTTCTGACAGCATTTATACACGATCTGTTCCACGCTTATGGGGATTTCCGATATATATTCTCTCGGCGATGGCATTTCTTCCTGAATATGCTTGATGGCAATAGCCACCGTCGTCTCTCCGTTAAAAGGAACGCGCCCCGTCAGCATTTCAAACATTGTAACGCCAAGCGAATAGATATCGCTCTTTTCATCGCTGTAGCCGCCTCTGGCCTGCTCCGGCGATGTATAATGAACGGAACCCATGACGTTGGACGTAATGGTATTGCTCGTTGCCGCTTTGGCAATACCGAAATCCGTTACTTTGACTTTACCTTCTTTGGAAATGATAATATTCTGCGGCTTTATGTCGCGGTGAATGATATGGTTATTATGTGCCGCTTCGATTCCCATGGAAACCTGAATGGCAATACTGATCGCTTCCTTGACGGACAGTCTCGCCTTTTTCTCAATATATTTTTTCAGGGTGATCCCTTCCACCAGTTCCATGACGATATAGTAGATGCCGCCCTCTTCCCCGACATCATAAACATTGACGATATTCGGATGCATCAGACCTGCTGCGGCCTGCGCTTCTATTCTGAACTTGGAAACAAAATTCGCGTTTTCGCTGAATTCCTGCTTCAACACCTTGACCGCTACGAAACGGTTCAGTTTATGATCTTTTGCTTTATATACATCCGACATACCGCCTGTACCGATCTTTTCCAAGATCTCGTACCGCTCGCCGATTATCATTCCAATTTTAATCATGTTTCACCTCATCTGCTGACGGCTCTATAATAATGACCGAAATGTTATCTTTGCCGCCGTTATTATTGGCTGCCCGAACCAATGCCTCTGCTCTTTCTTTCAGGCCTTCTCCGCTTTTTAAAATCCGTTGTATCTCATCATCCTTTACCATGTTTGTCAGTCCATCCGAACAGAGCAGTATGATATCTCCGTCCCGTAATTCCAGATTGAAAAAATCCGCCTCTACCGTATCTCTTGCGCCGATCGCTCTGGTAATAATATTTTTATCCGGGTGATTTCTGGCGGATTCTCTGTCGATGCCTCCCATACGGATCATTTCTTCCACAAGGGAATGGTCCACCGTAATCTGCTCAATGTCTTCATTTACAAGATACAGCCTGCTGTCTCCCACATTGGCAACTTCCAGATATTTTCCCAGGCAGGTCGCCATGACGAGCGTCGTGCCCATGCCCATGAGCGCCC